>Ga0209051_1003564_pt1 | contig 10121 bp, 8 predicted proteins | sample AraplaCvi_mMS_r2_2_FD_184286 | JGI IMG/M metagenome (GOLD analysis project Ga0209051, IMG submission 184286) | Arabidopsis root microbial communities from North Carolina, USA - plate scrape MF_Cvi_mMS_r2 (SPAdes) (version 2) | ecosystem: Host-associated > Plants > Roots > Endosphere | place: USA... | reverse complement strand
TCGTCGTCGGCGTAGTCCAGGGTCACCGCGATCCGGCGCTGCTCGATCGCCTCGAAGCCCGCCTCCCGGCAGGCCCGCGCGAGCGCCTCTTCCTGCCCGAGGCGGAAGAACAGCGGGCAGACTTCGCTGGCCACCTCGCGGTCGACGATCTCGAACACGGGCGACCACCCGCAGCGCGCGCGCTCGCCCCAGACCGCGAGCCCCACGCGCCCGCCCGGGCGCACCACGCGCCGGAGTTCCCGCAGCGCCGTCTCCGGCTCGGGCACGTACATGAGGCCGAGGGCGCACACGGCGGCGTCGAAGCTGGCGTCCGGCAGGTCGAGGCATTCGGCCTCCATGCGCTCGAAGCGCGCGTTGCGGACCCCGCGCTCGCGCGCCCGCCCGGTCGCGGCATCGACCATCCCCCGGGAGATGTCCACCCCGAGCACGCTGCCCGCCTCGCCCACGGCGGCCGCGGCCACGAAGCTCGCGAGCCCGGTGCCGCAGGCGACGTCCAGCACGCGCTCGCCGGGCGCGAGCGCGCACAGCGCCAGCATCAGCGCCTGCGCCGGCGCGAGCTGCGCGCTCCAGAGCGGCTCGTAGGTGCCGGACGCCAGGTCCCAGCCGTAGCGCTGGACGCGCCGCTGCAATCTCGATTCCATGGGGGCTCCGCTGAAGGGGCGGCGCGAACGCGCGCCGGCCCGGAGACGGACTGTCGCCGCCCGGCGGCCGCGCCGTCCTGTCCGCGCGTCGGCCGCGCCTGCCCGGGCGTCCTCGGAGCGTCGTCCGGCCCGCGCGGGTTGCCCGAGCGTCCCGAAGTCCTGCTCCAGGCTCCGTCGCCCGGCGGGCGCGGCGCGTCCCGCTAGGCGGGCGGCGGACGCCGGCTCAGAATGACGCCGTGGCGAGCCGACGACGGAGGCGACGATGACGGCACGAGACCTGGCAACGGCGATGCAGCGCGCGCAAGGCGTGCTGCGGCGCCGCCCCGAGATGGGCCTGCACGAGGATGCCCCCGCCGCGGTGCGCTGGAGCGCCGACACGCGCATGGTCGTCCGCCACCCGAGCGGCCTGCAGTTCGAGACGGACATGCCCGCCGAGCTGGGCGGCTCCGGCGACCGCGTGACGCCCGGCTGGATGATGCGTGCCGGGCTCGCGGCGTGCACCGCGACCGTCGTGGCGATGAAGGCCGCGGCCCAGGGGATCGTGCTCGCGTCGCTGGAAGTCGACGTGGGCAGCCGCTCCGACACCCGCGGACTCCTCGGCATGGAAGACGCCGACGGCCGTCCGGTGGACGCCGGCTCGCGCGACGTGACGATGCACGTGCGGCTGGCGGCGCCGGGAGTGGAGGCGGAGCGCCTGCGCGCGCTGGTGGACGAGAGCTGCCGCTGCTCGCCCGTCCTGCGCGTGCTGAGCGACGGTGCCGACGTCGACGTGCGCGTCGACGCGATCGAGGGCGAGCGGGCCGTCGCGTGATGGACGCCCTTTCCGAGACCCTGCGCGTCGTGCGCCTGGTGGGCGCGATCTTCATCAATGCGCGCTTCACCGCGCCCTGGTGCTACCAGTCGCAGCGCGCCGACACGGTCGCGACTATCCTCGAGCCCGGCGCGGAGCGCGTGATCATCTTCCACCTCATCACCGAGGGTGAATGCATCGTGCAGATGGACGACGGCACGCCCCCCGTCACGCTCATCGCCGGCGACGTGGTGATCTTCCCGCAGGGAGACGCGCACCAGATGGCCTCCGGCCCCGGCGTGCCCGTGGCCACGGTCAATCGCCGCCTCGACGAGGTGTTCTCGCGCCGCCCGCGCCAGATCGCGTACGGAGGCGGCGGCAAGGCGACGAAGCTGGTCTGCGGCTACCTCGCCTGCGACGCCCGCCTCGCGCGCATCCTGCTCGCGGGGCTGCCGCCGCTCGTGAAGGTGAACGTGCGCGGCTCCAACGCGGGCGCCTGGCTCGAGGCCTCGCTGCGCTACGCGCTCGCGGAGGCGCGCTCGCCTCGCCCCGGCGGCATGGGGGTGCTCGCGAAGCTCGCCGAGGTGCTGTTCATCGAGGTGCTGCGGCTGTACATGGCCGACCAGGGCGCGGCGCGCACCGGGTGGCTGGCGGGCGTGAGCGACCGCATCGTCGGCGCCGCGCTCAACGCATTGCACAAGGATCCGGCGCATCCGTGGACGCTCGAGGAGCTCGCCCGCACCGCCGCCACTTCCCGCTCGGTGCTGGCGGAGCGCTTCACGGCGCTGGTGGGCAGCTCGCCGATGCAGTACCTGACGCAGTGGCGCATGCTCCTCGCCTCGAACCTCTTGTGTCGCAGCAACGCGCCGCTCGCGAGCATCGCGCAGGACGTGGGCTACCAGACCGACACGGCCTTCAGCCGCGCGTTCCGGCGTGAGTTCGGCGCGCCGCCGGCGGCGTGGAGGCGCAATCAGGCGGCGCTGGCGCGGGGGGAGATCGCACCGGTGGGGATGCGGGGTCGGGCCTGAAGGCCAGACCCTTCCCTGGCAGGCATCCGAATGCCGGGGTCAGGTCGGTGACCTGACACCGAAAGCCGGCATTCGATCAACGCGCCGCCGCGCGCCGCGCGAGGTAGGCCTGCAGATCCGCGAACGTGACCTCGCCCGCGTGCCGCGCATCGATCGCCTCGAAGTTCCGGTCGACGTAGCCGAAGCCGCCGGCCCGGGCCTCCTCGCGCGTGAGCGCCCCCCGGCGCTTCACGTCGGCGGCGTCGAAGCTCTCGCGCAGGATCTGCTGCACCTGCGCATCGAGCGCGGCGCCCGAGCTGCGGGGCGCGGCGCGCATCGCCGCGAGCGCGTGCGCGCGGGTCTCGGCCGGCGCGTCGGCGCGCAGCGCCGGCGGGATGCCGGGATCGCGGAAGCCGGTCGGCAGGGCCGGCGCGGAGGCGGCCCCGTCGGCGGCCCGCGCCTGCGGCGCGGCGCCCGTCGTCCCGAGCACGAGCGCGAGCACGAGCGCCGAGGCCAGCAGCCCCAGGGCCCGCGGCCGCGCGCCATCGTGGAGCGGACGTCCCGCGCGCTTCATCGCGCGCCTCCGGCAGCCGCGTAGAAGGCCAGGAGATCCGCCCGCAGCAAGGGGCGGATGCTGTCGTCGAGATAGGTCATGTGCCCTCCGGCATGCACGGAGAAGGTCACCGGCGCGCCGGGCGGCAGCCGCGCGAGATCGAGTTCGGCCTGGTGGAAGGGCGTGATCAGGTCGTGCTCGCCGCCGATGCACAGCACCTTCATGTCGGGGTCGAGGACGAGCGTGGCGGCGAGATCGGGGATGACGTCCGGGAAGGACTGGCCCTGGTGGGTGAAGTTCCAGCTCGCGATCGCATTGCTGGCCAGCGTGTAGGTGGTGGGATTCGTGTAGCCCAGATCGTCCGGCAGCATCGCGTTGATCCGCGCCGCGAAGGGCGTCCCGACGTAGCTCGAGGAAGGATCGTCCTGGGCGGCGAGCGGCGTGCCCAGGCGCGCCGCCATCCGCCCGTCGTAGACGCCCAGCACCGTGTTGAAGATCAACTCGTGCCGGAACGTGTCGTAGTCCATGTTGAAGCGCGCGTTCCACGAGGCGGCCGGCAGGCCGGTGTCGGCCACGAGCGTCGCCACGTCCGCGCCGGGCGGCGGGGCGGGCGGGCCGTCGGCGGCGATCCACGCATCGACCTCGGGGCGGTAGACGGTGTCGGAGTAGGTGCGCATGCCGTCGAGGAAGGCCTCGATGTCGTCCGGCGGCGGCTGCACCAGGTTCCAGTACGCGCCCACCGCCGAATACGTCGGCAGCGCGCCCGCGCAGTTGACCGTGGGGTCGCCCTGGACGCAGTTGCTGTTGTAGTTGACGACGGTGGAATGCAGGATCACGCCCGCCACCTTCACGCCCCCGGTCTCCAGGAGCCGAGCGAGAACGGGCGCGCGCACGGTGCCGTAGGACTCGCCGTAGATGAACAGCGGCGACGAGGTGCGGCCGTTCGCCGCGAGCCAGCCGGTGACGAAGTCGCGGAACACCGCGGCATCGACGTCCACGCCCCAGAAGTCGATGTTCCTGCGCGGAGCGATCGCCTGGGACAGGCCGGTGCCGGGCGCGTCGACGAACACGAGATCGGTGGCATCGAGCAGGCTCTCGGCGTTCTCGACCCAGGGGAAGGACGTCTGCGTCATGGCGGGCTCGCCGGTGACGATGCGCCGGGGCCCCCACGAGCCGAGGTGCAGCCACGCGCTCGCCGAGCCGGGGCCGCCGTTGAACAGGATGGTGACGGGCCGCGTCGCCGCGGAAACGCCGTCGGCGGTGTAGGCGACGTTGAAGAACGAGACCTCGGGCGTGCCCTGCGCGCTGCGCGCCGTGAGATGGCCGGCCGTGGCCGTGTACGCGATCGCGTGGCCCGCCACGGTGACCGTGCCGTGTGTCACGGCGACGTTCTCGTTCGGCGTCGCCAGCGACGCCGTGGCTTCCACGGAGTACAGGTTGGGATCGACGTCCTGCGAGCCCCCGCCGCCGCCGCCGTCTCCGCCCCCGCCGCACGCGGCGAGCAGCGACAGCGCGATGGCGGCCAGCGCCGGGGCGGCGCGATGCGGGGTGAAGGCGATGCGCATCGGCGCCCTTTGCTTGAAAGACGCGCACTCAGCGCGCGACGGGAACCCCGGCATCGAGTTCCTCGGCCAGCGCGCGCAGCACGTGGCGCGCGCTCGCGGGGTTCGTGGCGCACACGACATCGTGCACGTCGCAGGCGCGCACGAGCGCGTTGATGTCCGGCTCGTGGGGCTGCGGTGTCATCGGATCGCGCAGGAAGATGACGGCGTCGACCCGCCCCTCGGCGAGTCGGGCGCCGATCTGGAGGTCGCCCCCGAGCGGGCCGCTCAGGAGGCGCTCCACGACGAGGCCGACTTCCGAGACCAGGCGGCCGCCCGTCGTGCCGGTGGCCATCAGATGGCATCGGGACAGGAAGGGCGCGAACTCGCGGGCGAGTTCGACCATCGTGTCCTTCTTGGCGTCGTGCGCGATCAGGGCGATGTCCATCGCCCCATCATACGCACTGCGGCGCCGCCTGAGGCGTTGCCGCCGGGCCGCCCCGAGTTACCTGTGTTGCTGTAGCGTTTGCTGCAACGACGGGCGGCGGACACCGTCCGCCGCCGCGGGGGGGCGTCAGCCGTTCTCGTTGCGGCGTGCCGTCTCGGCGGCCTGGCGGGCCGCCGCGTTCTGGTGCCGCTTGGAGCCTGCGAGGCGGGCCTCCTCGGAGGTGAACTGGTGGGCGTTGCCGCTGGCGTGGGCCGCGCGCCCGCCCTGGCTGGCGATCTCGCGCTGGCGCTCGCGGTCCATGCCCGCGAAGCCGCGTCCGCTGCGGGTGGGGGCCGCATTCTGCTGGCCCTGGACGCCGGACTGGAGGTGCTGGGAATCCTGACGGCCAGTTTGATCTTGTGGTGTAGTCATTGCGCTCGTACTCCGAAGTTGGACCCGCCGCACCATGCGGCGGGAGTCGGGGATCGATCCTCGGACGCCACTTGCGCGTTCAAGGTCGCTGCCTGCATGGGCAACGCGCATTCCACCCCCTTCGGTGCGCGGGCCTGCAGGCGTCTCGAAATACGCCGCAAAGTATGAAGGCGCCGGGGCGCGTCCGCCGGATTGGGCGGGAAGCCGACGGGGTCAGCGACCGCTGTTCGAGGCCATGCCGGGCGGCCCGAACTTCCGATCCGGCTTGGGCGCACGTTCGTACAGCCCGAGGACGTTCGGGATGTTCTGCTGGATCTTGCCCATGCGATCGGGGTTCGACGGGTGGTCGGAGAGAAAGGCCGGCGGGGCGCCGCTCGCGACCTGGTTCATCTTCGTCCAGAGCGAGATCGCCGAATTCGGGTCATAACCGGCGCGTGCGGCGAGCTCCAGGCCGATCAGGTCGGCCTCCGTCTCGTCGTCGCGGCTGTACTTGAGGGACAGCAGTTGCCCGCCCATGCCGGCGAGTTGCCGTCCGCCCGCCCCGAGGCCGAACAGCGCGGCGCCCAGGCCGATCAGGCCCTGGGTGGCCGCCTGCTTCCCCATCTGGGCGCGGGCGTGATCGCGCAGCGCGTGGGTCATCTCGTGGCCCATGATCATCGCGACCTCGGAATCCTCCAGCTTGAGCTCGGTCAGGATGCCCCAGAAGAACGCGATCTTGCCGCCCGGCATGCAGAACGCGTTGATCGACTTCGAGCCGATCAGGTTGGTCTCCCACTGCCAGTTGCGGGCGCGCTCGTTCCACATGTAGGCGAACGGGCGCAGGCGCTCGGCGATGTAGTTCAGCCGAACGAGCTGCGGATGCTGCGGCTCGGCGAGCAGGTGCTTGGCCCGCGCCTGCTGGAGCATCTGGTGGTATTCCTGGGCCGCCTGCTGCTCGACGACCTCCTCCGGCGGCGAGAGCGCGCTCATCTGCGACGGCGGCCCGATCTGCACGCCCTCGCGCTGCTGCGCGAACGCCGGCAGGACGGGAAGAGCGGCGAGCGCCAGCCCGCCGCCCAGCCCGCCGAGCAGGCGGCGCCGGCCCGGCTCGGGGGCGGGATCGACGAGGGGGGCGGCAGCCAGGGAAGCGTTCATTGGCACGGGCGGGACAGGGCAGCGGACGAGGAAAGGACGGTAGAGCCGGACGCCCGCCGAAAGTTCGTGGTCGCCGCGGTTCAACGCGCCGCCGCCGGCGGACGATGACCCGCGACGGGGCGCGCAACACATCCTTCCCAACCGGAAACATGGCGCAACACGGCTCGCCCTGCAGTGTCGCATCGGATGATCAAGGGAGGGAGGCATCCGGCTTTGCCGGTGCCGAACCGGCTTGTCCCCTCGGGGGAGCGGAGCCGGCAGCGAAATCGCGCAGCGATTTCCCGGCGGAGCAGCATCCGGCATGCAGGCCGGATGCCTCCCGACCACCGGGAGCGTGGGGGCTCACCGGTCCAGGCCATCGATCGTGCGCCACAGCCAGCCCACCCAGAGCAGCGAGGGAATGCCCAGCGCCATCGCGACGAGGAAGAACGAGGGCCACCCGATGCTCTCGGCCAGCACGCCGGCCACGGGCCCGACCCAGACCCGCCCCACGGACGCGAAGGCGGACAGCAGCGCGTACTGCGTCGCCGTGAAGCGCTGGTTCGTGAGGCTCATGAGGAAGGCCAGGAAGGCCGCGGTGCCCATGCCGCTCGCGAGGTTCTCCGTGGCGACCGCCATGAGCAGGCCGCCATCGACCGGCGTGGCGGTCACGAGGCGCACGATGCCGATGTCGAAGGGCGGCAGCACGAAGCCCGGGAGCGCCCCCTTGCCGTGCACGGCGAGCCACCAGAAGCCCGCGTTGCTGACGATCTGCAGCACCCCGAACACGAGCAGGGCGCGCGCCAGCCGCAGGCGCAGCATGATGCCGCCCGCCAACAGCGCGCCCACGATGGTGAGCACGAGGCCGATCACCTTGTTGACGACGCCCACCTCCGCCGGCCCGAAGCCCACGCCCTTGAGCAGGAACGGCGTCTGCAACGAGAGCGCGAACGCGTCGGTCAGCTTGTAGAACACGATGAAGCCCAGGAAGGCCCAGGCCTGGCGCTGGCTGAAGTAGGACGCCAGCCCGGAGAGCAGCGTCTCGAAGCGCGCCCGCCGCGCCGCGAAGGCGGCCAGCGGCAGGGTGATCGCGAGCCCGAGCAGCAGGGCGACGAGGTCGATCCACTTCGCGGCGAGCGAGCCCGGCAGCGCGGCGTGGCCGAGCCAGGGTGACAGCAGCCAGCCGGCCACCGTGGTCCCCCAGGCCTGCGTCACGGCCACGCCCACCGCCACCGCGATCACCACGGCGACGAAGCCCACGAGGTCGCGCCGCACGGGCGCGCGCGTGGGATCGTGCAGGCGCGCCGGCGGGATCGCGAGCCGCGGCAGCGCGAGCGCCGAGAACACCGCCGCGCACGCCATCAGCAGCGCCATCACGCGGTAGACCGCGGGCCAGGTCATCCCCGAGCCGCTGACGGCATCCGTCCAGATCAGCGCGACGCCTCCGGAGATCACCATCGCCAGCCGGTAGCCCATGACGAACAGCGAGGAGCCGATGCCGCGCTCGCGCGCGGGCAGCAGGTCCGTGCGGTAGGCGTCGATGACGACGTCCTGCGAGGCGCTCACGAAGGCGGTGAGCACTCCGAGCGCCGCGAACAGCGGCAACGCGACGACGGGCGAGATGTCGGCCAGCGTGAACAGCGCGAGGGCGAGCGCCGCCTGCGTCACCACGACCCAGCCCCGCCGCCGCCCGAGCAACGGCAGATCGAGGCGATCCATCAGCGGCGCCCACAGGAACTTGAAGGTGTAGGGCAGGCCGAGCAGCGTCAGGAAGCCGATCTTCGCGAGATCCAGCCCCTCGACCGTGAGCCACGCCTGGAGCGCGGGCCCCGTCAGCGCGAGGGGCAGGCCCGAGGCGAAGCCCAGCACCAGCACCGCGATCCAGCGGTGCCACGCGGCGAGCCGCGAGCCGCGTGCCGGCTCGTCGACGGGCGGCGAGGTGGCGTCGGGAGATGCGGGGGTGGTCGACATCGGCTCATTCTAGGGAGCGCTCGGCCGCTCAGCGCCGGGCCTGCGTCTCGTCGATGTCCACGAACTGCCACCAGTCGCGCGCGAACAGCGGCCGCCGGTAGCCCACGAGCTGGGGCCACGCCAGGTCGGTGACGATGCGGTGGCCGTGCACCTTGTACGGCATCCAGGCGACCAGCAGGCGCTTGGCCTCGAGGAACAGCGCCTCGCGCTCCGGGCCGTCGGGCAGCACGAGCATGCGGCGGTAGAGGTCGTCGAAGGCCTCGAGGCGGAAGCGGGAGAGGTTCTGGCCACCGGAGGCAGGGCCATAGAGGCGCTCGAGCTCGATCTGGCCGTCGGGCTGCGAGGCGAGCGAGTTCACGTCCCACATCATCAGCGCGCCCGCGCGCGCCGCCTTCAGGTTCTCGGGCCACTGCGCGATGCGGAACTCCGTGCGCAGGCCCAGCGCCTCCATGTTGTGGCGCCACAGCTCGCCCAGCGTGTGCGAGGCCGAGTCGCTCTGGTTGGCGATGACGAGCACGAGCGGGCTGCCGTCGGGCTGCTCGCGCCAGCCGTCGAAGTCGCGGTCGACATAGCCGAACAGGTCGAGCAGCGCCCGCGCGCGCGCCGGGTCGAAGTCGCCCATCTCGCTGCGGAAGTCCGCGGCGTAGCCGGTGGTGAACGGCGCGACGTTGGACTGCGCCGGGATCATCTGGCCGTGGCGCGCGAGGCGGCGCTCGCGCCCGCCGTCCACGCCCAGCGCGATGGCGCGCCGCAGCGCCACGTGCGCGGGGGCGTAGCCGCCCACGACCGGGTCTTCCAGGTTGAACATCGTGAGCGCCACGTCCGGGGAGACCGCGCGGTACGCGCGCACCTGGCGCTTCGCCAGGTTGGGGGCGAGCCGGCCCTCGGGCATCGCGATGTCGATGAAGGCCTCGGGCACGCGCTCGATGTAGTCGGCCTCGCCGTTGAGGAACGAGAGCCAGCGCGGCTGGTCCTGCTCGATGATGGAGATCTCCACGCGATCGACCATCGGCAGGCGCCGGCCGCGCAGGCGCGCCAGCAGCGCCTGTCCCTCCGTGTCGTCCGCGGCCGGCTCCGCGTCGTAGGCCACCGGGTGGTAGTCGGGGTTGCGCTCGAGGACGATGCGCGAGGCGCGGCGCCACTGCGCGACCCGGAACGGCCCGGTGCCCACCGGGTGCGCGCCGATGTCGGCGCCGTAGCGCTCCACCACCTCGCGCGCCACCGCGCCGTACAGGTCGCCGTTGGCGAGCATCTCGATGAGGCGCGGGCGCGGCTGGGCGAGCTCGATGCGCAGCGTGTAGCGATCGAGCGCCCGCAGGCCGGCGACGGGAGCGTCGTAGTCGAAGGGCTGCCGGCTGTCGAGGGCGCGCTGGCGTAGTTCCGCGAGCCCGAGGATGCCCGCCTGCTCCACCGTCGGCCAGAGCGGGCTGCGCAGCGCCGGGTCGGCGAAGCGCTCGAGGGCGTAGACATAGTCCTGCGCGACCAGTTCGCGCGGCTTGCCGCCAAAGGCCGGGTCGTCCGCGAAGCGGATGCCGGGCTGCACGCGGATCGTGAAGCGGCGGAAATCGTTCTCGACCTCGGGCAGCGCCGCCGCGGCGCGCGGCCGGATCAGCGCGGGGCGGGCGAGCGGGTCGTAGCCGTAGAGG
>Ga0209051_1003563_pt1 | contig 10122 bp, 10 predicted proteins | sample AraplaCvi_mMS_r2_2_FD_184286 | JGI IMG/M metagenome (GOLD analysis project Ga0209051, IMG submission 184286) | Arabidopsis root microbial communities from North Carolina, USA - plate scrape MF_Cvi_mMS_r2 (SPAdes) (version 2) | ecosystem: Host-associated > Plants > Roots > Endosphere | place... | reverse complement strand
TCGGGGTCGGCGACGGCGAGATGTTCCTGGGTTCCGACGTCGCCGCGTTCATCGAGCACACCCGCGACGCCGTCGAGCTCGGCCAGGATCAGGCCGTGGTGATCACCGCCGACGGGTACGCGATCTACGACTTCCACGGCAACCGGGACGACGCCGCTGCCCGCCCCTTTCACATCGACTGGGACCTGTCGGCCGCCGAGAAGGGCGGCTACGAATACTTCATGCTCAAGGAGATCGCCGAGCAGCCCGCTGCCGTGGCCGACACGCTGCTCGGGCACTTCGCCGGCGGGCGCATCGTGCTCGACGAACAGCGCCTGAGCGACCAGGAACTCCGCGAGATCGACAAGGTGTTCATCGTCGCCTGCGGCACGGCGTACCACTCCGGGCTGCTGGCCAAGTACGCCATCGAGCACTGGACGAGGCTGCCCGTCGAGGTCGAGCTCGCGAGCGAGTTCCGGTACCGCGACCCCGTGCTGGACCGCAGCACGCTGGTGATCGCCATCTCGCAGTCCGGCGAGACCGCCGACACGCTGGAGGCGGTCCGGCACGCCAAGAGCCAAAAGGCCAAGGTGCTGGCCATCTGCAACACCAACGGTTCGCAGATTCCCCGCGAGTGCGACGCGGTGCTCTACACCCGCGCAGGGCCGGAGATCGGCGTCGCGTCCACCAAGACATTCTTGGCGCAGGTCGCCGCCAACTACCTGGTCGGACTGGCGCTGGCCCAGGCCCGCGGCACCAAGTACTCCGACGAGGTGGCGCGCGAATTCGGCGATCTCGAGGCGATGCCCGATCTGATCGCCCGAGTGCTGACGTGCATGGAGCCGGTGACGGCGCTGGCGCATCAGTTCGCGCAGTCGCACGCGGTGCTGTTCCTCGGCCGCCACGTCGGCTACCCCGTCGCGCTGGAAGGCGCGTTGAAGCTCAAGGAGCTGGCGTACATGCACGCCGAGGGCTTCGCGGCCGGTGAGCTCAAACACGGGCCGATCGCGCTGATCGAGGACGGCCTGCCCGTCATCATCGTGATGCCGTCGCCGAAGAACTCTGCGATGTTGCACAGCAAGCTGCTGAGCAACATTCGCGAGATCCAGGCGCGTGGCGCGGTCACGATCGTCATCGCCGAGGAGGGCGACGAGACGATCCGGCCCTACGCCGATCACCTCATCGAAATGCCTGCGGTGTCAACGCTTCTCCAGCCCCTGCTGTCGACGATTCCGCTGCAGGTGTTCGCCGCGGGGGTGGCCCAAGCCCGTGGCTACGACGTCGACAAGCCACGCAACCTGGCCAAGTCCGTCACCGTCGAGTGAACCGACGCGGGCCGGACCCGCGACACTCACTTTGCAGCATGCCGGGAACGAACCAATCACGGCAAAGTGACACCGACGACCCACTCGACAAGCGGGTCGCAACGGGCATTTAATCGCGAGCACCGTAGTCAGCTCCCTGACTGCGCATGACGCCAAAAGCGAAAACAAGAATCTGTTCTCAGCAGGCGGACGGCTGCTTAACGATGAAACGAGACCTCAATCAATCAGCGATCGGGCCGTGTCGTTGATCGTTTCGGCCATCCGACGCAGGTTCCATCCAAGCTTGTCAGACGGACACCGCCACCCTTACTAGTCCTAGAAGCCGGCAAGTCTCACTTTGATGTCCGATTGGACATCGTGTGGACATTCCACTTGAGAACTGGACATCGAACTTAAGAAGCCACACTCCTGGCCACCGGTTTTAGGCAATCAAGAATGCTCGCAAGTGCAGCTGGTGAGCCGCAGTTACCGTGCTCGTGGGACCCACCTGGTCTTGTGGGTTGCGAAGGACGGGCTGATCGGACGCTGAGTCCATCGCGTGGCGTCGAGCGTCTGTTGGGTCACAAAGCGGCGACCGCTTCGTGGATAACAGCAGTTATCCATGTTCCTCGCCGACAGCCTACGAGGCGGCGAAGCCCACTCCCCTACAACCTCCATGGGGTCGTTGACCAAGCGAGGACACCGCCAGGTCGTGCGTCATCGGCGTCCGCGAGCCGGCGTCCAACGCTCTCAGGTCTTTTAGGATTCTTTCCGGCGCTCTCTTGTTTCCTTACAAAAAATGAGAGAATGACCAGAACTACTAAGCTCCGAGGCCAGCGACGCGCGTCGCTCTCTCAAGATGATCTGGATCGGACACTGTTCGATCCGGGACCAACTACACGAGAGCTGTCCGACGAACAGCCCCCCGGATTCCAAGACCATGCCAGATACCCATCGGGACGCGCACCTGCGCACACTCGGGCCGCGGCGCACCGCGGCGCACCCACGGCCCACGTCGCCTTCCACCGGCGCGATTCCGTGACCACCTGAATGCGTCGGACGGCAGACCGTTCGGGCAATCCGGAACCACGTCAACGTGCCGGACAAGTGCGCGGTAGCCGGCCTTGAATTCGTCACCGTGACGTAACTCCCCCCGCGGAGCGGGTCTGGAACTGCTAACGTCGACCAACATGCCACTAGTGAGAATCGATGTCCTGCTGGGCTTTTCGAATGCGGATCGCAAATCGATCGGAGACTGTGTTCAGCGCGCGATGACGGAGACCCTTGGCGTGCCCGACCGCGATCGCTTCCAGCTGATCACGGAACACCAGCCCGACAACTTCGACTTCAACCGCTCCTACCTCGACGTCAACCGATCAGACCGTTTCGTGCTGGTCCACGTGACCCTGTCGGCTGGGCGCAGCACGGAAGCAAAGCAGGCGTTCTATGCGCGTCTCGCAGAGCTACTCACCGAGACCATCGGACTTCGCGCGGAAGACTTGACGGTTGTGTTGGCGGAGAACACACGGGCCGATTGGTCCTTCGGCCACGGCGAGGCCAGCTACGTCGTCATCCCGCCCGAGGACTGGCGCTGAACCCATCTCGCCGGGCGGAGTTACCCGCCGCGCGGGTCGACCGCGGTGACACGCCCTGGGGAGTCGCTCAGCCCAACGCGACGCCGAGCTCTTGGGCGAAGACGCGGATCATGTGCTGGACGCCAATCTCGTTGCGGCCGATGACCATATGATCGTGCTGACCGTGTCTAACTCCTTCGCCGCATTGGGGCAGCATCACGAAGTCCTCGTCCCGGACGGCGGCATGAACGGCGTTGAAGATCATGTCGTAGCCCGCCCGAGTCTCCTCGTTCGCCGCGGGAACCCTGGCCAACCAGCTGTGCCGAACCGTGCACCGCGTGGGTGAACCGGCGGGCAGGATGTCGATGACCTCGACGCCCACCGAACTGTTGGCCAACACCAGGTTCGGATAGATCCAGTAGATGACTCCCATGTTGTCTCGGACGTCCCACGACGCGGCGGGATCGTTCTGCACGTTGGTGATCCAGTTGAAGGGGAACCCCATGCGGTGGTGCTTGCCGAAGGAGTCGTGAATGGAGGTGTTGGCCAGGGCGCTCTGTCCGATGAGGCTCTCGCCGTGCACGAAGGGAAAGTGGTAGCCCTCGGCGAACGCCTCCAGAGCACCCTTCCAGGACACCTCGGAGGTGAATTCCCGATGGTCGTGGTAGCCGAATGACGAGTAGTCGACGGCTGCCAGTTCGGCGCCCATGGGGCCAAGGTGGGCGTCGACGTCGATGTCTGCGTCGGCGCTGAGCACGGCCCAAATGAAGCCGTGGCGTTCCTGATTCGGTAATTCGACCAGTCCGTAGTCGGCCTTGTCCATGCCCGCGAAGCCGGCATTGCCCGGCACGGTGAACAACGTGCCGTCGTTCCTGTACGTCCATGCGTGATAGGGACAGGTGAAGCGGGTGGCGCTGCCCGACCCGCAGGCCGGCATCGCGCCGCGATGGCGGCAATAGTTCAAGAACACGTGACTAGTGCCGTCCTTGTCACGGGTGATCAGCAGGGAGTCGCCCAGCACCGATCGCACCACGTAGTCATTCGGGGTGGCGACCTGCGCGCTGGGGATGATCGCCAACGGTGTGCGTCGCAAGATCTGGGCTTCCTCGATCTCGGTGATCTTCGGGTCGCGGTAGTAGTGCAGCGGAACCCGCAGGAAGTCCTCGGTCATCTCGGTGGTCTTGTCCAGCACCACTCGCAGTGCGCGCCGTGTCAACTCGGTGTCCAGCACGCCGCTCCGTACCTCGCCGTCGATGGTCACTCGGCCTCCTTCGTCGCCATTTCCGAGACCATACACGCCCACCATAGTGGATGGTCTCGTGATCGTCGACGACGACGGACGTCGAGGTAACGTTGCCGGTGTGGACACGTGGGATCCTGATCGCTGATGCGCACACATGGATGGTCCGGGGCGACCCCAGCCGACGACGACGAGGCGATCGGCCGCATTCTGGAAGCCGCGAAACGACGAATCGACGAGTCGGGCAAGGACTTCGGCATCTCCGACGTGGCCAAGGACGTTGGCGTCACCCGGCAGACCGTCTACCGCTACTTCCCCAGCACCGAGGCGCTGCTGTTCGCCACGTCAGTCTCGGAGGTCGAGCCGTTTCTGAGCAGCCTGACCCGGCACGTCCGCAAGATTCACGACCCAGCCGAAGCGGTCGTCGAGGGAATCGCCCACACCCTGGAGCGACTCCCCCACGAGAAATACCTGAGCTTGTTGTTGACCCCGGGCAAGGCCAGCGCCTTCTCCGCCGGCGTCACCTCCGACATGGCGATGTCCTTCGGGCGTTCGTTGTTGGAGGGGTTCGACGTGGACTGGGCCGGCGCAGGCCTTGCCGACGCCGACCTCGACGGGCTCGTCGAGTTCATGCTGCGCATCTTCCAGTCGCTGGTGATCGACCCTGGACGCCCGCCGCACCAAGGTCGGGAACTGCGCACCTTCCTGCGCAGATGGGTCGCCCCGGCGATCTCCACCGCATCCCCGATGCCACCCGCCAGGACGAGGGCCAGATCCACCAAGTCCGTCACGACACCGAAGGCGGGCCGCCGAGACAAGGTCACGACCTGATCCGACCGACCTCGTGGCCTGGGCACCACGACCCTGTGGTTCGGGCGTGCCGGGGGCCGAGTCGTGCCCCCCGTTCACGGGGACGCCGGGGCGACACTGGCCGAGACAGAAGGGCGAGGGAACATGACCACAGCAGCGCACGACGTCGACGTCCACCACGGTCGGGCCTGGGTCGACCCGGATCAGACGGTTCGCATCGGCTACACGGTCGTCACTCCACCTGAACCCACCAAGACCGTGGTGCTTCTCCACGGCGCCCCCCAAACGCGATACGAGTGGCGCAAGGTCATGATGCCGTTGGCCGCCGCCGGCTATCGGGTGATCATGCCCGACTACCGTGGCGCCGGCGCATCGGACAAACCGCGTGACGGGTACGACAAGTGGACCATGGCCGGTGACGTTCACCATCTCGTGCGCGAGACTCTGGGCGTGGCCGAGCCCATCTCGCTCGTCGGCCATGACCTCGGGTCGACACTGGCCCTGAGTTTCGCGCTGCGGTACCGCGACGACGTCGTGAGCGCCACCTTCATGGAAGCTCCGCTGCCGGGCACCGCCTACTACGAATGGCGCGTGGCTCAAAAATCGGCGTGGCAGTTCTCCTTTCATGCCAACCCGGACGTCGCGGTGTACCTCGTGCACGGACGTGAACGTTGGTACGTCAACCGATTCTTCGACGAACTGACCTACCAACCGGATGCGATCTCCCACGACGACCTCGACGTCTACGCCCGCGCGTACGAAGCCCCGGGAGCCATTCGCGCAATGTGCGAGGTCTACCGGGAACTCGACCGCGACGCCGACGACAATCGCACCGCGCTGCGCGAACACGGCAAGCTCACCATCCCGGTGCTGGCGTCGGGAGGTGCTCGCGGGCCCCTCGCCGTCAACTTCCGTGCGATGTGCGAAGAGGTGGCGGTCTCGGTGACGGAGCAGCTCGTCCCGGACTGCGGCCACTGGGTGGCCGAGGAGCAACCCGCCTTCTTCACCACGATGTTCCGAGACTTCGACACGGCCGCACGCGGCGGAACCACGTAGCGCGGTCGGCCGATCGTCGACCGCAGCGCCGCGGCTACGCCGGCGCGGTCTCCGTCGCAAGCGATTCCAGCACGGCGACGGCGTCGGGAGACGGCCCGTTCTCGACCGGACAGTAGACGAACAGCCGCTGGTCGGGCGCGTCCGCCACCTCGAGCGCCTCGAAGTGCAGATGTAGCTCGCCGACGCGAGGATGATGGAACACCTTGTCCTCGCTGGTGCGCGGACGTACGTGGTGGGTCGCCCACGATTCGGCGAAAACGCAACTGCGAGCCGAGATCTCGTCGACAACCTCGGCGACGCGCACGTCGTTCGGGAATCGGGTCAGGCCCGAACGGAGGTTGCCGACCACCTGAGTGGCCACGTGGTGCCAGTCCGTGTAGAAGTCTCTGGCGGCAGGGTCGAGGAACACCATGCGGGCGAGGTTGTCAGTGTCGCCGAAGCCGCTGTACATCGCCCGACCAGTCGCGTTGATCGCGAGGATGTTGAGGCCAAGGTCGACGACGAAGGCCGGTACGCGCAAGCCGGAATCGAGGAGAAGCTGGACTCCCGCCGAGACCGTGGTCGGGTGAGCCGGCGTCACGATAGCGACGGGATGGACGAGCGAGACGAGGTATGCCGTCGCGTGCTCATCGAGCCGTAGTGCGCGGGCGAGCGCACGAAGCACTTGCAGCGACGGTCGATGCTCACGCCCCTGCTCGAGCCGTCGGTAGTAATCGGTGCTCAATCCGGCGAGGAGGGCCAGCTCCTCTCGGCGAAGGCCCCGAACCCGCCGACCGTCGCCCGGTACGAGCCCGACGTCCTGCGGCGTCACCGCTTCCCGTCTCGCTCGCAAGAACGACGAGAGCTCCGCCGATCGATCTGCCATACGGTCATTGATAACCGGCATCCCTGCAGCTGGCAAGGCCGACGGCGCTCGTCGGCGACACCTTTGGTGGTTCGCTCCCATCCCCGGTGTGCGATCGCGGGACACTTCGGTCCGATCACTCGCGAGTGGCGGCGTAACGCAGCAGGATGGTGCCGCCCGGAAAGGTGCGATTCTCCAACAACTTCAGTGACATCCACGACGGTAGCGTCGGAAGGAACGGTGTACCCCCGCCCACGGCGACCGGTGCGACCACGATCCGGTATTCGTCGACCAGTCCGGCCTGGACGATCGGTGCAGCCAGCGTCGCGCCGGCCACCTCCATCGGGCCGTCGGTGGCGTTCTTGAGCCTGGTGACCACCTCGACCGGGTCGCCGCGTTCCAGGCGGGAGTTCCAGTCGACGGACTTCAGCGTGCTCGAGAACACGACCTTGGGCATGTTGCGCCAGATGTGTGCGAAGTCGACGATCAGAGGGGCGGCGTCCGGGGCCTCGTCGGCCGTTGGCCAGTAGGCGGCCATCAGTTCGTAGAGCCGCCGCCCGTAGAACGACAGCGCGGTCTCCCGCTCGAAGTCGTTCCAGTACTGGTGCAATTCGTCACTCGGTTCGGACCAGTCGATGTTGCCCCGTGCGTCGGCGACGTATCCGTCCACCGACACGTTGAAGCCGTAGATGAGTTTGCCCATACGGATCAGACCGCGCCGAACGGCAAAACTCGTCGCGGCCACCACTCCCCCCGTCCGTCGTCGACCGCTGGGAACGCGACGGCTGAATCGCATACCCCACTGGGTACTGTGTGGTGGGGATGCAACCGAAGGGTGTGACGATGAAACGTGACGACGAGAGCATGACGGCCGTGCTCAACCGCTTGCGGCGTGCGCAGGGGCAACTGGCGGGGGTGATCTCGATGATCGAGCAGGGCCGTGACTGCAAGGACGTCGTGACGCAACTCGCTGCGGTCTCCAAGGCGCTCGACCGTGCCGGTTTCAAGATCGTCGCTTCCGGTCTGCGTGACTGCATCGCCGGCGAGGGCGCGGACGGTGCGGATCCCATGACCGAGGCCGAACTCGAGAAGCTCTTCCTGGCGCTCGCGTAACGCGGCGAGCTCGTCGGTGGTTCGCGCCTGGACGGTGGCCATTGGGCTGGTGGTGTCGTTGACCGGCTGCGGAGGGCCTGCCGCACCCGCCGCTGGGGACGACACGTCGGCACGGCGGGCGACATCGGCCGGCCAACCGTCGGCGCCGGCCGCGAAACTGCCGCCGTCCCGAAGATCCGGTTGACCTACTTCGGGTGGTCCGACGACGGGGTGTCCGCCGACAGCACCCGGGAGGACTTCTCCGCGGGCCGAATCCCCTTGGTCAACTGGGAACCGTTCGACGTGGACTTCGGCGACATCGTCGGAGGCAGGTACGACGAGCTCTTCGACTGGGAAACGTTTGGCGAGGTGTTCGAGCCCCTGTACCGCCGGCTGGAGACGCTGGGAAAACCGGTGATGATCGGTGAGACGGCCTCGGACGAAGTGGGCGGCAGCAAGGCTGACTGGATTGCCGACGTCGTGCCGCAACTGCAGTCGCGGTTCACCGCCATCCGCGCACTGGTGTGGTTCGACGTCGACGAGGAGCGGCACTGGCAGGTCCGGTCGTCGGCGTCGTCGCTGCAGGCGTTCCGAGACATGGCAGCCAATCCGTACCTTCGCTCCTGAGACGAGCGGCGGTGTCCGCCAACCGGATTGGGCCGGCTAACGCGGCGCGAAGGGCCCGTCGGCCGTGAACGCCAAATGCACGAATCGTTCGGCGATCATCCGGTGCGTGGCCGCATCGGGATGCAGGTTGTCCGGCAGCGGATGGTCGGCGTGGTCCGTGGGGCCGTACAGGTCGTGGCCGTCGAGATAGTGCAGGTTCGGGTCCGCGGCGGCCCGTGCGGCCATGACGTTGGCGAGTTGGTCGCGGATGACCGTCAAGGTGAGGCTGTCCCGGTTCACCGCCGCCGGATCGCCGGTTGCGATGAACCGCACCGCGCCGCGGGACAGCGCTTCCGGGTCGAAAGCACCTGGCCCAGGGGTGTTTTCGTGTATCGGACAGTACAGCGGGCCAATCACGAGCAGCGGGACCGTTGGATGTCCGTCTCGGATCGCGTCCAAGAAGCCGTGCACCGCGGGGCCGAAGGCGCGAACGCGCATGACGTCCGCGTTGACGAGATTGATGCCGATCTTGACGCTGACGAGATCGGCCGGCAGGTCGCGCATCGTGCGAGCGGTGAAGGGGTCGAGCATGGCACTTCCCGCCAGCCCGAGGTTGAACAGACTCACCCCGCCGAGCGTCGCGGCAATCGCGGGCCAGGTCGTGCTCGGACTGTACGCATTCGACCCTTGACTGATGGAACTACCGTGGTGCAGCCACGTCGGCCGATCGCCGCTCGCCATCGGGATGATCGGTGCGTCGCTGCGAAGCGCCACGATCTCGGTGCGCTCGTGGAAGGGCAGCCATAGTTCGACGTCCTTGTCCCGGGCGGGCAGACCGTCGAAGCGCACGGTCCCGGGCGCTCCCCGCGTCACCTCGGTCTGCCCCGAGGTCACGTCGACGTTCAGCACGTTGCCGCCGGTGGTCGTCGCCTGGCCGACGAGGCGACCGTCGACGGTTGCGTCGACCGTGCCCTCCGGCCGGTCGGGGACACCGGACAAGCGCACCCGCGTGCGCAGCAGGTCGAGTTCGACCGTGGTGGAACGGGTTCGAAAGGCCAGCCGAACGCCGGAGGGTTGAGCCTCCGCCGACGCGAGCTGGGGGTCCGTGGACTGCGCGCGGGCCCATGCGGGGAGGCGGTGCGGCAGCAAACCGTCGACGGTCTTCTCGACGTCGGCCACACCACGGAGGAGGTCGGCGTCGACGGGGTGTGCTTTCAACGGGGGTGTCACGGTGCTCGTCGTTCCTCGTCATCGTGCCGCGGTTCGCGGAGGTGGTGGTGGAAGAAGGTGGTGATCCGATCCCAGGCGTCTTCGCTCTCGGGTTCGGAGTACTTGAAGCCGTTGACGTATTCGAACACACGCAGCCGCAGGGGCGCCTGGCGCCAGTCGTTCATGAACGAATGCCCGACGCCGGGGTATTCCTTCACGTCGTGCGGCACGTTGCCCTGCTGCAGTGCGTCGGTGAGCCGCTGCGCGTCGCCCTTGAGGATCCTGTCCTTGCCCCCGTAGCTCGCCACGATCGGGCAGCTGTGGCCGAGATCGTCGGCGTTGGGCGGCCAGTTGCCGTAATTGGGTGCAGCGGCGTCGAATTCGCCGCTGGGTGCCAACAACAGACTG
>Ga0209051_1003559_pt1 | contig 10135 bp, 8 predicted proteins | sample AraplaCvi_mMS_r2_2_FD_184286 | JGI IMG/M metagenome (GOLD analysis project Ga0209051, IMG submission 184286) | Arabidopsis root microbial communities from North Carolina, USA - plate scrape MF_Cvi_mMS_r2 (SPAdes) (version 2) | ecosystem: Host-associated > Plants > Roots > Endosphere | place: USA... | reverse complement strand
TCACACCCGCCGGGGTCACAACGGCTTCATCAGCAGGATGCGACACCAGAGGTAGTTCCAGACGGAGACAACCCCATGGCACTTCGCCTCCCCCACCTGCTGCTCGCGGCGAGCCTCGCCACCACCCTGCCCTTCGCGGCGCTCGCCGATACCCAGGAGAAGGACAGCCAGGGCGGCACGCCCACCGACGCGGGCTTCTACCAGAACGCGACCGGCGCGAACGTCGCGGAGATCGAGCTGAGCCAGCTGGCGCTCAAGCAGGGTTCGTCCGCCAAAGTGAAGCAGTTCGCTCAGAAGATGGTCGATGACCACACCAAGGCGAATGAGAAGCTGGAAAGCCTGCGCAATGGCGACAAGGGCTATTCGACCACGACGTCCCCGCCGCCGGATGCGCAGAAGGACATCGACGCGCTGAAGTTGCTCAACGGGAAGGAGTTCGACCGCCAGTACGCGAAGGTCATGGTCGCCGGCCATGAGAAGGCCGTGGCGATGTTCGAGGTCGAAGCGGAGAAGGGCTCGAACCCGGCGATGAAGGCGTTCGCGAAGGAAACGCTGCCGACGATCAAGGAACACCAGAAGATGGCCAAGGCGCTGCCGAAGTAACGCAGCGCAGCTCCTATGCTGTCGTGGGAGCGCGCTTGCGCGCGATGGGTGCCTGAGGCAAGGCCCATCGCGCGCAAGCGCGGTCCCACAAGGAATGGTCGCACAAGGGATGGGAGGCGCTAGCTCAGGCGTTGCGGTTGCTGCCGGAGAGCACGTCGACCCACACGGCGAGCACCAGGATCACGCCCTTGATGATCATCTGCCAGGAATTGTCGACGTCCATGAGCTGCATGCCGCTGTCGAGGCTGGCCATGACCAGGGCGCCGATCAGTGCGCCGTAGACCGTGCCCGAACCACCGCGCATGGAGGTGCCGCCGATGAAGCAGGCGGAGATGGCATCCAGTTCGCCACCCGTGCCCGCCGAGGGCGAGCCCGAGCCGGTGCGCGCGACCGTGATGATGCCGGCGAAAGCGCACATCAGGCCCATGATGGCGAACACCACCAGCTTCACCCGGCCCACATTCACGCCGGACAGCCGCGTGGCCTCCATGTTGCCGCCCACCGCGTAGATGTGCCGGCCGAACACGGTCTGGGTAGAGACGTACGTGAACACCGCGAGCAGCGCCAGCAGGATCATCACGGGGATGGGAATGCCGTTGGCATCGTTGAGCATGCGGATGAAGCCAAAGATCACCGCACCGATGATGACGAGGCGCGCGACATCGATCCACATGGCGGCCTGGTGGAGCCCGAGCTTCGAACGGCGCATGCGGCGCCGGACGGTCAGGCCGACCATGGCGAGGAAGATGATGCCGCCCACCCATTGCGAGAGACCGACGGGCACGAAGCCCTGGCCCAGCTGCACGAGGTCATCCGGGGCCGGCGCGATCGTCGAACTCCCGGTGATGTAGAGCACGATGCCGCGGAACGCGAGCATGCCGCCCAGGCCGACGATGAATGACGGCACCCGCATCTTCGTGACGATGAAACCGTTGAACGCACCGATCAGCATGCCCAGCAAGAGCACTGCGCCGATGGATGGCCACGTGCCCCAACCCATGTTCACGGTGAGGATGGCGACCACGCCGCCCAGCAAGCCTAGCTGCGAGCCGATGGAGAGGTCGATCTCACCGGCGATGATGATGAACACCATGCCGCAGGCGAGCATGCCGGTGATGGCCATCTGCCGGAACAGGTTGGAGAGGTTGTTCGGCGTGATGAAGGCCTGGTCGGTCTTCACGTGGAAGAACACCCAGATCACGGCGACGGCGATGAGCAGCGCCAGGATCTTGTAGCGGACGAACAGTTGCTGGACTTTCTGGGACTGCATGGAAGGCTTCCCTGGTGACGCGTGGAATGGTGGTAGGGATCAGGCCGCGTGCGCGGGCCCTTCGGCGGCATGGGAAATCGCCGCGGCGAGTACCTGCTCCTGGGTGAGGCCAACGTTCTTGAAGTCACCGCGGAGCTTGCCCTCGCCGACGACGAGGACGCGATCGCTGACGCCAAGCACTTCGGGCATCTCCGACGAGACCATGATGATGGCCACGCCCTTGGAAGCCAGCTCGAACATGAGCGTGTAGATGTCGTACTTGGAACCGACATCGACACCGCGGGTGGGCTCGTCGAGGATGAGGACCTTCGGCGAGGGCAACAGCATCTTGGTGAGCACCGCCTTCTGCTGGTTACCGCCCGACAGCCCCTGGATGGCGAGCTCGGGGCTCGCGGTCTTCACCCGGAGCCGCTTGATCTCGGCATCGATCACGGCCATCTCGGCCTGGCGATCGATCTGCCCCGCATGGGCGTAATGCGAGAGCGTGGCCAGCGTGATGTTGTCGCCCACGCCGAGCAGCGGCACGATGCCCTGGCGCTTGCGATCTTCGGGGACCAGGGACAGGCCGGCCTTGATCGCCTGCTCGGGGTTCTTCACCTTGATCGGCTTGCCCTCGAGGATGAGCTCCGCTTCGGAGCGACCCGGGTAGGCACCGAATATCGCGGAAACCAGCTCCGTACGGCCGGCGCCGACGAGGCCCGCGATACCGACGATCTCGCCGCGGCGCACCTGGAACGAGATATCGTCCACGCGCTTGCGGTTCGGGTTGGCGACGTCCCAGCAGGTGACATGCCTGGCTTCGAACACCACCTCGCCGATATCGTGTTCCATCTTCGGGAACAGGTTTTCGATCTCGCGGCCGACCATCGCCGTGATGATCGAATGCGTGGTCATCTCGCTCATCGGCTTGGTGACGATGTGCTTGCCATCACGGATGACCGTCACCGTATCGCACACGCGCGCGACTTCATCGAGCTTGTGTGAGATGTAGACACAGGCCACGCCGTCGCGCTTCAGGTCCTCGATGATCGACAGCAGCGTATCGGTCTCGGACGAGGTCAGCGACGATGAGGGCTCATCGAGGATCAGCAGCCGGGCGTTCTTCACCAGCGCCTTCGCGATCTCGAACAGCTGCTGGTAGCCACCGCCGTAATTCATCACCGGGGCGGCGACGTTAACGTCCTTCAGCTTCAGCCGGGCAAGCAAGGCCTCGGCCTTGGCGTACATGGCGTCGTAATCCATGACGCCGCCGAACTTGCGGATCTCGTTACCCAGGAAGATGTTCTCGGCGACCGACAGCTGCGGCACCAGCATCAGTTCCTGATGGATGATGACGATGCCGGCGTCCTCGCTGTCGCGCACCGAATGCGCCCTCAGCGGCTTGCCGTCGAACAGGATCTCGCCTTCCCAGGTGCCGTAGGGATAGACACCGGAAAGGACTTTCATGAGGGTGGACTTGCCGGCGCCATTTTCACCGCACAGACCCACGCATTCACCCGGCCGCACGGCCAGGTTGATGCCATTGAGCGCGCGCACGCCAGAGAACTCCTTGACGATATTGCGCATCTCGAACAGGTATTCGCTCACTTTCGGGCCTTCTGTTTGCTGGGGCGCCATCGCGCGCGAGCGCGCTCCCACAAGAGCCTTTGCCGCTGGAACTGTGGGAGCGCGCTTGCGCGCGATGGGTGCTTGCGACAAGACCTATCGCGCGCAAGCGCGCTCCCACAATAGCGGGGGGATTACTGACCCACCTGCGCCTGGGTGTAGAAGCCATCCTTCACCACGAGATCGACGTTCTGCTTCGTGAGCAGGGTCGGGGTGAGCAGGATCGTGTCCACGTCCTTCTTGCCGTTGTTCATCTTCGAGGTGAAGGTCGGCGCCTCGCCCTTGGCGAACTGCACGGCGAGGTTCGCGGCGTCGGTGGCGATGGTCTTGATCGGCTTGTACACCGTCATGGCCTGGGTGCCGGCCTTGATGCGCTTGACCGCGGCGAGATCGGCATCCTGGCCCGACACGGCCACCTTGCCGGCCAGCTTCTGGCCGTTGAGCGCGGCGATGGCGCCGCCGGCGGTGCCGTCGTTCGAGGCAACGATGCCCTGGATGTTGTTCTTGTTCGCCGTGAGCGCGTTCTCGATGATCGACTGCGCCTTCGAGGCCAGCCACTCGTCCGTCCACTGCTGGCCGACGATCTTGATGGCACCGCTCTTCACCAGCGGATCCAGCACCTTCATCTGGCCTTCGCGCAGGATCTTGGCGTTGTTATCGGTCGGTGCGCCGCCGAGCAGGAAGAAGTTGCCCTTGCCGCCCGTGGCATCGACCACGCCCTTCGCCTGCATCTCACCCACCTTCTCGTTATCGAACGAGATGTAGGCGTCGACATCGGCGTTGAGGATGAGGCGGTCGTACGAAATCACCTTGATACCGGCCTTCTTCGCTTCGGTCACCACGGTGGTCAGCGTCTTCGCATTGAACGGGACGATGACGATCACATCGACCTTGCGCGCGATCAGGTTCTCGATCTGCTGGATCTGCTTCTGCTCGTTGGCATCGGCGGACTGTACGGACACCGTGCCGCCCTTGGCTTCCACGGCGGCCTTGAAGTAATCGCGGTCACGGGTCCAGCGCTCGACGCGGAGGTCATCGATGGAGAAACCGATGACCGGCTTCTCCTTGCTCGCGTGGGCCTGCGGCGCGAAAACGCCGGCGGCCACCATCGATACGGCCAGCAACGTGTGTAGGGCCTTCTGCTTCATGCTGTTCTCCATCTACTTATGGAATCGCCCTTTCAGGACGGGCGGAATTCGTCGCTACGGGCGGCGTCGGTATACAGCGGCTTGAGTTGCTCGTACGAGCGGCGGAACAAAGGGTGGCGCGTTTGCAGGAAATAAGCATGACGCGCTGCATCGGGCTCGCGTACGGCGGTGACCGGCGGCATGGGGCATACCTCGTCCAGCGACGCGTCCGGCTCGACGGCCAGGCGCGCCAGCCGGGCGGCACCCAGCGCGGGGCCCACCTCGCCACCTGAACGCAGGACCAGGGTCTTGCCGATAATGTCGGCCAGCATCTGCGTCCAGTAGTGGCTGCGCGAGCCCCCGCCGATGACGGTGATGTCGTCGGCCACCAGCCCGGTACCTTCGACGGCCAGCAAGCCGTCGAGCAGGCCCAGCCCGACGCCTTCGAGCGTGGCGTGGGCGAGATCGGCGCGATCCGTGCCCGGACCCAGGTTCGTGAACGAGCCACGGGCGTGCGGGTTGTTGTGCGGTGTCCGCTCACCCGTGAGATACGGCAGGAACATCGGCCCGTTGCGCTCCCAGCCAGCCTGTTCAGCATCGGCGAGCAGTGCGCCGACATCCGGGTAGCCGGTGAGGCGCGCGGTGAAATCGAGGCAGCTGGCCGCATTCAGCATCACCGACATCAGGTGCCATGTGTCGGGCAAGGCGTGGCAGAAACTGTGCACGGCCGTTTCGGGACTGGCACGGAATCCGTCGGAAACAGCGAAATAGACGCCCGACGTGCCAAGCGAAAGCATGGCCTGGCCGTGGCGCACGATGCCGACACCCACGGCGCCCGCGGCGTTATCGCCGCCACCGGCGGCGACCGGCACCGTATCCATGCCCCAGCGCTCGGCGAGCTCCTTGCGCAGGCGCCCCGCGGGCTGCGAACCCTCGAATACCTCGGGCATGTGCGATCGGTCCAGCCCGGTCGCGGCCAGCATGGCATCGCTCCACTGGCGCTTCCGCACATCGAGCCACAAGGTACCCGCCGCATCCGAAGCGTCGGTCATGTATTCGCCCGTGAGTTGCAGCCGCAGGTAATCCTTCGGCAGCAGCACCTTCGCGACGCGCGAGAAAACATCGGGCTCGTGCCTGCGCACCCACGCCAGCTTGGGCGCGGTGAAACCGGGCATGGCCAGGTTGCCGGTGACTTCACGGAAGCCGGGCACCTTCTCCAGTTCGGCGCATTCCACATCCGAACGGCCGTCGTTCCACAGGATGGCGGGTCGCAAAACCTTGTCGGAGCGGTCGAGCAGCGTCGCGCCATGCATCTGCCCGGACAGGCCGATGGCGCCGACGCGACGCGCATCCATGCCCTGCAACACCTCACCCACGGCCGCTTCCGTCGCCGCCCACCACCCGGCCGGGTCCTGTTCGGACCAGCGCGGATGCGGGTGGGCGACGGTGAGGGGACTCGACGCACTGGCGCGCACGGCGCCAGCGTCGTCGATGAGCACGGCCTTGACCGAGGATGTACCCAGGTCGATGCCGAGGTACAGGCGTGCTGATGCTTCCATGTCAGGCTTCATATCACCCATAGATATAGCGGTTGATGATGTTTTCGAGCAACTCCTGGTGGCCCGATACATGTTTCGGGTGCAGATCCCGTGCGATCGCCTCGTCGCTCAGCGAGGCGAGCGTGAAGCCACCATTGAGGATCTTCGTACCGAGATCGGCATCCCACCCGGCGTAACGCTTCGTCTTCAACTCGGCCAGGGTGTCTTTTTCGACCATCTTCACCGCCCGCTCGAGGCCGAGGGCCAGCGTGTCGATGGCGCCGATATGGCCATGGAAAAGATCCGCCGCGTCGTGGCTCTGGCGCCGCACCTTGGTATCGAAGTTGAAGCCGCCGGTGGTGAATCCACCCGCCTTGAGGATCTCGTAAGTGACCAGGGTCATTTCTTCCACGCTGTTCGGGAACTGGTCGGTGTCCCAGCCATTCTGCGGGTCGCCGCGGTTGGCATCGATCGAACCGAACAGGCCCATGGCGATCGAGGTCGCCACTTCATGGTGGAACGAGTGACCCGCAAGCGTCGCGTGGTTCGCTTCGAGATTCGTCTTCACTTCGTTCTCGAGCCCGAACTCCTTGAGGAAGCCGTAGACCGTGGCGGTGTCGTAGTCGTACTGGTGCTTCGTGGGCTCCTGCGGCTTGGGTTCGATCAGGATCGTGCCCTTGAAACCCAGCTTGTGCTTGTGCTCCACCACCATCTGGAAGAACCGGCCGAGCTGCGCACGCTCGCGCTTCAGGTCCGTGTTGAGCAGCGTGTCGTAACCCTCGCGGCCGCCCCACAGCACGTAGTTGGCACCGCCGAGGCGGTGCGTAGCCTCCATGGCGTGGCGCACCTGCGTGGCCGCATAGGCGAACACCTCGGGCTGCGGGTTGGTCGCGGCGCCCGCGGCGTAGCGGGGGTTGCTGAACACGTTGGCCGTGCCCCAGAGCAGCTTCATGCCGGTGTCGGCCTGCTTCTTCTCGAGCACATCGACCATGGCCGCGAAGTTCGCCTTGTACTCGACGAGGCTGTTCCCTTCGGGCGCCACGTCGGTGTCGTGGAACGTGTAATACGGGACGCCGAGGCGCGAGAAGAAGTCGAAAGCGGCATCGGCTTTCTCGCGCGCCTTCGCCATCGGCTCGCCGGCCTGCTGCCACGGACGCTCGAAGGTGCCCGCGCCGAAGACGTCGGAACCCGGCCAGACAAACGTGTGCCAGTAACACACGGCGAGGCGCAGGTGCTCGGCCATCGTCTTGCCCAGCAGTTTGCGGTTGGCATCGTAATGGTGGAACGCCAGCGGGTTATCGGAACCCGGGCCTTCGAACGCGATTTTCGGAATGCTGGAGAAGTACGACATAACGATTCCTTGACAAACATGGGGACGAATCCTACCGATGCTCGCCAGCGGCGCGCTTTGACGCAATTGCGTTTTCCCGCGCGCTAGCCAGCCTTTTTCCTGCCGCGATGCGTCATGGCCTCGAGCCGCGTTCCCTGCTACTTTTCCCGGTCATGGCACCGCATCGCATCGCACTGCTGTTCAATGCCAACAAGGTGTATGACCGCCAGGTCATCGCGGGTATTGGTCATTACCTCAACAGCACCCGGGTCGAATGGGATCTCTTCCTCGAAGAAGATTTCCGCAGCCGCATGCGTGACATCCATCAGTTCAAGGGCGACGGCGTCATCGCCGATTTCGACGACCCCGAGGCCGAGGACGCCCTGCGCGAGCTGCACATCCCCGTGGTCGCGGTGGGCGGGTCGTATGAGGACCCTGCGGATTACCCGGTCGGCGTGCCCTATATCGCCACCGATAACGCCCGCCTCGTCCGGCTCGCCTACGATCACCTGATCGAGCAGGGCCTGTCGCGTTTCGCGCTGTATGGCGTGCCGAGCGCAGCCGGCAATCGCTGGGCCCGGGAGCGTGAACATGCGTTCCAGCGCATCATTGCCGCGGAGAAGGTCGAAGGCATCGTGTACGAAGGCTCGCCGACCAGCGCCGGCGGCTGGGGCGAGGCGGTAGAGCACCTGGTGGAATGGCTTTCCGGGCTACCCAAGCCCATCGGCATCATCGCCGTTACCGACGCCCGTGCCCGCCAGCTGCTGCAGGCCTGCGTCATCGGTGGCATCGCCGTGCCGGAACAGATCGCGATCGTCGGCATCGACAACGACCCGATGGCCCAGTTGCTCAACCGCATCCCGCTCACGTCGGTCATCCAGGGCGCCGAGGAGATGGGCCGCACGGCGGCCCACGTGCTGCACCAGATGTTGCGCGGCATGGATTGCTCCACCACCCGCGTGATCGTCCCGCCCGTCGGCATCAACGTGCAGGTCTCCAGCCGTTTCCAGCCGATGCGCAGCCCGCACGTCATGCGCGCCAGCCATTACATCCGCCAGTACGGTTGCCTTGGCATCAAGACCGAACAGGTGGCCGATTATGTCGGCGTGTCACGCACCGTGCTGGAGGAACACTTCAAGCGCGAGCTGAAGCAGACCGTCCACCAGGCGATCCTGAAACACAAGCTCGATACGGCCTGCGACCTCATCGTGAACGGCGATACCACGCTCGCCGATATCGCGATCCGCTGCGGCTTCACATCCCTGCAATACATGTATGCGGTATTCCGTCGCGAATACGACTGCACACCGCGCCAATACCTCGAAACCCACCGCAAGACGGCCGCGACCTGACAGTCACGACCGGCACGGAACCGTCCCTTCCCGATGCCTATTTCCGAACCTACCGCCTGGGGCATGCTGCCCGACGGACGCCCCCTCCATCGCTGGACCCTGCGCAATGCGCGTGGTGCCCGTGTCGACATCAGTGACCTTGGCGCCACCCTGCTCTCGTGGCAGGCGCCCGATCGCCAGGGCCAGCTCGGCGAGGTATTGCTTGGCCACCCCGATGCCGCGCATTACCTTGCCGCCAACGCGTTCATGGGCGGGATCGTGGGGCGCTGGGCAAACCGTATCCGCGGCGGCCGTTTCGAACTCGACGGGATCGAGCACCGGATCGACCGCAACGATGGGAACAACCATCTCCACGGCGGCCATGATGGATTCCACGCACGCGCCTGGGACGTCGACCCCGACGGCGATGGGCTCCTGCTGAACCTGGTTTCGCCCGAAGGCGATGGCGGCTTCCCCGGTGAGGTGCGCGTCCAGCTGCGCGTCAGCCTGGACGACGATGGCGCGCTCGAACTGCGTTACGAGGCGACGACGGACGCCCCCACCCCGCTCAGCCTCACGGCGCACCCGTATTTCAACCTGAACGACCGTCGCCCGGACATCCGCGACCACGTCATCCGGATCGACGCCGAAGAGTTCTTCGCCGCGAACGCGGAGGCGATCCCGACCGACCGCCAGCATGTTTCAGGCACCGCGTTCGACTTCCGCGAACCCGCCCCGATCGGGTCGCGCCTGCACTGGCCCGATCCGCAACTGCGCCTGGCCGGCGGCTTCGATCATTGCTACGTGCCGCGCGGGGCCGTGGGCAACGCACCCCGGGTGGTGGCGGTGGTGAGCGAACCCTCCAGCGGGCGGCGTCTCACGGTGGAGACGGACCGGGCCGGACTGCAGTTCTACAGCGGGCAGAAGCTCGGTGGGCAGGTGAACCGTGACGGCCACCCCTACAGCGCCTTCGCCGGGTTCGCCCTGGAGGCCGAGGCGTTCCCCAACCAGGTAAACATGCCCGGGATCGCCGAGGCCGCGATCCTCCGGCCCGGCGCCACCTACCGCCAGCTGACCCGTTACCGCCTCGATACCCTGTAAAATAGGCGGATGTCTCTTATCCAGATCCTTGGCCTCGACTACAGCGTCGGCGGCCCTCTCCTGCTTGAACACGTCGATCTCTCCCTCGACCTGGGCGAGCGCGTCTGTATCGTCGGCCGCAACGGCGCCGGCAAGTCCACGCTGATGAAGCTGATCGCCGGGGAGCTCAAGCCCGACGACGGCGAGATCCGGCTGCAGGGCGGCACCCGCGTGGCGCGGCTGACCCAGGA
>Ga0209051_1003558_pt1 | contig 10136 bp, 7 predicted proteins | sample AraplaCvi_mMS_r2_2_FD_184286 | JGI IMG/M metagenome (GOLD analysis project Ga0209051, IMG submission 184286) | Arabidopsis root microbial communities from North Carolina, USA - plate scrape MF_Cvi_mMS_r2 (SPAdes) (version 2) | ecosystem: Host-associated > Plants > Roots > Endosphere | place: USA... | reverse complement strand
CCAAATCCCTTCTGGCTGCGCCGAGGAGCGCAGACGCAGGAGGGATCAGGGCCGCAGCTGTTTGAGCGAAGCGAGTTCTGCGGACCCCCTCCGGAGTCGAGCACCGCAGGTTGCCCGTAGCGAAGCGAAGGGACGCAGACAGTGGGGTCGCCTTTTCTTTGCTTACTTTCTTTTGGCGAAGCAAAAGAAAGTGAGTCGCCCGCCGGGGCGAGACCCGGCCCCGGAAAACAAACCAGTCCAAAGAACGTCAAGCCAACACCCACATCACAGCAGCCAGCGGCGGCACGCTGATCGAAACAGAGTCCGCCTTCCCATGCCAGGGCACAGGAGAACTCTCCACAACGCCGTTACCGACCCCACTGCCCCCATAAATCGAGCCATCCGTATTGACGATCTCCCGATAGGAGCCAGCACAAGGAACCCCCAGCCGATACCCATGCCGAGGCACCGGCGTGAAGTTGCAGACCGCCACAACAAACGACCCATCACGCGCCTTGCGAACAAACGCAAACACCGACTGGTCCGCATCGTCATGCACGATCCACTCGAACCCCGCGCCCTCATGGTCGAGCTCATGCAGCGCAGGAAAGTGCCGATACACGTTGTTCAGGTCGCGCACCAGCCGTCGCACCCCTTGATGCGCCGCGTGCTCCAGCAGATGCCAATCGAGGCTGCGGTCGGCATTCCACTCCGCGTACTGCGCGAACTCGCCTCCCATGAACAGCAGCTTCTTCCCCGGATACGCCCAGAGGTAGCCATACAGATTGCGCAGGCCCGCGAACTTCTGCCACTCGTCGCCGGGCATCCGACCGATCATCGAGCCCTTGCCGTGCACCACCTCGTCGTGCGACAGCGGCAACACGAAGTTCTCGCTGTGCGCGTACATCAGCCCGAAGGTGATCTGCTGGTGGTGATGCTTGCGGTAGACCGGATCGGTGCCTGCATACGCCAGCGTGTCGTTCATCCACCCCATGTTCCACTTGTAGTGAAAGCCCAACCCGCCGTCTTCCGGCGGCCGGGTCACGCCGGGGAAGCTCGTCGATTCCTCGGCCACCGTCATGGCCCCGGGCCGCTCGATGCCCACCACGCGGTTCATGCGCCGCAGGAAGTCGATGGCCTCCAGGTTCTCGCGCCCGCCGAGCACGTTCGGCACCCACTCGCCGGCCTTGCGGCTGTAGTCGCGATACAGCATCGAAGCCACCGCATCCACGCGCAAGCCGTCCACGCCGTAGCGCTCCAGCCAGTACAGCGCATTGCCGACCAGGTAGTTGCGCACCTCCGTGCGCGCGTAGTTGAAGATCAGCGTCTGCCAGTCGTTGTGAAAGCCTTCGCGCGGGTCGGCGTACTCGTAGAGCGCGGTGCCGTCGAAGCGGCCGAGGCCGTGCGAATCGGTCGGGAAGTGCGCGGGCACCCAGTCGAGGATCACGCCCAGCCCTGCGGCATGCGCCGCCTCCACGAAGTGCCGGAAATCGCCCGGCGTGCCGAAGCGCGAGGTGGGCGCATAGAGCCCGATCGGCTGGTAGCCCCATGAGCCGTCGAAGGGGTGTTCGCTGATCGGCAGCAGTTCGATGTGCGTGAAGCCCATGTCGCGCGCGTAGGGCACCAGCGTGTCGGCCAGCTCGCGGTAGTCCAGCCATTCGTGGCCGTTGTTCTTGCGGCGCCACGAGCCCAGGTGCACTTCGTAGATGCTGATCGGCGCGTGGCGCCCGTTCGCGGCGGCGCGGCCTTCGGGCAGCTTCACCGGCGCGGGCAGGGGCTGCACCACGCAGGCGGTGTCGGGCCGCAGCTGCGACGAGAACGCGAAGGGATCGGCCTTGCGCAGCACCTCGCCCTGCGCGGACAGGATCTCGAACTCGTAGCTGTCGCCGATGGACACATGCGGCGCGAAGATCTCCCACACGCCGCACTCGCGGCGCAGCCGCATCATGTGGCGCCGGCCGTCCCAGTTGTTGAAGCTGCCCACCACCGACACGCGCCGCGCATTCGGCGCCCAGACGGCAAAGGCCACGCCCTTCACGCCGTCCATCTCGCGCAGGTGCGCACCCAGCCGTTCCCAGGGGCGCAGGTGCGTGCCCTCGGCCAGCAGCCACACATCGGTTTCGCCGAGCACGAACGGAAAGCGGTAGGGGTCTTCGAGCCGCGAGGTGTGCGCCTCCCAGTCGACCTGGAACGAGTAGCCCATGCGGGCCTCCGCCGCCGGGACCAGCCCGCAGAACAAATCCGACTCCGGATGCCGCGCGAGGATGGCCAGCGGCCAGCCGGTGCGCGAATGCAGCACGGCCACGCGCTGCGCGCCGGGCAGCAATGCGCGCACTTCCAGGCCTTCGGGCGTCTCGTGGGGGCCCAGCACGGCGAACGGGTCGCCATGCTCCGCGCGCATCAGCGCATGGACTTCGGATTCGGGCAGCGGCTTGGAGGAAGGCATGGTGTTCAGCTTCGTCCTTCGGCGGCGGGCGTGCCGAAGAAGACGCCATATGGCGCGAGCACCAGCATGCGCCTTCCGCCTTCGGCCTGCATGACGGCGCTCGGCGCGAGCGGATGTCCGACGAGAGGCATCAGGGCTTCGGTCAGCGGCATCGAAACCGGTTCGCTCCCGAGGTTGAAGACCGCCTGCAGCGACGAATGCCCGTCGCGCCGCTCGAAATGCAGCAGCGGGTCGGGCGCATCGATGAAGCGGATGCCGCCGGTGCGCAGCAGGGGCTGCGTACGGCGCCAGTGCAGCAGCGTGCGGCTGAAGGCGAGCATCGAATCGGGGGTCGCGGCCTGGCGTTCGACGGCCAGCGGCAGATGGGGACCGTACACCGGCAGCCAGGGCGCGCCGGTGGTGAAGCCGCCGTTCGGCGCTTCAGCGGTCCACGGCATCGGCGTGCGGCAGCCGTCGCGGCCCTTGAACTCGGGCCAGAACGCGCGGCCGTACGGGTCCTGCAGCAGCTCGAAGGGCACTTCGGCCTCGGGCAGGCCCAGCTCTTCGCCCTGGTAGATGCTGGCGCTGCCGCGCAGTGCGAGCAGAAGCGCCAGCCAGAGCCGGTCGCGCCGGGTGTCGGCCGGGCCGCCGTCGCTCCATCGTGTGGCGACGCGCGGCACATCGTGGTTCGACACCGCCCAGCAGCCCCAGCCGCCGGTGGGCGCCAGTGCGTCGTCGAGCGCCTCGACCTGGTGGCGCAGGTGCGCGGGGCGGTGGTCCGCCGTCAGCAGGCTGAAGCTGTAGGCCAGGTGCAGGCGCTTGCCGAGCTCGGTGTACTGCGCCATGACGGGCGGCGCGTTCTCGTCGCCGACCTCGCCCAGCGCCACCGCGCCGTAATCGTCGAGCAGCCGGCGCAGGCTTTCGAGGAAGGCCAGGTTCTCCATCTGGCTCTTGTCGTACAGGTGCTGCTGCATCGCATAGGGGTTGTCGGCGCGCACCGTGCTGACTTCGTCGATCGACGCCAGCGAGGCTGGCGGGTTGTCGCGCAGCAGCGCGTCGTGGAACTGGTGGTTGCAGGCATCGAAGCGAAAGCCGTCCACGCCGCGCTCGCACCAGAAGCGCACCTCGCCCAGCAGGGCCTCCTGCACGGCGTCGCAATGGAAGTTGAGGTCGGGCTGCTCGGCCAGGAAGCTGTGCAGGTAGTACTGCCGCCGGCGCGAATCCCACTGCCAGGCCGAGCCGCCGAACACCGACAGCCAGTTGGTCGGCGGCGTGCCGTCGGCCTTGGGGTCGGCCCAGACGTACCAGTCGGCCTTGGGGTTGTCGCGGCTGCTGCGACTTTCGGCGAACCAGGCGTGCTGGTCGGAGGTGTGCGAAAGCACCTGGTCGATGATGAGCTTCAGGCCCAGCGCGTGCATGCGCGCCAGCATGGCGTCGAAGTCGGCCAGCGTGCCGAACAGCGGATCGACCGCGCGGTAGTCGGCCACGTCGTAGCCGAAGTCCTTCATCGGCGAACGGAAGAAGGGGGAAACCCAGACGGCATCGACGCCGAGGCTGGCCACGTGCTCGAGCCGGGACGTGATGCCCGGCAGGTCGCCGATGCCGTCGCCATCGCTGTCCATGAAGCTGCGCGGGTAGATCTGATAGATCACCGCGCCGCGCCACCATTCGCTGTCGCTCTTGCTGCCCATGCCGGCCCCTGTGGTCTGAAAATCATTGTGGCACGCGAAATCCGGGCCACCCCGCGAAGCTTTCTACACTGGGCGTCGTTCCCCGCTCTTCAAGATGACATCAGATTCCGCTTCCTCCCTCGCCGCGCTCGAAGCGCGGCTCGCCCAGGACCTCGAATATCTCGGCTGGCCCGGCCGCAACTGGATGCCCGCCCGACAGGTGGGCGATGAATCCATGCTCGACGTGGCCATCATCGGCGGTGGCCAGGCCGGCCTGGCCGCCTCGGTCGCGCTGGCACAGCTGGGCATTCGCGCCGTGGTGTTCGACCGCTCGCCCGCGGGCAAGGAGGGCCCCTGGGCGACGACGGCGCGCATGGAGACGCTGCGCTCGCCCAAGGAGCTCACCGGTCCCGCGCTCGGCCTGCCGTCGCTCACCTTCCGCGCCTGGTTCGAGGCCCAATTCGGGCTGGAGGCCTGGACGGCGATGGACAAGATCCCGCGCCTGCAGTGGATGGACTACCTGGTCTGGTACCGCCGCGTGATGGACGTGGACGTGCGCAACGACACCGCGGTGACCGGCATCCACCCGCTGCCCGATGCGTCCGGCGTGCGGCTGGCACTGCGCACGCCGCAGGGCGACCGCAGCGTGCTGGCGCGCCGCGTCGTCCTTGCGACCGGGCGCGACGGCCTCGGCGGGCCGGCCGTTCCGGCTTTCGTCGACGCACTGCCGCGCTCGAAGTGGGCGCATTCCTCCGACGACATGGACTACGGCCGGCTCGAAGGCCTGCGCGTGGGCGTGGTCGGCGCGGGCTCCTCAGCCATGGACAGTGCGGCCACCGCGCTGGAGGCCGGCGCGCGCAGCGTCGAGCTGCTGATCCGCCGCGGCGACCTGCCGCGCGTCAACAAGGGCAAGGGTGCGGGTGTGCCGGGGCTCACGCAGGGGCACTACGATTTGCCCGACGAGCTCAAGTGGCGCATCCGCCACTACATCAACGTGGCGAACGTGCCGCCGCCGCACGGCAGCACGCTGCGGGTGTCGGGGCACACCAATGCCTTCTTCAACTTCGGTTGCCCGATCCTCGCCGTCGAGCCGCGGGGCGAGGCCATGCGCGTGTCGACGCCGAAGGGGGTTTTCGAATTCGACTTCCTGATCGTCTCGACCGGCTTCAAGGTCGACTGGCCGAACCGCCCGGAGTTCGCCGGCATCTCGGCCCACATCCGGACATGGAAAGACCGCTTCGAGCCCGCGCCCGGCGACGAAGACCAGGAACTGGCCGACTCGCCCGACCTCGGGCCCGCCTTCGAATTCCAGCAGCGCGTGCCGGGCGAATGCGCGGGGCTCGGGCGCATCCACTGCTTCTGCTACCCGGCGGCGCTGTCGCACGGCACGGTGTCGGGCGACATCCCGGCCATCAGCGACGGCGCCAGGCGGCTGGCGGGCGGCATCGCCAGCCTGTTCTATCGCGAGGACTTCGACCACCACTACGCCAATCTCGAGGCCTATGCCGAGCCGGAACTGTTCGGCGACGAATGGACGCCCGCACTGCCGCCCCAAGAAAGAAACCGACCATGACAAGCACTCCCCACGATGTGATCGATGCCGCCATCCCGCTGGCGCCGGACCACCCCCTCTGGGCGCTGCGGCGCCAGCGCGACAAGGTCGTTGCAGCCACGCAGGGCAGCTACGACGCGATGTTCTCGCCGGCCGTCGAAGGCCTGTCGGTAAGCGAGCGGTTGCTCGTGGCGCTGCATGCCTGCCGCGTGTCGAAGGCGGACAGCCTGGCCCCGCACTACCGCGACAGGCTGGCGGCCGAAGGCGCGGACGGCGATGTGATCGCTGCCGTGGATGCCGGGCAGCCCGTGGCCGATGCGCGCCTGCGGGCCGTGCTGGCCTTCACCGGCAAGCTGATCGAACGCCCCATCGAGGGCGACAAGGCCGCCGTGCAGTCGTTGGCCGCGAGCGGCCTCTCGACGCCCGCCATCGTGGCGATGAGCCAGTTGATCGCATTCCTCTCGTACCAGATCCGCGTTGCCGCGGGCCTGAAGGCGCTGGTCGCCGTGGAGGCTGCGGCATGACGGCCCCGATCCGCATCAAGGGCTTCACCACCGAGGTGCTCAAATGGAAGCCGTGGCTCGACACGGTGAACGTCGACACCGCCACGCCGGCCCAGCTGGCCGCGCTCGACGAGATGAGCCCGCAGGCGCGCACTTCGCCGTACTTCCTGGTGCTGGCGCAGCTGCAGCGCTCCATCGCCTTCAACGCGATCATGTTCGCGCCGGGCGGCATGCCGCGCGCCGAGCGCGAGCTGGGCGCCACGGTGGAATCGCGCGTCAACGGCTGCGTGTACTGCGCCTCGGTGCATGCACAGCGCTTCGAGCAGCTGGCCAAGCGCAACGACGTGATCTCGCAGGTGTTCGAGGCGCCGGAAGGCGCCGGCACCACGGCGCGCGAGAAGGCCATCGTCGCGTTCTCGATCCGTCTCGGTGCCGAGCCGGACAAGGTCTCGGCCGACGACGTGCGCGGGTTGAAGGAAGCCGGGCTGACGGAGCAGGAGATTCTCGACCTGATCCATTCGGTTGCCCTGTTCGCCTGGGCCAACCGGCTGATGCTCAACCTCGGGGAGCCGATCTTCCCCGAAGCCGACGCGTCATAGCCGCTCGAGCAGCCCGGCGACGGTTTCGTTCGCCAGGCCCAGCGGTTCGAGCAGGTCGTTCTCGCGGCGGAAGTCGATGCCGTTGACCAGCGAGGCCGCATCCACGATGGTGCGGGTCGCGGGCGTCGGCACGCCGGCGATGGCGCCCAGCGCCTCGACGAACGCCAGGCCGTAGGGCATGTCCTCGGTCACGTAACGGGTGTCGACCTGCGTGGGGCCGGGCGGACCGCCGCGCTTGGCGTGCAGCTCGGCGGCGATGTCCTCAAGCTTTTCCGACGCGGTGCCGAAGGAGCGCGCGAAATGCGCTTCGATGGGGCCGAGCTCGATGCCGAACGCGGCGGCCACGGCGCGCCGCTCCCGGTCCAGCGCCTCGATCACTCGCGACACGCCGGGCGTCATGCAGTGGTACTGCGGCCAGTTCTCGGCGCGCTCGATGCGCGTCCAGTTGAACACCGCGAGCGGGCCGTGGGACTGCGGATTGACGTTGGCCAGGGCGCTCGCGAGGGCGCTGCCGTCGGCGAAGAAGCCGTCGCCGAAGAGGGCGGTGCACAGCGCGACGACCTCTTCCACCCGCGAGCCGGGCAGGGCGGAGACGCCGACCGCCTTGCGCCGCGTCATCACCCTGACCTGCGTGCCGGACTCGCGGCGTGCGGTCAGCACGGTCGTGCCGAAGCTGGCGACCGTGATCTGGCGGCCTGCACGCGCAGCTGCCTCGTGCAGATAGAGCGAAGACAGCGAGGCCATCGAGCTGACGATCACGGTCTGGCCGTCGCGCAGGAAGGGGAGCAGCGCGTCCATCACGCGCCTGTGGCCGTTGACGGGGAGGGCGAGCAGCAGCACGTCGGAGGCGGCGCAGAGCCCGGCCGCGTCGTCGGCCACCTCGACCTTCACCGAGAACGACTGGACGCCGCCGGCTTCCAGCGGCTGAGTGCGCAGCCCGTCCGCGCCCCGGCCGCCCGGCGACCACACCGTGACGCCATGGCCCGCCCGTCGCAGCCAGGCCGCGCTGGCCAGCGCGATCGCGCCGGCGCCGGCGATGCCGACGCAGGCGCATCCCCATTCGTGAACACCGTGGAACCGGCTTTGCCGGGCCACCGGTGTTGCCCCCGGCGAGGGGGTTGGCGAAGCGACACGAAGTGCGCGAAGCCTGGGGGAGAGCCAAGCTAGTCAATCTTGATTCCGCCTTGCTTGATCACTTTCGCCCAGCGCTGGCTGTCTTCCGCCACCACCTTGCCCAGCGCGGCCGGGCCGCCACAGGTATTGACCGCGCCCAACTGGGCGAAACGCTGCTTCGTCTCCGGCAGGTTGCACACCTCGACCAGCGCCGCGGACAGCTTCTCGACGCTCGCCGCCGGCATGCGCGCCGGCGCCATCACGCCGACCCAGACCGGCACTTCCATGCCCGGCAGGCCGGTGGCCTCGCCGATGGTCGGGGCCGCGCCCATGCCGGGCAGCGCCGCGTGGGAGAAGGTGCCGAGCACGCGCGCCTTGCCGCTGGCGACCATCGGCTCGATCGAGGCCACGCTGGTCACGATGGCCGCCACCTGTCCGCCCAGCAGGTCCGTCATGGCGGGCGCGGCGCCCCGGTAGGGCACGTGCAGCAGGTTCACGCCGCTCGCCTGCGCCAGCAGCGCCCCGGTCAGGTGTGACACGGTGCCATTGCCGGTCGAGGCGTAGGTAACCTGGCCCGGCCTGGCCTTGGCGTCGCGCAGCACGTCGGCCACGGTCTTGTAGGGGCTTTCGGTTCGCACGGACAGCGTCATCGGCGTGTCCGCCACCAGGGCCACCGGCACCAGTTCGTGCACCGGGTCGTACGGGAGCTTGGCCTGCAGGTGGGGCGCGATGGTGATGGCGCCGCCCGTTGCCAGCAGCACCGTGGCCCCGTCCGTCGCCTTGGCCACCGCGTCGGCGGCCACGATGCCGCCGGCGCCGGCCTTGTTGTCGACGATGACGCTCTGGCCAAGCCTGTCGGTGAGCTTGGCGCCCAGGTAGCGGGCGATGACGTCCTGGGCGCCGCCGGTGGCGAAGGGCACGACGAGGCGCAGGGGCTTGTCGTTCTGCTGGGCCCACAGCGGCGTGGCAGCGAGGCCGGCAGCGGCCGCGAAGGACAGGGCGAGATGTTTCCAGAGCAATTTCATTGTGTCTTTCCGTCCGCGTGAGGCGGCAGGCTGGGGAGCGAGTCTAGTCCGGCGCGATAATCCGTCCTCCCCGGCCACCCCGCGCCGGGTCTTGCCGAACCCGCGAGGACGCGAGCCGCAAGAAGTACTACGCCTGCTCGATGCTGCCGTACCCCAGCGGCAAGCTGCACATGGGCCACGTGCGCAACTACACGATCAACGACATGCTCACGCGCTACCTGCGCATGAGTGGCTACAACGTGCTGATGCCCATGGGCTGGGACGCCTTCGGCCTGCCGGCCGAGAACGCGGCGCTGAAGAACGGGGTGCCGCCGGCCAAGTGGACCTACGAGAACATCGACTACATGCGCGGCCAGCTCCAGGCCATGGGCCTGGCGATCGACTGGAGCCGCGAGATCGCCACCTGCGATCCGAGCTACTACAAGTGGAACCAGTGGCTGTTCCTGAAGATGCTCGAGAAGGGCATCGCCTACCGCAAGACCCAGGTCGTCAACTGGGACCCGGTCGACCAGACCGTGCTGGCCAACGAGCAGGTGATCGACGGCAAGGGCTGGCGCACCGGCGCCACGGTCGAGCGCCGCGAGATCCCGGGCTACTACCTGAAGATCAGCGACTACGCCGAAGAGTTGCTCGAACACACCCAGCACAAGCTGCCGGGCTGGCCCGAGCGCGTCAAGCTGATGCAGGAGAACTGGATCGGCAAGAGCGAGGGCCTGCGCTTCGCCTTCACGCACGACATCAAGGACGCGAGCGGTAAGCTCATCCAGGACGGCCGCATGTACGTGTTCACCACGCGCGCCGACACCATCATGGGCGTCACCTTCTGCGCCGTCGCGCCGGAGCATCCGCTGGCCGCACACGCCGCCACGCTCGATCCGAAGGTCGCGGCCTTCATCGAGGAGTGCAAGGCCGGCGGCACCACCGAGGCCGAGCTCGCCACGCAGGAGAAGAAGGGCGTGCCCACCGGCCTCACGGTGATGCATCCGATCACCGAGGAGCAGGTGCCGGTGTGGGTCGGCAACTACGTGCTCATGGGCTATGGCGACGGCGCCGTGATGGGCGTGCCCGCGCACGACGAGCGCGACTTCGCCTTCGCCAACAAGTACGGCATCGAGATCATTCAGGTCGTGCTGGTCGACGACGAGCCGCACTTCGACTATCACAAGTGGCAGGACTGGTACGCCGACAAGCAGCGCGGCGTGACCATCAACTCCGACAACTTCAGCGGCATGACCTACAAGGAGGCCGTGGCCGCCGTGGCGCATGCGCT
>Ga0209051_1003556_pt1 | contig 10140 bp, 7 predicted proteins | sample AraplaCvi_mMS_r2_2_FD_184286 | JGI IMG/M metagenome (GOLD analysis project Ga0209051, IMG submission 184286) | Arabidopsis root microbial communities from North Carolina, USA - plate scrape MF_Cvi_mMS_r2 (SPAdes) (version 2) | ecosystem: Host-associated > Plants > Roots > Endosphere | place: USA... | reverse complement strand
CGGGCAGCGGCGCCTCGGGCGCGCGCGCGGCGGCGGCGAGCACCAGGCAGTCGTCCCAGGCGACGGCCAGGTCGGCCAGGCGCTCGACGACGCTGGTCGCGAGCAGCTCCACGTGCGGCGCGACGCTGCCCGGCGCCGGCAGCGCGGCGCGGCCCGCGGCGGCCATGGCCTCGGCGTAGGCCGCGTCCTCGCGGCAGTCGCGCGCGATCCAGGCGCGCACTTGCGCGACGTGCGCGTCCAGCGCGGGCAGCTCGGCGCCGGCCTCGCGCAGGCCGGCGAGGCGATCCTCGATCGCGGTCATCAGCGGCAGCAGCGCCACCAGGCGTTCCTCCAGGGCGATGACGACGCGCATGCCGCTCGCGTCCACGCCGGGCTCGAAGTGCAGGTTGGCGGCGAGGGTGCGCAGCTCGGTGAGGTCCGCCGCCAGGCGCCGGCGCGCCATCTGCTCGTCGAGCGCCGCCGGCCGCGGCGAGAGCGCGCCGGCCAGCCAGCCGCGGGCGTCGGCCAGGCTGGTGCGCAGGCGCGCGGCGATGGTCTCGCGCAGGCTCTGCGGCAGCACGAGGTTGTGGACGACGGCGGCGCAGGTGGCGCCGAGGGCGATCTCCTCCGTGCGCGCGACGGCGCTGTCGAACAGCGCGCCCGGGTCGCCCGCCAGCGGCAGCCCGACCAGGGCCACCGTGTAGCCGCCGAGCAGGAACATGTAGCTGCGCGGGCTGCGATCGAGCAGCGCCAGGTAGATGCACAGGCCGACCCAGCCCGCGATCGCGAGCACCAGCAGCTCGGGGATGTTCGCCAGCGCCGGCACGATGACGAGCGAGGCGACCACGCCCACGACGGTGCCGGCGATGCGGTAGGTCGCGCGCGCCACGACCGCGCCGGACGCGGCCGACAGCGGCTGGCTGGTGATGAAGACCGTCAGCGCCGCCCACCACGGGTTGGTCAGCCCGCAGGCGAACGCGATGAACAGCGCCAGCAGCGCGGCCGCCGTGGTGTTCACGGCGAAGGCGAGCGAGCGCGGGGTGAGGGAGGGCATGCGCGGCATTGTGAGAAATCACCCGACCCCGAGCTAGCGGATGGCGCGCACAGGGTTCTTCGAAAATTCACAACAATGTGCCGCGCCGGAACGGGCGCCGGATCATCCGCCCGGGGGAGCGTGCGCTGCGTCCACGGTGGCTGGGCGGCGCGCGCGCGGACGGGCAGGATGGCTCCATGATCCTCACCCGGGAGCCGGCCATGCCTTCTGTGATCTCCCTGTTCGGCCCGTCGCGGGCCGCGTCCGTCCCGGACGCGACCGGCCGCCTGCGCCGTCGCGACGACACGATCGCACTGGACCTGCTCGAAGGCTACGGCCGCCGCGGCGGGCTGGCCTCGGGCGACGAACTCGTGCTGCGCCTGCGCGAGCACTGGCGCCAGCCGATCTCGGTGCTCGCGCGCTGGGTGGTGGCGCGCAAGGTGGTCAGCTTCGCCTGGCGTGGGCAGCTGCTGCTGCCCCTGTTCCAGTTCGAGTTCCCGTGCGGCAACCCGCATCCGGGCGTGGTCGAGGCGGCGCTGGCGCTGCAGGCGTCGATGGACGAGCTCGGCGTCGCCGCGTGGTTCCTGCGGCCGCATGCGCGCCTGGGCGGTGCGGCGCCGGTCGACCGCGTGGTCGACGACCCGCGCGCGGTGGTGGAGGCCGCCCTCGCCTGGCGGCCCCCGCCCCTGGTCCGCTACGCCTGACGGCCGGGCGCCGGGCGCCGGGCCCTAGTTCGAGAGGGCCTCGGCCGGCCGCACCGTCACGTACAGCGGCTTGCCGCTGCCGTTGCCGCGCAGCACCTTGAGCACGCAGTCGCGCTGGATGCGGCTCGCGTCGAGCGCCTGGTGCAGACGGTCGACGGAGTCGATGGCGATGCCGTCGATGCCCACCAGCAGGTCGCCCTCGCGCAGGCCGGCGCGCGCGCCGGGGCTGTCGGGGTCGACGCCGACGATGCGCACCGCGTTGGCCTGCGGCAGCTCGAAGGCGAGCACGATGCGGCGGTCGAGCGGCTGCGTGGTGCCGGCCACGCCGAGGTAGCCGCGGCGCACCCGCCCGTGCTGCAGCAGCTGCGGGATGACCCAGCTCGCGATGTCGACCGCCACCGCGAAGCTGATCGACTGCGCGCCGCGGATGATGGCCGTGTTCACGCCCACCACCTTGCCGCGCGCGTTCAGCAGCGGGCCGCCGGAGTTGCCCGGGTTCAGCGCCGCGTCGGTCTGGACCACGTCGGGGATCAGGCGTCCGTTGGTCGAGCGCATGCTGCGCCCGAGCGCGCTCACGATGCCCGCGGTGACCGTGTGCTCGAAGCCCAGCGGGTTGCCGATCGCGATCGCGATCTCGCCGCGCCGCAGCGAGGCGGATCGCCCGAGCTCGAGGGCCGGCAGCGGGCCCTGCGAGAGGGCGTCGATGCGCAGCACGGCGAGGTCGGTGTCGGGGTCGTCGCCGACCCAGCGCGCCTCGAAGCGGCGGCCGTCGCTGAGCGACACCGCGTGGCGCAGCGCCTGCGCCTGCGCGCGCGAGGCCTGGCCGGCGCGCACGACGTGCGCGTTGGTCAGCACGTAGCCGTCCGAGGTGAAGAGGAAGCCGGAGCCCGAGCCGAGCGGCTTGTCGGCGCCGGGGGCGCCGCGCACGCCGACCGCGGCCACGCTGGGCCCGGCGCGCTCGACGACGCCGCTGACGGCGTCGGAGTAGGCATCGAGGAGTTCGGTGTCGAGGACTTCCATGGCGAGAGGCACGTCGGGGCGCCGCGCGGCGATTCAAGATGCGCCCCGGTCGAGCTGGCGGCGCCTCGCCCGCGGGACTTTTCGCACGCCCGCGCCTCGGAAATCGCCGCGGACCGGGCGACACTCGGGGTTCCGAGGACAGACCGAGCCTATGAACAACCTCCGATCCGCGGCCGCCCTGTTCGCGGCCGCCGCCCTGCTGGCGGCCTGCCAGCAGGTGCCGCCGCCCGCCCCGGCGCCGGTGGCACCGCCGCCCGCGCCCGCGCCGGCCGAGCCCCCGCCGCCGGCCGAGCCCGTGGCGCCCGCGGTGGTGCCGTATCCGGCGGCGCAGATCCCGAAGGCCCTGCTGAACGCGATGAGCCTGCTCGACAACGGCAAGGAGGACCAGGCCCGCGGCGAGCTGCAGCGCATCCTCGCCGGCGACCCGAACAACGCGAAGGCGAAGCACCTGGTGGCGCAGATCACGGGCGACCCCGTGGCCATGCTGGGCAAGGAGTCCTTCGCGTACACGGTGCGGCCCAACGAGAGCATGTCCACGCTCGCGGGGCGCTTCCTCGGCGACATCACGTCCTTCTACGTGCTGGCGCGCTACAACGGCATCGCCGTGCCGCGCCAGCTCGCCGCCGGCCAGGTGCTGCGCATCCCCGGCAAGGCGCCGCCGCCCTCGGCCTCGCCGCCGCCCGCCGCCGCGCCCGCGCCCGCAGCCGCGCCCGCAGCCGCACCCGCGGCGGAGACACCCGCGCCGCCGCCGGCGGCGCCCGTGCCGCCGCCGGCGCCGCAGCTCTCGCCGGGCGCGCGCGCGCTGCAGCAAGGCCAGGCCGCCGAGGCGCGCGGCGACCTCGAGGGCGCTTTCGGCGCCTACCAGCAGGCCGCCGCCGCCAACGAGCCCGGCGCGCCGGCCCGCGCCGACGCCGTGCGCAAGAAGCTGGTGCAGCGCTACGCGCTCGGCGCGCGCACCGCGTTCGCCAGGCAGGACCTCGACGGCGCGATCAAGGGCTGGGACAGCGTGCTCGCCGTGGATCCCGACAACGAGACCGCCAAGCTGGAGCGCCAGCGTGCGCTGACGCTCAAGGCCAAGGTCGACAGCCTCAAGAAGTAGCCGGCGTCGTCAGGGCGACGGCGTGCCTGGCGCCGCCGGCGCGTCGAGCTCCAGCTTCTCGGCCTTGCGGGCCGCGCTGGCGGCCTTCTTCTGCAGCGCGCGCCGGTTGCGCTCGCGCTCGATGGCGCGCAACGCATCGGCCGCCGGCTGGTCGCCGGGACGCAGGGCCAGCACCGCCTGGTACTGCGCGGCCGCGCCGTCGAGCTCGCCGCGCTTGAAGGCGAGGCGGGCACGCTGCAGGTGGTCGTCCGCCGCGGCGCCCAGCTCCCGGCGCGTCGCCTCGAGACGCTCGCGGTAGCCGGCCTCGTCCGGGCGCAGCACGGTCAGGATCTCCCAGGCGTCGGCCGCGTCGGCGAGCCGGCCCGCGCGCGCCGCGGCGTCGGCGCGCTCGCGCAGGCCGCGCTCGAACTCGCGCACCGGCACCGAGGTGTCGACGCGGGCGGCGGACGCCGCCGGGGGCGTCGGCGACGCGCAGCCCGCCAGCGCGAGGGCGGCGGCCAACAGGATGGAGGGGGGCGCGCGCCTCACGGCGACCCCAGGGGCTTGCTCACCTGCAGGCGCGCCTTGAACGCGGCGAGGTCGTGCTCGCCGTAGATCATCGTGCGCCGCAGCAGCAGCGGCTGCGCCCAGAACGGGTTGCCGCCGGCCGTGACCGTGACGCCCAGCCGGTAGCGCTGGCGGGCCAGCGCGTCCAGCACGACGTCGTTGGCGTCCCCGAACGGGTAGGCGTAGAAGCGCTGCTCCACGCCCGCGCGCTTCGCGATCAGCTCGTGCGGCACGCGGGCCTCGGCGTCCATGGCCTGGCGGTACTGGGCCTCGGTCTCCCCGGGCAGGCGCTCGATCAGGTCGCGGTGCGATTTCGAGTGCGACTGCACGTCGACCAGGCCGCTGGCCGCGATCTCCTGCAACTGCGTCCAGCTGAGCGCGCCGCCGGCGCCCACGAAATCCGGGTAGACGAAGATGGTGGCCGGAAAGCCGTGCCTGCTCAGCAGCGGCAGCGCGTACTGGCGGAACGACTCGTAGCCGTCGTCCACCGTGATGACCACCGACTTCGGGGGCAGCGCCTCGCGCCCCTCCAGCCAGCCGACCAGGCGCGAGAGGGGGATGACGTGGTAGCCGTCCTGCGCGAGCCAGTCGAGCTGGGCCGCGAAGTTGGCCGGCGTCACCACCATCTTCGCCGGCGTCGTGCCGAAGCGGTGGTAGCAGAGGATGGGCACGGTCTGGTAGCGGTCGGCGGTGACGCCGCCCGGGTTCGCGGCCTTCAGCGGCACGACGACCGGGTGTCCGGCCTCGACCGGCGCGCCGTCGTTGGCCGCGGCGATCTCCCACTCGCGTGCCGGGTCGCCCAGGAAGGCGGCGGCGATCGAGCGGGCGCTGTCCTGCGAGCCCGGCTGGTAGACGACCCAGCGCTCGTTGCGCCCGAGCACGACGCCCGCCGAGGCGGACGCGGGCGCCGCCGCGGCGGGGGCGGGGGCCGGGCCGGGGGACGAGGCGCAGGCGGCAAGCAGCGCGGCGGCCGCGCACGGAAGGGCGAGCGGCCGCGCCGCCCGCCGGGCGAGCGCGGCCCTCACTCGCGCACCGGCGCGCGCGTGATCACGGTCGCCGGCTCGGACGACGCGCGCGACTCGCCGCGGCGCTGCTCCAGCGCCTGCGCCATCTCGTCGAAGGCTCGGTACAGCAGGCCGTACTCGTCCTTGCGTGCCTGGTCGATGCGCACGTCGTAGTGTCCGCGCGTCACCTCGCCCATGGCGCGCGAGAGCAGCTTGATCGGCTGGGCGAACCAGTTCGCCACGAAGTACATCGCGATGCCGACCGCGGCCACGGTGACGACGACCAGCATCATCATCAGCCCGATCGACAGGCGCGCCACGCTGACCAGCGGCTTCTCGGCCAGGCCGAGCGCGACGCGGCCCACGCCCTTGCCGGCGAAGGTCATCGGCGCCTCGAAGCCCAGCACGGGCTCGCCGGCCACGAGATAGCGCGTGCCGACCACGCCGCCGGCGCGCGTGCCCAGCGCCTCGCCCTCGGGGGCGTGCCAGGGCTGGTCGACCCGGGACGGATCGGCGGCCGCGCGCACGACGCCGGCGCGGTCGATCACGGCGATGCTCTGGAAGTCGCCCGTCTTCATCATCTCCTGGACGGCGACGTTGACGCCGGGCCAGTCCTCCGACAGCGCGCTGACCGCGTTCTGCGCCGCGATGAAGCGCGCCAGCGAGGCCCCCGAGCTCGTGGCCTGTTCCAGCATGGCCGCGCTCTGGCGCTGCGTGATCAGGGCGCCGGTGATGCCCATCACCACGGCCACGATGAAGGCCATCGTCACCGCCCACTTGACGCGCAGCGGGATGATGCTGGGCTTCTCCTGCGCCTTCTCGCGCGCCGCCTCGTCCTCCTCGGCGATGACGCCCTTGAGGGCCTCGACCAGCTCGCGCCCGGTCTGGAAGCGCATCTCCTTGGGCTTCTGCAGGCTGCGCGCGACGATGCGGCGCATCGACGCCGGCAGGTCGGGTCGCAGCGATTCGACGGGCGGCGGGTCGGTGTTGGCGATCTTCCAGGCGAGCGCCACCAGGCTGTCGCCCACGAAGGGCTTCTGGCCGGTGAGCAGCTGGTACAGGATGATGCCGACCGAGAACAGGTCGGAGCGGCCGTCGAGCTTCTCGCCGGCGGTCTGCTCGGGCGACATGTACTGCGGCGTGCCGAGGACGTCGCCGACGCGGGTGCGCTGGTCGGCGTCCGCGGATTCGACGTGGGCGATGCCGAAGTCGAGCACCTTGACCGTGCCGCTGCCCGTCACGCGCACGATGTTCCCGGGCTTGATGTCGCGGTGGACGATGTGGTGGGCGTGCGCGAAGTCGAGCGCGCGCGCGATCTGGATGCCGATCTCGCAGACCTCGCGCACCGGCAGCGGGCCGCGCTCCATGAGCTTGCCGAGCGGCTCGCCCTCGAGCAGCTCCATGGCCATGTAGGGGCGGCCGTCGATCTCGCCCACGTCGTGCACGATGACGATGTTGGGGTGCGAGAGCCCCCCTGCGGCGCGCGCCTCGTGCAGGAAGCGCGAGCGGTAGTCGTCGTCCTCGCACAGCGAGGCGTGCAGGAACTTCAGCGCCACGTCGCGCCCGATCGTGGGATCGTGGGCGCGGAACACGCTCGCCATGCCGCCGCGGCCCAGGCGCTCGAGGATGCGGTAGCGACCGACCTGGCGCACGGCGGGGGCGCCGGACGGGTCGACGCCGGGCCGGGTCGGGGCGGGCGCGCCGGGCAGCGTGGCGACGAACTTGCCGGTGTCGGTCTGCGCCGCCGCCGGCGTCGCGTCCAGCACCGCGGCCGGCGCGGGGCGGGCGGCGGGCGCGGGGGCCGCGGCCTCGGCATGCGGGGCGGGCGCGGCGGGCGGCGTTGACAGGACGGGCGGTGCGACGGGCGGCGCGAGGGCGGCGCCGGTGGCCGCCGGCACCAGCCCGAGCGCGACCAGCGCCGGGGGCGGCTGGTCCGCGACCAGGGTCGCGTCCGGGTCGCCGTCGTCCGCCGCGGGCGGCGTCGGCGCGGCCTGGGGCCGGGCCGCGCCCGCGGCGGCGGCCAGCGCGGCCGCCAGCGCCTCGGGCGGGATCATGCGGGTGGCTTCGGGATCGTCGTCGCCGGCGTGCCGGGGCGGGGCGGGGTCGGCGTCCGCGCCGGCATCGGGGCGGGCGGGGCGGTCGGAATCTGGCGTCAAGGGCAGGGGTCTCGGTCGGGGAAAACGGCTTCCCCCGCGATCCTCGCACCGATCCCGTGGACGATCAATGACCGAGGGTGGCGTCCGCGTGCCTGCTCGACGGTACCAGTTCCGGTACCGCCGCGTCGTCCGCCGCGGCGGGGAGCGCGAAGCGTACCCGCGAGCCCTTGCCGGGGCGAGTGGCCGAGCCGACCCGGACATCGAGCCGTTGTGCGAGCCGTTCGACGATCGCGAGCGCCAGCGCGGGTGCGGTCGACTGCGGGCCCGGGTCGAGCAAGCCCTCGGCCAGGCCGGCGCCGGTGTCCCAGACCTCGATGTGGAGCCGGCCCCCGGCGCGACGCGCGACGACCGAGACGCCGCCCTGCGCGGTGCGCCGCAGCGCGTCCTGCACCAGGTGGGCCAGCAGGCGCTCGAGCAGCTGGGCGTCGGCCACGGCCGCCTTCGCCCCGGCGGCGAAGCGCAGGCGCAGGCCCGCCTCCTCGGCATCGGGCGCGAAGCGGGTGGCGAGGCGGCGGAACACGTCGGCCAGCGCCACGCGCTCGACGGACGGGGTGGCGGCGTCGATGCGCGTCAGGTCCAGCATGGCGCCCAGCGAGCGGTCCAGGCCGTCGACCGAGCGCACCAGGTTGTTCACGAGCAGCTCGTCGCCGCTGGAGCGCAGCCGCTGCTCCAGTGCCGCGGCGAACAGGCCGAGCGCGTTGACGGGCTGGCGCAGGTCGCGACTGGCCATGGCGAGCACGCGCCGGCTTTCGCGGTCGGCATGGCGGGCGGCGTCGCGGTCGGCCTCGAGTGCCCGGATGCGCGCGTCGCCCGCGAGTGCCGCGCCCAGGTCGCGCCGCCAATGGCGGCGGCAGGCGATGCTCACGGCGAGCGCGACGGCCCCGATCAGCGCCCCGGCGAGGGCATCGGCCGACAGCGCGTTCTCCTCGGCCGACCACCAGTCGGCGGCGGCCGGCGAGAGCGGCATGGCCGCGGCGAGCGCTGCCGGCGCGCGCAGCGACGCGAAGGCGGCCGCGGCGCCGACGGCCGCGGTGCCCAGCGCGACGACGAACAGGCTGCCGGCGTTCGCGCCCGCGGCGGGCCCGGGCAGCCAGGGTCCGATGGCCATCAGCGCCATGGCGAAGATGCCGAGCGCGGCATAGCCGAGCGGCAGCCGGCGCGAGACCTCGCGCGGCGTGCGCAGGCTCCTGGCCGCCAGCATGGCGGCCGTCATCGCCGCGACCGCGATCCCGGCCGCGATCGCCCAGCCGACGCGCCAGGGCGAGGCCTGCGACAGGATGATCGCGCTGGCGAGCGCGATGGCGAGGCTGCCCACGGCCAGGGGCGCGGCGCCCAGGGCGGCGCCGAGCGCAAGGTCGGCCTGTCCGGGACCGGACGCAGGCGGCGTGCCGGACAGCGCCCGCGCCAGGGGGGCGGCGGCCGGCAACGAGTCGGTCATGGCTAGCTCTCGCAGGCTGTCGGCGACGGGCGCGCTAGAGCGGCCGGTGCACCACGGACGGACGGGACGCGGTCGGCGCAGGTGCATGCGTCGTCCACGGACGGCGGACGACGGCGTTCTTCCCCCCCGGTCCCTGCCGGATCGGCACTGGCATCTGGGCCTCCCTCGTTCGTTCTCGACGGGCGCGAGATGACGACGAAGGCGGATGGACGTTCCGGGGTCGGTGTCGCGCTGTCGAACCGTTTCCATTGTGAGGGACGGTTACGATTTCGCGACGAACCCGACCCCCTTCAAACAAGGGATGCCGGGGCCGGCGGACGCTCAGTGCGCCGCGGCGGGGCCGCCGGTGAGGGCGTCCAGCTCGTCCAGCAGGCGCTCCATGCGGTGCACCAGCGCGCGGTAGGGGGCGGGCGTGGCCATGTCGACGCCGGCCTTCTTCACGACCAGGTAGGGATCGTCGGAGCCGCCGGACTTCAGCATGTCGAGGTAGCGCGTGCGCAGCGCGGTGTCGCCCTGCTCGATGCCCTCGGCGAAGTAGGCGGCGGCGCTGATCGACGTCGCGTACTGGTACACGTAGAAGTCGCGGTAGAAGTGCGGGATGTAGGCCCACTCGACGCCGTACAGGTCCTCGATCTTCATGACGCCCTCGGCGTCGCCGTGGTAGCGGCGGATCAGGTCGAGGTAGATCTTCGTGAGGCTCTCGCCGGTCACCGGCTCGCCCTTCTCGACGGCCTCGTGCGACTTGAGCTCGAACTCCGCGAACATGGCCTGGCGGAAGAAGGTCGTGCGCAGCAGCTCGAGCTGCTGGCTCAGCGCGTAGATCTTCTCTTCCTTCGTCTTCGCGTTCTTCGCGACGTAGTCGGCGAGCAGCATCTCGTTGGCCGTGGACGGGATCTCCGCGACGAACAGCCCGTAGTCGGCCGTGGGGTAGGGCTGCGTCGCGTTGGCCAGCACCGAGTGCATCGCGTGGCCCCACTCGTGGGCGACGGTGGAGACGCTGCCGTACTTCTTGTTGAAGCTGAGCAGCACGAACGGGTGCACGTCGTAGGCCTCGGGCTCCATGTAGGCGCCGCCGCGCTTGCCGCGGCGCGGCTCGGCGTCCATCCAGGATTCGCCGAAGTGCTTCGCGAGCGCGTTCACGTAGTCGTCGCCCAGCGGCGC
>Ga0209051_1003552_pt1 | contig 10148 bp, 8 predicted proteins | sample AraplaCvi_mMS_r2_2_FD_184286 | JGI IMG/M metagenome (GOLD analysis project Ga0209051, IMG submission 184286) | Arabidopsis root microbial communities from North Carolina, USA - plate scrape MF_Cvi_mMS_r2 (SPAdes) (version 2) | ecosystem: Host-associated > Plants > Roots > Endosphere | place: USA... | reverse complement strand
CGCGTGATCTGCTGGCCGCGATAGCAGGCGAGCCGAATGTCGGGCCGGATTTCGAGGCTGGTCTGGAGATCGAGAAGATTATCCACGCGATGGCCGTCTCGAACGGTACGACCATCCGGATCGAGAGGTGACGCGAGCGGGCGCTTGACGTCATGACCACAAGCGGGCCCGTGTCGATCTCCAGGAGCAGTTAGGGCGGGTGTGACAGGTCTGCTCCCCAGGCATTCAATGTGCGCGCTGCTTCTTTTGCCGCAACTCTAACAGAGCAGGCTTAGTGGCGAGAACACGGGCACCCAGGCTGCAAAAAAGCTCTCTACTTTAGAGCGGGACAGAAGTGCCAAGATCTGGATAGGAGAGATGTTCCGGTAAACGCGTTCGCGTCCGCTTCGATAGATAAGCCTAAGGGCTCGCGTCGCTGGGTCATAGATGCCACACGCGATACGTTTTCCGAACAGGTAAAAATGCTGCTTTCTACTTTTCATTTGCGGGCACTCCACAGCAGCACAATAAACGCGTTATTCTGGAAGACCGCAAGTTAAAGGTTACGTTATTGTGACGGTCATTGCTTTGTCCGGCGCAATCCATCTCCGACTGCTCGTCGATCAGGCGCGGACGGCAGCCCTCAATTGAGCTGGCGTCTGGCCGTATGTCTTTCGAAACAGTTTCCCGAAATGCGAGGCGTTTTCGAAGCCTATTTCCATGGCGATCTCGATCAGCGGAGCCTTTGTCTGGATCAACAGCCGCTTGGCACGTTCCAGGCGCAGGCGCGTGTATACGTGGCCTGGAGAGCTCATCCCATTTTTGGCAAAGAGGCGCTCCAGCTGCCTGCGTGACAGGCCGACCGAGGCAGCCAGGTCATGGATGGGGATCATGCTGTCGATATGGCTCTCCATCGTGATGAGCACCGCCCTGAGGCGAGGATCGTCACATTCGATGGACAGAGGTCTGCGCGGCTGGATATCCAACGCGGTCCTCGCCTTGTCGATCTGCAGCACATCGAGTGCGTTTCTTTCGGCCTCCTTGCTGATATGGCGCCGGACGATCGACGCGGCCATGTCGGCCGCACTGCTGCCGCCGGCGCAGGAACCCCTGCTGCGATCCAGGTTGAATATCCGGTCGGCCCTTACCTCGTGATCCGGGAAACGCTCGCGGAAAGCCGGGTAATGAAGCCAGCTGACGCAAGTCCGATGGTTTTTCATCAGGCCGGCTTCGGCGAGAATGAACGTCCCGGTGCAGACCCCGATCAACGGAACCTTCTTGCCCGCGGATTTCTTAAGGTAGCCGATCGTTGCGTCGTCGATGGGTTGCCCAGTGTTCAGCAGTCCCCCTACAACGACGATATAATCGAACTCACCGGGATCGATGAAATCCGATGTCGGTGCCACCTGAACGCCGCAACTGGACGTGATCAGGTGGCGCGTGCTTCCCAATACCTGCCAGTCGGCGAAGACACGGCCGGACCTGTCGGATTCGTCGCTGGCGAGCCGCAACGTGTCGACGAACAAGGCAAATGCCGACAGCGTGAAGGAGCGGGCGAGTACGAAGCCGATCTTCAACTGTTTGGGGGCTACAGTTTCGCTCTCCGCCTTCATCCTCGTCTCCATCAAAATTCAACTTCGGCTGCGATGCCCGCCTTGTCGAAGGCCGTCTGTAAGTCCGCCGTTACCGCGTAGAATCCATCCGGACCCTGTTGCGGGGCGCTGCGTGTCTGGACATTTTCGACTATTGCTGTCCGGCCGATGCCCGCCTTCTCTGATTTTCCTTACCTGATCTGGAAACCCTGCGCCAACGGATCTCGATCATCGACGAATATCGTATTGTGGCCGATGATCCGCGCCCAGCCGCTTATGCTCGGTCTTATACCCCGAAAACGTCCGATCGTCGCCTCGGCTTCCACCCGCCCTTCGAAAACCGTGCCGATCAGGCTCTCCTGGCGATAGGCTTCTCCGACTTTGAGGCGTCCCTTGCCATGGAGCTGCGCCATCCGCGCGGAAGTTCCGGTGCCGCCCGGCGATCGGTCGATGGCCTTCTCTCCGTAAAACACCGCCCCGCGTCCATCGGCACCGCCGTTCGTCGGCTTGTCGCACCACAGGGCGTGATGGACGCCGTTTATTCTCTCGTCTTCGGGATGGACGGGATCGCAGATCGGCGCAAGGGCGTCGCGAAGCCGGCGGCTCAGCTCAACGATATCGCTTGCTGACATGCCGTCGAGCCCTTTCCAATTCCGCTGCGGCTCGACCACTGCATAATAGTTTCCGCCATAGGAGATATCGACGACAAGCCCGCCAAGACCCGGTACGTGAACCTCCACGTCCGCCTCGTGGAGGTAACTCGCGACGTTGAACATGCGCACGGATTCCACGAACTCGCCCTGCTTGTCGTACTTGATGTCGACTTTTCCCGCAGGCGTCTCTATCGAGAGCTGTCCCGGAACACGCGGCGTAACAAGTCCCTCTTCGATGACGGCCGTGACCAGCCCGATCGTGCCGGCGCCGCACATCGGCAGACATCCGCCGACCTCGATAAAAATCACCGCAAAATCGCAATCGTCACGATGGGCGGGATAGATGAGGGCTCCCGACATGATGTCGTGGCCACGGGGTTCGAACATCAATGCCTGGCGGATCCAGTCGTGCTCACGAATGAAGACGTCGCGGCGCTCCGCGATCGGCAGATGTGGAAGCAGCGGCCCGCCGGCAGCCACCAGCCTCACCGGGTTGCCGCAGGTATGGGAGTCGATACAAAAGAAACTGCGGCGCATCGAAAAATCTCCGACTAGGCTGCCGTCGCCGATCGTCCGATCCGGCGTCCCTGCAACGCCCCCTTGGACAGCCGGTCCAGCAGGATCGCGATCGCAACGATGGCAAGTCCGGCTCTAAGACCGAGCCCCATTTCCATGCGGGTCAGGCCGCGGGTCACTTCGGCGCCAAGCCCCCCGGCCCCGACGAGCCCGGCCAGCACGACCATTGCCAATGACAGAAGGATGCACTGATTGAGCCCAACCAGAAGGGTCGGAGTGGCCGACGGAATTTCGATCTTGAGCAGGATCGATCGGGGTGAGGCACCGCTCGCCTGGCCGAGTTCGAGAAGGTCCTTCGGCACCTGGTTGAAGGCGAGCGTCGTCAGACGCAGCATCGGCGGGATTCCGTAGACGATCGTCGCGATGATCGCGGGGACCCGGCCGAGGCTGAAAAGCATGACGGCAGGGATGAGATAAACCCACGGGGGGACGGTCTGCATGATGTCCAGCACAGGTCGGCTGGCCGCCGCGAACTTCTCGTATCGCGAGGCCAGAATTCCGAGCGGAAACGCCACCAGCACCGAGATCATCACCGCCACGGTGACCAGGGCCAGCGTCTGCATCGAGGCGGTCCAAAGACCCGACAGAAAACAGAAAGCCAATGCAATGGCTGTCACGGTGGCCGCGCGGAAACCGATCAGGAACCCCGCGAGAAGAACGGCTGCGATTATCACGGCATAAGCGGGCGGATAAAGGAGAGCGGCTTCAATTCCTCCAAGCACGGTTTCGATCAGCTTCGTGAGGGCGGCGAAGAACGGATGGAAATTCGCGTTCAGCCAATCGACCGCAGGAGCGAGGTAAGCGCCTGGAGAAAAACGCAGGACGTCCGGATTCATCTTACACCCGCCTTCGCACGGTGCGCCGCGCTTTGAGTGAGCCTGTCCAACACCATGGTCAGGATGACGATGGCGATGGCGGCGTTGATCGATGTGGCAATGTCGAGTGTCCTGACCGCCCCGTAGATGGTCTCGCCGAGACCGCCCGAGCCGACGATCCCGGCAATCACCACCATGCCGAAAGCCATCATCAGGCTTTGATTAATGCCCGCCATGATGCTGGGCATGGCGAAAGGAAGCCTTATTTTAGTGAACATCTGCCACGGGGAGAGGCCGCTTGCCTGTCCGAGTTCGATGAACTCGCGCGGCGTCATGCGGATGCCGAGCGAGGTGAGGCGGATCGAGGGCGGCATCGCAACGATGAATGTGGCGACCAGCGCAGTCGCCGGGCCATATCCAAGAAGGGCGATGGCCGGCAGAAGGTATATATAGGGCGGCAGGGTCTGGATCAGATCGAGCGCCGGCTCCAGAGCGCGGTCGAAGGTTTTTACGAAGCCGGCGACTATGCCGATGGGAATTCCGACCGCGAGTGCGAGTATCGTGGCAGTTGCCACGAGGGCAAGAGTGCTCATGGTCTCCGCCCACAGGCCCATGAAAGCGCAGAACGCCAGCGCAATGCCTGCAAGCAAACCAGCCACCGGATTGAGAAGTCGCCAGGCGAGCAGTCCGGCAATGATCGCGATGACATAGAAGGGAGCGAGTTCCAGGAACCAGAGGATGCCGTCATAGGTGCCCTGCAGGACAAACCTGATGAACTCGAACAGCCATTCTCCGTTGTCGCCGATCCAGCCAAGCGCATTGTCCGTCGAGGTGTCGAAAAGATCGGTAATGACTGAGGTGTCCATGCCCACTCCTCCTACGCCGCGCCGGGCGCTCCAGCAGGCATCCCGGCGACACCGCGGAGCAGGCCGCGGGTCGTGACAACGCCAACAATTGAACCGTTTTCGACGACAGCCACCGCATCCCGCTCGGAGCGCATGGTGATGTCGATGAGTTCGCCGATGTCCGTCTCAGGCGAGGCCTTGAGAAGCGCGTCTACGTCGCAGTGGGGCTGTGAGGTCTTGAAGTCGGCGACGGGACGCATCACCGAATGCGCCTTGACCAGGTGAATTCGGGAAATGCCGGCCACGAATTCGGCGACATAGTCGCCGGCCGGTTTGGTGACGATCTCTTCGGCCGTGCCGACCTGGACGATGATGCCGTCCTTCATGATTGCAATCCGGTCGCCGATCCGGATGGCTTCCTCAAGGTCATGGGTGATGAACACCGCAGACTTGCCCAGAGATTTGGTCAACTGCCGGAATTCGTCCTGCAGCTGGCGCCTGATCAGAGGATCGAGCGCACTGAACGGCTCGTCCATCAGGATGATTTCGGGATCGGCTGCCAGGGCCCTGGCGAGCCCGACACGCTGCTGCATTCCGCCTGACAGCTCCGAGGGATATCGAGATATCCAGTCGGAAAGACCGACCTTCGCCAAGGCCGCGCGTGCGGTTTCGTTACGTTCGTCCTTTGGAACGCCGCGGACCTCAAGACCGAACGCGGCGTTTTCCAGCACCGTCCGATAGGGAAGAAGGGCGACACTCTGGAAGACCATGCCGATATTGCGCGCCCGCATGTCGCGCAGCTCAGCCGGATTGAGCTTGGCGATCTCCCTGCCTTTCACGACGATTTTGCCGAGGCTCGGCTCGATCAGGCGGTTGAGAAGGCGCACGAGTGTCGACTTTCCGCTGCCCGAAAGGCCCATTATGCAGAAGATTTCGCCGCGACGAACCTGAAGGCTGGCGTCAGAGACGCCGACGACACAATCGAAATCCTGGAGCACCTGCTTCTTCGACAATCCGCGTTCGGACACGGCCTTCACGGCCGCTGAAGATCGTGCGCCGAATATCTTCCAGACGTTCTGGCAATCCAGCAGTACGTCATTTGCTTCTTTGACGGTGTTCATCGCGTTCCCCAACGCCAGCTTTTGCTGGTCTGCGTGTGGTTTCGCGGACCGCCAGCTCGGCGGCCCGCGTTTCGAAAGTTATTGCTTCTTGATGTTTTCCCAGCGCTTGATGAGGTCTGCGTGAGCCTGGATCCATGCCGCAACGGCTTCGTCCATTGTCTTGCCGTCATTGACGGCGCTGTTGATGGAGGTGATGTCGGCAAGCGGCACGTAAACGCTTGCGATGACTTCACGCGCGCGGGGATATTTCTCAGAGAAGCCCTTCTGGCCGATCCAGTAATAGCTTTGCGGCGGCGGGAAGACGCCCTTCGGATCCTTGAGGAACTTCACGTCGTACTTCTGCATCATCCACGACGGTTCCCAGACCGTGACGGCAATCCATTCCTTGCGGTCGGTTGCCGATTTCAGGGCGGCGGTCATGGCTGCGGTGCTGCCTTCAACGAGCTGGAGCTTGAGGCCATAGTCTTTGACGGCCTTGCTGGTATCCCGCATCAGGCCCGATCCCGGCTCGATGCCGACGATCTTGCCGCCGAACTTGTCGGCATTGTCGTTGAGCTGGTCGATGGAATCGATCGTCACGTATTTCGGCACGGCGATCGCTTGAAACAGGCCGTGCGAAACCGGTGAAACCTTCTCGAGACGGTTCTTGTTCTTGTCCCAGTAATCCTGGGCGACATAATCCGTCTGAGAAGCGAGGATTTGGATGTCGCCCTTGCTCAGCGCGGCGTAGGCAATGCCCCATTCCGAAAACGGCACTACTTTGACCGTGTAGCCGGAGTCCTCCAGAACCTTCTTGGTAATTCCGGTGATGGGCGTAAGATCCTCCCACGACATCGTACCCACCGTAATCGTCTTCTCCTCCGCGTGAGCGGACACCATGGTCATGCCGACCATTGCGGCCGCGCAGAGCGCTTTCCACCAAGCCTTCATTGCATTCTCCTCTTTTTTCGTTCCCATCTGTGTTGAAGACCGGCGGTTGGCTCAGCCCCCAGATTGCGCGGCGACGGATCATCCCTCGCGACCAGCACGCAATTCCTGCAATCGGATCACCGAGTTGATGCCGAGCCATGCCAGCGGTTCCGGGGGAAGCCGGGATGGCTCGGGGTGATCCATGTATTGTTCGAGATGTCGGGACGTGATCCCTGTTGCCAGCTCGGCGGCCATCATGCCGGCGAGCGTGCTTTTTACGGTGCCCAATCCGTTTTCGACGCAGGCCGAATACAGACCTTCCTCGAGTTCGCCGCAGGCAGGCACATGGTTCAGCGTCAGGCAGATCCGTCCCGCCCAGCTATGTTCGAAGGGAATGCCTTTCAGGCCGGGAAATCGCGCATCGAGGGAGGCTCGATGCTCCCGGACCATCCTGGCCATGCGGCGTTCCGTTATCTCGACGGCGGTCTCGTAGGTATATTTTGTCCGGATTGCGATGCGTGATTGCCCGCCAGTCGTGATCTTGCGGACCGTCGCCCCCATCGCGTCGGCGGGAAGCAATGCCCATCTGTCCCGGCCCGACGCCTTGCGTCCGAAGTCTTCCGCAGGGAAGGGGGCGGTCATGGAGGCGTAGGCAAATATGTGCATCAGCCGGCCGCCGTAATAGCCGAAGTCGTCGATGTGGCCGTTCACCCCCAGGATCACTCTGGGAGCGGTAACCTTTCCCCGCGCGGAAACGGCGGTCCAAGCTCCGCTCCTGCGCTCGAGGGAGACGACGGGTGACCGTTCGAAAAGAGCGACCATGGAAGAAAGCCCGGCGGCGAACTCGCGGATGTAATCGGCGGGCTGTATCAGCACGGCTCCCGGCGTAAAAAGCCCGCCCAGATAGTAGTCCGAGCCGGTGATGTCGCGCATCTCGGCGGCATCGAGAAAAACGTGTTTCTCGCCGGCGTTCTTCAGAGATTCTCCGAAACTCCGGTTCAGCCCAAGGCCGCGTGCGGTAGCGGCGGCGTTGATCTTGCCCGAGGGATCGAATGTCTCGCGCGACATTCCATACTCTTCGGCAGCCCGCGTTGCGAAGGCGATTGCGGAGCGGTTTTGCGCCATTTCCATCCGAGTGGAGTCGGCGCCGCCGCTCGAATACTCGCTGGAGGACAGGTTGTGCGGGACGTCGATCATGAAGCCGGAATTGCGGCCCGACGTCCCTTTGCCCACTTCGCTCGCTTCGAGGATGACGATCTTGTCCTGAGGCCGAAGCTCCAGCAGGCGGCGGGCTGCGGAGAGGCCCGCAAACCCCGCGCCGATAATCAGCCAGTCCGCCGTCACGTTGCCGTCGAGGCTCACGGCGGGGAAGGATCGCTGACCGATCGCCTCCCAACCCGAGACGCCATTCTCAACCGGCAGCCGTTTGACGGATCTTGCGATCATCGGACCGTCTCGTCGATCGAGCGTTCCGACACGTCGATCCAGATCGTCTTGAGCTCGCAGTAGTTGTCATGCGCGAAGATCGACTTGTCGCGCCCGCCGAAACCGGACTCCTTGTAGCCGCCGAAGGGAGTTGTCGCGTCGCCCTCGCCGAAGCAGTTGACGGTGACAACACCCGCCCGGATTTCCCGCGACAGCTTGATCGCCTTCCGGAGACTTCCCGTATAAACCGAGGCCGTCAGACCATAATTGGTGTCGTTGGCGAGCGCGATGGCCTCACCCAGATTTTCGAAGGTCGTCACCGAAAGGATCGGCCCGAAAATTTCCTCCTTGAAAAGGCGGCTTGTCGGCCTGACGCCATCGACCACCGTCGGTTCGATGAAGATCCCGTCCTGCGTTTCGCCACCATGGGCAATCGAGAGCTTCTCGGTTTTGACGTCGTCGAGGAACGATTTCACCTTTTCGAAATGGTTCCTGCTGACGAGAGCGCCGATGCGGTTTTCCGGATCGAGCGGATCACCCGTCTTCCACTCGCGCATATAGGCGCCGATCCGCCGGAGCAGTTCATCCTTGATGCTCGACTGGACGATCAGCCGCGACGTGGCCGAGCAATTCTCGCCCATGTTCCAGAACGCTCCGTTGACCACCTGTTCGGCGACGAGGTCCAGATCCTCGGCATCTTCGAGCACCACGGCAGGGTTCTTACCGCCGCATTCCAGAACGACACGCTTGAGATTGGAGTCAGCCGCATAACGCAGGAAGCGGCGCCCGGTCGGCGTCGATCCGGTGAACGCCACCATGTCGACATCCATGTGCAGGCCAATCGGCTCACCGACATCCTTGCCGCCGCCCGTCACGACGTTGAAGACACCGGCGGGAATGCCCGCTTCGAAGGCGAGTTCAGCGACACGCAACGTCGTCAGCGTCGTTTCCTGGGCGGGCTTGACGATGACGGAGCAGCCCGAGGCCAGAGCCGGGCCGATCTTCCAGGCCAGCATGAGGAGTGGGAAATTCCACGGCAGGACACAGCCGACCACGCCAACCGGCTCGCGCACGACCATGGTCAGTGCGTTCGGGCCGACCGGAGCGGTATTGTCATAGAGCTTGTCGATCAGTTCCGCATGCCAGCGGATCGTGTGGATCGTGTCCGGAACATCGACGGTCTGGCACTCGCGGATCGGCTTGCCGCTGTCGAGGCTTTCCATGACGGCGAGTTCGTGGCGGTTCTCTTCGAGGAGCTTCGCGAACCTGAGGAGCGTGGCCTTCCGGTCGCCGGGTGATTGAAGACGCCAGCGGCCGTCTTCGAAAGCCTGCCGTGCCTTGGAAACTGCGTAATCGACATCGCTTGCGTCACATGCCGCGATTTCGGCGAGCGCGTCTCCCGTCGCAGGATTGGTCGTGCTGAACGTCTTGCCGGAGCTGGCCGGACGGAAGGCACCATCGATGAAGGCGTTGGTGGGCAGTTGAAGATCTGCAGCGATCGTCTTGTATTCGGCCGCGGTCAAAGGTTCATGCATGATTGGCTCCCGCCGCAATCTGGGCGACCGTACGCTTCAGGGTGGCAACGACAGTCTGGAGGGTTCTCTTCTCATCGGAATTGAGAGGGCGCAGCGGCGCGCGAACCGAACCTGTTTTCAGCCCGATGATCTCGCAGCCGTGCTTGATGGACTGGACGAATTTGCCAGTCTCCAGAAAGTCCATCAGCGGCAGCATCGCGGTCATGATCGCGCGGCCTTTGTCGAAGTTCTTCTCCATCACGCAGGCTTCGTAGAGCGCGACGTGCTCGCGCGGCAGGAAGTTCGAACCGGCGCAGACCCAGCTTTTCGCGCCCCAGGCAAAGAATTCGAGGGCCTGATCGTCCCAGCCGCAGGAAAGCGCGATATGGGGGAATTTCCGGGCCAGAAGGTGGAGGTTGGCCATATCGCCGGAGCTTTCCTTGATCGCCACGACGTTCTTCGATTTTCCGACCCGGGAGAAATATTCCTCTCCCATCACCACGCCCATGCGTGCCGGATAGTTGTAGAGCATGATCGGCAGGTTGGCGGCGCGATCGATGGCGAGGGCATGAACGGCGTTTTCGCGCTCGGTCGGCAAGGCATAAGGCGGCGACGACACCAGGATGGCGTCCGCACCGATCTCCCTGGCCGACCTGGCATATTCGACCGAGTCTTCGGTTCGGGTCGCGCCTGTGCCCACGATAAGCGGAAGCCTGTTC
>Ga0209051_1003547_pt1 | contig 10156 bp, 10 predicted proteins | sample AraplaCvi_mMS_r2_2_FD_184286 | JGI IMG/M metagenome (GOLD analysis project Ga0209051, IMG submission 184286) | Arabidopsis root microbial communities from North Carolina, USA - plate scrape MF_Cvi_mMS_r2 (SPAdes) (version 2) | ecosystem: Host-associated > Plants > Roots > Endosphere | place... | reverse complement strand
GATGCCGAGCCACGGGCGCCGTACGGCGCCCTGGCGCAGGATCTCGCCCGCCACCCAGCGCAGCGTGTCGGACGGCACCGCGAAGCACAGCGACTGCGCGCCGCCGATCATCGCCGTGTTCACGCCGATGACGCGCGCGCGCGAATCGAGCAGCGGCCCGCCGGAATTGCCCGGGTTGAGGCTCGCGTCGGTCTGGATCACGCCGTCGATCATGCGGCCCGTGCGCGCGCGCAGCGTGCGTCCCAGCGCGGAGACGACGCCCGCCGTGACCGTGTGGCCCAGGCCGTGCGGGTTGCCGATCGCGATCGCGATCTGTCCCACGCGCAGCTGCGCCGACGCGCCGAGGACGAGCGGCGACCAGCGGCGGTCGCCCGCGATGCGCACGATGGCGAGATCGGTGTCCGGGTCGCTGCCCACCACCTCCGCGGCCCATTCGCTGCCGTCGTCGAGCGTCGCGACCAGCTCGCGGCTGCCTTCGACGACATGGCTGTTGGTGACGGCGTAGCCGTCGGGCGTCAGCAGGAAGCCGGAGCCGGCGCCGCTGGCCCGGCGGCCGCCCCGCGTCGCCTCGACGCGCAGCGAGAGCACGGCCTCGTGCGAGCGCGCGAGCGCGTCGACGACGGTGCGCGAATAGGCGTCGAGCACGTCTTCGTCGTCGATGCCGCCATCGGCGCCGGGTGCCGCCTCGGGTGGCGCGAAATCCTGAAGGGTCTCGTCGAATTCGTCGGACATGCCGCGTTCTCCTCGTGCGAAATCACAGGCCGATCAGGCCCAGCTTCAACCCCGCGTGGACGGCTTCCGCGCGCGAGGCGGAGCCGAGCTTCGCGAGGATCTGCGCGACGTGGAACTTCGCGGTGTGCGCGGAGATGCCCAGCGCCGTCCCGAGCTCCGCGTTGGTCAGGCCCTTGCCGAGCAGTTCCAGCACTTCGATCTCGCGCCCCGTCAGCGCCTCGGTGCCGTGGGCGACGGGCATCGCCGGCGCACGGCCGGGCGCGTGGTCGCTGACGTGCAGGCCCGCGGCCACCGCGTCGATCGCGGCCTGGAGCTGCGCGACGCTCGCGCTCGCCGAGAGCACGCCCAGCGCCCGGCCCGCGCCGAGGGCCTGGCGGGTCGCCTCGTCGAGCGGCTGCGCGACGAGCAGCACCGCGCCGCGCCGCGGCGCGAGTGCCGCGCACTGCGCGCGCGCGTCCGCGCCGTCGCGCACCGTCAGGACGGCGACGTCGGAGCGATCGAGGAGCGACAGGGCGTCGAGGTTCACCGGCAGCACGATCCTTCCGTCGCGGCCGGCGCCGGGCGCGCGCCCAGCGTCAGCGCCAGGCGCTGGCGCACGCCGCCGCGCACCAGCTCGAGCTCGATGCGCCCGCCCGCTTCGGCGCCGCGCAGGCGCCGGTGCAGGCCGTCCGGACCCGCCACGGGCTCGCCGCCCGCGGCCACCAGCACGTCGCCCACGCGCAGGCCACCGGCATCGCCCGGGCCGCCTTCGGCGACCGAGGACACGAGCGCGCCGTCGACCGCGCCGACGCCTTCGCCGTCGTCCACGCGCACGCGCGCCGGCTGCACCATCACGCCGAGGTAGGGCCGCGGCACGTGCCCCTGCTGCAGCAGCGCCGGGAGCACGCGCGCGATCGTCGCCGCGGGCATCACGAGGCCGTGGGTGCGCGAGAACGCGCTCGTCGCCAGCCCCAGCACCCGCCCCGCGGCATCGGCGACGAGCGCGCCTTCGAAGCCCGGATAGAGGCCGCCATCGAGGCGCAGGCGCTGCTCGATCTCCGCGCCGCCGCGGCCGCTGCGCCAGGCGCCGCCCACCGCGCCGAGCCGGCCGAAGCTGGCCTGGACGCCCGCGTGGGTGTCGTGGGCGACCGCGAACACGAAGTCGCCCGTGCGCGGCCGCGCGCCGTCCGCGAAGGCGGGCGGGACGACGGCATCGAGGCCCGGCACGCGCAGGGCGGCGAGATCGGTGTCGGGATCGAGGCCCGCGACCTCGCCTTCGAACGGCATCCCGTCGGCGGCGACGACCCGGGGTCGGCGCTCGCGCGCGACGGCGGAGGCGGTCGTGACGAGCACGCCCGGTTGCCAGAGCACGGCGCTGCCGAGGCGATGACGATGGCCGATCAGGCCGAAGACGGCCGGGGCGACCCGGGCGACGAGATCGGCGACACCGGGCGTGCCCGTGGGATCGGAGGCGGGAGTGGATGACATGGCGTTCCTCGAGCGGCGATGGAGTGGATGCGTTGGCTGCATCCTGCAACCGTGCGGGGGGCCGCGCATCGGCCGATCGGCGGGCATGCGCCTGCCCGATCGGCGGGGTGCGGCGGCTCGTGGCGCGCCGGAGAGGAAGAGGTCGGGGTCGCGGCGCCGAACTCAAGGGGCATCGCTCGTGGCGGCATTCGGTGCCGGGTCACCGACCCGGCAACGGCATTCGAACCGCGGCATCGGCCGAATGCCGTTGCCAGGTCGGTGACCTGGCACCGAACAGCCGACTTCACATGTCAGCGCCGACACGAAGAAGCGATACACGCGACAACTGCGCCTCGTCCAATGACGTCGTGCGGGCGATGTTCAGCCCGCACGAAAGGACAGCAACGATGGACGACCACCACGACGATCACTCCCAGGGCCTCGCCCACCACCTCGACCAGTTGCGGCAGCGCCGCCGCCTCCTGCTCGCCGCGGCAGGGGCGGCAGGCGTCACGCTGCTGGGCGCTCTCGGCTGCGGCGGCGGCGGGGACACGGACTCCTCCTCGTCCTCGGGCTCCGGATCGGACGGATCGTCGGGCTCCTCGGGCTCGGGCAGCGGCTCGGGCTCCTGCGCCGTCTCCGCCGAGGAGACGCAGGGCCCCTACCCGGCCGACGGCTCGAACGCGATCGGCAACGACGTGGTCAACGCGCTCGCGGCGACGGGCATCGTGCGCAGCGACATCCGCCCGAGCTTCGGCGACCTGAGCGGCACGGCCGAAGGCGTGCCGACGACGGTGAAGCTCACGCTGGTCAACACCAACGCGAGTTGCGCGAGTGTGGCCGGCTACGCGATCTACATCTGGCACTGCGACCGCTCGGGCGAATACTCCATCTACGGCGTGACCGACCAGAACTACCTGCGAGGCGTGCAGGAGACCGACGCGAGCGGCGTGGCGACCTTCACGACCGTCTTCCCCGCGTGCTACTCGGGCCGCATGCCCCACATCCACATCGAGGTCTACCGGAGCCTCACGACGGCGACCTCGTACACGAACAAGCTCAAGACAACGCAACTGGCGCTTCCCGTCGACGTCTGCGAGACCGTGTACGCGAGCGCCGACGGCTACTCGCAGAGCGTCGCCAACCTCGCGCAGATCAGCTTCGACACGGACAACGTCTTCAGCGACGGCACGTCGACCGAGATGTCCACCGTCACGGGCAGCATCGCGGACGGCTATGTCGTGACGCTGCAGGTCGGCCTCTCCGTTTGACACAATGGCCGGCGCCGGGCGAGGCGCCCGGAGGAGCCGACGATGAGGCGGTGGTGGTCGGACACGTTGTTCAAGCGGCTGTTCGCCTTGATGTGGCTCGCGCTCGTCCTGAGCCATGTCGTGGCGTTCCTCGCGGTCACGCACGGACCGGGCTTCGACGAGGCGATGCGGCCGGGGTTGCCCACGTTTCCGTCGCTGCCCCCGTTGCCGCGCGGGATCGCGCAGGCACCGCCACCGCCGCACGGCCCTCCGCCGCATTCGCCGGAGGAGCGCGGCGAACCGCCGGGGTCGCATGAATTCGAGGCCCCGCCTCATGGCCCGGCTCCCGGCCCGCAGGCCGGGCCGGGCCTGCCCGCCTCCGCCGTCCTCCTCGACTACGGCATCCGCTTCGTGCTCATCGGCCTCGCCGCCTGGCTGGGCGCGCGCTGGCTCTCGCAACCGATGCGCCGGCTGGCGCAGGCCGCGGGCGCGCTCGGGCCCGCGCTCGCGCGCAGCGGCGCGCCCACCGCGATCGACGAGCGATCGGGCACGGTGGAAGTCCGCGAGACGGCACAGGTGTTCAACGAGATGGCGCGCCAGATCCGCGAGCTCGTGGACGCCCGCGCGCTGCTCGTCGCGGCCATCTCGCACGACCTGCGCACGCCGCTCACGCGCATCCGCATGCGACTGGAGGGATCGGCCGACGACCCGCTGGCGCAGCGCTCGATCGCCGACATCCACGAGATGGACGACCTGATCGAGTCCGCGCTGGAGGTCTTCCGTGGCTCGGCGCACGCGGAGCCGCAGGTCGTCACCGACCTGTTCGCGCTCGTGCAGGCGCTGGTCGACGACCTCGCCGACCTGGGGCAGCCGGTGGAGATGCGCGGCGAGCCCGCGCTCGCGCGCGTGCATCCGGCGGCGCTGCGACGCGTCGTCGCCAACCTCGTGAACAACGCGCTGCGCTATGGCGAGCGCGCCGAGGTGCGCGTGGGCGTTCGTGACGACGAGGCCGTGATCGTCGTCGACGACCACGGGCCGGGCATTCCCGCGGCGCAACTCGAAGCCGTCATGCAGCCCTTCGTCCGGCTCGAGACCTCGCGCAATCGCGCGACGGGCGGCAGCGGCCTGGGCCTGTACATCGCGCGCGACCTGGTCGCGAGCGAGGGCGGCACGCTGGTGCTGGCCAACCGGCCCGAAGGCGGGTTGCGCGCCGCGATCTCGCTGCCGCGGGCAGGACTCGGGGTCGGGTCTTCGACATGACCCCGGCATTCATGTCGGCGCCCTGCAGGAATGCCGGGGTCAGGTCGGAGACCTGACCCCGACCTTCAGCGCTTCACGACGGCATCGAACAGGTAACCCTCGCCGCGGACGGTGCAGATGAGCTGCTCGCCGCCCTCGGCCGCCGCGAGCTTCTGGCGCAGGCGCGAGACGGCGAGATCGATGGCGCGATCCGCGACGGCGGTTGCGTGGCCGCGCGTGGCGTCGAGGAGCTGGTCACGCGAGAGCACGCGTCGCGGGCGATCGACGAACGCGTCGAGGAGGCGGAACTCGGCACTCGAGAGCGGCACGACGACCTGCCGCGGCGACACGAGCTGGCGCTTGAGGCGATCGAAACGCCAGCCTGCGAATTCGACGACGCCGTCGTCCCGCGGGGCCGGCCCGGCGGCGCCATGGCGCCGCAGCACCGCCTTGATGCGCGCCACCAGCTCGCGCGGCTCGAAGGGCTTGGTGACGTAGTCGTCGGCCCCGAGCTCGAGCCCCAGCACGCGGCTGTGCGGATCGCCCTCCGCGGTGAGCATGATGACGGGCGTCTGCGACTTCTCGCGCAGCGTCCCGAGGAGCGCGAGGCCATCGGCGTCGGGCAGCATCACGTCGAGGATCACGACATCGATGCCGCCTTGCGTCGCGGCAGAGCGCATCTGCGCCGCGTTCGCCGCCGGCACGGCCTCGAATCCGAAGCGGCGCAGGTAGTCGCAGACCGACTGCAGCAACTCCGGATCGTCGTCGACGACGAGGCAACGCGTCACGCAGGCGACTCCACGAAGGACCCGGATCCCCGGGCCGAACGTCCCGAACTATTCAGCGCAGGAAACGCGCGCGGTGATCAGACCGCGAAATCCTGCAGGCTCTTGCCCGCGCCCAGCGCATCGCGAAGCCATTGCGGACGCGGGCCGCGACCGCCCCAGGTGTTGCCCGATTCGTCGCGGAACTTGACCGTGGCCGGTCCACGCGACTTGGCCTTGGTCGCCGGGCGGCCGCGCTTTCTCGGCGCCGTGCCGCGCCGCGCTGTGCGGCCGTCCAGCTCCAGGTCGGCCGCCGTCAGGCTATAGACGCGGATCGCTTCCTTGATCTTGGCGATCACTTCGTCGACTTCCTTGCGCTTGAGCTTGTCTGCTTCGCGCTGAAGGGTTTCGATCTGTTTCTGGATTTGAACGTAGGTCTTGGTCATGGAGGTGGCAGGATGTTGCAAGGAAATACGCTTTCCCTCCTCGCCGTCCTCCGATGGTTTCGACAGCTCCATCGCGTCGGCGTTCGCGTGATTGTCTCCGGTCAACGCTAGGCGGGAAGTTATCACACTGTCGCGCATTTTCCTCGACCGTTCGAAATTAATTCGAATCGCCGGTGAATCCCATGCCGAATTGCGCCCCATGCGCGCGCGGACTCGGGCCGGGTCAATTGCAGCAAAGGAATATCGGAGTCCGCGGGGCCGCGGAAATGTCAATTGGCCGGCGCGGCCAATTGATGCGCCGCGCGTCGCGTCCCGCGACGGCGGCCATTCAATTCGGCCCTTCGTCGCGCGCAACCGGCGCGCGAAGGGCGTTCGGTGTCGGCCCGAAGGCCGTGCCTAGATCGTGCCGGTCAGCAGCATGACCAGCAGGATCACGACCAGCAGGCCGAAGATGCCCGTGGGCGCGTAGCCCCAGCCCCGGCTGTACGGCCACGCCGGCAGCGCGCCGAGCAGCAGCAGCACGAGAACGATGAGCAGGATGGTGCCAAGAGACATGGTTGCTCCTTGTAATGGGTGGACCGGATCGGGCCACGCGTGTGACTGGCAGGGCAAGCGCTGTGCCCCCGCCGCGCGCCCCGCCGGCCCTGCGGCTTTCCACATCCCGCGCCGACGAGGACAGCATCCGCCGTGCGTTCGCGCCAGAATGCACGACCACTGGACGCAAGGAGGCAAGCCGATGAGCGCCGAACCGAGCACGATGACCGCGCGGCCCGAAGGCGGGCATTACACGTTCGCGGAGAAACGCCAGCGCATCTTCGCGATCATGGCGGCCTCGTCGGGCAACCTGGTGGAGTGGTTCGACTTCTACACCTACGCCTTCTGCGCGATCTACTTCGCGCCCGCGTTCTTCCCCAAGGGCGACCAGACGGCGCAGCTGCTCAATGCCGCCGGCGTGTTCGCCGCCGGCTTCCTGATGCGGCCGATCGGCGGCTGGATCTTCGGAAAGATCGCGGATCGCAAGGGCCGCCGCACTTCCCTCGTCATCTCGGTGCTGATGATGTGCGCCGGCTCGCTGCTGATCGCCTGCCTGCCCACCTACGATTCCATCGGCGCCCTCGCGCCCGCGCTGCTGGTGTTCGCGCGGCTCGTCCAGGGCACGTCCGTGGGCGGCGAGTACGGCGCGACGGCCACGTACATGAGCGAGGTCGCGCTGCGCGGGCAGCGCGGATTCTTCTCGTCCTTCCAGTACGTCACGCTGATCGGCGGGCAGCTCCTCGCGGTGTTCGTGATCTTCCTGCTGCAGCAGTGGCTCACCGAGGCCGAACTCAAGGCGTGGGGCTGGCGCGTGCCCTTCGTCGTCGGCGCGATCACCGCGGTGATCGCCCTCTACCTGCGGCGCAGCCTCCACGAGACGACCACGCAGGCCGAGCGCTCGAGCAGCGACGCGGGAAGCTTCGGCGCGATCTGGCGCAACCACCGCCAGGCCTTCCTCACGGTGCTCGGCTACACCGCGGGCGGCTCGCTGATCTTCTACACGTTCACGACGTACATGCAGAAGTACCTCATCAACACCGCCCACATGCCAAAGACGACGGCGACCAACGTCTCGCTCGTCACGCTCTTCGTCTACATGTGCCTGCAGCCGGTGTTCGGCGCGCTGTCGGACCGCATCGGGCGGCGAACGCAGATGATGGCGTTCGGGGCGCTGGGCGCGCTGCTGACGGTGCCGATCATGACCGCGCTGGGCCACGTGACGTCCGCGATCGAGGCGGGCGCGCTGGTGATCGCGGCGCTGGCGGTCGTGAGCCTCTACACCTCGGTGTCGGGCATCGTGAAGGCCGAGATGTTCCCGGTCGAAGTGCGGGCGCTCGGCGTGGGCCTCGCCTACGCGATCTCCAACGCGATCTTCGGCGGTTCGGCGGAGTACGTGGCCCTGCAGCTGAAGGACTGGAACGTGGAGAGCGACTTCTTCTGGTACGTCACGACGATGATGGTCATCGTGTTCCTCGTGGCGGCGAGCCTGCCCAGGCGGCCGAACTATCTCCACACGGATCATTGAAGGGGGTCGGGTCTTCAGGCCTGACCCCGAGTTTCCTCGGCGTGCCAAGCTCGAAATGCGGGGTCAGGTCTGAAGACCTGACCCCCTCGCTCCATTGCCTCAGGGCTTCTTCACCCAGGCGCTGCACCACGCCTTCGCGAGCACCTGCTTGTTCTGGTACAGCGGGCAGGGGCCCTGCGCCGAATTGGCCGCGCCCTGGTACAGGGCGCAGTTGCCGCAGTCCTGCCCCGCCTCGAACTTCGGGTACTTGGACTTGTCGACCTTGGTCGCATCGGCGACGTAGCCGAGCTGGACCGCCGTGGGATCCTTCGGATCGACCATCGCTGCGTCGGCGCGCGCGAGCGTCGAGGCACCGAGGGTCGCCACCGGGATCAGCGAAATGAAACGACGACGTGTGGTCATGACGGGACCGCCTTTCTGGCTTTGCCGGAATGCGCGCGATCCTACGCCGCACGTGCGGCCGCCGGCATTGCTTGAGCGAGTTGGTCGGATTCGGCGCCCCGCACCGTGCCTCGCCGATGCGCGCCCGGCTATGGCATTCTTGCGCCTTTCCCAAGCATCGCGCGAGCTGCCCCGGGGCCGTTCGCGTCGCATCCGGATGCCCTCCTCGAAGACCGTTGCCGTCGAACCCGTCGCCACCGCCCTGTCCGCGGGGCTGTGGCGCTGCCACGGCTGCGCCGGCGTCTGCCAGGTCCCGGCCGGGATGGAGCGGGCGCGCTGCCCGCGCTGCGATGCGACGATCGTGGCCCGGCAGGTCGATTCCGTCGGCCGCACCTGGGCCTGGCTGCTGGCCGCGACCGCGCTGTACCTGCCCGCCAACCTGCTGCCGGTGACGGCCACCACGTCGCTCGCGGGCGCGCAGGTCGACACGATCTTCAGTGGCATCGTGTACCTGTGGGAGGACGGCTCCTGGGTGCTCGCGATCATCGTCTTCATCGCGAGCATCCTGGTGCCCGTGGCCAAGCTGCTGCTGCTCTCGCTGCTCCTGATCTCGGTGCAGGACGGGCACACGCACCGGCGCGGGCTGCGCACTCAGGTGTACCGCGGCCTGGAGATCGTCGGTCGCTGGTCGATGCTCGACATCTTCGTCGTCGCGATGCTGGCGTCGCTGGTGCAGGTCGAGAGCCTTGCCGAGTTGCGCCCCGGCCCCGGGGCGATGGCCTTCGGCGCGGTCGTCGTGCTGACGATGCTCGCCACGCGCAGCTTCGACCCCCGGCTGATCTGGGATGCGCCGGACGCCGCCGCGGCCGCCCCGCTTCCGGCACCGTCGCCGCGCGCCGCCGGGGAGGCGCGATGAGCGAGCCGGGCGAACACGACGACGGCCAACCCGGCGGCGGCGCCGGCGACCCGCCACCCGCACCGTCGGGGCCGTTGCCGCGTCCCACGGTCGCGCGGCGCCCGCACTACTCGCTCTGGCTCGTCTGGCTCGTGCCGCTCGCGGCCGTCGTCATCGGCCTGGCGCTGGGCGCGCGCGCCATCCTCGGGCGCGGCCCCGTGGTGACGATCTTCTTCCACAATGCCGAGGGCATCGAGCCGGGCAAGACGCACATCAAGTACAAGGACGTCGATGTCGGCATCGTCAAGCGCGTGAAGCTCACGCCGGACCATCGCGAGGTCGAGGTCACCGCGCAGATGCGCGGCGGCGAGGACATCGAGTCGATGCTCGTGACCGACACGCGCTTCTGGGTCGTGCGCCCGCACGTGGGCGCGCACGGCGTCAGCGGCCTCAACACGCTGCTCTCGGGCGCCTTCATCGCGATGGACGTGGGCCGCAACCCGGCGGAGCGGCGCGAATTCCAGGGGCTCGACGTGCAGCCGCCCATCACCACCGACGTGCCCGGCCGCGAGTTCGTGCTGGTGTCCGACGAGCTGGGCTCGCTCGACATCAGCTCCCCGATCTACCTGCGGCGGGTGCCGGTCGGCCAGGTGCTGGCCTACGAGATGACACCCGACGGCCGGAACATCCGCTTCACGATCTTCATCACCGCGCCGTACGACCGCTTCGTCAACGCCGACACGCGGTTCTGGCATGCGAGCGGGATCGACGTGGAGCTCGACGTGCAGGGCCTGCACGTGGCGACCCAGTCGCTCGCGAGCGTCCTGGCCGGCGGCATCGCCTTCCAGGACCTGCCCGAGATCGACACCCGGGCCCTGCCCGAATCGCCGGAGCGCTCGGAGTTCCGCCTCTATGCGCAGCGCGCCGATGCGCTGCGCATGCCC
>Ga0209051_1003544_pt1 | contig 10166 bp, 3 predicted proteins | sample AraplaCvi_mMS_r2_2_FD_184286 | JGI IMG/M metagenome (GOLD analysis project Ga0209051, IMG submission 184286) | Arabidopsis root microbial communities from North Carolina, USA - plate scrape MF_Cvi_mMS_r2 (SPAdes) (version 2) | ecosystem: Host-associated > Plants > Roots > Endosphere | place: USA... | reverse complement strand
CGGCCAGCCGCATCTGCGGCGTCTCCGCGATCGCCTGCAGCAGCTCGAAGTAGTGCATCACCATCGCGTCCACCGCGTCGTCGTCCCACCCGTCGCGATCGACGACGAGCCAGCAGCGCGTCCCCTTCGGTCTCCAGCACGTCGAGCTTGAGCTCGTTCTTCGCCCAGAGCATCGGGATCTCCAGCGGCTGGAGATCGCAGTCGCCCAGGCGCGTGGCGCCCGGGTGCGCCACCTCGTGGTTGAAGCCGACCTGCATCAGCGGCGATTGCGGGTCGCGGCGATGGCGCGCGAGCCGCTGCGCCAGCAGCGGGAAGGGCAGCTCGCGCGCCTCGAGCATCTCGAAGAGGGCGTCGGTGACGTCGCCGAGGAAGTCCTCGATGCGGGCCTCCTCGTCGAGCGTCGAGCGCAGCACGCCCAGGTTCGTGAGGTAGCCGAGCGCGCGCTCGGCGCCCTTGGCGTGGCGATGCATCACGGGCAGCGTGATCGCGAAGTCGCGCTCGCCGCTCAGGTGCCAGAGCAGCAGCTCGAAGGCGCCTGCGTGGACGGCCGCCGGCGTGGCGCGCGCTGCGCGGGCCGTGTCCGCGAGGCGCGCCGCGAGGCGCGGCTCGATGAAGAACTCGAGGACGGAAGTGCGGTAGACGATCTGCCCCGGCGCCGGCGCCACACGGCGGCCGAGGTCGAGGCGCGGCGGCAGGCCCTCGAGCCGCGCGAGGACCGCGTCCAGCGTCGCGCGTCCTTCCTCGCTGGCGACCCACGCATTCTCGAGCTGCACGAAGGTGGCACAGTGGGGCGCGGACTCGACCTCCGGGGTCTCGCCGCGCGCGAGCTGCGCCGAGACCGTCGTCAGCTCCTCGAAGAGGAAGTTCGCCGACGGCCCGTCGAAGACGATGTGGGGCAGCGTGAGCACGAGGCCCTCGCGGCCGTCGCCTTCGCGCACGACGGTCGCGCGCAGCAACGGCGCCCGGGTGAGGTCGAAGGGGCGCGCGGTCTCGTCCTGCGCGAAGCCCTCGATGGAGTCGGCGGCGGCGGCGATGACGATGGGCGGCGCGGCGTCGGGGGCGACGATCTCCAGGCGCGGGCCGTCGTCGCGCAGCGGCACCGAGGCGCGCAGGATCTCGTGCCGGCGTTGCAGCACGGCGAGCGTGCGCGCGAGCAGCGCGCGATCGATCGTCGCGGATGCCGCGAGCGCGAACACCATGTTGTAGGCCGCGCTCGCGGCGTCGTCGAGGCGGGCCAGGTACCAGAGGCCCTGCTGGGCGATGGAAAGGGGGAGTTCCAGCGGGGGGACTTCGATCAGGAGACTATGCATGGCGCAGTTCGACGAGCGCGTGCACTTCCCCGTCGACGATGGTGAAGCGTCCCTCGAACGGCTCGCGTCGCGCCAGCTCGGGGACGGTGGGATGGAGCCGGGCGACGCCCGCGGCGAGGTCGATCGCCTGCACCTCGAGCTCGTCGAAGTCGACGAAGCGCTGCACCGTCGGGAACACGGCCTTGTAGAACGCCTCCTTCAGCGCGAACACGATGGTGCCGGCCAGGCCGTGCTCGCCGGCCGGGAAGCGTTCGAGGAGGGGCCCGCGCTCGGCGGGCGTGCAGCAGACCGACAGCACGGCCTCGAGGCCGGCGTCGTCCACGATCGTCTGCGAGTCGATGCCGAGGCCGTAGCGGGCGTCGGCGCGCCCGGCGCGCCCGGCGGGCGCGACGAGCGCGCAGGCGGTGGCGTCGGTATGCGTGATGGTGCCCAGCACGCCGGCGGGCCACAGCGGCTCGCGCTGCGATCCGCGGCCGACCGCGGAGGCGAGCCCGAGCCGTCGCAGCGCGTGCTCCGCGCACAGGCGGCCCGCGATGAAAGAGAGCCGGCGCTTCGGCACGCTCGCGGCGATGTCGGCGGGCAAGCCGTCGACGCGCGCGACGTCGAGGAGTTCCGCGAGCCGCGGCAGCGCGAGGGCCACGCCGACGGCGCCGGCGCAGCGCGGGTGCGGCGCGGGGCCGAGGAGCGCGCGCAGGGCGTCGGCCCCATGGGTGCCGGCGCCGAGCAGTGCCGCGTTCAGCAGGCGGTCGGTGACCGTGGAGGGGGTCACGGCGTGGCGCTCGCGAGAACGTCGATGCGGGCCGCGATCGCGGCAGGCGTCGCCAGTCGGTAGACCTCGCGCACCTTCAGCGTCGCCCCGAGGCGCTGCCTGCACAGCGCGACGAAGCGCAGGATCAGCACCGAGTGCATGCCGACGCGGATCAGGTCGTCGTCCGCGCCCGCGGCGGCCCCGGGCAGCAATTCCGCGACGATCGCGAGCACGGTGCCCAGCGTGCCGTCGGCCGCGGCCGCGGCGGGGGGCATCGCGGCGCCGACTTCGGGCGGCGCGCTTGCGGCCTCGGCCAGCGCGCGCCGGTCGATCTTGCCGCCCGCCGTGCGCGGCAGGGCCTCCGCCAGGCGCCAGGCGCCGGGAACCATAGTCTCCGGCAGGCGCTCGCGCAGGGCCTGCGCGAGGGTGTCGAAGGAGGTCGCGGCGCCCGGCGCGGCGACGACGTGGGCGACGAGCCGGCGTTCGCCCGCATCGCCCTCGCACGCGACCACGGCGGCCTCGCGCACCCCGGCACAGCGCACGAGCACGCTCTCGATCTCGCCGGGCTCCACGCGGAAGCCACGCACCTTCACCTGGGTGTCGATGCGCCCCAGGAACTCGATGCGGCCGTCCGGCAGCCAGCGCGCGAGATCGCCGCTGCGGTACATCCGCTCGCCGGCGGGCCCGAAGGGGCTCGCGACGAACTTCTCCGCGGTGAGTTCCGCCTGCCCCAGGTAGCCGCGCGCGAGCTGCGCGCCCTCGATGCACAGCTCGCCGGCCACGCCGACGGGTACGGGGGAGAGGTATTCGTCGACGATGTGGACGCGGGTGCCCGCCACCGGCCGGCCGATGGGCTCGAAGGGGCCGCGGGGGGAGGGCGATCCGCCCGCGCCGGCGATCTCGCCGAGGCACACCGTGATCGTGGCCTCGGTCGGTCCGTAGGCGTTGAGCACGCGCGCCGCCAGCGGCTCGGCGGGCCGCAGCGCGCGCAGGGCCGCCTCGCCGCCGACGATCACCAGGCGCAGCGAGGACGCGCGCAGCGCGGCGTGGTCCGTGGCCGCGAGGGCGTGCCAGTAGGCCGTCGGCAGGTCCGCGACCGTGATGCCCTCGGCGGCGATCGCCTGCGCGAGCTCCTCGAGCGACCAGGTGGCCGCGTCGCGCACCACGAGCGCGGCGCCCGCGCACAGTGGCGCGAGCATCTGCTCGATGGAGGTGTCGACGCTCGTCGCGGCGAACTGCAGCGCGCGGTCCGCAGGCCCGAGCTCGTAGTCGGCGATGCAGCCGTGGAGGTGCGCGGCGAGCGCGCGGTGCGTGACGACCACGCCCTTGGGACGCCCGGTGGAGCCGGAGGTGTAGACGCAGTAGGCGGCGTCGTCCGGGCCGGCGGCGACCGGCGCGCGGCCCGCCTCCGTCGATGGCGGCTCGTCGTCGACGAGGACGACCGGCGCCGCATGCGCCGGCCACCGGTCGGCGAGCGCGCGCTGGGTCACCACGGCGACCGGCGCCGCATCCGCGAGCAGGGTGGCGAGCCGCTCGCGCGGCCATCCGGCGTCCAGCGGCACGTAGACGCCGCCGGCCTTCAGCACGCCGAGCAGCGCGACGAGCGCATCGATCCCGCGCTCGACGAACACGCCGACGCGCCGCTCGGGGACGACCCCGGCGGCCGCGAGCCGCCGCGCCAGCGCGCCGGCGCGCTCGTCTAGCTCGGCGTGCGTGAGCGCCCGTCCGGCGCTGCGCACGGCGAGGGCCGCCGGCGCGCGGCGCGCCTGCGTCTCGAGCAGCGCGGGGACGAGCGGCCCGTCCGGCGTCGCTGCTCGCGCGCCGCTCCAGCGGGCGAGCAGCGTCTCGCGGGCCTCGTCCGCCAGCAGCGGCAGGGACGCGAGCGGCCGCGCGGGATCGGCGAGCGTGGCATCGAGCAGCGCAAGGTAGCCGGTAGCGATCTGTTCGACGGTCGCGCGGTCGAACAGGCCGGTGTCGAACTCCCACAGCATCTGCGCGCCGCCCGCGGAGGCCGGATTGCCGGAGATGACGACGACGTCGAGACCGAACTTGGCCGAGCCGTTGGGCAGCGCTTCCTCCACGTCGACGTCGAGGCCGGGGAAGCCGGCCTCCACGGGCATCGAGTCGTGGAACGAGAAGCCGACGTTGAACGGCGTCTCCCCGCGCAGCAGCGTCGCGAGGCCGAGGCCGCGCACGATCTCGCCGAGCGGCACCTCGCCGTGCGCGAGGGCGAAGTCGACGTCCTCCGCCACCTTGAGCGCGAAGTCCTCGAAGCGCGTCGCGCCCTCGACGTGCACGGGCACCGGCACCATGTTGACGAACATGCCCGCGGTCCAGCGGAAGCGCGCATCGGGGCGGCTCGCGAGCGCACTGCCCAGGAGGAAGCGGCGCCGGCGCGCGAGGCGCGCGCACAGCGCGGCATGGGCGGCCATCATCCACGCGAAGCGGGAGACGCCCAGGCGGCCCGCGGCCGCGTCGATGCGCGCGAGGCGCTGCGCGCCCAGGGGCACGCGGACCTGGTCACCCGCAAAGCCGTGCGACGCGGGTGCCGCGCCATCCAGGAACAGGCGGGAGTCCTCGCGGAAATCGGCGAGGCGCTCCACCCAGGCGTCGCGCTGGCGCGCGAAGTCTTCCGAGCGCAGCCAGCGGCGCTGCTCGGCGCAGTACGTGCCGTAGCCGGCCTCGATGCGCGGCAGGTCGGGCGATGCGCCGCTCGCGTGGGCGCGATAGAGCGCGGCGAGGTCGCGCAGCAGGATGCGGAAGGTCTGGCCGTCGTGCAGGTGATGGTGTTCGGTCTGCACGAGGACGTGCCGCGCGTCGTCGAGCGCGACGAGTCGCCAGCGCACCGGCGGCGCGGCCGCGGGATCGAAGCGGTGGGCCGCTTCCTCGGCGAGCGCCGCGTCGAGGGCGGCGGCGCGGGCCGGGCCCTCGAGGCTGCGGAGATCGTCCGTGCGCAGGTCGGCCACGCCATGCGGCGCGAGGACACGAACCAGCTCGCCGCCGCGCGCGACGAAGCGCGTGCGCAGGATCTCGTGCCGGGCGACGAGCGCGTCGAGCGCCGCGCGCAGCGCGCCCGCATCGAGGGCGCCCGCGAAATCGATCCGCGCCTGGAAGCGATAGGCGCGCCAGGCGTCCTCGGCCTGCTGCTCGAGGAACCAGACCTGCTGCTGCGCGTACGACGCGCAGTCGGCGTCGCCCGGCGCCGGAGCCGCCGCCTCGACGGCGGGCGAGCCGGCCGCGGCCCGCGCCAGCCGATCCGCGTACTCGCGCAGCGTCGGGTTGCCCAGCGGCATCGGCATGCGCACGCCCGGGGCCGCGCCCGCGCCGAGCCGATGGGCGACGGAGATTGCCTGGATCGAGCTGCCGCCGAGGGCGCGGAAGCGGTCGTCGAGCCCGACGCGGTCCAGGCCCAGCACCTCGCGCCAGGCGGCGGCGGCACGCATTTCCAGCGGCGACGACGGCGCGACGAAGGCGCCCGCGAGCAGCTCGCGCGAGGCCGCGACGCGCGGCAGGCGCGCGCGGTCGACCTTGCCGCTGGGCTGCAAGGGCAGCGCGTCGAGGACGTTCCATAACGTGGGCACCATCTGCTCTGGCAGGAGCCCGCGCACGTGCGCCTGGAGCGCTTCGAGCGAGGTCGGGCCCGCGAGCACCACGTGGGCGGCCAGGCGCTTGCCGGCGTCGCCCTCGTCCTGCGCGAGCACCGCGCATTCGACGACTTGCGGATGCGCGGCGAGCGCCGCCTCGACCTCGCCGGGCTCCACGCGCACGCCGCTGATCTTCACCTGCCGGTCGAGGCGGCCCAGGAACTCGAGCTGGCCGTCGGCCCGCCAGCGGCCGCGATCGCCGCTGCGATACAGGCGATCGCCCGGGCGGCCGTGCGGGTCGGGCACGAAGCGGGCCGCGGTGAGCGCGTCGTCGTGGAGATAGCCGCGCGCCAGGCCGGGGCCGGCGATGCAGATCTCGCCGGCCTCGCCTTCGGCGACCGGGGCGAGCCGCTCGTCGAGGACGCGGAGGGTCGTCGCCTGGATCGGGCGGCCCAGCGGCACGCTCGCCGCGTCGAAATCGCGCGGGATCTCGTAGCAGGCCGCGAAGGTGGTGGCCTCCGTCGGGCCGTAGCCGTTGATCAGCGTGCAGCGGGGCAGCAGCTTCAGCGCGGTGCGCACGGCCTCGGGCCGCAGCACGTCGCCGCCGGCGAGGAGCTGCCGCACGCCGGAGAGGCCGCGCAGCGGCCCGTCGCACCAGCGGTGGAAGAGGGCGGCCGTGAGCCACATCGTCGTCACGCCGTGGCGGCGCACCGCGGCGGCGATGTCCTCGAGCGGCACGACGCCGCTGCAGGCGAGCACGAGGCGCCCGCCGTTCAGGAGCGCGCCGAAGATCTCGAACGTGGAGGCATCGAACGCGAGCGGCGCGGCGTGGAGGATCACCTCGTCGGCGTCCAGGCGCGCGAAGCTCGCGCCCTTCACGAGGCGGACCACGCCCGCGTGCGTCGTGAGGATGCCCTTGGGCCGGCCGGTGGAGCCGGAGCTGTAGGTGCAGTAGGCGAGGTTCGCGCTCGCGAGGCGCGGCGCGGGCGCCGCCTCCGGCGGGGCGGGCACCGGCTCGTGCGCGAAGGGCTCGAGCGCGAGCTCCGTGCCCGCGTGCGGGGGGGCCTGCAGGGGCGATTGCACGAGGACGACCGGGGCCGCCGTGTCGCGCAGGATCGCGGCGTGGCGCTCGGAGGGATGGCCGGGATCCAGCGGCACGTAGGCGCCGCCCGCCTTCAGGATGCCGAGCACGCCGACGATGGATTCGACGCTGCGCTCGGCGAGCAGGGCGACGAGCGTGTCGGGTCCGACGCCCAGCGACGCGAGGCGGCGCGCGAGGCGGTTCGCGCGCGCATCGAGCTCGCGGTAGCTGAGGGCGCGCTCGCCCGCGATGAGCGCGATCGCGTGCGGCCGCAGCGCGACCTGCTCCGCGAACAGCTCGGGGATCGTGCGGTGCAGGAAGGCGTCGACGGGCTCGCGCGGCGGCGCCGTGCCGGCCCCGGCAGCGTCTCGAACGGCGGGGAGGGAAGCGGAGGAAAGGCTCACGGCGCGGTCGGTACTGGCGGAATTCCTGGAGGTCGCCAGGGCTGTCGACGGCCGGCTCCCGAGCGTTCCGAAATGCTAGCACCCACCCTCGTGGCGCCAGGGTGCCGCGCCGTACGAGAAATACCGCCGAACCATGAAAAACGCCGCAAAGAAGCGGGAGGGGTCAGGTCTTCGACCTGACCCCTGCATTTCCGCCGGCGTGCCGCACTGAATGCGGGGGTCAGGTCGAAGACCTGACCCCCTGCGACGTCACTGCGCCTTGCCGCCCGTGAGCGCGTCCAGCTCGTCGAGCAGCCGGTCCATCCGGTGCACGAGCGCGCGATACGGATCGGGCGTGGCCATGTCCAGTCCGGCGTTCCTGACGACGAGGTACGGGTCGTTCGAGCCGCCGGCCTTGAGCATGTCGAGGTAGCGGTCGCGCAGCGCGGTGTCGCCCTTGCCGATGCCCTCGGCGAAGTAGGCCGCGGCGCTGATCGAGGTGGCGTACTGGAAGACGTAGTAGTCGGAATAGAAGTGCGGGATGTACTCCCACTCGACGCCGTAGAGGTCGTCGATCTTCATCACGCCCTGCGCGTCGCCGTGGTAGCGGCGGATCAGGTCGAGGTAGAGCTTCGTCAGGTCGTCGCCGGTGAGGGCCTTGTCCTGCTCGATCGCCTCGTGCGCCTTCAGCTCGAACTCGGCGAACATCGCCTGGCGGAAGAAGGTGCGGCGCAGCAGCTCGAGCTGCTGGCTCAGCGCGTAGACCTTCTCCTCCTTGGTCTTCGCGTGCTTCGCGACGAAGTCGGCGAGCAGCATCTCGTTGGTCGTCGAGGGGATCTCGGCGACGAACAGGCCATAGTGCGCGGTCTCGAACGGCTGCGTCTTCATCGCGAGCACCGAGTGCATCGCGTGGCCCCATTCGTGGGCGAGCGTGGAGACGCTCTCGTAGCCGTTGTTGAAGCTCATGAGCACGTACGGGTGGACGTCGTAGCCGTCGTCGCTCATGTAGGCTCCGCCGCGCTTGCCCTGTTGCGGGATGGCGTGCATCCAGCCCTGCTTCAGGTGCTGGTCGAGCGCCTTGACGTAGTCGTCGCCGAGCGGCTGCACGGCCTCGAGCGTGATCGCCTCGGCCTCGGCCAGCGTGTAGGTGCGCGGCGGCTTCGCGAGGGGCACGTACACGTCGGCGTAGGTCTGCGACTTCAGCCCGAGCAGGCGCTGGCGGATCTTGAGGTAGCGCTGCAGCGTCGGCAGGCCGGCATTGGTCTCGGCCACCAGCGTGCGGTAGACGGAGGTGGGCGTGTTGTCCTGGCTCACGGCCAGCTCGAGCGAGTTGGCGTACTTGCGGGCGCGTGCCTCGAAGACGGTGCCGCGCAGGTGGGCCGAGTAGATCGCCCCCATCGTGCGCTCGAAGGACTTGTAGACCGGCCAGAAGGCCTTGAAGACCTGCTCGCGCACCTTCGGGTCGCGGTCGTCGCGCAGCGCGACGTAGGTCTCCTGGTCGAGGCGGCGCTTCTTGCCGTGTACGGTGATCGTGGGCCAGGGCAGGTCGGCGTTGTCCAGCAGCTCGTAGATCGCGCCGGGCTGCTGCAGCGGATCCGCGGCGGCCGCGAGCAGCGCCTCCTCGTCCTTCGAGAGGGTGTGCGCCGACAGGCGCAGCAGCGTGTGCAGGTAGTAGGCGTGGTTCTTCAGCCCGGGCTCCGCGGCGAGGGCCGCATCGACCTTCGCGCTGCCCATCGCGCTCACCTCGGCGGCCACCCACGAGGTGGCCTGCCCGAGCTGGTTGGCGGCGGAGTCGCCGAGCTGGCGGCGCTGCTGGTTGGCGGCGACCTGCGTGTTCTCGTCGGCCTTGAGCGACGCGTACAGCGAGAGGCGCATCGAGGCGCGGCGCGCGTCGGAGATCTGTTGCATCGCGTGCAGCAGGGCCTGCGGGCTCGTCGCGAGCGTGCCCTGCAGGGCCTTGAGCGCCGGCAGCTTCGCGAGCAGGTCCTCGCGGGCCTTGTCCCACGCGGCGTCGTCGGAATAGATGTCGGCCAGGTTCCAGACGGCGGGCGGGCCGGCGGTGCTGGCCGCGGCGGCGGGCGGGGTGGCGGCCGCGGCGAGGGCGGCGGGCGGGCCTGCCAGCAGCGCCAGGGCGGCGGCGAAGGCGAGGGCGGATTTCGCGAGGGCGGAGGTCTTCATCGGGCGGCTCGGAGGGTGTCCGTGTAGGGTCCTGGAGGAATGGGGCGTCCCTGGTGGAGGACAGCCCGCGACGATACGTCGGAGGGCGACATTTCCCTAGCGGGTTGTCGCGGGGGTTGCGACGGGCGGTCGATTCGGGGGGGCGAGGCACGGCGAGGGGCCGCCGTCCGTGGCGCATACGCGAATCCCACACGTGACGCGGCGGGAGGGCGCTTCCGATAATGCCCCGATGACCCGCCCTGCCTTCCCCTCCCTGGCCCTCCGTTCCGTCCTGGCGCTCGCCGCCGCCTCGGCGCTGCAGGTCCCCGCCGCCCGCGCGGCCGATGCGGCGCCGGCCGTGTCGGCCCCGCCGGCATTCGAGGGCGCGCCGCGCGCGCTGCTCACCGGCATCGCCGCGGACGTCGACCCGCGCGCGCTGCACGACACGATCGAGCGCCTGGTCGGCTTCGGCACGCGGCACACGATGTCCGACACGAAGTCCGACACGCGCGGCATCGGCGCGGCGCGCCGCTGGGTGCAGTCGCGCTTCGCGGCGATCTCGAAGGAGTGCGGCGGCTGCCTCGAGGTCGTCACGCCCGCGCAGACCTTCACCGGCACCCGCCTGCCCGCGCCCACCGAGGTGATGGACGTCGTCGCGATCCAGCGCGGGACGAGCGACCCGGGCCGGGTGGTCGTCATCACGGGCCACCTCGACTCGCGCGTGACCGACGTGATGGACGCGACGCACGACGCCCCGGGCGCGAACGACGACGGCTACGGCACGGCCGCCGTGATGGAGGCCGCGCGCGTGCTCTCCCGGCACCGCTTCGGCGCCACCATCGTCTACGGCGTCCTCTCGGGCGAGGAGCAGGGCCTGTACGGCGGCAAGGTGCTCGCGGAGTA
>Ga0209051_1003536_pt1 | contig 10186 bp, 11 predicted proteins | sample AraplaCvi_mMS_r2_2_FD_184286 | JGI IMG/M metagenome (GOLD analysis project Ga0209051, IMG submission 184286) | Arabidopsis root microbial communities from North Carolina, USA - plate scrape MF_Cvi_mMS_r2 (SPAdes) (version 2) | ecosystem: Host-associated > Plants > Roots > Endosphere | place... | reverse complement strand
GCTGCTGCTGCGGGGCCTGCCCGAGCCCGCCGTAGGTTCTGCCGTCGCGCTGCAAGTCGATCCACCGGCCAAACCAGATGCCCTTGCGGACGTCAGCGTTCTCGTCGCCCGGCGCGACCCCAAACTGAGTCCCCTGCCCCGGTGCCGACGGCACGTCGTTCAGTTGCTGAGCACCGTAGGCGTTGTTGAACACGTTGAGGTTGGGCACGGTCCCCGTGCCGCCGTTGGGTGCCTCGGGGACCGGGTTCTGGCCCAGCAGGCTGTTCTGGTCGAGTCCCACGACCGACGGGGCGCCGAGTGCACCGGGCACCGCAGGCGCGTTGTTCTGTGCCAGAACGTCGAGACCCGTTGGTCCCAACGCCCCAAGCCCTGGCACCGTTGGCCCGGGTGGCGGTGGCAGTGGGGGTTCCCCGGGAACCGGAAGTGGTTCTGGGGGAGGGTCATCGGCCACGGCGGTCGCCGGAAAGGCGACCGCCGCGCCGACTGCGAGCAAGCCACACGCTGCGGCGACGATGCGGTGTCGGTCAATCATTGCCAGGTGCCTCGTTCTTCGGTGTGGTTGCTCGGGAGTACTGCGACTTGCGTCAGACGGACTTCGTGATGCCGTAGTAGGCCACCACGTCGTCGGTGTCCGTCGTCGAGCTCGTCAGCGTGGCGTAGGACCGCAGGAACGACTGTCCGACACACCCGTCGACCTTGACGTGGGTGTCCTTCAGCGTCACGCGCACCGGGGCTGCCTTGAACGTCTTCTTGTCCACGGCCACCGTCGACACCGTGCCCGGCTTCGGGTGGATCTCGATGGTGCCGGACAGCGGGAAGGACACGCTACCGAGGCCGACGCCGTTGAGGCTGCCGCCTGCGGTGTTGAGTCCTAAGCCGACGTTGACGCCGGCCTGGCCGATGAGGCGGACCTGACCCAGCTCGATGCCGCAGCCGATCTGGTAGCCCGCTTCCAGCGTGCCGCCGGCCAGGGTGGTCTTGCCCTTGCCGGTGACGGTGCCGGTGAACGTGCCGCCCACCAGGTATTCGCGGGACGACAGCGCCGTGGTCAGCGGTGCGACGGGGAGTTCGGACTCGTTGCTCGCCGCGACGGTCAGCGTCCAACCATCCGGAGTGGTGACGACACCGGGCTCGGACGAGCCGACGATTCCGTTGTCCGGCAACGGACCTGGGTCGCCGACCGGAGCGACGGCGGGGTCCGGCGGTGGCGGGTCGGCAAGGGCGACGGGCGCGGCGCCCATCGAGAACAGCATGCAAGCCGTAGCCAGCAGGGCGACACGATTCAACATTGCAAAGCCTTTCGAGTTCGGGGAGGGCGGCTGGCTGCTAGACGGACTTGGTGACGCCGAGGTAGGTGACGACGTCGTCGGTGTTGTCGGTCGAGCTGGTCAGCGTCGCGTAGGAGCGGATGAACGACTGTCCCGCGCACTGATCGGTCTTTACGCGTACCCCGGTGAGGGTGATGCGGGTCGAGGTTCCCTTGAAGGACTTCTTGTCCAGCGCCACGGTGGTGACGGTGCCCGGCTTCAGATACACCTTGCCCTGCAAGCTGATTCCCGCACTGAACGAGGGGGCACCCAATGCTCCGAAACCGGGCGTGATGCTTGCACCCGGGTTGATCTCGGTCTCGTCGGAGATGATGCCGCAGCCGATCTGCTCGCCGGCTTCCATGGTGCCGCCGGTCAGTTTCGTCTTGCCGCCGCCGGTGATCGTTCCGGTGAACGTTCCCGAGATCAGGTATTCGCGAGACGAGATGGCCGTGGTCAGGGGCGCCACCGGCAGCTGCGTCTCGTTGCTTCCGACGACGTTGAGCGTCCAGCCGTCGGGGGTGGTCAGGGTTCCCGGGGCGGCCGAGGGGACGGCACCGTTGTCCGGCGGGGGGACGGGCGCGCCGACGGGCTGCACGGCCGGGTCCGGTGGTGGCGGGTCGGCGAGCGCTACGGGCGCCGTCCCGACCGGGATGGCAATGCAAATAGCTGCCAGCGTCGCAAAACGGTTCAACATGAGTGAATCGGCGCCTCTCGTGGTCGAAATCTCGGGCAGATAACGGGTCTGCCGCGGCGAAGCATCCAATGGTCGGGTTGCCGCGCGGTGAACGGAAGGCCAACGGTTGCCGCCGCGTTCCCGTCGAACGTGCGCCGTGAGGAATCGACGGAAAGTGTTGACTCAGAGGGCAATTACGCTCCCGGCAAGCTCACAGCCCGGGTTGGTCGGATGGATCGGCGTTGGACGGCGGGCGTTGGCCGGCCGTTCACCAGCTGGACGCCTGACTGGCCCACGGTGGCCGTTGGCACCCGAAAGACGGGATCGTCGGCCTTCCCTGGTTCGACTGCGACACCGACCACCTTGGAGGAAGCCTTGACGTCATCCAGTGCATTGACGCGAGCCGCAGCGGCCTCGATGATCTGCCTCGGCATGGGATTCGCCTTCGTGCCAATGGCTTTCGCCGACGACTCCGCACCTCCGGACCCGGGCGTGCAGGTCGACGCAGCCCCGATGTCCGACGACGCCGCCCCGGCCGCCGTCGTGGCCTGCGGGAACTTCGCCCAGGCGCTCGACGGCGCGGCGACCTACTACGGCGAGTTCTCCGACTCGTTCGAGGGTTCGAACTACAACGACCCGGCCGTGCAGAGCAGCAACGAGGTCGGCAGAACCGCCCTGCGCCAGGCCGCTGGTGTCGCAATGGAGTCGGCGGGCACGCCCGGACTGGACCCCAGCGTGGCCAATCCGATGCGGGCCTGGTCGGCCGACGCCACCAAGCTGCTCCTCAAGATGGCATTGCGTATTCCCGGCGACAGCTTGAACACGACGGCGACCGAGATGAACAACGACGCCACCAATGCCCAAGAGGCCTGCGCGGCGGCTGGCACGCATGCCTGACGTCCGGTGATGCGCTTCGCCGCAACGGTTTTCACAGTCGCCACGACACTGACCCTGGCGGCATGCACGAACCAGCCCACCCCGCCACCCGCGGCGCCGGAGCTTGTCCCCGCCAACGCGCTCGACGCGGCATTGCTCACCGTCGGCGAGGTCGACTCCGCAATGGGGACAACCGGAATGGTCGCGCACCCGCGGGTCGACGTGATGAGCGACCACCGCAACCTGCTCCCCAATCTGAATTGCCTTGGCATCTGGCAGGTCAACGAAGCCGGTGTCTACGGCAAGGACGGCTGGATCGCCCTGCGCCAAGAGCTGCTGCGCTCACCCGACACCGACGACTGGCAGAACCTGGTCGTGCAGTCCCTCGTCAACTACCCCTCCACCGACGCTGCCCGCGACTTCTTCACCCAGTCGGCGGACCGCTGGTCGAAGTGCACCGACCACAACGTCAACATCACCCTGAACGACAAACCGTTGCCCAAGTGGCGAAGCGGTGCGCTCACCAGAACCGACACCGAGCTCGCCATCCCGTTCACGAGGGGTGACGCCATCGGGGTCGCCTCTTGCCAGCGCGTGCTGAAGGTCGAGAACAACGTGATCGTCGACGTGCAGGCGTGCACCAGGAACGCCTCCACCGGCACGAAGGCCGCAGCGGTCGCCGACCAGATCGCGGCCAAGCTGCCTCGGTAGGCGACTAACCGATCCCCGCCCCGAACCGGAAGCCGCCGTCGTCGCCGTTGGGGCAGGCGACGTCGACGTAGACGGTGGTGAACGTGCCCTCGGTCGGGATGATGTCACCGGGGTTGTTCACCCCCGTCACGCGGCACTCCGACAGCGGTTTGGTGTCGAACCCGGTGACCCAGTTGATCGAGACGTTGTACCCCTGAGCCTGCAGGTCGGCCACGACGGCGTCGGCGGCGCGACCACTGAACGACGCAGGATCGGCGGCCGCGGCAGGCGCACAGCCGAGCGCACCGGCCACAGCAAATGCCGCCAACACGCCGTACCGCGGCAAGTCGACCATGTTTCGACGGTACGCCGCGCACCTGGATACGCGCAGCTCAAGCATCCAGGTGCGCTGACAAGGCGAGTTGTATAAGATTCCTAAGAGCCGCGTGGCGCTGTCAGATTCCATCCCAGCCCGGCGTGCCGCGGAGCAGTCCGCAGGTCCAGCAGAGGGCCAGCCACTCGTGTACTCATCGTGGGGGTCTCTCTCGTGTCGACATCAGTCAACTCGTCCCAAGTCGCCGGTCTGAGCACCGGAAACGGTCTTCCGAACGTCGTCGTCACCGGTATCGCCATGACGACCTCCGTCGCCGCTGGCGCAGACGACACCTGGAAGGCCCTGCTCGACGGCCAAAGCGGCATCCGCCTGCTCGACGACCCCTACGTCGAGGAGTTCAACCTTCCCGTCCGCATCGGCGGTCACCTCCACGAGGACTTCGAGGCGGATCTGACCCGCATCGAGAAGCGACGTCTTGGATACGTCCAGAGGATGTCCACCGTCCTTGGTCGGCGGGTGTGGGAGAACGCCGGCAACCCCGAGGTCGACACCAACCGGCTAGCGGTGTCCATCGGAACGGGCATGGGTGCCACCGAGGCGCTGGTCTTCGCCTGGGACGACATGCGGGAGCGCGGCATGGCCGCCGTCTCGCCGCTGGCGGTCCAGATGTACATGCCAAACGGCCCAGCGGCGGCCGTCGGCCTGGACCGCCACGCCAAGGCTGGCGTCATCACGCCGGTGTCGGCGTGCGCGTCCGGGTCCGAGGGCATCGCCCAGGCGTGGCGGCAGATCGTCCTCGGCGAGGCCGACATCGCGGTGTGCGGTGGCGTCGAGAACCGGATCGAGGCGGTGCCGATCGCGGCGTTCGCGCAGATGCGCATCGTGCTGTCGAACACCAACGACGACCCGGAGGGCGCCTGCCGTCCCTTCGACGTCGACCGCAACGGGTTCGTCTTCGGTGAGGGCGGGGCCCTGATGGTCATCGAAACCGAGGAGCACGCGAAGGCCCGCGGCGCCAACATCATTGGCCGGTTGATGGGTGCCAGCATCACCTCCGACGGCTTCCACATCGTGGCGCCGGACCCCAACGGCGAACGCGCCGCCCACGCGATGAGCCGCGCCGTCCAGCTGGCCGGACTCACACCGGGCGACATCGACCACGTCAACGCCCACGCCACCGGCACCAAGGTCGGCGACGTGGCCGAAGCGGCGGCCATCAACCGCGCCATCGGAAACTCCGCGGCGGTCTACGCACCCAAGTCGGCGCTGGGCCACTCCGTCGGTGCCGCGGGCGCCGTCGAATCGGTCCTCACCGTGATGGCCCTGCGCGACGGAGTCGTCCCGCCCACCCTGAACCTTCACAACCTGGACCCCGAGGTCGACCTGGACGTCGTCTCGGGCGAACCCCGCCCCGGCAACTACGAGTACGCCATCAGCAACTCGTTCGGCTTCGGCGGACACAACGTGGCGCTCGCCTTCGGCAAGTATTGACCACCCCTTACGACCCAGAACCCCGTCGCGAGAGGCAGATTCGTAGTTCATGGCATTGAAGACCGACATCCGCGGCATGCATCACGAATACCCCGACTACTTCGAGGTTGGCCGCGAGAAGATTCGTGAGTTCGCCGCCGCCATCAAGTGCGACGATCCCGCCAGCCTCGACGAGAAGGCCGCCGCCGAACTGGGTTACCCCGGTCTGGTCGCACCCGCGACGTTCATGACGCTGTTCGCGATCCTCGCCCAGAAGGACTTCTTCAGGACCGTCGACGTCGGCCTCGAGTCGATGCAGATCGTGCAGGTCGACCAGAAGTTCGTCTACAAGCGGCCGGTGGTGGCCGGTGATCGGTTGTGGTGTCACTTCGACATCGTGTCCGTGCAGGAGCGGTTCGGTGCCGACATCGTCGTCAGCAAGAACACCTGCATCCACGACGACGGTGACATCGTGATGGAGGCCTATACGACCCTGATGGGCCAACAGGGCGAGAACTCCGCAAAGATCGACTTCCTCTAAGCGGCGTTCGGGTTCTCCAGCACCAGTGCGACACCCTGGCCGGACCCGATGCAGACGCCTACGACGCCGTACCTTGCGTTGCGCTCACGCAGTTCGGTGGCCAACGTCAAGACGTAGCGCGTCCCGGTTGCCCCGAACGGATGACCGATGGCGACCGCTCCCCCGTTGGGGGTCAGCTTATCGTCGGGAACGACGAAGCCGTCCAACTGATTTGGCAGTTCCCGCAACACGCCGAGCGCCTGAGCGCTGAATGCCTCGTGCACCTCCCACACGTCGACCTGATCCGGCGTCAGCCCGGCCCTCTTGATCGCCAACGGAATCGCCCAGGCCGGCGCCAGCCCCATGACGAGCGGATCGATGCCGTACACGGCCGAGGAGACAACGCGCGCAAGGGGTTCCACGCCGAGCTCCGCGGCACGTTCGCCTGACGCGATCACGATTGCGCTGGCGCCGTCGGTCAACGGCGTCGAGTTGGCGGCCGTCATCTGGGTGGTGCCCGGCTGAGCCGGAAGCTTCGCCAACGACTCGGCCGTGGTGTCGTCGCGGATGAACTCGTCGTGGGAGAAGACGACTTCCGGCGTCTTGCGGGTCGCCGCGATCGTCACCGGCATGATCTCCTTGGCCAGCCGACCGGAATCGCGGGCCGCCTTGGCATTTCGCTGCGAACGCAACGCGAACGCGTCGATCTCCTCGCGGGTCAAGCCGTATCGGTCGGCGACGTTCTGCGCGGTCTCGATCATCCCGATGTAGGCGTTGCGCGCCAGCAGCGACGGGTTGGGTGGCCCACCGGCGCCGGCCCACATGGTGTCCAGCATGAAGACCGGCCCTCTCGGGCTGAAGGCGGCGTCCCCCTTCATCAACGCCCACCCGGAGCGCGACATCGACTCGACGCCGCACGCGATTCCGACGCCGAGGTCGCCCGCCTTGATCGCGTGGCTGACGTTGATCGTGGCGGTCAGCGACGACCCGCAGAAGCGGTTGATCGTCGCCCCGGCCACGCTGTCGGGAAAGCCCGCCGCCAGCGCCGCCCATCTGCCGACGTCGCCCATACCCTCATGGGCCGGGTTCACACACCCGGCGACGACGTCCTCTACCGCACCGAGTTCGACACCCACCCGCTCGCAGGCGCCCTTCATCGTCATCCCGAGAAGGTCGTCGGTGCGGATGTGCGACAACGAACTTCCGTAGCGCGCGAAGGGCGTCCGCACGCCACCGAGGATGTATGCGTCAGCCATTGGTTTAGCCTGGACCGATCTCGTGACGCTGTCAACGGCGTCCACGCACCAGGGAAGGGCGACCCATGAACGACGGTCAAACCACCACGCACGCACAGCTTTTCGACCTCACCGGCAAGCGCGCCCTGGTGACCGGCGGCACCAGGGGCATCGGGCTGATGATCGCCCGCGGCCTGCTGCAGGCGGGTGCCCGCGTCGTCGTCAGCTCACGCAAGGCCGACGCGTGCGCTCAGGCAGCCGAGGAACTCTCGGAGTTCGGGGACGTCACGGCCATCCCCGCCGACCTCTCCACCCACGACGAATGCCGGCGCCTGGCCGGCCTCGTCACCGCGGACCTCGGCGGCCTCGACATCCTCGTCAACAATGCGGGGGCGACGTGGGGCGAGCCGCTGGAGACGTTCCCGGACGCCGCCTGGGACAAGGTGCTCGACCTCAACCTCAAGTCACCGTTCTGGCTCGTCCAAGCGCTGCTGCCGGCGCTCCGAGAGGCCGGCACCGCCGACGATCCCGCGCGCATCGTCAACGTCGGAAGCATCGACGGCATTCACGTCAGCCAACTGCCCGTGTACTCCTACGCCAGCAGCAAGGCCGCGCTGCACCAGCTGACGCGCGTCCTCGCCCGCGAGCTGGGGCCGCAACACGTCACCGTCAACGCGGTGGCGCCAGGGCCGTTTCCGTCCAAGATGATGGCGGCCACGCTCGACGCGTTCGGCGACGCGATCGCGGCGTCGGCCCCGCTCCGACGCATCGGCCGGGCCGACGACATGGCGGGAGTCGCGGTGTTCCTGGCCAGCCGCGCCGGGTCGTACCTGACCGGGGCGATCATCCCGGTCGACGGCGGAATCGCGACGACGGCGTCCGGAACCTAGCCCGCCGGGCGTCACCTCCAGCCCGATCTCGGTCGAGGCGGCGTTCACCCCGGCGGATCTGTCGGGGCAGCGGATGAGGGCGGCGGTGTCCGACGTCCGCGCACTTGGGCGGCCAGGCGAAATCGAAATGGACTCCTACATCTTCCGCCCGGGGCATCCGCTGTCGGTGGCCGTCTGGATCCGGCACGACCCGGTGAGTTCGATACTGCACTTCGACCCGCGGGGCGGGTTGCCCACTGCACGCATGTTTACGGGGCTACTCGCGATTCGTGTTCGACATGCGTGCGGTCGACGACTCGCGCGGCTTCTTCTGCCACGGCCACCGGCCGGTGATCTCGAGTTCGAGGGAGAAGCTGAGGAACGTCCGGATCGCCACGATGCCGGCGAGCACGGCGACACTCTGGGCGTCGGGCGTGACCGCGACCGTGCGGATGATGTCGGCGGCGACCAGGAATTCCAGGCCGAGCAGGATCGTCCGCCCCAGCGTCTCGCGGAAGAAGCGGTAGGTGTCCGGCGACCTGCGGACGAGCCTGCCAAGCGCGACGCCGCCCGCCACCACCGCGCCGACGGCGATGATCGCCACTCCGACGCCGTCGACGATCTTGCCGACGAGTTCGACGCTCTCGATGAACCTCACGACACCGACGCTAACCGTCGGGCAGCATGGCGGAGGTGGGAACCAGTGAGCAGCGCGACGGCGTGGACCTGACCAACCTCGACCAGCCGCTGACCGACGAGGCGAACGCCACCAAGCGGGACCTGGTCGACTACCTCGACGCCGTCGCCGACCGACTGCTGCCCGGGCTGGTCGACCGACCGCTCACCGTGCTGCGGGTGCTCCGAGGCCGCGCACCGTTCATGCAGAAGAACGTGCCCAAGTACACCCCGGACTGGGTGCGGACCACGTCGATCTGGGCGGAGGCGTCCCATCGCGAGGTGCACTACGCGCTGTGCGACGACCGCCGGACCCTGTTGTGGCTGGCCAACCAGCGCGCCGTCGAATACCACCCGACGCTGGGGTTGGCCGAGAACATCTACCGCCCAACACATTTGATCCTCGACCTCGACCCGCCCGGTGACGACGACTTCCCGGCGGTCGTCGCGGTGGCGCACCTCGTGCGCCAGGCGCTGGCCGACAGCGGGCTCTCCGGCGCGGTGAAGACGAGCGGCGCCAAGGGTCTTCACGTCTTCGTCCCGGTCGACGACACCGCCCCGGTCGAGGACGTCGCCGCCGCGACCCGCGCCCTTGCCGCCCGCGCCGAGGCGCTCGACCCGACCATCGCCACCACCGCGTTCATCGTCGAGGACCGCGCAGGCAAGGTGTTCGTCGACTCGACGCGGGCCGGCGGCGCGACCGTCGCGGCGGCGTACAGCCCGCGACTGCGGCCGGGGACGCCGGTGTCCTTCCCGCTGGCGTGGTCCGAGCTCGACCGCGTCTCCCCCGGCGACTTCACCGTCCACACCGCGCTGGCCGCTCTCGACGGTCACGACCCGTGGGCCGAGTCGATGCCTGCGCCGCAACGACTTCCGAACGATCTCGTCGAGCAGGGACGGACCATCCCAGTCGCGCGGGTCGCCGCCATGCACGAGGGCAAGCGCCGCGCGAAGGCTCGCCGCACCGCAGACGAATAGAAGTCGGCCCCCTCCCGGAACGGAAGGGGCCGACTGTCCACAGCGCCTACGCGTGTCTGGGCACGCGCACCGTCATTCGGCGACGAAGTACATCCGCTTGTTGACGAACTCGTCCATGCCGAGCGGGCCGAGCTCACGCCCGAAACCGCTGCGCTTGACTCCGCCGAACGGAACCTCCTGGCCCTCGTTGGCCGGCGTGTTCACGTTCGCCATTCCCGACTCGAGGCGCTGGGCGATCTTCTCCGCGCGCTTGGTGTCGGTGCTGAACACCGCGCCGCCGAGTCCGTAATCGGAATCGTTGGCCAGCTCCAGCGCCTCCTCGTCACTGGAGACCGCGTAGACGACGGCCACGGGGCCGAACAGTTCTTCGCGGTAGGCGCGCATCTCCTTGGTGATGCCGGTCAGCACCGCCGGGGAGTAGTAGGCGGCAGGCCCGTCGCTGAGCACGCCACCGGCATGCAGCGTCGCACCCTTGGAGACGGCGTCCTGAACCTGCTCGTCGAGGATCTCGGCGGCCTTGCGCGAGGACAGTGGGGCAAACGTGCCCTCCGCCGAC
>Ga0209051_1003535_pt1 | contig 10187 bp, 9 predicted proteins | sample AraplaCvi_mMS_r2_2_FD_184286 | JGI IMG/M metagenome (GOLD analysis project Ga0209051, IMG submission 184286) | Arabidopsis root microbial communities from North Carolina, USA - plate scrape MF_Cvi_mMS_r2 (SPAdes) (version 2) | ecosystem: Host-associated > Plants > Roots > Endosphere | place: USA... | reverse complement strand
TGGCCACCGGCGAGCGGATGCCCACCGTGCGGTTGTCCTGGCCCCACTGGATGTTGATCGGGGCCGCGGTGTGGCGCGCCAGGCGGCGATACGAGTTGACGTAGGGTGCGAACAGCGCCATGGCCGCCGGGATGTAGCGCTGCAGGCCGCCGATGTACCAGTAGAACTCCTGGCTCGCGCTGCCGTCCTCGTTGCTGAAGATGTTGCGCCCGGTGCGGGTGTCGACCACCGACTGGTGCACGTGCATCGCGCTGCCCGGCTCGCCGGCGATGGGCTTGGCCATGAAGGTGGCGAACATGTCGTGGCGCAGCGCGCACTCGCGCACCGTGCGCTTGAAGAAGAACACCTCGTCGGCCAGGCCGAGCGGGGCGTCGTGGAAGAAGTTGATCTCCATCTGGCCGGCGCCGATCTCGTGGATCAGCGTGTCGACGTTGAGCTCCATCTTCTCGCAGTAGTCGTAGACGTCCTCGAACAGCGGGTCGAACTCGTTGACCGCGTCGATGGAGTAGGCCTGGCGCGAGGTCTCCGAGCGGCCGCTGCGCCCGATGGGCGGCTTCAGCGGCATGTCGGGGTCGGTGTTGCGCGCGACCAGGTAGAACTCGATCTCGGGCGCCACGATGGGGCTCCAGCCCTCGGCGGCGTAGAGGTCGCACACGCGGCGCAGCACGGAGCGCGGCGCGTAGGGGATGAGGTTGCCGGCGGGGTCGTAGCAGTCGTGGATGACCTGGGCCGTCGGGTCGGTCGCCCAGGGCACGATGCGCACCGTGGTGGGGTCGGGGCGCAGGTGCATGTCGCGGTCGGTCGGCGTGATGACGTCGTAGTAGGCGCCCTCGGACGGGAACTCGCCCGTCACGCCCATCGCCACGATGGCCTCGGGCAGGCGCATGCCGCGGTCCTCGGTGAACTTCTCGCGCGGCAGGATCTTGCCGCGGGCGACGCCGGTCAGGTCGGGGACGAGGCACTCGATCTCGGTGACGCGGTGTTCGTTGAGCCAGCGCTCGAGCTCGGGAAAGGTGGTGAGGCGGTTGTTGGCCATAAGAGCTTTCGTTCGTTGCGGGCGCATGGGCGATGCGGATGCATCATTCGGGCCATGCGGCTGGGGCGGGGCGGGGCCGACCTACGGGTGCGGCCCGCGCCGGCCCTCGCGGTAGCGCCGGCACGCCTCGCCGAACGCGGTGAGCATCTTCATCGAGACCGGGTTGTCCGCGGCCTGCCACTCGGGGTGCCACTGGACGCAGAGGTTGAAGCCGCGGGCGTCCGCGGCCGAGAAGGCCTCGACGACGCCGTCGGGCGAGCGCGCCTCGACGCGCAGGCCGTCGCCCAGGCGGTTGACCGCCTGGCCGTGGACGGAGTTGACCTCGAAGCGCTGCAGGCCGACGACCCGCTCCAGCACGCCGCCGGGCTCGACCAGCACCTCGTGCGCCGGCCCGTACTGCACGCTCGCCGGCGCGCCGTCGGCGGCGCGGTGGTCGCGGTGGCCCTCGACCCGGTGCACCGCCTGGTGCAGCGAGCCGCCGAGGGCGACGTTGGTCTCCTGCGTGCCGCGGCAGACGGTGAACAGGGGCAGGCCGAGCGCGAGCGCGCGCGGGATCAGCGGCAGCGTCCAGGCGTCGCGCGCCGGGTCGAGCGGCAGCGAGAGGTCGAGCACGTCCTCGTCGAAGTGCGAGGGGTGCACGTTGCTCGGCGAGCCGGTGAGGAAGACGCCGTCGGCGATGGCCAGCAGCGCCTCCATCTCGACCTCGTCGGCGTTGGGGATGACCAGCGGCAGGCAGCCGGCCAGGCGCACGCCGTCGACGTACTTCTTGCCGGCGATGTGGTATGGGTGCTCGCCCAGCATGCGGTTGCAGGCGGGGACGAGGACGAGGGGCCGGCGCGACGCGGGCGCGTCGCTGACCGGGACGTTCGGAGCAGCTCGGGTCATGTCGGAACTCACAGCAGGTCCTTCAGGCGGTACCAGGCCATGCCCAGCACGAGCGCGGGCGTGCGCAGCAGGCGGCCGCCGGGAAAGGGGTGGTGCCTCAGGCGGGCGAACAGGTCGAAGCGGCCGGCGTCGCCGGCGATGGCCTCGGCCACGAGGCGGCCGGCGAGGCCGGTCAGCGCGAGGCCGTGGCCGGAGAAGCCCTGGAGGTAGTACACGTTGCCGGCGAGGCGGCCGAAGTCGGGTGCCCGGTTCATCGTGATGTCGACGAATCCCCCCCACGCGAACTCGATTCTGGCGTCCCGCAGCCCCGGCAGCGCATCGACCATGCGGCGACGCATGCTTTCCTGGAGGTTGGCGGGCGTGCGGGTGCTGTAGCTGACGCGGCCGCCGAAGAGCATGCGGTCGTCGTCGGTGGTGCGGTAGTAATCCAGGACGAAGTCGGTGTCGCAGACCGCCGAGCGCGTGGGGATCAGCGACTCGGCCAGGTCGTGCGGCAGCCGCTCGGAGCACACGATGTAGGTGCCGACCGGCATGATGCGGCGCTCGAGCATCGGCGCCAGCTCGCGCAGGTAGACGTTGCCGGCCAGCAGCACCTGGTCGGCCTGCACCTCGCCGGTGGCGGTGCGCAGGACGGCGGGGCGGCCGTGCAGCAGCGAGGTGACCGGCGTGTGCTCGTGCAGGCGCACGCCCGCGGCCGCCGCGGCCTGCGCCAGGCCCTGGGTGTATTTCAGCGGGTGCAGGTGGCCGGAGCGCGGGTCGTGGACGGCGCTGTGGTAGCGGCGGCTGGCGATCCAGCCGCCGATCTCGGCCGGCGCGATGCGGGTGAGGGGGTAGCCGTAGGTGCGCTCGGTGGCGTCGGCCCACTCGGTCAGCTCGCGGCCCTTGCGCTCGCTGGTGGCCACGCCGAGATAGCCGTCGCGCCAGTCGCAGGCGATGCCGTGCTCGGCGATGCGCTGCCGCAGGAGGTCGAGCGCCTCGATGGACATGTCCCAGACGCGGCGCGCGGCGTCCAGGCCGAGCTGGCGCTCGATCACGTCCTGCCCGCAGGCCAGGCCGTGGATCGCCTGGCCGCCGTTGCGCCCGCTGGCGCCGGCGCCGATCTCGCGCGCCTCCAGCAGGACCACGTCGCGCCCCTGGCGGCGCAGGTCGAGCGCGGCGCTGAGTCCGGCGAGCCCGCCGCCCACGACGGCGACGTCGCAGCGGGTCGAGCCGGCGAGCGGCGCGAAGGGACGCGGACGGCTCGCCGTGGCGGTGTAGTACGAATGACGCGACAACTCGCGATCGGACTCGATGAAATTCATGGAAAACCGTGAGCGCTAGGCAAGACCTTCGGGATGAAGGCGGCGCGGATTGTCGCGCGCCGCTGGAGGGGTGGAACGGACGAACGGGTCGCTGGATCGGACAGGATCGCGTCGGGGACTCAGGCGGCGCGGCGGATGGCCTGGCCGAGGGTGTCGACGAGCTGGTCGATCTGCGCGCGTTCGATGATCAGGGGCGGCGAGAGCGCGACGATGTCGCCGGTGGTGCGCACCAGCGCGCCGTGCTCGTAGCAGTCGAGGAAGACGTTGAAGGCGCGCCTGGTGGGCTCGCCGGCGATGGGGGCCAGCTCGACCCCGCCGACCAGGCCGCAGTTGCGCACGTCGATCACGTTGGGCAGGCCCTTGAGCGCGTGCAGCGCCTCGGCGAAGTAGCCGGCGAGCTCGCCCGCGCGGGTGAGCAGGCCTTCGTCGGCGTAGGTCTCGAGCGTCGCCAGGCCGGCGGCGCAGGCGAGCGGGTGGGCCGAGTAGGTGTAGCCGTGGAAGAACTCGATGAGGTTCTCCGGGCCGGTCATGAAGGTGTCGTGGACGGACTGCTTCGCGATCACCGCGCCCATGGGCACGGCGCCGTTGGTCAGGCCCTTGGCGCAGGTGATGAGGTCGGGCGTGACGCCGAAGGTCTGCGCCGCGAAGGGCTGGCCGGTGCGGCCGAAGCCGGTGATGACCTCGTCGAAGATCAGCAGGATGCCGTGGCGGTCGCAGATCTCGCGCAGGCGCTGCAGGTAGCCCTGCGGCGGCACCAGCACGCCGGTGGAGCCGGCGACCGGCTCGACGATGACCGCGGCGATGGTGGAGGCGTCGTGCAGCGCGACCAGGCGCTCCAGGTCGTCCGCGAGTTCGGCGCCGTGCGCGGGCTGGCCGACGCTGAAGGCGTTGCGCGCCGGGTCGTGGGTGTGGCGGAGATGGTCGACGCCGCCCAGCATGGTGCCGAACATCTTGCGGTTGGCGACCATGCCGCCCACCGAGATGCCGCCGAAGTTGACGCCGTGGTAGCCGCGCTCGCGGCCGATCAGCCGGGTGCGCTGGCCTTCGCCGCGCACGCGGTGGTAGGCGAGCGCCATCTTGAGCGCCGTCTCGACCGACTCGGAGCCCGAGTTGGTGAAGAAGACGCGGTTCAGGCCGGCCGGCGCGATGCGCGCGACGGCGTCGGCGAGGGCGAAGGCCTGGGGGTGGGCCATCTGGAAGGGCGGGGCGTAGTCGAGCTCCGCGGCCTGGCGCTGGATCGCCTGGACGATCTTCGGGCGCGCGTGGCCCGCGTTGACGCACCACAGGCCGGCGGCGCCGTCGAGGATCTGGCGGCCGTCGTCCGTCCAGTAATGCATGCCCGAGGAGCGCGTGAGCAGGCGCGGGGCCTTCTTGAACTGGCGATTCGCCGTGAAGGGCATCCAGAAGGCGTCGAGGTCGGTGTTCATGGGGGAGGTCCGGTCGTGGGGCGCGCGTGTCGCGACGGTTTCACGCGGCGCATTCAGGGGACGGCTCGACTGTAGCCCGGGGGCCGCGCAATGTGCGTGCGCTTCCACGCAGGGTAAGCCCGCGCAAACGCAATATCATGCGAACCATCTCGACCGTAATCGCATTTCATGCGCCAAATTCCGAAACCCCTGCAATTGGATGCGATCGACCGCGCCATTTTGAGCGAACTGCAGAACGACGGGCGGCTCTCCAACGTGGAGCTGGCGCAGCGCGTCCACCTCTCGCCCTCGGCCTGCCTGCGGCGCGTCAAGCAGCTCGAGGAATCGGGCGTCATCGCCGGCTACGTCGCGCTGCTCAACCCCAAGCTGGTCGGGCGCAGCGGCATCAGCTTCACCATCATCAACCTCGAGACCATGAGCAACGGCCTGCTCGAGGCCTTCGAGGCGGCCGTGCGCGAGACGCCGGAGATCCTCGACTGCTTCTACGTGGCGGGCTCGAACGACTACCTGATCCGCTTCGCCTACCGCGACGCCGAGGACCTGGAGCGCTTCCACGCCGAGACGCTGATGCGGCTGCCGGGGGTGGAGCGGTCGAACTCGATGCTGGTGCTGCGCACCGTCAAGCGGACGACGGCGTTGCCCTTGGTGGAGGATTGAAGGAGGCAGTCCGGCGCGAAGCCGAGCTGGCCGGCCTCGGTGCAGGGGCCGTCGCGGCCGTCAACTGGCCAGGAGCACCCGATAGCGCGGCGGCTCGTCGTCCGAGCCCTCGCTCTCGAGTTCGAGCCCCTGGAGGAAATGTTCGTGGCACTCGGCGAGGGTCTCGGCGAAGGCGAGGTGCAGCTCCCACAGCAGGTCCGCGCCGGTCAGCACGCACAGCGGGCCGGCCGCGATGCGGACCTCGGCCTGCTTCGGCAGCGCCCTCGCGTCGGCGTCGCGCCACCGCGGCGCCGGCATGCCGTACTCGTAGCGCAGGCGGACGTCGGCGAAGGGGAGGGGCCGCAGCAGGTCGACCTTCGGGTCGCGCGATCCCGTGAAGGTGGCGAAGAAACAGGCGTCCTCGACCATCTCGTCGCGCGACTTCGGCGCGTCGAGCGCGAAGCACCAGCCGACGTCGCGCAGGAGGCTCTTCGGAAGCTTTTGCATGGGCTTCTTCCCCGGGACTCGATACGCCGTAGTCTATGCCAGTCGATTCCCGAGGTGGCGACGTCGCATGCCGGGAATGGACGTCGATGGTCGAGGAAGCGACGTCGATGGCCGAGGAATCGGCACCGCATGGCGAGGAATCGACGCCGATTGCCGCGCGCGCCGGGCCTTCTTGAAACGGAATCGAGGTCGATTGGCGGGGAAGCGGCGTCGGTTCCCGAGGAAGCGACGGCGCCCGGCGAGGAATCGACGCCGATGGCCGCGCAGGCCGGGCCCTCGTGAAAAGGAGCCGACGTCGATGGCCGGGAATCGAACGTTGATTCCGGAGGATTGACGGTCAACTGTGCAGCATTGAACGTCGACTTCGTCGTCATCGACGTCGAATCGAACGTAGTCGACGTCGACTGGAAAGTAGTCGACGTTGATTGGAGAGTAATCGACGTCGACTGGAAAGTAATCGACGTCGACTGGAAAGTAATCGACGTCGACTGCGAAGGAGTGAAGTTTCAATGCGCGGCCATCGACGTCGATGGCCGGACAAGGAAGCTCGATACCGGCGTGGTCGACGCCGCTCGCCCAGGAGCGTCGCGCGCTACCCGCGACAGGCAGACTGGGGGCTCAGGCGCCGACGGCGGCCCCCGCGCCGGCCGCGCGGCGTTGCTGGACGCCGGCCAGGTGCAGCTCGGAGGAGGCGCGGGCGGCCGGGAAGACGACGTCCTTCTCGCGCGCGAGGTGCTCGAGCAGCAGGGCCGCGAAGACGTCGGCCGAGTGGCGCAGCATGTCGATGTCGGAGCCGCCGAAGCCTTCGGCGACCGGTTGCAGCTGGGCGAGCAGCTCGCGCCAGTTCTCCTCGATCCAGCCGTGGTCCTGGCGCAGCTGGTCGACGCTCGTGTCGAGCGCGCCGTCGCCGCGGCCGACGATCAGCGGGAACACGTGGCGGTCCATCTCGAGGTGGTGCGTGCGGGCGGTGTGGGCGAAGAAGTCGATCACCGAGCGCGCGTGGTCGCGCGCCCAGGTGTCCCAGCCGCGGTCTTCCATGTGGTTGACCAGGCTCTGCAGCTCGCCTAGCCAGTAGCGCATCTGGGCGTGCGTGTCGTCGATGCGGTCGAGCACCGGCAGGGCGCCGGCGTTGGGGGTGTCGGTCGGGCGGGATTCAGTCACGGCCAGGCTCCTTCAAACGGGGCGTACCAGAGGGGTTCGGCGCCAGCATCGCATGCCCCCCGGCGGTGTGCAAGGCACATTTTCGAAAGTCTTGATCCGTGTCGGTTGTCACGGTCGGCCCCTCCCTGGGGCGGCGCCGTACGGGGGGAAGCGGGCCTCCTGCGCACGACGGCGGTGGGCCTGTGCCTTCGGAGGGAGCGCGCCGCGAGCATGCCCCGGACATGCGGCGGTTTCGTGTCAGGGCAAGCGCGGCTGCCGCATCCGCGAAGCCGGATCGCATGCTGAAAAACGCGTTTCGCATTGTGCAAAAGGCGCATGTTGCGGAGCAGCAGGATTTTTCATTATGAAAACGTGCCTGCCGCATCGTGAAAAGTGCAATGCAAGTCATTGTTCCATAAGAAGAAACTTTTTAGTCTTATATAAGACACATGTCTTCCACGAATGTGACGGGACGGTTACGCTGGAGCCATCGAATCCTTCGTTTCCTCTCCCAACTCACCGACCCTCAGGAAAGCACCATGACGCAGCTGACCCGTGACCAACAAGTGGCCGCCCTCGAACGCGACTGGGCCGAGAATCCGCGCTGGAAGGGCATCCAGCGCAACTACTCGGCCGCCGACGTCGTGCGCCTGCGCGGCTCCCTGCCCATCGAGCACACCCTCGCGCGCCGCGGCGCCGAGAAGCTGTGGAACCTCGTCAACACCGAGCCCTTCGTCAACTCGCTCGGCGCGCTCACCGGCAACCAGGCCATGCAGCAGGTCAAGGCCGGCCTCAAGGCCATCTACCTCTCGGGCTGGCAGGTCGCCGGCGACGCCAACAGCAACGGCGAGATGTACCCCGACCAGTCGCTGTACTCGGTCGACTCGGTGCCCAAGGTCGTCAAGAAGATCAACAACACCTTCCAGCGCGCCGACCAGATCCAGTGGTCGGAGGGCAAGAACGACATCGACTACTTCGCCCCCATCGTGGCCGACGCGGAGGCCGGCTTCGGCGGCGTGCTCAACGCCTTCGAGCTCATGAAGGCGATGATCGAGGCGGGCGCCGCCGGCGTGCACTTCGAGGACCAGCTCGCCGCGGTCAAGAAGTGCGGCCACATGGGCGGCAAGGTGCTGGTGCCGACCCGCGAGGCCGTCTCCAAGCTCACCGCCGCGCGCCTGGCCGCCGACGTGATGGGCGTGCCCACCGTGCTGCTCGCGCGCACCGACGCCGAGGCGGCCGACCTCATCACCAGCGACGTCGACGACAACGACAAGCCCTTCACCACCGGCGAACGCACCGTCGAAGGCTTCTACCGCACCCGCAACGGCCTGGAGCAGGCCATCAGCCGCGGCCTGGCCTACGCCGAGGTCGCCGACATGATCTGGTGCGAGACCGGCAAGCCCGACCTGGCCTTCGCCAAGGCCTTCGCCGACGCCATCCACGCCAGGTTCCCGGGCAAGCTGCTGGCGTACAACTGCTCGCCGTCCTTCAACTGGAAGAAGAACCTCGACGACGCCACCATCGCCAAGTTCCAGCGCGAGCTCGGCGCCATGGGCTACAAGTTCCAGTTCATCACGCTGGCCGGCTTCCACGCCCTGAACTACTCCATGTTCAACCTGGCCTACGGCTACGCGCGCAACAACATGAGCGCCTTCGTCGAACTCCAGGAAGCCGAGTTCGCCGCCGCCGAGCGCGGCTTCACCGCGGTGAAGCACCAGCGCGAGGTCGGCACCGGCTACTTCGACGCCGTGACCACGACCATCGAGCGCGAGGCCTCGACCGGGGCGCTGAAGGGCTCGACCGAGGACGAGCAGTTCTTCGACCGGAAGCACGCCTGATCGCGCTCGCCGGCAGCGTGCCGGCCTGGGGCCGGCACGCCGCGCCGGTCTCTTCGGGCCCTGTCGACGGGGGCGGTCAAGGGGTGACCCTGGCCAGGCCTGATTCCTGAAGCTCGGCGCCAAGTCTTCTTGTTCCGTACCTGGCGCCGAGGTGCGGCTATGCGCTGCTGCCCGCCAGCAACGCACGTGTCTCGGCCACCACGCGATCCTGGAAACGCGGATCCCGCGCAAGCGCGGATGCCTGCATGGGCTGGCCGCTCTCGCCAAAATAGATGCCGGTGCCCGTCGCTTCGTCCGTCAGGAGCCTCGTCAGCATGCGCCCAGCGCGCTTTGGCGTGCCGAGAATCTTCATGAACGGCATCAGCAGCGGCACGACCACGGGCGCCAGCACCTTGACCAGCACGCGTACGAAGGCGTTGGCGTCGCGCATGCCCAGGCTCGTGCCTGGCGTGAACCCTGGTTCCACCGCATTGAAGCGCAGGCGCGGCGTCTCGCGGGCAAGCGCCAGTGCGGTGACGAGCGTGCACTGCTTGGACGTCGCGTAGGCGTCCATGCCAGGCTTGGCCGACCCCCCTGGTTGCCATCGACCGTCGGCGCTCGACTCGGCCGAGACATAGCGCGCGCCTCGAAAGCCTGCCGCGACCGCGGGCTTGCGTCCCGGGTCCTCGACGGCCGAAGCGACAAACAGGACTTGCGCGCCGTCCGGCAGGTGCGGCGCCAGCGCCTCGGTCAGCGCGAACGGGCCGAGGTGGTTCGTCGCGAACGTCGTGTCCCAGCCCTGCGCATTCTTCGTTGGCCGGAGCTGCATGACCCCGGCGTTGTTCAGCACGGCGGCGATCTGCAGGCCCAATGCCACGATCTCCTCCGCGGCCCGACGCACGGCCGAGAGATCGGACATGTCGCAGACCACGGACACTGCATGCCGACCCTGGTCCTCTATCAGGCGCTGCACCCCGGCGCGAGGGGAGAAGGAGCTGGGGGGACGGGGTTAGTTTGAGTCGGGCGCCGCGGCCAGCGAGGCCTCGATGCCGTCGTCGATGGACGAGATGGCGTCATCCGCCCGGTAGCCGATGCTGTGTGATTCCACGCCGCTGCCGACGACGGGAGCAGCATCGACGCCGGCGCGGACGGACACCGTGCGGTTGTCCGCGACATCCCAGGCGAAGGTCTGTTTGTCGCCGGTGGTGCGCGTCACGCGCGTCAGGCGCTGGTTCACGTCGTAGCCGAAGGGCCTGGGTCTGCACCGAGCGCACGCCGTCGGTGTCCACGTGCAAGGTGTCGTCGGCGTAGTACTGGAAGGTGTGCGAGAAGACGCCGGTGCCCGAGTCCGTCCGCGCGGTGACGCGGCCGTCCACGTCCAGCGTCGTCGCGTGGACCAGGCCGTTGCCCGTGACGTAGGCATATATCCGGTTCGTGC
>Ga0209051_1003534_pt1 | contig 10191 bp, 8 predicted proteins | sample AraplaCvi_mMS_r2_2_FD_184286 | JGI IMG/M metagenome (GOLD analysis project Ga0209051, IMG submission 184286) | Arabidopsis root microbial communities from North Carolina, USA - plate scrape MF_Cvi_mMS_r2 (SPAdes) (version 2) | ecosystem: Host-associated > Plants > Roots > Endosphere | place: USA... | reverse complement strand
TGGTTTCGATCTGGAATGGTCGTTTCATTGATGATCGCCAGCGCTTTTCTGGTCCTCGTATTCCTCCTGCATGAGGCACGCGTAACGCATCCGTGGGCGCATATTTCCGTGCTCTTCTCTCGGAATGTGGCCTTGGGCTTTGCGGCAATCGCTTGTTTCATGACCACCAGCTTGGGGAGCTCGCTTCTCGAGCCAAACTTCCTGGTCTCGGTCACGCGACTGCGCCCCGAGCAAGTGGGCGACTTTTCGGCGCCGCTTGCTATCGCACTCCTCCTGGTAGCCACCGGCACCGCCGTGGTGCTGGTAAGGACGATCAAGCAGAGGGCCACCCTGATCCTCGGGTTCTCATGTTTTCTTGTCTCGGCATGGTTGGGCACCGAACTCACCAACCTGTGGGCGCTGCCCGAATTCCGTCTGATAGTCGTTCTTCAAACGTTTGGAGAAGAGCTGGTGTTCCTTGCCGCCGTGGCAACGCTTTTCAGCAACGTGAATCCTGCGCGGGCCGTGTCGCTCACAGCATATGTTCAGGTCATGCGTCTGATCTGCTCTGAAACCGTCGCCACCACGATGACGACCTGGATTCGGCAGCGCGAGCAGTTGCACTCCAACCTCATCGGTCTTCACGTCACCGGCACGACGCCCGGATGGAACTCGATGCTCTCCAGTCTCGGTTCCGGTTCCTCGAGCGGTTCGACGTCCGCGGATGCTTTAAAGCGGGGATTGGGCGTGCTCGCTTCGATCGTGCAAAGGGAGGCTAATGTTCTAGCCTATATCGACGGGTTTTGGCTCACGTTCGCTGCAGCGGTCGCTGGACTGCTCGTTGTCTCTCTCATGGCTCCCTCACCCGCGCATCCACTTACGACCCGCTAAAATCGCAGATTCTTGCCAACGGACTGCTTTGACATGCCAATGAAAGACAACCGAGTTGCAGAGTTGACCGCCTGGCTGATGCAGTCGGGCATCGAAGGAATGCCCGAGGCCGACTTGCTGGCCGGCTTCTGCGTACGTTGCGCGGCGTCTGGCGTTCCGGTGGAACGAGCCAGTGCGGTGATCGAGGCGCTGCATCCCATGTACGAGCGTCGCGCTTTCAGATGGGACGCTAATCAGGCGATCGAGAGGTTGTCAGAGTTCGGATTGGGAACGGGTGGAAGCCTCGCGATAAACTGGGAACGGACCGCCTTCTTCTACCTGCGTACGACTGGCGACCTCGAAGTAAGGAGGCGGTTTTGCCATGGTGATGCGGGTGACTTTTATCTGCTCGACTCCATGAAGGCAGATGGGTTCACAGATTTTGTGGCCTTAGCACATAGGTTCGGAGACAACGGAACGATCGGGGAGATCGATTGCTTCTTTTCGCAGTTTGCAACACGAGCACCCGGCGGCTTTTCGAAAGCGGATCTCAACGCGCTTAAAGCGCTCGCACCCTGTCTGGCGCTCGCGACGAAGTGCGTCGCCATCAGCGGCGTCGCGCGGACAATTGCCAAGGTTTATCTCGGTGAGGATGCCGCACGACATGTGCTGCTCGGCCAGATGCGTCGAGACAAGACCGATCAGATTGCCGCCGCTCTCTGGTTCTCGGATCTCGCGAACTTCACCCGCATCTCGGACCTATCCGATCCGCAGGAGATCATCCCGATGCTCAACGACTACGCAGAGGCGGTCATTTCGTCGGTGAATGCTGCAGGCGGCGAAGTGCTCAAGCTGATGGGCGACGGCACTCTCGCGATCTTTCGAGGAGCTACTGCGCAGGAGGCCTGCGCTGCAGCGCTGCACGGGCGGGGCTTGCTCGACAAGAAGCTCGTTGATCTGAACGCGCGCCGCAGGATCGAAGGCCGCGCCGTGACGGAAGTCTATCTGGCTCTGCACTTCGGCGACGTCTTCTACGGCAATATTGGCGGACGGGAGCGATTGGATTTCACGGTCATCGGACCGACGGTGAACGAGGTGAGCAGGATTGCCTCGCTCTGCCGCTCGCTCGAAAGGGACCTCCTGATATCGTCGACATTTGCCTCAGCGCTGGAGGCGGACAACGGAGGTTGCCTGCTGTCGGTTGGCGCTCACACTTTACGAGGGGTCAGCCGTGCTCAAGAACTTTTCACGATCGAACGACGGGTCGACGTGGATGCCTCGCAGTAATTTCGACCGAGACATCTGTTGCCCGTAGCGCAATGAGCGCTGTCGCATCGATGTTTTCTCAACCAAGGAGCATACAATGAAAGAAACGGTAGCGCCTCGCGATCGCCGCCTTCCTCTCCTGGACGGCCGCGGCCATATTCCGGTTGTCGGCTTCGGGACGTTGATACCCAGCCCTATGGCGACAAAGAACGCGGTCAAGCTGGCCATCGAAAGTGGCTTCCGCCACTTCGACTGCGCGGAGCGCTATCTGAATGAGCATGTGATCGGGGAAGCTTTACAGGATGCATTCAGCGCCGGGTTGGTCGGCCGCGAGGACATCTTTATCACCACGAAGCTGTGGAACACCAATCACAGGCCAGAGCGGGTCGAGGCCGCGTTTGAAGCGAGCTGCCTCAGACTGCAGGTGGACTACGTAGACGCATACCTCATACACACGCCGTTTGCCTTTCAGCCGGGAGATGAACACGATCCACGCGATGAGCATGGCGCCGTCATCTATGATGATCAGGTGAACTTGATCGACACATGGCGCGCGCTGGAAGCACTTGTCGATGGCGGGAAATGCAGGGCGATCGGTCTCTCCGACGTCACATTGCCGAAACTGAAGCTCGTCGTCGAAGCAGCAAGGATAAAGCCCGCCATCGTTCAGGTTGAATCACACCCTTATCTTCCTGAATGGGAGATGCTCGAGTACTGCAAGCGGGAAGGAATCGTATTATTGGCCTTCGCACCCTTGGGACATGGCATGGAACCGAACCTCCTTGAGGACCCGGTTATCCAGAGCGTCGCCGCCCGCCTTCATATGACTCCAGCGCAAGTATCTCTTGCATGGGCCGCTCAGCGAGGAACAGCCTTTCTGACGACGTCCGTGACGCCAAGTCGCATCATGGAAAACGCCAACCTGCTCTCTATTCCCGAGGAAGCGCTGGTCGAGATCGACCAGAAGATCGAGACCGAGATCCGGTTCAATTCGGTCGTCGACACCGGCGTTCCAGGCTTCATCCCGCGCGCGCGACCGTCAAGCTTTTAAATAAGCCTCGCGCTTCGCTGTTGATCCTGACCTTCAACCTGAGTTACCCCTGAAGGATGACCAGTCTGCCAAAGCCTCTCGCCAAACCTCGCAAGTCCACCGGAGCCCGCCGCAATCCCGAGGCGGAGGCGGCCGTGCTTGCGGCGGCGCGCGAAGTGATCTCCGAGAAGGGGTACATCGGATTTTCGGTCGAGGAAGTCGCCCGCCGGGCGGGATCGGGCAAGACGACGATCTACCGATGGTATCCTACAAAGGCGGACCTTTTCATCGCGATCTACACGGCGGAGCGCCATCTTTCAGTTCCAGTTCCCGATACCGGTGATCTTTTGGACGACCTGGAGCAGTACACTGTCAGCTTGTGGCGCTTTTGGGCCTCGCATCCTGCCGGCGCGGCATTGAAAAGTCTCATTGCCGAAGCGCAGGGCGCGTCCGAGGCTCTGGACGCTTTGCGGGAGCGGTTCCTGCCCGCCCGCACCGCAGACGTGAGACAGATGCTGAAGAGGGGCGCGGAACGAGGTCAGGTTCGCGCAGAGGACGTAGACGACAAGGTAACTCTCTGGGTCGGCCTAAGCTGGTTCAAACTGCTGGTGAACGAGCTTGATCAGGAACTGAGCGTCAGAAGGCTCATGGCGCTCATCGCTGGAATACCCCCGGCGCCATGAAGCTGAGGCGTCGGCAGTGACGCTGGCAGCAATGGACGCGCATCTGTCCGTTTTTGCCCCCAGCAAGACAATTCGGTCATGCTCGAATTCTATATACTGGCACGAAAGCGAAGTGGAAGCTTTCTCGTACCGAATGGAATTTAAGGATGAAACCAAACGAATACGCTATGCCGTCCGCGCCGGACGAAATGTCGGGAGCGGAAATGGTTGTTCGGGCGCTTGCGGATCATGGCGTCGAAGTGCTTTTCGGATACCCCGGTGGCGCCGTTCTGCCGATTTATGATGCCATGCTCGACGAGCCGAGGCTGCGGCATATTCTGGTTCGCCACGAGCAAGGTGCCGCACATGCGGCTGAAGGCTATGCGCGCTCCAGCGGAAAGCCCGGCGTCGTGCTCGTCACGAGCGGACCCGGAGCGATCAACACCGTTGTCGGAATTGCGGACGCGCTGATGGACTCGATCCCACTTATCGTGATCACGGGCCAAGTGCCCACGCATCTGATAGGTACGGACGCGTTCCAAGAGGCAGACACTATCGGCATAACCAGGTCGTGTACCAAACACAGCTATTTGGTCAGAAGCGTCGAGGAACTGCCCCACGTGTTGCATGAGGCGTACCGTATCGCAACCACTGGCAGGCCGGGTCCAGTCGTCATCGACATCCCCAAAGATATTCAGGTCAAGATAGGAAGATATGTCGGGCCAGCGGAAGCGCTACCTCTGCATCGGTTTGAGCCGCAGACCAAGGCATCCCCCTTACTTATTGACCAGGCGATAGCCTTGTTGGCGAAAGCACGACGGCCGATCATCTACAGCGGCGGCGGGATAATCAATTCAGGCCCAGCGGCGAGCCAACGGCTTAGACAGTTCGCGGCTCTTCTGGGCGCCCCGGTCACATCGACGTTGACAGGTCTGGGTGCGTTTCCTGCTTCCGATCCGCATTGGATTGGAATGCCTGGGATGCACGGAGCCTACGAGGCGAACCACGCGATGCACGACTGCGACGTGATGTTTTGCGTGGGCGCCCGGTTCGACGATCGAGTCACGGGTAGGCTGGACGCATTCTCTCCCGGTTCGCGCAAGATCCATGTCGACATCGATCCCTCGTCAATCGGCAAGGTCGTCCAGGTGGACGTCGGGATTGTCGGTGACGCCTGCTCGGTGCTCGACGACATGATCGCCGCTTGGCCGAAAACCTCGACCACAAGCCGCCAAGAGCAGCTCTCGGCCTGGTGGGAACAGATCGAAACGTGGCGATCACGCAACGCCTTCGGCTACCGGAAGTCCGACGAGGTCATCAAACCACAATATGCCATCGAACGATTGCGCGCCCTCACCCTTAACCGGGACGTTTATGTCACGACCGAAGTCGGGCAGCACCAGATGTGGGCAGCACAGTTCTTCAGCCTCGATGAACCGAACCGCTGGATGACTTCAGGCGGGCTTGGCACCATGGGCTACGGCCTCCCCGCAGCAATCGGGGCTCAACTCGCCCATCCGACGAGCACAGTCATCGATATCGCCGGAGAAGCCTCCATCCTGATGAATATGCAGGAGATGTCCACGGCGGTGCAGTACAAGCTTCCCGTCAAGATCTTCATTTTGAACAACGAATACATGGGGATGATCAGACAATGGCAAGAGTTGCTACACGATGAGCGATATAGTCACTCCTACTCGGAAAGCCTGCCGGATTTCGTGAAGTTGGCGGAGGCCTACGGCGCCAAGGGAATGAGAGCTGAGACCCCGGCGGAACTGGATGGAAAAATCCTTGAGATGCTGGCCCACCCCGGTCCCGTAATCTTCGACTGTCGAGTAGAAAAGACGGAAAACTGTCTGCCTATGATTCCATCCGGAAAACCCCACAACGAAATGATCCTTTCGGACGAGGCGGTCGATCTGAGTTCAGTGATCACCGGGGATGGCCGCGCACTTGTATGAGTGAACGAGGTCCCCAGAACGAGGCGCTGGGCCCCACGGTCTCACCTGCGGGGCTGACGGACGTCTTGGCGCCTGACCTCTCTGTAGTTTTCTGCGGGCTGAACCCGGCGACCTCTGCTGTCCGGGACGGGCACAACTTTTCATCACCGAGCAACCGGTTCTGGCGCGTCCTTCATCTTTCCGGCTTCACCCCGTATCTGTTGCGCGCGGATCAGGAGCGCCAGGCTCTGGAATACGGTTGCGGCGTCACGGCCTTCGTATCTCGTGCGACAAAAAGCGCCGTCGAACTCGGTCCCCAGGACTACGCCTCCGCCGCGCCGGAATTCGAACGCAAGTTACGGGCTTTTCGGCCGAAAAGGCTGGCGTTCCTTGGGAAGCCGGCATTTGCCAGTCTCTGCGCATCGCAACGCTTTGACTGGGGCCGGCAAGCCATGACATTCGCTGGCGCGGAGGTCTGGGTACTGCCCAATCCTAGCGGGTTAAATCGATCGTTTTCGCTGCAGCGCCTTGTTGAGGAGTACGCTCGTCTCCGAGCGAGTTACGAGTAAGTCGATGCCAAAGTACTATTGTCCGACAGCCACCGCCGCCGGCAAAGTAGGCGCGGAAGATTTCGGCGGACTCTGGTGGCCGGCGCGAGGAGTAAGCTCATGCGCATAGCGATACTAGCCATGCCCGGCGTGCAAATGCTGGACGTCGCGGGACCGATGGACGTCTTTTCTGAAGCGAACAAGCTGATTAATGGGAGGACCGGATACGAGCTAGCTGTCGTCGGGCGGGACAGGGAGCCGGTCGTGGCGTCCAACGGCGGGCGCCTGCTCCCTGATCGGACCATCGACGAATCGCTGGAAGGGTTCGACACGCTTTTAATTGCTGGCAGCCCGCGCGTTCAAGACTTCGAGGCGGACCCCAAGTTGGTCGATTGGGTGAAGAGCGGATCCGTCCAGGTGCGCCGGCTGGCTTCTATCTGCACCGGAGCTTTTTTGCTGGGCAGCGCAGGCCTTCTCAACGGACGACGCGCAACGACGCACTGGAATTCCACGACAAGGCTCAGAAAGATGTTCCCAGCGATAGACGTCCAGCCGAATACGATTTTCATCAAAGACGGAACCGTCTACACCAGTGCCGGCGTAACGGCGAGCATGGATCTCGCACTCGCGATGGTCGAGGAAGATTTCGGTCGGGGCGTGGCGCTGAGGGTCGCGAAAGAGCTAATACTTTTCCTGCAGCGTCCAGGCGGCCAGTCCCAATTCAGCGTGCATCTTGAAGCTCAGGTCTCTGAAATGGGGCCTATTCGCGAGATAACTCAATGGGTAGCGGAACATATCGCCAATGATCTTGCCGTGGAGACGCTGGCGTCTCGTCTTGGGATGAGCGCGCGCAACTTCGCCCGCACGTTCAAACGCGAAACTGACATGACGCCAGGGGACTACGTCGAAGCCGTCAGGGTGGATGCCGCGAGAAGAATGCTTGAAGAGGGCGACGTTCCCTTGAAGCGCGTAGCAGCCTTGTGCGGCTTCAACGATCAGAGCGCCTTTCGGCGAGCTTTCGTCCGCCGCATCAACGTCACGCCGGTCGAATACAGAAGTCGCTTCCGTCGGGGCGTTACCCCACCGCTAAAAGAAATATTCACTGCGACGGGCGCTTGAGCCGGCCTAAATTTCTGTTGTGAGCTGATGCAGAAAGCTCGATATGGCTGCCTCATTCCTTCGGTAGAACTTCCACTGGCCGATCTTCCTGGCGCTCAGTAAATCAGCGTCCGTTAGTACTTTGAGATGACCGGATGCCGTCGACTGAGCCATTCCGTCGCGCTGGAATTGGCTCGCGCAAACCCCTAGATCAATTGGATATTCCTGCGCCCCAAAATACCGGTCAGGATCCTTCAGCCACTTTAGGATATTTAGTCGCGTTGGATGGGCCAGCGCTCTGATGATGGTCGCGGAATCCATATCCGATTTCCTAGTTGTCATTTGCCGTTTGCAGCGTTGGCGAACGGCCTTCTCGAGAGTTCCGCCATAACTGATCGCGGGCTCATGCCGCGGCCGGCCCGCATTCCCACCGCGATCAGCTCCTGTCCGATGTACAGATGACAAAAGCCGCCAATCAGGCCTGCCCCATACATCTGGCCTGCGCGCTCCTCGAAGCGCCGTATCAAGAGCATCATCCGGTAATATTCAAGTACGTCAGCCGCATGCGAACGCTTAGTGCTCTCGTTGGCTGTTTGAAGTTCAAGTTCCATTCGATCGGCCCGTCCAGTCTAAGAGATCAATCGGTAGCGAAGGCCCGGTCCATTATCGCCTGGAGCTCGGCGACGTGCCGTGCCATCTGTCCAGTAGCAGTAGAGGCCGACGCGGCGCGGCCGATATAGGCTGGCCGCTGCGCCAGGCCGCGTCCCTGCCCCGATGACCACTCCACGTAGGCTTCGACGAAAGACCAAGCGCCCATATTCTTCGGCTCTTCCTGGCACCAACATATTTCGGCGGTCCCGAACCGGTTCAGCTCGAGAGCAAGCGCCTTTGCGGGGAACGGGTAGAGTTGCTCGAGCCGCAGTATGTAGACGTCGGTGACGCCGCGCTTGCGTCGTTCTGCCTCGAGATCGAAATAGATCTTGCCTGAGCACAAGAGAACTCTTCGCATCGACGGAGTCTCGACGAGGTCGCCGTCGTTCTCCGCATCGTCGCGAAGAATTCTCCGAAATGACGATCCGAGACCTAGTTCGTTGAGATCGGAGCGGCACCTCTTATGCCGCAGAAGACTCTTCGGCGTCATGAGAATGAGCGGCTTGCGAAAAGGCCGCGTTACCTGTCGTCTCAGCAGGTGGAAGTAGTTGGCAGGAGTAGTGCAATTAGCGACCTGCCAGTTGCCCTCTGCGGAGTTCTGCAGATAGCGCTCGAGGCGAGCCGACGAATGCTCAGGCCCCTGTCCGTCATATCCGTGTGGCAAGAGGCAGACCAAGCCTGACATGCGCAGCCATTTTCTTTCGGCCGACGACAGGAATTGATCGAATATCACCTGGGCTCCGTTTGCAAAATCTCCGAACTGAGCCTCCCACATGACGAGGCAATGCGGCTCCGCCAAAGAATAGCCGTACTCGAATCCCAGCACGGCAACCTCAGACAACATCGAGTTGAAGGTTTCGCACGGCGCCTGGTCTACGCTTAGATGACATAGCGGTAGATAGCGGTCGCCGGTCTCCTGATCGATGATCACGGAATGACGCTGAGAGAAGGTTCCCCTTTCGCTGTCTTGGCCGGACAGGCGCACGCGATCGCCTTGTCTCGCAAGAGAACCCATGGCGAGAGCCTCGGCCGTAGACCAGTCGAGATCCCGTCCGCTCTCGACTGCCTTGCGGCGAGCTTCGAGGAACCGGATGACGGTCGGATGCGCTGCAAAGCGATCGGGGAGAGCAGTTATCGCCCGCCCGATATCCCGTAGCACTCCGAGATCAACACCTGTCGGACTATCCGACGTTTCTTCGCTTTCAGGTTCACCACGTTCCAATCCCGCCCATCGGCCGTCGAGCCAGTCGCCTTTGTTGGGCCGGTAGCTCTTTGACGCTTCCAGTTCTGTTTCGAGATAAGCCGACCATGTTGCCCCGGCTGCGTCAACGTCGGCTTCGGTCATAATCCCCTCGGCGACAAGCCGCTGGACGTACAGCTCCAGACTTGACCGATGCGATCGTATTTCCCTGTACATCGCCGGCTGCGTGAATGAAGGCTCGTCGCCCTCGTTATGGCCGAACAACCTGAAGCATATCAGATCGATGACCGCCGGCAGGTGAAACGTCTGCCGGTACTCGGTAGCAAGCCGCGCGACCCATGCAACGGCTTCCGGATCATCTCCGTTGACGTGAAAAATGGGAGCATCTACAGCCTTGGCGACGTCGGAAGGGTAAGGGGAAGAACGCGCATAACTTGGATCAGTCGTGAATCCCACCTGATTGTTTATTATAAGATGGACTGATCCACCGGTTCGATAGCCCTTTAGCCCAGACAGCCCCAGGCTTTCCGCGACGACGCCTTGGCCTGCGAAGGCCGCATCTCCGTGGATCAGCAACGGCATCACGCTTGATCGCTCGACGGAGTCACCCCTCTGATCCTGCTTGGCCCGCACCTTGCCCAGAACGACGGGGTCAATGACCTCCAGATGGGAGGGGTTCGCCACCAGCGACAAATGCATTTGCCTGCCATCGACGATGCGGTCCGAAGAGGTTCCAAGGTGATACTTGACGTCTCCAGATCCCTCCACGTCGTCAGGAAAGGAGGATCCCCCCTTGAACTCGCTGAAGATGGCCCGGTGCGGCTTTTTGATGACTTGGCCCAGTACGTTGAGGCGCCCTCTGTGGGCCATGCCCAGGACCACTTCGGCAACGCCCAGTTCAGCTCCCCGCGCTATTATCTCCTCAAGTGCGACGATCGTGGTTTCC
>Ga0209051_1003529_pt1 | contig 10205 bp, 7 predicted proteins | sample AraplaCvi_mMS_r2_2_FD_184286 | JGI IMG/M metagenome (GOLD analysis project Ga0209051, IMG submission 184286) | Arabidopsis root microbial communities from North Carolina, USA - plate scrape MF_Cvi_mMS_r2 (SPAdes) (version 2) | ecosystem: Host-associated > Plants > Roots > Endosphere | place: USA... | reverse complement strand
GCCTGCCGAGTTGGAGTGGACGCTGGCGCGCACCGACCATCCCGACGCCGACACCGAGGAGTCGGCGAGCGCACTGTTGCGTTGCGTGGTCCGCGACTCCGACCCGAAGGTCGTCGGTCGCCAGTTTTCTTCCGCCGCCGTCGAATTGGCGCTGGCCAGCTATCCGGGGTTCACCACGACGGCCCCGCCGGGTGACGGCCAGGTGTACGGGGTGTTCACCGCCGACTACGTCGCCGCCACCGACGTGCCGCACGTCGCGGTGCACGCCGACGGCCGCCGCACGTCCATCCCGGTCGCCCCGAAGACCAGAGTCCTGGAACCGGTCGACCCGCCGGCACTGCCGGCACCGCTGCCCGCAGGCCCGACCCGTCGGGCACCGCTCGGCCTGGTGGGCGGTGCGCGCAGCGGCGACAAGGGCGGCAGCGCGAACGTCGGGGTGTGGGTTCGAACCCACGAACAGTGGCGCTGGCTGGCGCACGAACTCACCGTGGACGCCCTGCGCGAATTGCTCCCGGAGACAAGGGATCTGCCCGTCTCCCGCTACCTGCTGCCCAACCTGCGCGCCGTCAACTTCGTCATCGAGGGCATCCTCGGCAAGGGGGTGGCCCACCAGGCCCGCTTCGACCCCCAGGCCAAGGGGCTCGGCGAATGGTTGCGCTCCCGCCACGTCGACCTACCGGAGGAATTCCTTTCATGAGCGTGTGGACCACCCCGGAACGCGAACAGCTTCGAAAGACGGTGCGGACGTTCGCCGAACGCGAGATCCTGCCCTACGCCGCCGAGTGGGAGCGCACCGGCGACATCCCGCGCGAGCTGCACCGCAAGGCGGGTGACGCCGGGCTGCTCGGCGCCAGCCTTCCCGAGTCGGTCGGCGGCGAGGGCGGCGACGGGGCCGACGCCGTCGTCATCTGCGAGGAGCTGCACCAGGCGGGCGTGCCAGGCGGCGTGTTCGCGTCGCTGTTCACCTGTGGAATCGCCGTGCCGCACATGGTTGCCTCCGGCGACCAGCGCCTGATCGACACCTACGTGCGGCCGACGCTGCGCGGGGAGAAAATCGGCTCGCTCGCGATCACCGAACCGGGAGGCGGGTCCGACGTCGGCCACCTCACCACGAAGGCCGTCCGGGACGGCGATGACTACGTCCTCAACGGCGCGAAGACCTACATCACCTCGGGCGTGCGAGCCGACTACGTCGTGACCGCCGCGCGCACCGGCGGCCCTGGTGCAGGCGGGGTCTCGCTCATCGTCGTCGACAAGGGCACGCCCGGTTTCGAGGTGAGCCGCAAGCTCGAGAAGATGGGGTGGCGTTCCTCGGACACCGCCGAGCTGTCCTACACCGACGTCCGGGTGCCCGTGGCCAACCTGATCGGCGTCGAGAACACCGGCTTCCTGCAGATCGCGGGCGCGTTCGTCTCGGAGCGGGTCGGGCTGGCCGCCCAGGCGTACTCCAGTGCCCAACGCTGCCTCGACCTGACCGTGGAGTGGTGCCGCAACCGGGAAACCTTTGGACGCCCGTTGATCTCGCGCCAGTCGGTGCAGAACACGCTCGCCGAGATGGCGCGGCGGGTCGACGTGGCGCGGGTGTACACCCGGGCGTTGGTGGAACGACAGCTCGCGGGTGACACCAACCTGATCACCGAGGTCTGCTTCGCGAAGAACACCGCCGTCGAGGCGGGCGAATGGGTCGCCAACGCGGGCGTGCAGCTGTTCGGCGGCATGGGCTACATGGCCGAGTCGGAGATCGAACGGCAGTACCGCGACATGCGCATCCTGGGCATCGGCGGCGGCACCACGGAAATACTCACCGGCTTGGCCGCGAAGACGCTTGGATATCAGGCGTGAGCGCCCTCAAGTCACTGGTCGACACCTCCGGTGCCGCGTTCACCGACGCGGCGACCGCCATGACCGCCAAGCTGGCCGAGCTCGACACCGAGCACGCCAAGGCGCTGGCCGGCGGCAGCGCCAAGTCCGTGGAGCGCCACCACGCCCGCGGCAAGCTGACGCCTCGCGAACGCGTCGAACTGCTGGTCGACGCCGACTCCCCGTTCCTGGAGCTCAGCCCGCTGGCCGCGTGGGGTAGCGACTTCCACGTCGGCGCCAGCGTGGTCACGGGCATCGGCGTCGTCGAAGGCGTCGAATGTCTGGTGGTCGCGAACGACCCCACCGTCAAGGGCGGCACCAGCAATCCGTGGACCCTGCGAAAGATTCTGCGCGCCAACCAGATCGCCCGCGAGAACCGGCTGCCCGTCGTCTCGCTCGTCGAATCGGGTGGCGCGGACCTGCCGACGCAGAAGGAAGTCTTCATCCCGGGCGGCCAGATGTTCCGCGACCTGACCCGGTTGTCGGCGGCCGGCATCCCGACCGTCGCGCTGGTGTTCGGCAACTCCACCGCGGGCGGCGCGTACGTCCCCGGCATGTCCGACCACGTCGTGATGATCAAGGAACGGTCGAAGGTGTTCCTCGCCGGGCCGCCCCTGGTCAAGATGGCAACCGGCGAGGAATCCGACGACGAATCCCTCGGTGGAGCCGAGATGCACGCCCGCACCTCGGGTTTGGCCGACTACCTGGCCGACGACGAACTCGACGCCATCCGCATCGGACGCCGCATCGTGGCCAGGCTCAACTGGCAGAAGGCCGGACCGCGACCCGGCCCGGTGACCGAGCCGCTATTCGACGCCGAGGAACTGATCGGCATCGTCCCCGCCGACCTTCGGGTTCCGTTCGATCCCCGCGACGTGATCGCCCGCATCGTCGACGGCTCCGAGTTCGACGAGTTCAAGCGGCTCTACGGCGGATCGCTGGTGACGGGGTGGGCGACGCTGCACGGCTATCCGATCGGCATTCTGGCCAACGCCCGAGGGGTGTTGTTCAGCGAGGAGTCACAGAAGGCGACGCAGTTCATCCAGCTCGCCAACCGCTCCGACACGCCACTGTTGTTCCTGCACAACACCACCGGCTACATGGTCGGCAAGGCGTATGAGGAAGGCGGCATGATCAAGCACGGCTCGATGATGATCAACGCGGTCTCCAACTCGACGGTGCCGCACATCTCGCTGCTGCTGGGCGCGTCCTACGGCGCGGGTCACTACGGCATGTGCGGGCGGGCCTACGATCCGCGCTTCCTGTTCGCTTGGCCCAGCGCCAAGTCGGCCGTCATGGGCGGCGCTCAGCTGGCCGGCGTCATCTCGATCGTCAGCCGCGCGGCCGCCGAGGCTCGCGGCCAGCAGGTCGACGAGGACGCCGACGCCGCCCTGCGCGCCGCGATCGAGGCGCAGATCGAAGCCGAGAGCCTGCCGATGTTTCTGTCCGGCCGCATGTTTGACGACGGCGTCATCGACCCCCGGGACACCCGCACGGTGTTGGGAATGTGCCTGTCCGCCATCGCCAACGGCCCGATCGAGGGGACGTCGAACTTCGGCGTCTTCCGGATGTGAGCGCCCCCATGTTGGCGACTTGGGCGTGTTCGGTCGCGTTGAGCGCAACCGAACACGCCGAAATCGCGGGAGGAGAGCGATGATCACCCGAGTTCTGGTAGCCAACCGCGGCGAGATCGCCCGCCGCGTCTTCACCACCTGCCGCCGGCTGGGCATCGGCACCGTGGCGGTCTACACCGAGCCCGACGCCGACTCGCCACACGTCGCCGAGGCCGACGTCCGGGTGCGACTGGACGGCCGCAACGGCTACCTCGACGCCGACCAACTGATCGCGGCGGCGCGGGCAGCGGGCGCGGACGCCGTGCATCCCGGCTACGGATTCCTCTCGGAGAACGCCGAATTCGCGGCCGCCGTTCAGGACGCCGGGTTGACCTGGATCGGGCCGCCGGTCGACGCGGTACGGGCGATGGGCAGCAAGATCGAGGCCAAGAAGATGATGGCCGCCGCGGGCGTTCCGGTGCTCGAGGAACTGGATCCCGAGGCCGTGACTGCCGACCAACTGCCGGTGCTCATCAAGGCGTCCGCAGGCGGCGGCGGACGTGGCATGCGGGTGGTCCGCGAGCTCGCGGAGTTGGCCACGCAGGCCGAGGCCGCCCGCCGGGAGGCCGAGTCCGCGTTCGGCGACGGAGAGGTGTTCTGCGAGCGCTACCTCGCCGCCGGTCATCACGTCGAGGTGCAGATCATGGCCGACGCGCACGGGACCGTGTGGTCGGTCGGCGAGCGCGAGTGTTCGATCCAGCGCCGCCACCAGAAGATCGTCGAGGAGGCCCCGTCGCCGCTCGTCGAACGCACCCCCGGCATGCGCGCCAAGCTGTTCACCGCGGCACGCCTGGCTGCCGAGGCGATCGGCTACACCGGCGCGGGGACCGTCGAATTCATGGCCGACGATTCCGGCGAGTTCTTCTTCCTGGAGATGAACACCCGCCTGCAGGTCGAGCACCCCGTCACCGAGGAGACCACCGGGCTGGACCTCGTCGAGTTGCAATTGCTGGTCGCCGACGACGGCCGACTCGACGCGGTACCGCCTGCTGCGCGCGGGCATTCGATCGAGGCTCGGCTCTACGCCGAGGATCCCGCGAAGGACTGGCAACCCCAGGCCGGTCCCGTCCACCGGTTCGAGGTGCCGTCCACGGCGGCCGAGTTCACGGTCCTGGGCCGGGCGGGCGTCCGCGTCGACTCCGGCGTGGTCGACGGGTCCGCGGTGTCGGTGTTCTACGACCCCATGCTGGCCAAGGTCATCTCCTACGCCCCGAGCCGCAGGCAGGCCGCGGCCATCCTGGCCGACGCGCTGGCCCGCACCCGCCTGCACGGCATCCGCACCAACCGCGACCTGCTGGTGGGCGTTCTGCGGCATCCGGCGTTCCTCGACGGGGCGACCGACACCGCGTTCTTCGACACCCACGGGCTGGCCACGCTGACCGCACCCCTGGCCGACCCGACGACGACCGCACTGTCGGCGCTGGCGGCGGCCCTCGCCGACGCCCACGACAACCGAAGGGCCGCAACCGTACTGGGCCAGCTACCGAGTGGGTGGCGCAACCTCGCGTCCGGCTTCCAGGCCAAGCGGTATCTCGACGACGCGGGTGAGGAGCACGAGGTGCGCTACCGGTTCGGCCGCGCCGGGCTCGAGCTCGACGCCGCTGACGCGGTGACCCTGGTGTCGGAGTCACCCAGCCGGATCGTGCTGGGCGCCAACGGAGTCGAGCGACCGTTCGACGTGGCGCGCTACGGCGAGCACGTCTTCGTCGACGGACCGCTCGGCCCCGTCCACCTGGTGGCGCTTCCCCGCTTCCCCGACCCCGACTCGGCCGTCGCCAAGGGCTCGCTCCTGGCGCCGATGCCGGGTTCGGTGACCAGGGTGGCCGCCTCAGTCGGTGACGCCGTCACCGCGGGCCAGCCGCTCATCTGGCTGGAGGCCATGAAGATGGAACACACGATCGCCGCGCCCGGCAACGGTGTGCTCGCCGAACTGAACGTGACGGCCGGTCAACAGGTCGACGTCGGCGCCGTACTCGCTCGCATCGAGAACCCCCAAGGAGAATCCGCATGAGCTTCATCGAAACCGACGAACAGCAGCAACTGCGCAAGGCCGTTGCGGCCATGTCCGCGAGCTACGGGTCGGAGTACTACCTGGAGAAGGCCCGCGCCGGTGAGCACACAGAAGAAATGTGGAGCGAGGCAGGCAAACTCGGGTTCATCGGAGTGAACCTGCCGGAGGAGTACGGCGGCGGCGGAGCCGGCATGTACGAACTGTCGCTCGTCATGGAGGAGATGTCCGCCGGCGGCTGCGCGCTGCTCATGATGGTCGTCTCCCCCGCCATCAACGGCACGATCATCGCCAAGTACGGCACCGACGAACAGAAGAAGCGCTGGCTGCCCGGCATCGCCGACGGCTCGATCACCATGGCGTTCGCCATCACCGAGCCGGACGCCGGATCCAACTCGCACAGGATCACCACGACGGCACGCCGCGACGGCGACGACTGGATCCTGTCCGGCCAGAAGGTCTACATCTCCGGCGTCGACCAGGCGCAGGCGGTGCTCGTGGTGAGTCGCACGGCCGAGGCCAAGACCGGCAACCTCAAGCCGGCGCTGTTCGTCGTCCCCACCGACACCCCCGGCATGTCGTGGACCAAGATCGACATGGAGATCGTCAGCCCCGAGAACCAATTCCAGCTGTTCCTCGACGACGTCCGGCTGCCCGCCGACGCGCTGGTCGGCTCCGAGGACGCGGCGATCGCCCAGCTGTTCGCCGGTCTGAATCCCGAGCGCATCATGGGCGCGGCCAGCGCGGTCGGCATGGGTCGGTTCGCGATCAACAAGGCCACCGACTACGTCAAGACCCGACAGGTGTGGAAGACGCCGATCGGCGCGCACCAGGGCATCTCACACCCCTTGGCGCAGAACCACATCGAGATCGAGCTGGCCAAGTTGATGATGCAGAAGGCCGCCACGCTCTACGACCTCGGTGACGACGGCGGAGCCGCCGAAGCGGCGAACATGGCCAAGTACGCCGCCGGTGAGGCATCGGTGCGCGCCGTCGACCAGGCCGTGCAGTCCCTCGGCGGCAACGGGTTGACCAAGGAGTACGGCATCGCGTCAGTGCTGACCGCGTCACGCCTGGCCCGCATCGCCCCGGTGAGCCGGGAGATGATCCTGAACTTCGTGGCGCAGACGTCGCTCGGTCTTCCCCGGTCGTACTGATGACGACCCTCGTCACCTACGCGAAGGACGGGGCGGTCGCACGCCTGACGTTGGACTCGCCGCACAACCGCAACGCCCTGTCGACTGCCCTGGTGCAGCAGCTCCACGACGGCCTGGCTGCGGCGGCGGCGGATTCGGATGTCCGCTGCGTGGTTCTCGGCCACACCGGTGGCACGTTCTGCGCAGGCGCCGACCTCGGTGAGGCGGCCGGTCGCGACCCCGGTGACCTGGCCACCGACCGCGCCCGCGAGATGGCCGACCTGCTGCGCGCATTGGTCGCCTCGCCGATGCCGGTCATCGGTGCGGTGGACGGCCACGTGCGGGCCGGCGGCCTCGGCCTGATCGGCGCGTGCGACATCGTCGTCGCCGGACCGTCGAGCACCTTCGCGCTGACCGAGGCACGCATCGGCGTCGCCCCGTCGATCATCTCGTTGACGTTGCTGCCGAAGATGTCCGCCAGGGCCGCGGGGCGCTACTTCGTGACCGGAGAGAAGTTCGGGCCCGAGGAGGCGCGGGACATCGGTCTGGTCACCGTCGCAACCGATTCAGCCGAGGCCGTCGCCGTCACCGTGGACCAACTGGTGGCCGACGTCACGAAGGGGTCACCACAGGGTTTGGCGGCGTCGAAGGCGTTGACGACGGCGGCGATCCTCGCGGGCTTCGACGCCAGCGCCGACGCGCTGACCACGCAGTCGGCAACGTTGTTCGTCTCCGAGGAGGCCCGCGAAGGCATGACGGCCTTCCTGGAGAAGCGACCCCCGAGGTGGGTCGGTGCCAAGATTTAGCTGACTTCCTCGCACGGCACCTTGCATGTCTGACCGATCGTCGTAGGCTCGACGTCGATGAGCAACGGAGCGTCGCGATACGGGTCGATGCGTGCTGCCGACGCCGATCGCATTCAGGTGGCACAGTTGCTTACTGATGCCGTCGCACAGGGCCGCCTCGAGATGAGCGAGTACGAGGACCGGCTGAAGAAGGCCTACGCGGCGCAGACGTTCGACGAGCTGGACCGCCTCAGCTCGGACCTGCCCGGCATCGCCACCACCGCGCCCGCGATCGCACCGGGCCAGCCGGCCCCGTCGACGCTGCTCCTGGCCATCATGAGCGGTTTCGAGCGGCGCGGCCGCTGGAACGTGCCGAAGCGGCTGACGTCGGTGACGCTGTTCGGCGGTGGCGTGATCGACCTTCGCTACGCCGACTTCACCGCAGCCGACGTGGAGATCCACTCGTATTCGATATTCGGCGGTCAGACCATTCTGCTGCCGCCGGAGGTGAACGTCGTCGTGCGCGGTGTCGGCGTGATGGGCGCGTTCGACCACCTCGCCGACGAGGGCTCACCCGGCGCCCCCCACGTCACGATCCGCGGATTCTCGCTGTGGGGAAGCGTCGGGGTCAGGCGCAAGAAGCGCAAGGCCCAGCAGTAGCCTCAGCGCCTCCGGCGGGAGCGTAGGTAGTCGCCGACGACGGCGGCACCCAGCCCGTCGAGGTCCGGCTCCACGACACGTCCCTCCACCCGGCGGGCCACCTGGTCGATGAATCGTGCCAGCCCCGGGTCGCTGCCGAGCCGGAAGATCGTCACCTGCGCACCGAGCCGCGAGATCTCGTCGAAGCCCTTCACGGTGTGGGCGATGGTGCGCGGGTGCGGTGGGTAATCAAAGTAGACCTGCGTGCCGTCACCGTCGCCGTAGTCCTCGAGGTGGGCCGTGGGCTCGCCGTCGGTGACGATGAGCACCACCGGTTGGGCGTTCGGGTGACGACGCAGGTGCCGCGACGCCAACGCCAATGCGTGGTGCAGGTTGGTGCCCTGCTCGTAGACGCCCTCCAGCCCGGTCAGTTCGGCGGCGCTGACGGTGCGCGCATACCGGCCGAACGCGATGATCTGCAGATCGTCGGAGCGGAACCGGGTGCTGATCAGTTGGTGCAACGCCAGGGCGGTGCGCTTCATGGGGAGCCAGCGGTTCTCCATCACCATCGAGAACGACGTGTCGACCAGCAGGGCGACGGCCGACTGGGTGCGCTGCTCGGTCTCGGAGATCTCGACGTCCTCGACGGTAATCTGCATCGGCAACTCCGCGACCCCCGTGCCGGCTTGCCGCAGCACCGCATTGGTCAACGTCCGCGTGACGTTCCACGGCTCGGTGTCGCCGAACTGCCACGGGCGAGTGGCTCCGGTCAGTTCACCGGCCGCGCCGGCGCGACGGGTGTCGCGCTCACCGTGGCGGCCCGAGAGTTGTTGCGCCACGTCGCGAAGGATCATCTGGCCGAGCTGCCGCATGGCCTTCGGCGACAGGCGCCACTGACCGTCGGCGTCGCGGTCGAGGAACCCCTGGTTCATCAGCGCGCGTTCGAGTTCGGACAACGTCCGGGCGTCGACGGCCGCTTGGTCGCCGAGCTGGCGGGCCAGCATGTCGAGGTCGACGTCGTCCATCTGTGCGCCTGCGTGGCTTTGGCTCAGTTGCTCGGCGAGCTGCTCGAGCTCCCCGATGTCGGCCAACGCCTGCGCGCCCTCCCCCATGCCCATGGGGTTGTCGCCGTTGAACCGCTCCGACCCCTGCCAGTCCTCGCCGGGCCGGGCGTTCTGCAGGTGCTGATCCAGCTTGTCGAGCGCATTGGTCAGCGACGGCGAGCCAAAGGCCTGCTGCGCCAGGGCATCCAGCTCGGCCCGCTGGTCGGGCGACAGGCTGTTGCGGAACCGCTGCGCGGCGGCCGCCCGCTTGGCGAGAGAGTCGAGGAGCTCGTCGATGTTCTTCGGGTTCTCCGGGAAGAACTCGCCGTGCTTGGCCATGAACTCCTGGAAGTCCTCGGGCGAATCCTGGCCGCTGGCATGCTTGTCCAACAACTCGTTGAGGTCGTCGAGCATGTCGTTGACGCGCTGCCGGTCCTCGTCGGTGGCGTTCTCCAGCGCCTCCTTCATGCCCGCGAAGCGCTGGTCGAGCATCTCGCGACCCATGAGGTCCTTGATCTGCTCGTACTTCTGCCGCGCCTCGTCGCTGCGCCAGTCGTACTCGGAGAGCTCTTGAACGGCCTTCGCGGGTGACGAGGGCAGCGCCTGCAGCTGGAGCTCGTTGAAGCGGGCGTCGTCGTCGAGCGCCCGCGCAAGTTCCTTGCGTTCGGCCAGCACGGCTTCGTCGAGCAGCTTCTTGATGTCCTGCAGCGTTCCGTCGAGGTTGTTCTGCTGCAACAGTTTTCGACGCTTGCTGTTGGCCTCGGCGGCCAGCCGGTCGGCGCCACGCATGTTCTGGGTGCCGCGCCGCATCAGCTCGGACAGTGCACGTCGCGGCGAACTGCCCTCCATGACGTCCTGCCCGATCTGCTCCAGCGCCTCGCGCAGGTCGACCGGCGGAGCCAGCGGGTCGGGCCCGCCGGAGTAGCGCGAATACCGCGAAGTGCGCTTAACCATAAATTGTTTCGCCCTCCCCCGACACCTTGTCGATGCGCTTGGCCAGGTACAGCGCCTCCAGGGCCAGCTCCAGGGCGGCGGCGCGTTCACCGTCGCTCTGGGCGCCAAGCCGCTCGGCGATGGCGTCGACCACGGGCAGTCCCGGCAGCGCGGCGAGTACGTCCTTG
>Ga0209051_1003528_pt1 | contig 10206 bp, 10 predicted proteins | sample AraplaCvi_mMS_r2_2_FD_184286 | JGI IMG/M metagenome (GOLD analysis project Ga0209051, IMG submission 184286) | Arabidopsis root microbial communities from North Carolina, USA - plate scrape MF_Cvi_mMS_r2 (SPAdes) (version 2) | ecosystem: Host-associated > Plants > Roots > Endosphere | place... | reverse complement strand
TCGATTCGCAAGCGGTGTATGTAGCGTATCCGGCGGCAGGCTACTCCGATAGCTGGCCTTCCGGTGACCCCGAGTCCGCCAAGGATTCGTCGAGCAACTTGCTATACAGTTACGCTGCATTCGCTAATACTTGGGCGAAGCGCGCGCCTACACTTTACGTCGGCGCAAATGACGGCATGCTTCACGCGTTCGACGCGACCCTGGCAAGCGACAAATACTCCGGGACACCTGCGGACACCGTGGATCGCGCTCCTTCGCCCGGCACTGAGCGTTGGGCATACATCCCCAATGCGGTTTTCAACCATCTGTACGATCTGGGACGTCTGACCGACTACAAATTCATCCCGACGGTGGATGCCACGCCGGTGGTGCGCGATGTCTTTTTCTCCTCGGGCACAAAGGGCTGGCACTCGATCCTGATTGGCGGCCTGCGCATGGGTGGCCGTGGCGTTTACGCGCTCGATATCACCGATCCATCGGCGACCGAGGCGGGTGCTGCGAACAAGGTGCTGTGGGAGTTTAATAGCTCCGTGCCGTCCACCACGGCAGGGAACCCGGCTAACCTGGGTTACACCTATGGCCGCCCGAACGTCGGCCGACTTGCGAACAAGAAGTGGGTGGTACTGATTCCGAGTGGCTACTTTCCGAATGGTACGGACTGCAAGGACATTCCCGCGGCGTGCAACACGACCAGCTCGCTTTTCGTCGTCGACGCGCAGACTGGCGCGCTAATCAAGGAGCTGAAGACGCCGGCCGACACGACGAGCTTTGGCCTGTCCTCTCCGGTGCTTGGTGACTACAACAGCGATCAGGTGGATGACGTCGCCTTTGCCGGCGACCTGCAGGGCCAGTTGTGGCGCTTTGACCTTACTGATCCGGATCCGGCGAATTGGGCGGTTAACCTGGCCTACAATCCTTCCTCGGACCACCTTGGCAAGCGTCCGATCACCGTCATGCCGCGCCTGTTCGCCGACCCGAACACGCAGAACTTCATCGTGGTCTTCGGCACCGGCAAGTACCTTGGTGGTAGCGACAACACCATCGATTCCACGACCCCGGTGCAGGGTGTGTACGGTATTCGCGAACCCGGCAAACCTGGCCAGGCCGCGGTGCAGGAAGCCTCGTTGATCAAGCAGAAGATGACCGAGGTCGACCAGATCCGTGGCCTCAAGGCGGACCCGGTACCGCTCGTCGACAAGGACGGCAAGGCCGTGGGTGGCTGGTACTTCGATCTGGTCGTGACCGATGCGGACAACAACGTCACCGATGCTGGCGAGCGCGTCGTGGTCGATCCGACGGCCCTGTTCGATAGCGGTCGCGCGATCGTGACCACGCTGATCCCGACCGGTACCGATCCGTGCGAGCCCGACCGCCAGGGTGCGGTGCTGGTCATTGATGCGGCGACCGGCGGCGCTGGTGCAGGTGTTGGTTTCGGCACGATCAAGAACTGGCCGGATGGCTACTCCCAGGCAGGTGCCCGCGTGACCAACGTGCCCACCAACGGCCAGTTGCCGGCGGCGAGCCAGGTGGGCGGCGGCCAGATCTACCTGCCGGGCATCTCGCTCTCCAAGAGCGGTGCGACGTTCGGCTTCGGCGATGCGATCTGGCGCCGTCGTTCGTGGCGCGTGCTCAATAACGGGAACAATTGATCATGACCAAGCACAGGGGACAACGCGGGCAGGGCGGTTTTACCCTGCTCGAACTGATGATCGTGGTCACGGTGATCGCGATCCTTACGGCAATCGCCGTATCGTCTTACAACCGATATGCCTTTCGCGCGCGCCGTACGGATGCGCAAGGCATGTTGATGCGGGTCGCTACGGCGCAGGAGCGTTACTACGCGACCTACAACAAGTACGCGAGCTCAGTGACGGGGGATCTGAAGTTCGGGACGGATACCACGGACAATGGTTACTACCAGATCAGCCTGGCAGCCATAAAGGACATCACCACCGACTACATAGCGACGGCCACGCCGCAGGCCGGCCAGGCGAAGGACACGTGCGCGAAGTTGACGATCAACTCCCTCGGCGTCAAATCGCAGAGCGGACAAGACAACGTCAATGGGAGGTGCTGGTGAAATCCCGGATGCCCATGCATTCTCGCGAGATCGCCGGCTTGTCGCTGGTTGAGCTGATGATCACCATCCTCGTCCTTGCGATCTTGTTGGCCGTGGCCGTCCCGTCGTTGCGCACGGCGATGCGTCGCGGGTACGTTTCGAATACGACCAACGACCTTGCGGGTGACCTGGCCTACGCTCGAGCCGAAGCGGCCGGGCGGCACAAATATGTCTCGATCTGCCGTTCCACGGATGCGGAGACATGTGATACCGGCACATCCAGTTCGTACGCCACCGGCTGGCTTATCTACGCTTACGACGGGGGCAGCACGGGTCCGAACCAGACCTACAGCACCACCGCCGACCCCGCGCATGCGCTCCTGCGTGCATCAAAAGGGGATGACCGGACCTCCATATCGGCCACTGATGAGAAGGTGCTGACGTTCAACCAGAGCGGCCTGCCAGTGACCAACAACGGGCGCACGGCCGAGAACTTCGTCATCTGTGTGCTCAACAAGTCTGGAGATGGCGCGGAGAGCACGGCGGAAGTCCCGGGCCGGCAGGTTTCCCTGAATCCATCCGGAGGGGTCTCGATCGCCGAATTGGCCCCAGCAGCGGCCTGCACCCTGTAGCCCGGGGCCGTTGACGTGCCGGTCGCTCCCCCGTAAAATGCGCGGCTCGATGGGCGGTTAGCTCAGCGGTAGAGCACTGCCTTCACACGGCAGGTGTCACAAGTTCGATCCTTGTACCGCCCACCATCGAATATGCCCTGTTAGACAGGGACTTAAAGGGGAATCCATAGCGGGTTCCCTTTTTTGTTGCCGTCGAGAACGTGCACAACTTACCCCCATCGTTCACAGCGTGCAATGTGCACGGACCTGATGACCCTGTGAGCATGCACAGCTAGATTTGTGCACAGCCTCGACTAACCCCTTGATGGATCTAGACGTAGCCCTGCCTAGTTGAGGCAAGGGACAGGCTGCTCCTGTCGTTTGGTTAGCACCAAAGCATCTACCGCTGAGCTAACCGTAGCCTGCTAGGTGTCACCTGATGCACCTGGGCAATGGCTGCTACAGATACAGAGAACCCCCAAGAACTCTCTGGGAATTCAGGCTTGGTCAGCCGCCGGGGTACAAGGGGGTTAGGGGTAGGGCTACATATACGTATTTCAACTAAAAAATTTCTAACCGAAATACGCCGGGTTAGGGGACAGCTTAGCTCGCTGAGTTAAGAGCTTTCCATCCGTCAAATCTACGGTGATGACTGCATGATTGGTTTCCCCTGTCAGGTTCCAGTTGGCTATTTGCTGGTATCGCTTTGAGGAGAAATGACCTGTCGCAAAATTGAAGTCGGACACTGCGCCAGCCAAGTAGTCAGCCATCCGAATCATAGGGTCCATGTAGCGCATGAGGTCATCATCATGCTTCGGAAATATGAAAGAGGGGAGGGCGGATGATGTGGTGACAGGTGTTCGCTGAGCCTGATGATAGATGTATAGCATGTGCGCAATGTCGTAGATCACGCCTTCGTGTGTGGAGAACATGTTGTCTCTATCAGACATCCAGAGGATTGCTGCGGGTTCTGCTGCCTCGTACAGGAAGGCGAACACGACAGGTGCAATGCTTGCGACGATGATGAGTTGCCGGGCTAGACGCTGATTGAAATTTGCTCGCTGACTTGCCGAAAGAAATCTGCCAAGCCGGTACTTTATTTTGGAGACATGCTCAGCAGCAGACGGTTTACGTTCGATGATTTGATCGGCCACTACCATCAACTCAGCTAAGAAATCTTGCAGCCGATCGAGTGTTATGTAGTCACGAAGGAGCTTCGTATTCTTTTGAATCATCACACTGAAATGGAATAGGACAGGTGACCTGATGATCTGTAGGAATTCAAAGTTTGGTGATCTTGTATTCTTGATATCCCGCGCAGCTACAAATGGAATCTGCAAGGAGAGCATCTTCAGTTCGGGCCCATCCAGCGCAACACTGAAAGTGACTACATCGTTCTTCTTAGGCTCGCTGCCTAGGCAGTAGTCAGAAAACACATGCCAGTTTCTTCGCTTCGGAAGAGTGCCGAACGATCTCTTTAGTTCATCGAGAGCAGATTGCTCTAAGCTGCCTCTCAACCCCTGCATCAACTCATACATAGTCGCCCCTTGACTCTTTCCGTGATTTCGGCATTATGCGCTCACGGTAAACGGGCCGGCTACGTAAGTGGCGAACCGTAGGAGCTAGGCTCCAGGTGACGTAAGCCGGAAAGCTATGGGGTAACCCACGTAATCCTAAGCTTGCCATCACCTACCCCGTAGGAGGTTCAATTCTGCTCACCATGACAGCCGGTGCATAGGCGTCGCCTCTGTATGGCAAGAGGTTGAAGGTTCTGCCATCGGTTGCTCATGCCGAACACGGGACATAGCTGACACGCAATGTGTCCCTATGATCTAAGCGAAACCCTTTAGGGGAGGGTAGAGCATGCCTGACATACGTCGGATGGTACGCATCGGGTGGGCTCACCTGAGCAATCTTTACTATGACTTCCTTGACCTGCCTAAGCGCATCAGGCTATCGGCTTATGCAGCAACGACCATTGTGGTCATCGTGTGCTGCTGTTGGTACTTAGGGACAGGCATCACTGCTCAGGTAGATAGGGTAGGTGCTATGTGCAAACCTGACTATCCATTAGCTATCACTGTTACCAATCACACCTTCAAAGACATTCTTAGAGTAAGGATGATCCTTGATGTGAGGGATGCTGCATCAAAGAAGAATGAGCTATTCAGCGACCACAGAGTCTTTGAGTGGAAGATGCTTGGAGAGACACTTCCGCTCCAGCCTTGGGAGCAACGTACCTTGTGCTTCAGTGACTATGCATTGAGTAGCTATCGACTAGAAGAGTACGTATCACCCAAGGTCTACATCACTGCATATGATGTGGATTACTCTGACTGAGTTCTAGCGGTGATGGTAGGAGTAGGAAAAGTACTATGCACCAATCGTGTAAAAATAAATAATTATGCTCAATGCTTGAAGCTGTCAACATCTAATCTAGCAATATCCTCATCGAATTCATTAGCAATCCTGGCTTCGATGGCTAGATGCTTCTGTAGCTCAAGCTTAGATGGTCTACCTACAGGTCTAGTCTTACCTGTTACTCGTAGCATCTCCTTCACTGCTACAAGGTTTCGTTCCTCTACTCCCTCTTTGAGAGCTTGCATAGCTACATCAGACCAATGAAGTCTATGCTCTCTATCCCATCCATGCTCTAAGGCATACTCATCTAGCATCAATAGGGTAACTCCCCATTCCTTTGCTAGCTTCTTATGAGAGTAGGCTGTTACATATTTATCTTTTCCATCTACTGGAATCATTATAATTCTCCTTGCTTTTGATCTTGATCTTGATCTTTACAGCATGCTTTTAAATGAAAGTTCTTGCTTTTCCATTCCGGAGAAAGCGAAGCTTTGTTCGGACTTGTTACAACTCCTATAAACTAATACATAGAAATCATTATTAGGGATTGTATTGAATCTTTCCCAAGCTTCGCTTGCTCAAGAAGGGAAGAGCAAAAGCATATATACCTATGTTAGATGTTCACGTTTCTCCTAAATATACTTAGGAGGAAAATGAACACATCACCTGAGTAGTTTGTTGACCTTACCGAGGCTAATGTCTAGTTGCTGAGCAATGGCTCTCTGAGACATACCCTGAGCTTTGAGCGTCCTAGCTTGCGTAGCAAGGTTCTCACGCTCCATATTTCTCTTGTCTTGAGCCTCAGTGGCTAACCTCTCGGGAGGGTCAACCATTAGGCAGGTATCAATCAGGCAGGAACCATCAAAGTCTAGAGCTAGCTTCCTGGCTTGCGTATAGCTGGTGACGATATGCCATGTATCTTCCTCAGAATCTTCTATACGAGCACTAGTTCTATGAGCAAACTGAGAGAGCTGGTCATCCTCTCTAGCCCATCTCATGGCATCTTTACCTTCCTGTAGAGGTATTCCCATCTTCTGCAAGATCCTTACAGCAGGACCATATTCATCAGGAGAAGGATTGCCATGGAGGATATGGATAGAAATTCTCTTATCCTTCCACTCGTTCAATCCTCTTGTGTCGAACGGTGTACGTTCAACATGCTTAGGTAGATCAGGCTTACACCATTCATGGCTAGCAAAGATTGCTGGGTTGCCATTGATGTATCTAAGGGCTCGCTCCACGGCATGACTTCCGAAGCATTCTGAGTTCCACTCAGTAGCTACAGAACCATCAGGCATGGTCATCAGCATACGCTTAGAAACATATGCACCTTCCTGATCTCTAATCAGAGGAAGGATGTGAGGTAGACCCTTACGTAGCATCTTCTTCTTGATGATGTTGAGCTTGAATCCCTTACGTACAGCATGTCTAGCAACAAGGCTTCTATCAACATTCGCTCCCATGATGGTCACTGATGCTGCATTATCGAAGCACTTGGTAAAGTCATTGAAGCCCTCGACGCTGATCCGGACGCTATCTTTTCCCTTATCGTTCCTGTTAGGTGTAGCTGTCACAGTCTTGGTAGGACTGAGCATGGCATCAAGAACCATAAGAAGTGTTTTGTTTCGGGGCCGCTTGTTCCTGGCATCTTCAATACCCTGAGCATGAATCTCCCATGCTTCCTCTAGCATGAACTCATTGATGATGAGTCCACCATCGTCATCACAGTCTCCAACATAGGGAGCGATGACACGCTCATATTCTCTAGACAGCATCATTGCATGATCAATCTCCTCTGATTTAGGGGACTCATCAATGAATAGTTCCCACCCTGCTAGCAGCTCTGGCTTCACTGAGGCAAGGCATCTATGGGTGATGATGACTAACGGCGTCCGCTTGTCACCAAGGGCTTTGTTAGCTTGGTGGATGACCGATCCTACATCTCTGGTCTGACCTGTGAAGATCGGCATGTAAGGCTTCTCAGCCTGATCTAATCGTTGCATGACCTCTTTGGCTAGTTGCCTTGTGGGTGATGCATAGACATATCGTTTAGCAGGGTCGATGCCTTCGATGAATGTCTGTGTCTTACCTACACCGGGATTGCCGGATAGTACGTCTACGATGGTAGCCATATGGTGTTGCTCCTTATTGTTGGCTGGGCTATTGCCAGCGTGATGGTTGCTCCTTTGTTGAGCAGGGTTAGGGTTGTTACTCAGTGATGCGGTACTTGCGAGAGATATCCTTACGGATAGCAGCCATAAGCTCAGCACCCTCTCTAGTTGTGTTGGTAGCTCTACCTGCTGACTTCACACCAAGTAGGTTGCCCTGAGCGTCATAGATCATGTTGCTGTCTTTCACCTGGGCTTTGTCCTGAAGCTCCTGAGCTACCTGTGCATCAATGCTTGCTCTGATGAGAGGATCACTCTTGTAGAGGTCCATGACAGCACTGCCACCGGCTTCTCCCCAGATAGCTGCACGATCTTTATCATTGCCAATGCTTCGCTTACGTTGGGGCTCTGAGGGCTTCTCAGCCTGTGCTACGGGTAGGGCATCAGTGTCGGATGAGAAGATGTCGCCTGAGTTAGAGAATAGGTTGTCGGTCATGGTGTCTCCTTAGACTGGTTCGATTAGTCGATATTGGTTCTTAGTGAATGGGGTGCTTCTATCTCTCCGTACCTCAACAAGGCCAGAGTCCTGCATGCGTTTAATAATGTTGGCTACACCAGTATTGGTTAGCCCTGTAACTCCGGCTAGATCGTTGAAGCTGAGGCTTGCCCAGCCTGTGTCATCTAGATGGTTCTGAATGGTCAGGTAGACAATCTTGCTACCTACTGACCGTAGCCCCTGATATTGCAGGGCTACAATGTCTTCCACTGTAATGGACATTGGTTAGTCTCCTTTTAGTTATTGTTGGTCCTCTATATATATAAGACTGAAATTTTCGGGAAATGTTCGATAGAGCTTGAAGTCTTTTAGAAAATAGTTCCCCTATATATAAAGACTCAGAAATTGGCAAAAATACAAGTTGGCCATTTTCTATCATTCAGCATTTGTTAATATTGTGGACACGAGAAAGGGGCAGGCAAGAACTCATCTTGCCCACCCTATACATATATAGATCAGAAAATCAGGAAAAATGTATCATCTTCCTGAGGTCTTTTTTATTCTTGTATATTATATAAGACTGAAAAAACTTAAAAATAATAACCTAATCTTCAAAAAATTTCGCAATATCTTTCAAAGCCCCTAGTCAATCAGGTGGAGTACATCCCTAGCATTCAGATGGGTATACCTAGCCACTGACCTAGGATCACGATGACCACTCACCACCATGATCTGAGCATTGTTCAAACCCTTCTTAGCCACATTGGTAATGCGGGTATGACGTAGTTGGTGGATGCGTACAGTGTCAGGTAGACCAAGCTTCTCCCTAGCCCTCTTAACCGCATTAGAGGCGCTGTGGGGCTGAACCTCAAACAATTTATCTGAGGGTTTCCCCTGACCTCGGCATCGCGTTACAGCAAGCTCTAGAAGCTCTACAGCCCTCTTGGTGAGGGGGACATTCCTTGTGCCTGTCTTGCCATCAATCACATCCACAATCCTTTCCTCCAGGTGGAGACAGGACCTAGTGAGCTTGATGATTTCAGACCTACGCATAGCCGTTTCATAGGCTAGCTCCACAATGATTGCCATCGTGGGTTTGAGTTCCGATAGCAGTCTATCTAGCTCCTCTCTACTCACCACCTTATCGCTAGGCTTAGAGGCAGGAGGCATCAGGATGCTAGCTACAGGGTTGGCTACATCCAGTAGGAGTTCCCTCTGTGCATACCGATAGAACCTTGAGAGAAAGGCTAGCTGTCCCCTACAGGTTTCAGGTCTCACTTCCTTCAACCTTCTCAGCTTGAAGTCATTGACCATTCGAGGAGTGAGTTGATCGATGCTGACAGGGAAGACCTTACCTAGCTGGTCAGCAATCATCCTGCACTTCTCATAGCCCTGATGGCCTCTCAGGCGAGCCTCAGCGTATGCGTAGCCAAGCTCCTTCACCGTGGGTAGGGATGCACCCTGTGAGGCTTCCTCAGCCCTCCTGAGAGCGTCCTGACCGTCTACCCATGCCTGTGCTGCACCTTGAGTAGGGAAGGTCTTAGAGATGGGCTTCTGTCCCTTGGTGCGTACCTGTACGTTCCAGTTCCCACTGGATAGCTGTCGAATGTTGGCCATGTTGTGAACTCCTATGGTGAAAGGGAGTTCTCGACAACCTCTTGTGTGGCCTAATAAACTTTGTCAGGCCCAAGAGTTTTCACACGGCAGGTGTCACAAGTTCGATCCTTGTACCGCCCACCATCGAATCCTTGAAAACCCGGCCTCGCGCCGGGTTTTTTTTGCCCCGCCGTTCCCTAAGCCCCGGGGAAGGCGCCAGCCCTTAGAATCGCCGGACGCACGCCCCAGGACATCGCCATGCACGAAGCCCTCACCGAGCTCCACCTGATCACCCTTACCCCGTGGAAGATCATCGGCCTTATCGGCACCTTGCTCTTCACCGCGCGCTGGTTCGTCCAGTTCTACGCCACGAAGAAGAACAAGAAGGTCACGGTACCCATGTCGTTCTGGTACCTGTCCGTCAGCGGTAGTGTCCTGACCCTGGCCTATTTCATCTGGGGCAAGAACGATTCCGTCGGCATCATCCAGACCGCCTTCCCGATGCTCGTGTCCTTCTACAACGTGTTCGCGCACCTGAAGAACAAGGACAACAAGGAAACGGTGAAGCCGGGCGGCCCGGAAGACAACTAAGCCCGGCTGTTGTGGGAGCGCGCTTGCGCGCGATGGGCGCCGCGGCATCCCCATCGCGCGCAAGCGCGCTCCCACGGGTGAGACTCAATCCGGGTCGTAGTCCAGGTTGGTGGCCAGCCAGCGTTCGGCTTCCTGGCGGTCCCAGCCCTTGCGCTTCGCGTAGTCGTCGACCTGCTCGCGGGTGAGGCGGCCGACCACGAAGTACTGGCTGTCCGGGTGTGAGAAGTACCAGCCGGAAACGGCGGCCGTGGGGTACATGGCCATGCCTTCGGTGAGTTCGACGGTGGTGTGCTTCGTCGCATCGAGCAGTGCGAACAGCGTGCGCTTCTCGGTGTGCTCGGGGCAGGCCGGGTAGCCGGGGGCAGGGCGGATGCCGCGGTAGGA
>Ga0209051_1003527_pt1 | contig 10210 bp, 11 predicted proteins | sample AraplaCvi_mMS_r2_2_FD_184286 | JGI IMG/M metagenome (GOLD analysis project Ga0209051, IMG submission 184286) | Arabidopsis root microbial communities from North Carolina, USA - plate scrape MF_Cvi_mMS_r2 (SPAdes) (version 2) | ecosystem: Host-associated > Plants > Roots > Endosphere | place... | reverse complement strand
CCTCGCGCGCCCGGAAAACGGGGTCGATACCACCAGTATCGACCCCGTTTTCCGGGCCCACGATCATCACGATCTGGACGAATCGACATGCCGCGAATTTCTCGATCACGACACTAGTGTCGTGATCGAGAAGTCCCTCGACGAACGTCCGCGCCGGGACACGGCGACGCGTCGTCCGCGTGCCGCTCGAAGTGCAGGAGATCGCGCCACTGCCCGTGCAGCCGCACCGAGCGCCGCGAGTGCCCGAAGCGCCGGAAGCCGCGGCGCTCCAGCACGCGGATCGAGCCGGCGTTGCCGGGCCACGCGGTCGCCTCGACGCGCCACAGGGCGAGCGGCCCGAAGGCCTGCGCCAGGCACAGCGCGGCGGCGGCCGTGGCCACGCCGCGGCCCGCCTCGGCGCGCGCGACGCGGTAGCCCAGCTCCGCGCACTGGTGCTGCGAGCGGCGCACGCCGTGCAGGTTGACGCGGCCGACCAGCCGCTCGCCGTCGAGCACGAGGAAGTGGTAGCCGCGGTCGTCGCGCCGCGCTTGCGCGGACTGCGCGATGGCCGCGTGCACGCCCTCGAGGCTGTAGAAGGCGTCGTCGCGCGGCTGCACCCAGGTCTCGAACCATTCGCGGTTGGCGAGCTCGAAGGCGAGCAGCGTCTCGGCGTCGGCGGGCTCGGGCGGACGGATGCGCAGGGCGGCCGGGGCTTGCATCGGCCGATTAGAGCAGCGTGATGCCCGGCAGCGTCGTCAGCGAGGTCTCGCGCATCAGGCGCACGAACTCGGCGACATACGGCCGCGCCCGCAGCCGTTCGGGCACCGCGGCGTAGAGCCGGCCCTCCAGGCCATGGGCGCCGATGCGCTGGCTCGCGACATAGCCGCGGTCGAGGTAGCTCTTGACCGCCCACAGCGGCAGCGCCGCGAGGCCGCGGCCGCTGGCGACCAGCTGCAGCATGGCCACCGTGAGCTCGGTCGTGCGGCGCGCGGGCGCGACGCCGGCCGGCGCGAGCACGCGCCGCACGATATCGAGCATCTCGTCGGGCACCGGATAGGTGATCAGCACCTGGTTGGCGAAGTGGCGCGCGGTGAGGTGGCTGCGCGCCAGCAGCGGATGCCCGTTCGGCAGGATGGCCACGATCTCGAAGCCGAACAACGGCAGGAAGACGACGCCGCTCTCCTCGCCCTCGGCCGACTCCGAGACGATGGCGACCTCGGCCTTGCCCTGGTGCAGCAGGCCGACCGGGTCGGCGTGGAAGCCGGAGACGATGTCGAGGTCGACCTCGGGCCAGCGCGCGCGGAACGCGTCCATGGCCGGCATCAGCCAGTCGAAGCAGGTGTGGCATTCGACGGCGATGCGCAGCACGCCGGCGGCGCCCTCGACGAGGCGCGCGACGTCGCGCTCGGCGTCGTCGACCTGCGGCAGCACCGCGTCGGCGAGCCGCAGCAGGCGCTGGCCCGGCGCGGTGAACAGCACCGGGCTGGACTTGCGCTCGAACAGCTCGGCGCCGTAGTGCGACTCGATCGCCTTGAGCTGGTGCGACAGCGCCGACTGCGTGAGGTTGAGCATCTGCGCGGCACGCGACAGGTTGCCCGTCGCGCGCAGCGCGCGCAGGGTCTTGAGGTGGCGAAGTTCGAGGGGTGACTGGGTCATGCGTGAGCCAGATTCATGATGATCTGTAAAACGTTTCGCTTGAGTTCATGGCCGGGGGCGAACGATGATCTCGAACGATTCATCATACGTCGACTTCATCATGATCAAGATTCATGCACTCGGCTTCCCGCGCATGGGCGCGAACCGCGAGCTCAAGCAGGCGCTGGAGCGCCACTGGCGCGGCGAGATCGACGCCCCGGCGCTCGAAGCGGTCGGCGCCGGGCTGCGCGAGCGCCACTGGGCGCTGCAGCGCGCCGCGGGACTCGACCTGGTCGCCGTCGGCGACTTCGCCTTCTACGACCACGTCGCCAACCACGTGCAGCTGTTCGGGTGCGAGCCCGCCCGCTTCGGCTTCACGGGGGAGGAGCCCGCGCTGGCGCGCTACTTCACGCTGGCCCGCGGCGTCGCGGCGGAACACGAGCACGGCCCGGGCTGCGACTGCGGACGCCTCGGCGGCGCCGGCACGGCCGCGCTGGAGATGACCAAGTGGTTCGACACCAACTACCACTACCTCGTCCCCGAGTTCGACGCCTCGACCACGTTCCGGCTCGCGCCGGAGCGCCTGCTGGCCGAGGTGGCGCAGGCCCGGGCGCTGGGCCACGCGACCAAGGTGGCGCTGCTGGGCCCGCTGACCCTGCTCTGGCTGGGCAAGGAGAAGCAGGCCGGGTTCGACCGGCTCGACCTGCTCGAGCGCCTGCTGCCGGCCTATGCGGCCCTGCTGGACGCCTTGCGCGAGGCGGGCGTCGAATGGGTGCAGCTCGACGAGCCCATCCTGGGCGTCGACCTGCCCGGCGCGTGGTCGCTCGCGTTCGAGCGCGCCTACCACGCGCTCAAGTCCGCGCGGGTCTCGATCATGGTGGCGACCTACTTCTCGCCGCTGGAGGATCACCTGAGCCTCGCCTGCAAGCTGCCCGTGGCCGCGCTGCACGTCGACGCGGTGCGCGCCGGCCACGAACTGCAGGCGGTGCTGGACTGGCTGCCGCCGCATCGCGCGCTGTCTCTCGGACTGGTCGACGGGCGCAACGTGTGGCGCACCGATCTCGACCGCGCGCTGGCACAGGCGCGCACGGCGCTCGAGCGCCGCGGCGGCGAGCTCTGGCTCGCGCCCTCGTGTTCGCTGCTGCACGTGCCCTTCGCGCTCGCCGACGACGCGGCGCTCGACCCCGAGCTGCGCGGCTGGCTGGCGGGTGCCCAGGAAAAGCTCGCCGAGCTCGGCACGCTGCGCCGCGCGCTCGTCGACGGCGAGGCCGCGGTGCGCGACGACCTGGCCGCCGCGCGCGCCGCGCTCGCCGGCCGCGCCGCCAGCCCGCGCGTGCGCCGACCCGCGGTGGCGGCGCGCGCCGCCGCCCTGCCCGCGGACGCCGACCGCCGCGGCTCGCCCTTCCACGTTCGCCAGGCACTGCAGCGCGCGCGCCTCGGACTGCCGGCGTTCCCGACCACCACCATCGGCTCCTTTCCCCAGACGCCGGAGATCCGCGCGGCCCGCGCCGCGTGGAAGCGCGGCGAGCTCGCCGCAGGCGCCTACGAGGACGCGATGCGGCGCGAGATCGCGTACGCGGTCGAGCGCCAGGAGGCGCTGGGGCTCGACGTGCTGGTGCACGGCGAGGCCGAGCGCAACGACATGGTCGAATACTTCGGGGAGCAACTCGATGGTTTCGCCTTCACGGCCAACGGCTGGGTGCAGTCCTACGGCTCGCGCTGCGTGAAGCCGCCCATCCTGTACGGCGACGTGGCCCGCCCGCGCCCGATGACCGTGGCGTGGACCGCGTACGCCCAGTCGCTGACCGCGCGACCGATGAAGGGCATGTTGACCGGCCCGGTCACGATCCTGCAGTGGTCCTTCGTGCGGGACGACCAGCCCCGCGCCGACACGGCCTTGCAGATCGCGCTGGCGATCCGCGACGAGGTGCGCGACCTCGAGGCCGCCGGCATCGGCATCGTGCAGATCGACGAGCCCGCGATCCGCGAGGGGCTGCCGTTGCGCCGCGCGGCCTGGCGCGGCTACCTCGGCTGGGCGGCGCACGCGTTCCGCGTCAGCGCGAGCGGTGCGGCCGACGCCACCCAGGTCCACACGCACATGTGCTACTCGGAGTTCAACGACATCCTGCCCGAGATCGCGGCCATGGACGCCGACGTGATCACCATCGAGACGAGCCGGTCGGGCATGGAGCTGCTGCGCGGCTTCGGCGACTTCCGATATCCGAACGAGATCGGCCCGGGCGTCTACGACATCCATTCCCCGCGCGTGCCGGCGCGCGAGGAGATGGCCGCGCTGCTGCGCAAGGCGGCGACGGTGGTCCCGCCCGAGCATCTGTGGGTCAACCCGGACTGCGGCCTGAAGACGCGGCGCTGGCCCGAGACCGAGGCCGCGCTGCGCAACATGGTGGACGCGGCGCGCGAGCTGCGGGCCGAGCTGGGCTGAGATACTGCGGGCTCTCGAAACGGGAGCCCACCCATGTCCACGCCCATCACCGCCGGCGCCGTCGTCTTCGCCAAGGACGTCGTGCGGGTCAGCCGCTTCTACGCCCGCGTCGCGGGGCTGGAGATCGTGCACGAGGTCGCCGACCACGTGGTGCTGGAGTCGGAAGGCTACGAGCTGGTCGTGGTCGCCATTCCCGCCGAGGTCGCCGCGCGGATCGTCATCGAGACGCCGCCGCAGCGGCGCGAGAACACGGCGCTCAAGCTGGTGTTCTGGGTCGACGACCTCGGCGAGGCCCGCGCCGCCGCGCGCGAGGCCGGCGGCGACCTGAACCCGCCGGACAGGGAGTGGAACTTCCAGGACACCGTCGCGTGCGACGGGTGCGATCCCGAGGGCAACATGATCCAGCTGCGCCAACTCATTGATTGAGGCTCAGCCGCCGGCCTTCCTGACCTTGTGGCCTTGCGCCGTGAGCAGGGCCAGCACGCGCTCGCGATGATCGCCCTGCAGTTCGATCGTGCCGTCCTTCACCGTGCCGCCGACGCCGCAGGCCGCCTTCAGCTTCTTGCCGACGGCCGCGAGCGCGTCCTCGTCGAGCGCGAGCCCACGCACGACGGTCACGCCCTTGCCCCCCCGGCCCTTGGTCTCGAAGAACAGGCGGACGACGCCGTCGCCGGCCGGGGCCGCGGGCGCCTTGCGGCAGATGCATTGCGCGAGCGGCCGGCGGCAGACGGGGCACATGCGGCCGGCCTCGGTCGAGTAGACGAGGCCGCCGTTCGGATTCACGGGCTTCATGCGGCGATTGTCGCAAGGTCGGACGAGAGGCTTGCGCCCGTCCGGGCGCCGGCCTCGCGCTCGCGGACCTGCATTCGTCGCGATGGGAGAATGCGGGCCATGCCCGCCCGATTCCTCTCGCGCCATCTGCTTGCCAGCGCCCTCTTCATCGCCGCTGCGCGGGCCGCCGCGGTCGAGCCCCTGGAGCAGCACGACATCGTGCTGCTCCAGCCCGGCACGCTGATCGAGCAGCGCGTGGAGGGCGGCGCCGATGCGATGGCCGAGTACATCAAGCGCCTCGGTGCGGCCTCGACCACGGCGATGCGCGAGACGCCGCAGCAGATCCCGACCGCCGGCTTCATCGTCGTGGCGCTGCGCGCGGGCGGCCGGGCGCATGCGTGGTTCGACTTCAAGCCCGCGTTGGGCGCGGCGGCGACGGCGGCCCTGACGCACGTGGTGGAGACCGTGCCGCCCACGCCGGTGAAGGGCGGGGACGTCGTCTTCGCGTTGCGTGTCAGCGTGTGGGGCGCAAAGCCGCCCACCACCGTCGCGCCGGCACCGGCCGAGTGGAAGGAGGCGGCACGCCAGGCCGGACACAAGCTGGATCTCGACGTGTTGGTCGACCAGCTCTGGCCGCGCTGAGCGACGCCGCCGGGGCCGCGCGGCGGATCGGAACCTCCGCGCTCGGGCGCTCTTCGCGCGAGGCCAAGGGGACTGGCCTGCGGCCTGTACCCGTGTTCGTCGTGGTCGCAATGCCGGGACACGAGGCCGGAGGCCAGTCCCCGTCGCAGAGCGCCTCGTCGGGGAGGGCTCTGACGCCCTCCGGCGGGCCGCGCCGGGGATGGAGAGACCTCCGGCCTGCCGGCCTGCGGAGCGTCCTGCGGGCGGCCGCGCGGACGTCTCAGGGCGTCAGCGCCGCCAGCTTCCCGACGCCCGGCCCTGCCGCCGCGGTCTTGGTCCAGCTGCCTGCGACGCCCCAGCCGCCATAGGGGCGGAAAGGCACCGGATCCAGGCGATCGGGGCGCGGCCGGCGCGGGCCGTAGCGCCCCGCCCGCGACAGCACGCAGACCGGGCACTCGATGATGCTGGTCTTCTCCTCGTGGGAGAGGTGCACGACGCCGCACTTGGTGCAGTGGCTCAGGTGGGTGTCGGTGCCCTCTCGCATGGGCGTGAAGACGTCCTTCAGGAGCCGGCTGAGCGACACGCCGCAGTCCGCGTCGTAGGTGCTCGCGAAGTAGTCGTAGGCGCGCACCATGGACTCGAACGCGTCGACGCCGCTCGCCACCAGTCGACGCTGCAGGCGGAAGATGGCCGTGGCCGAGAGGCGACGCTGGGCGCTGCCCCACAGGTCGCGGTGGTCGCGGCTGCGGTCGCGCGGTGCGCCCTTCTCGCGCCGGATGCGGGGATTGAGGGTCTCGGCGATGCCGCGCAGCTGTGCGGCGCGGACGTCGCTGACGTCGAGCAGGCGTTCCTCGACCTCGCTCGGGCGCATCTGGTGGCGCAGCATGGTGAGGATCAACGCCGACGTGCCGGGCATGAGGAAGCTGGCCGGGGGACGCCCCGAACGACGGACGACCGCGGCCCGCTCGGCGGCGCGCCAGGCGCGGCCCTCGTGCAGGACGGCGTCGCGCAGGTGGGCGAACTCCTGTTCGCAGGCCTGGGTGAGCGCGATCAGTCCGCGCAGCAGGGGCTCGACCGGGTCTTCCTCGTGGCGCAGCAGGCGATCGAGCAAGGGGTCGGTCAGGCAGGGGACGATCAAGGGCGTCGGGGCGTTGCCGCCCCACTCGAGGAACGCGAACGCGGGCAGCTCCTGCAGCGCGCGGATGACCAGCGGGTCGGCGACGTCGCAGACGAGCGCGGCGAGGATGGGATCGTCCGCGTAGCGCACGAAGGTGGCGAGCACCAGGCGGTTGATGCGCTCCACGATGCCGCGGTAGGACTCGTGGGCGGGCGAGAGCATGGGCTGCCGTTCGGGCAGCCGGCGGACGAGGCGCTCGGTCAGCGCGGGGCGCCACAGCGCGACGGGCGTGGTGGCCAGGTCGTCGAGCTGGGCATCGGACAGGGCGGCGAGCCGGATGGCCACGCCGAGCGATACGCCGAACAGTTCCACCGCATGCTGCGGGTTCCGTTGTGCGACTTCGACGAGTCCGGCGATCAGCTCTTCGTTGAGCGTTTTCTGGTCGCTGGGACTCTTGGTGTTCAACTCCGGGTATGACATGGATCCTCCTCTGAGCGCGGCCTTGCTTGCGCAAGGGTGACCAGCAGGCGGCCAGGTTTGTTGTGAATCTCCGCAACGATCCTGTTTCGTTGGCCTTCTGTTGGTGTGAAGGAACTGTGACACACAATTTTCTGGCCATCAACGCCTATTTTGTGGGCCTTTTGGTGTGATGTGCGCTAAACTCTCGTTTACCCCGCCCCCGTACGCCCCGAATGTCCATGGAAACCCCCACCCCTTCGCGACCCGCCGGTCTCGACGCCGAGCCGTCCACCGAGCCCGCCACCAGCGTCGCGGTGCGCCGCTTCCTGGTCGCGCACGGGGTGCGCGAGCACAACCACGCCTCCGAGATCGCCCGCATCATCGACGTCGACCGCTCGCAGTCCTATCGCCGCCTCAAGGGCGACGTGGCCTGGAGCCGCGCCGACCTGCGCGCGATCGCCCACCGCTTCGGCGCCTCGGAGGACCAGCTGATGCCGCAGGACGAGCTCGCGCGGCCCGCGGCGCCGGCCGACGCGGTGCCGGCCACGGTGCGCGTCGCGCACCTGCCGCCGGTCGGCCTGCTGCTGGCGGGCGCCGAGTTGCGGCCGGACGAGTCGAGCGAACTCGTCGCGGTCCGGACGCCGAAGGGTTGGGAGGTCTGGGTCGACGGAGACGCTCCCGCGGGCGCGCGCCGTCACGCGATCGAGTCGCTGACGCTGCGCAGCCTGCCGCATCTGCAGGTCGCGCTGCTGGAGGATGACGCGCGCGCCGCCTCGGCGCTCGTCGACGCCTTCCGCCCGCTGGGCATCGTCGCGACGCCCTTCGCCGACGGCGCCTCGCTGCTCGCGGCGCTCGCGCAGCGGCGCTTCGACGCCTTCGTGCTGGACTGGCTGCTCGCCGACGGCACCGCGGGCCCCGTGGTGGCGCAGATCCGCCACCAGTGGCCGCATGCGCCCGTCGTCGTGGTCTCGGGCGCGCTCACCGCCGACGGCGAGATGGAGCGCACACTGCTGGACCTGTCGGCGCAGTGGAACTTCTCGACGCTCGACAAGCCGGTCAGGCCGATGAACCTCGCCAACGCCTTGAAGCAGCTGGTGTCGGCCGGCAGGGGCTAGCAGTCTGTGCGGCAGACGCCGCCCATCCTCCTAGCCGGTGGCTGGATGCACGGCTCCCCCGACTCGGGCGGCCATCGTCACGCGAAGAAGATGAGCCAGAGGCCGCCGAAGATCGCGACCCATTTCGAGAGGTAGTAGAGCTTGCGGTTGGTGGCCTTCAGCTTCTTCGTGGCCAGGCGCGCCTTGTAGGCGACCTGGAAGAAGCGGTTGATGCCGCCGATGTGCTCGCCGACCTCGTTCTGGCTCGCCGACGCGGCCATGATGTTGTTCGCGAACCAGCGGTTGATCGAGGCCAGGACGCCGCCGCGCAGCGGCCGCTCGATGTCGCAGAACAGGATCACGCGCTGGTGGTCGGTCGTGTTCTCGGCGTGGTGGATGAACGTCTCGTCGAAGACCACCGCCTCGCCGTCCTTCCAGAAATAGCGCTGGTTGTCGACGTCGATGTAGCAGCCCGGCGCGTTGGGCGTGATCAGGCCCAGGTGGTAGCGCAGCGAGCCGGCGTAGGGGTCGCGGTGGCGCACCAGCTTGCCGCCGGGCGGCAGCGACGCGAACATCGCGCCCTTGATCGAGGGGATGGCATTCAGCAGCTCGACCGTGCGTGGGCAGGCGGCGTTGGCGGATGCGAGCTCGTTGCCGTACCACTTCAGGTAGAAGCGCTTCCAGCCGGAGCGGAAGAACGAATTGAAGCCGAGGTCGTTGTAGCCGGTGGCCGCGCGGATGCGGCCGTCCTCGTTCAGGGCCAGCGCCTCGGCGCGGATCTCCTCCCAGTGCGCCTGCAGCGGCGCCAGGTCGGGGAACTGCTCGACCTTGGCGTAGGGCTGCACGCGCACGCGCGAGAACAGCACCATCAGCGTGTTGTACGGCGCGAGCAGCACCGTGTAGTCGGTGAGCGCCTTCAGCAGGCCGAAGCGGGCGCGCCCGCGCAGGTGCACGAACAGCGCCGAGGCGATGAACAGCACGAGGATGCCGAGGCGGATGACGGTGGAGGTCGAGTACTGCATGGCGCCGGGCGCGCTCGGGGCGCGCCGCACGGGAGAAAGGCGTATTTTGCCGCGCCCGGCGCCGGCGCGGGCCACGACGGGGGATTCGGATGCGCGACCGGGGCAGGAAGTCGCGTCAGCGCGCCGCCAGCGTGTGCTCGGGCGCGAAGTGCGTCTCGGGCGCTTCGCCGCGGAACTCCCAGGCGAACTGGTCGAAGGCGATCGGCTGGCGCAGCGGCACGCGCGAGCGCCGTTCGCGGCGTCCGCCGCCCCCGGCGCCGGCCGGCTCGTCGACCTCGAGCTTCTCGCCCGTCAGCAGGTCGGCGCTGACCGCGCGCACCGCACCGGGCCCCGCCTCGGCGGGGGCGACGCGCTCGCTGCGCACGGCGACCAGGCGCAGCATCTCGCCACGCGCCCCGCGGTACGCGAAGCGCCAGGTGCGCACGGTGGCGACGCGCGCCCCCGGATCGCTCGTGCCCACCTCCAGGCCGGCGTCGCGGATGCGCACCTGCACGTCGCAGCCGGCGCAGGCGGCGTCGACGTCGCCCGAGGCGTTGGCGAAGCGCCAGCCGCCCTGGGCGTCGCCCCGGAGCACCGCCACCAGGCGCACCCCGTGCTCGCCTCGGCCGAGCACGACGGCCGCGTCGCTCACGCCCGAGGCGTGCAGCGGGCCGAGCGCGTGCGAAAGCGGCTGCAGGCCCGGGAAGCGCTCCTTCAGCACGGCGAGCGCCGCCGCCGGCAGTGGCGTGCGCGCCGGCGCCCGGCCCGGCGCGACGAGCACCGCCGCCACGCAGGCGACGGCGACGAGTTGGGGGAACGAGCGCGTCGTCACGGCCGGTACTGGAAGACCGCCTCGAGCGGCTGCTCGAACGCCGCCGCGATGCGGAAGGCGAGTTCGAGCGACGGCGCATGGCGCCCGCCCTCGATGGCGATGATGGTCTGGCGCGTGACGCCGACGGCGTCGGCCAGCGCGGCCTGCGTCATCTCGTCGGCCTCGAAGCGCAGCCGCCGGATCGCGTTCACGACGCGGCCGGCCGACGCCCCCGTCATGCGCGCTCCTCGCGCAGGCTCATCCCGGTCTCCTGTCGAC
>Ga0209051_1003526_pt1 | contig 10214 bp, 7 predicted proteins | sample AraplaCvi_mMS_r2_2_FD_184286 | JGI IMG/M metagenome (GOLD analysis project Ga0209051, IMG submission 184286) | Arabidopsis root microbial communities from North Carolina, USA - plate scrape MF_Cvi_mMS_r2 (SPAdes) (version 2) | ecosystem: Host-associated > Plants > Roots > Endosphere | place: USA... | reverse complement strand
TGGTACGGGGACTTTCACGTCCTCCGGAACCTAAACCTTGAGGTAAAGCAAGGCGAACGCATCGTCATCTGCGGGCCGTCCGGCTCCGGCAAATCGACAATGATCCGCTGCATCAACCGTTTGGAGGAACATCACGCCGGCGTCATCCGGGTAGACGGCACCGAGCTTATTGATGACCTCAAGAGCATCGAGTCCATCCGCAAAGATGTCGGTATGGTCTTCCAGCACTTCAACCTCTTCCCGCACCTGACAGTTTTGGAAAACCTTATCCTTGGCCCGACCTGGGTGCTCAAGCGCTCGAAGGCCGATGCTAAGGCGACCGCGATGAAATACCTGGAGCGTGTCCGCATCCCCGACCAGGCAAACAAGTACCCTGGCCAGCTCTCCGGTGGTCAACAACAGCGCGTCGCAATTGCGCGCTCGCTCTGCATGGCCCCGAAAATCATGCTCTTCGATGAGCCAACATCGGCGCTCGACCCCGAAATGGTCAAGGAGGTTCTCGATGTCATGGTGAGCCTGGCACAAGAGAGCGGCATGACGATGCTCTGTGTCACGCACGAAATGGGCTTCGCTCGCAACGTTGCCGATCGCGTCATCTTCATGGACCGCGGCGAAATCGTCGAGGAAGCCGCTCCAGACACTTTCTTCTCAAGCCCGAAATCCGACAGAGCGAAGAAATTCCTCAGCCAGATCGTCCATTAGTCCTTCCCGCGCGCCACCAACCTCAGACCAGGCACATCAAAGATGAAAGATTCAAAGTCTCTCGGCTTCCAGACTCGCGCCCTGCACTACGGCTACGACGCCCTAGGCGAAGAATTCGGGGCAGTCTCTCCCCCGATTTACATGACGTCGACGTACGCTTTCGACAACACGGCAGATGCCGCTGCTGTGTTCAGTGGAGATAGCTCTCGTTACGTCTACGGTCGACAGCACAATCCGACTCAGGAGCTGCTCGAAAGACGCTTGGCCAACCTTGAGGGTGCTGAGGCTGGATTGGTGACGGGGTCGGGTATGGGCGCCATCTGTTCGACTCTGCTGACGCTCCTGTCGGCCGGCGACGAGTTGATTGTCCACCACACGATGTACTCGACGGCAACGTCCTTTGTCCATGAAGGGCTGCCCCGCTTCGGCATCACGGTCAAGAAGGTAGACCTCACGAATCCGGAAAACCTTCGCTCCGCCATTACTGACCGCACCAAGGTCATCTATTTCGAGACGCCGATCAATCCGACCGGCCAACTTCTGAATATTCGCACCTTGGCGGATGTTGCGCGCGCGTGCGGCAAAGCTAAGGTGCTCGTGGATTCGACGTTCGGTTCGCCAGCACTGCAGAATCCGCTCGCACACGGCGCCGACCTGGTGGTTCACTCCATGACCAAGTACATCAACGGCCATGGCGACTTGCTCGCTGGCGCGGTAATTGGTGATGCCGAAACCACTGGGAAGATCCGCACTGTTGGCCTCAAATACATGACCGGCTCGACACTCGCTCCGATGATGTGCTTCCTGGTCATGCGCGGCCTGAAGACGCTTTCCGTTCGTATGCGCCAACACGGCGAAACCGCGCTGAAGGTTGCCCAAATGCTCGAGCAGCACCCGGCGGTGAAGGTCGTGCGATACCCGTTCCTGGAAAGCAACCCGGACTATGAGTTGGCCAAGAAGCAGATGCGCCATGGCAGCGGGATGCTTTCGTTTGACCTGAAGTCGGGTCTCGAAGGCGCCATCAAGATGATTGATGGACTGCAACTCATATCGCGCGCTATCAGCCTCGGTGACACGGAGTCGCTCATCACCCATCCTGGCAGCCTGATTAAGGCGCGCCAGAAGGTTGAGCCCGCCGCGCGCCTGAGTGATGGCGTAACGATGGACCTCATCCGCCTGTCGGTAGGCTTGGAAGATGCAGAAGATCTGATTTCCGACCTGCGCCAATCTCTGGACCGCCTGGTCTGAGTTAAGTCATATCGGTTGGCCTCGCGTCACCGGCGGCGACGCGAGGCCTTTTTTCACCCTCATGTGCAATCTGTGTGCTTTCCTCACCACTTGCGCGTCTCAAGCTACGCCCAAGCGCTCGTCCTGGCGACTCCGCTGGTCTGGAAATCCCTCGGAGCGACATAGCCTCCGGCATTACCTCGTCTTCTAGTCGAGCCGCCGCCAGAGACGGCTCTAGGTCCTGTTCATTCTCAAGCACGCGCAGCCCACGGTTGCGGCCACCCCAACCTGCCTTAAGAATCAGGGGATAACCGATGCCGGCAGCCAGGCGCTTGCACTCGTCCAGATCCATCAGAAGCGGCTCGGTGGCCGGCATAACGGGCACGCCTGCTGGTGGCCTGATTACGGGCGGCCACCTTGTTGCCGAGCATCCGCTCGACTTCCGGCGACGGGCCCATCCAACGAATGCCGGCGTCAATGACCGCCTGAGCAACGTCCGGGGTGTTCAGACAGAAATCCGTATCCCGGGTGCATCCCGTCAACCTTGGCCTGTCGCGCAATCCGCAGCACGTCGTCGATGTCAAAGTAGGCAGCCGGCGGCTTCTTTCCATTGCCGACCAAGTTCTCATCTGCCTTAAAGCAATGAACCGGCGCAAGGCTTGCCACGTGCATACATGCGGCGCGGGAGAGCGCAAAAAACAGGCCACCGTGAAACAGCGGAGCAGCGGCCCAGCGCGTTGGATTTTCTGCGGAATGTCGACGAAGACGATTAGTGTGATTTCAAGTTTGCAACGGATGCACTCCAAATCGAGATCGAAATGGCCGCCAGGAAGGAACCAGCAGCCTGAACTAACGAGGCGGGTTGCCCCCTCAAAAGATGTCAAGCAGTCGCAGGAAGCTCCATATCCGGATGCAGACCTGCAGCTTTAGCCACATCCTGCGCAGATAGTGACAGTTCCCGCACTAGCGGGTTGTCTGCTCTGTCAGCGCGAACGATGGCCACAACGCGTCGGCACATGGACGGACGCGCAATGGCAATCTTCCTCAGGTGATATTGAGTCAGCAGCCGGTCCGGGATGCGTTCAGGGAGAATGCAAGCGCCGACGCCGGCAGAAACCATCTTGAGCATTGCGTCGACCGTTTCGGCTTCGGCGACAAACTGCGGGTACAGCCCACTGCTGTGGACCATCTTGCGAAGCACGTAGTGCGGAGGAAAGCCGACAAGACGGGGTAGCGTTTGAGTTAGGTCTACCGGCCCAGCCAAATCACAGTCGTTTCCGACAACGAGGCACATGCGATCGTCGAACAGGGGAATGGCTACCACCTTATCTGAGGCAACCGCTGTGTCGTAGACGAGGCCGAGGTCCGCCCTTCCAGTCTCTACTAGCGCCACCACCTCCGGCGAGCCTCGGCCCATGACAGACACGCTTACCGTCGGATGCAATCCCGAGAAGTGTGCGACAAGCTCACCTACGAAGTAGTAGCTCAGGGTGTGGACGCTCGCAAGCTTAAGCGTGCCATGCAAGCTACCTTGGTCTCGCAGCGAGAGTACCGCCGAGTCGATCGCAACGAAAGCGGGCTTCACTTCCGAGAGCAGATTGCAGCCGGCATCAGTCAGCTCCATACCTCTACCGGTGCGATTGAACAGATTCCTACCCAGAGAAGCTTCAAGGGAGGCAATCTGCCTGCTCAAAGCTGGTTGCGTGCAATCCAGCTCCTCGGCCGCGCGCGATAGCGACTGAACCTCAGCAATTTTCAAGAAGTAACGCAGCTGCCTATCGAAGGTTTCCACAATCGCCTCCCCCCATCTCGTTCTGCCCCTTCGCTTTTGAACGAAGGGGCGTTTCTGCTTATTTAGACTTCTTCAGTCCAAGCGCATGCCGAGCGGCACGTGCAATCGACTGCGCATCCACACCAAAGAACTCGCGGAGCGCGCCGCGAGTATCGCTGCGGCCAAAGCCGTCGGTTCCGAGCGTGATGTAGCGACGCTCACCAGGCAGGTATGAGCGGATGCTCTCCGGAACCGCGCGTACATAGTCGGTTGCAGCGATGATTGGACCATCACTGCGCTCAAGCTGCTGTGCGACAAAGGGCTTTGCATCCGCACTGCTCTCACCGAGCAACTCTTGACGCTCCCATTCCGCGCCATCTCGTGCCAGCTCACTCCAGCTGGTCACGCTGTAAATGGTCGCGTGGATCCCCTCTGCTGCCAGAGTTTGAGCGGCTTTGATCACCTCGGTGAGGATGGCGCCAGACCCCATTAGCGTGACACGATGAGAGGATTGCGCTGTTACCGCAGGACGTTCCCAGCCATCAAACTCATAGCAGCCGCGCAATATCTGCGACTCGACACCCGGAGACAACGTCGGTTGAGCATAGTTCTCGTTCATCAACGTGACGTAGTAGAAGACGTCCCGCTGTTCAACCATCATTTCGCGAATACCCGCATCAACAATGACCGCCATCTCCGCAGCAAAGGCAGGGTCATATGCTTTGCAGTTCGGGATCGTCGCTGCCACAAGGTGGCTCGTACCATCCTGATGCTGCAGCCCTTCGCCACCCAGGGTGGTTCGACCGGACGTTGCACCGAGGAGGAAGCCCCGCGCACGCTGGTCCGCTGCCGCCCAGATTGCGTCTCCCACTCGCTGGAAGCCAAACATCGAGTAATAGATGTAGAACGGAAGCATCGCAAGCCCGTGAACGCTGTAGCTGGTAGCCGCGGCTGTCCAGGAAGCGATAGCACCGGCTTCACTGATGCCCTCTTCCAGGATTTGCCCGTTGTGCGCCTCGCGGTATGCCAGCACAGAGCCGATATCTTCAGGCGAATAGCGTTGGCCTACGCTGCTGTAAATGCCGACTTGCTTGAAGAGGTTCGCCATACCGAAGGTACGAGCCTCATCAGCAACGATGGGAACGATTCGCGGTCCGAGTTCCTTGTCCTTTAGCAGGCCACCGAGCAACCGGACGAACGCCATCGTCGTGCTCATTTCCTTCCCGTCAGCCTCCACCGCAAACTTGGCGTACGCCGACAGCTCAGGCTTCGCTACAACGGCGCATTCCACGTTGCGCTTTGGCACCGGCCCACCAAGGGCTGCCCGGCGTGCACGCATGTACTGCATTTCAGCGCTGTCTTCGGTCGGCTTGAGGAATTCGAGCGAGGTAGCCTGCTCATCAGTAAGAGGCAGGTTGAAGCGGTTCCGGAATTCCAGCAGTTGTGCTTCGTCCAACTTCTTCTGGGAATGGGTCGTCATCTTGCCCTGGCCGGCCGACCCCATGCCATACCCCTTCTTGGTATGGGCAAGGATCACCGTGGGCTGTCCCCGATGCGCTGCCGCGCGAGCGTAGGCGGCATGGATCTTGACCAGGTCATGACCGCCTCGCTTCAGACGATCAATTTGTTCGTCGGTCATTCCTTGGGCCAGAAGCGCCAATTCCGGATTCTGTCCGAAGAAGTGCTCACGGTTATAGCGGCCGTCCTTGGCAGCAAACGTCTGCATCTGCCCATCAACGGTATCCCCCAGCGCGCGTGTCAGAGCACCGCTGGCATCTCGGGCGAACAGACCGTCCCAGTCGCTACCCCACACCAGCTTTATGACGTTCCAGCCCGCACCGGCGAACAGCTTCTCGAGCTCATCAATGATGCGGCCGTTGCCGCGAACGGGGCCATCAAGACGCTGCAGATTGCAGTTCACAACCCAAACCAGATTGTCGAGATTCTCGCGTGCCGCCAGTGTCAGGGCACTCATAGACTCGGGCTCATCCATCTCGCCGTCGCCAAAAACACCCCAGACCTTTCGGCCTTCGCACTCGAGCAGGTTGCGATGGCTGAGATAGCGCATGAATCGGGCGTGGTAAATTGAGCTGATGGGGCCGATCCCCATCGAACCAGTCGGAAACTGCCAAAAGTCCGGCATCAGCCAGGGATGAGGGTAGCTGGAAAGGCCTCTGGCTCCGCTCTGTGGCGCCGTGATCTCCTGACGATAGTGCGCGAGGTCAGCTTCAGTCAGCCGTCCCTCGAGGAATGCTCGCGCATACACCCCAGGCGCACTGTGCGGCTGGAAGAACACCAAGTCATTGCCGCGGAAGAAGTGGTTAAAGCCTGCCTCAAAGAGATCCGCCGCACTAGCATAGCTCGCAATGTGACCGCCGAGTTCACCATATGCCTGGTTCGCACGGACCACCATTGCCAGCGCGTTCCAGCGCATCAACGAAGCGAGGCGCTCCTCGATGGCCAAGTCGCCAGGAAACGTCGGCTGCTCGTCCACAGAAATCGTGTTGACATACGGGGTTGCCAAGTCGGGGCGCCAGCCAATTCGGCTTTCGCGCGCAAGTTCGGCTAGCCTATCCAGCACGAAGCGCGCACGGTCTGGCCCGCAGGCTTGAATCAAGCCAAGGAAGGCATCACGCCATTCCGAAGTTTCAAGAGGATCCGAGTCGCACTGCTGCGCAGCAACCAGATCAAGGAGGTGGGGTGAGGTCGGTGTGTTCATGACAAAAAATTCTAGGGTGCCGTCCTCAGAATTACGTGCCATAATAGACCGCAGGACACTTTGTTTCCAGCATAATCTTCTGCGGCGAGGCTGTTTTCAAGGCTTGTATGAACCTCGATACAATTGATCTGCGCATCCTGGACCACCTTCAAAAAGACAGCGCCTTGACGAACGTAGAGCTGGCTAAGCGCGTCCATCTCTCGCCCTCTCCATGCCTTGCGCGGGTTAAAGCACTTGAGACTGCGGGAGTGATTCAAAGGTACGTCGCGCTGGTGAGTGCCTCGGCGCTTGGACTTGGCCTGAATGTGTTTGTTTCCATCAGCCTCAAGGACCAGAGCAAGGCCTCGCTTGTGGAATTCGAGCGCCGCATCGCCGAGCATGACGAGGTCATGGAGTGTTACTTGATGACTGGTGACAGTGACTACCTGATCCGCATCGCGGTCGCTGACATGGCCGCTCTCGAGCGATTCATCCTGGAACAACTCACGCCGATACCAGGCATCGAGAAAATCCGCTCAAGCTTCGCTCTCAAGCAGGTACGTTATAAAACTGCGCTTCCGCTCCCGCAGCGCTGCAGCTAGGAGAGCCATCGCCATCAGATGGCGCTGGGGCCGGCTGGCTTCTCCTCGCGCTTTCAGAACGCCCGCCCAACCGATTGCAGCATAGAACGCTGATTCGGTGGCTAGATGCCAAGAAATTCGGCGCCTAATGCGGCAGGTGTCTTTCTACAATCCTTTCACCGACTGATCTTACTGTTGTAGAAAGGATGTTGAGCATGAACCTGCCGTCTCCCGAGTTTCCTATTGGTGCAGTGCCATCCAAAGAGGTGCACGTCACCGGGGCCGACATGGTAGTCATGGCACTCGTAGAGGAAGGTGTCAGCTCGGTTTGGGGTTACCCCGGCGGAGCGGTTCTGCCTATCTATGACGCAATCGAGCGGCAATCGGACGTCACTCACTTGCTCGTTCGCCACGAACAAGCTGCAGTCCATGCAGCCGACGGCTACGCCCGCGCCACGGGCGACGTCGGTGTCGCCTTGGTGACCTCGGGCCCCGGCGTCACGAACGCTGTTACGGGGATCGCGACAGCATACTTTGATTCAATCCCCTTAGTCGTCATCGCCGGCAACGTGCCAACTTCCATGATTGGGGAGGATGCCTTCCAGGAGTGTGACGCAGTCGGAATTACACGTCCAGTGGTTAAGCACAACTTCTTGGTCACTAGCCTGGAGACCCTTCCTGACACACTGAAGAAGGCCTTTCACCTGGCTCGCACCGGCAGGCCCGGCCCCGTTTTGGTCGACATTCCCAAGGACATCTCCCTTGCTCGTGGACGCTTCGATTACCCCCGATACGCTAACCTCCGCTCCTACAATCCTGTCATGGACGGACATGAGGGGCAAATCCGACTGGCTGCCCGCGCCTTGGCTCGAGCGCAACGGCCCTACCTCTATGTTGGAGGCGGTGCCGTCGCATCTGGAGCAGGTCGTATTGTCCAGGAGCTGGCCAGGTTGCTGAATGCGCCCGTCACTACGACACTCATGGCGCTGGGCGTCTTCCCAGCAACTGACCCGCTATATCTCGGCATGCCAGGGATGCATGGCACGTACGAAGCGAACCGGGCGATGCAGGAGTGTGACGTGCTCCTGTCTATTGGTGCCCGCTTTGACGACCGCGTGATTGGGAATGTCGGTTCGTTCAACGCAAAGCCGCGCGAGATTATCCATATCGATATTGACCCGGCAAGCATCGGCAAGCGCGTCAAACCAACGGTTCCCATCGTAGGTGACGCATCGCGTGTCCTTCAGAGGCTTGTCGACCTGCTCAAGAAGTCCGCAGAGCCGATTTCGGGCCGGGCGCCGTGGTGGCGTGACATCGACGAGTGGCGCTCAACAGCCTGCTTGGCCTACAAGCGAGATGGACAGCGCATCAAACCGCAGTATGTCATCGAGACGCTCAACCGCCTTGCCCCGCCAGACACCATGATCTGCTCAGACGTCGGACAGCATCAGATGTGGGCGGCGCAACACTACTACTTTAACCAGCCAAGGCAATGGCTGAATTCTGGCGGGCTGGGCACGATGGGTGTGGGCTTGCCATACGCGATGGGTGCAAAGCTTGCCTATCCTGAGCGAGAAGCCGTTGTGATTACCGGTGATGGCTCTATCCAGATGTGCATCCAGGAACTGTCCACCTGCAAACAGTACGATTTGCCGGTGAAGATTGTCTGCCTCAACAACGGCTACCTGGGGATGGTTCGCCAACTTCAACACGTCGAGTATGGTCAACGCTATAGCCACTCGTACATGGAGGCGTTACCTGACTTCGCTGCCCTTGCCCGGGCTTATGGGCATAAGGGAATCACGATTACCTGCGAGGCTGAGGTGGAACCGGCTCTGCGAGCGGCCCTCGCCGAAAAGGAACAGTCCGTGTTCCTGGATGTTCGCATCGATCCATCCGAGAACGTTTGGCCGATGATTCGCAATGGCCACGGTCTCGACCGCATGATCCTCAGCGACCCCTACAACCAGTAGCGCCGGGCTGTCTCACCGAATTCTTGAATCGCCAACAGTTTGTTGGCAGGAGATCACCCCTTCTTACGGTCGCTGACGACAACAAGCGCCTGAGCCTGGACTTTCCCTACCGAGCGCGACCTGTGCGGAATGGACGCGTTGAAGTACAACGAATCGCCTGCATTCATGCGAACTGTGCGGTCGTCAAACAAGACCTCCATCTGCCCTGACACGACGAATATTAGCTCCTCTCCTGCATGGCTTGCCATGGGCTGGTCTTCGGCCAAGGTGAACGGCGGCAGCATGATGAAGGGCTGCATCGCCTTGTCTGGGCGCTCGGTGGCGATGGCTTCATACGTGTAGCCGTGACGCTCCGTGGACGGGCTGAAGGGGATTCGCTCGCCGGCCTTCACATGGAGGATCTCCTTGGCAAGGGATGATCTGGAGATGAGCTGGTCGACGGTCACGGACAGTGCATCGGCCAGCTTGAGCACGGTGCCAATGGTCGGCGACGACAAGCCTCGTTCAAGCTTGGACAGGTAGCTTTTCGTCAATGATGACCGTTGCGCCAGTTCATCAAGGGTCAGTCCATTCAACTTCCGGAGTTCTGCCAGGCGCTCCGCAATGCTGGGCGCTGCTGCCTCCGTACTCACTTCCTGCTTTTTCGTCATCCTAAAACTGAAGTTCTCAAGCGCCAAAGCGGGCGCATCTCTGGGTCCGAATTGTATGGGCAGAATGTTTGCACGACAACTCAGTTGCACTGAGGACACTGTTGTGTCATGCTAGACACACTTGTTTCCAACGCCCCCCTTAGGAGAATGCAAGTGAGTCCCAGCCGCCCCCGCTGGCGTGACCTGTCACCCATGGTCATCCTTTCCGCAGCAATGTTGCTCAGTATCCCGTTTGCCGCTCAGGCGGCCGGCTATCCCGACAAGCCAATTACTCTGGTCGTACCGTTTGGCGCGGGGGGCATTACGGATCTCGTGGCCCGCGCCACGGGTAAAGCCCTTTCCGAGCAACTCGGCCAATCCATCGTGGTGGAAAACCGTCCGGGTGCGGGCGGGAATATCGCGGCGGACTTCGTGCGCCGCGCGCGGCCCGACGGTTACACCCTGATGTTCACCACCGTGGGCATCCTTGCTGTCAATCCGCATACAGACGTCAAGGTGAACTTCGATAGCGCAAAGGATTTCACCTACATTTCGCTCGTTGGCTCAACCCCGCACCTAGTTGTAGTTGGGGCGAACGTTCCGGCAAAGACTCTCCCCGAACTCATCAAGCTC
>Ga0209051_1003524_pt1 | contig 10218 bp, 10 predicted proteins | sample AraplaCvi_mMS_r2_2_FD_184286 | JGI IMG/M metagenome (GOLD analysis project Ga0209051, IMG submission 184286) | Arabidopsis root microbial communities from North Carolina, USA - plate scrape MF_Cvi_mMS_r2 (SPAdes) (version 2) | ecosystem: Host-associated > Plants > Roots > Endosphere | place... | reverse complement strand
TTCATCCACAGCGTGATGGCGCCGTAGCCCTGGCGCGAGAAGGTGCGCACGTAGTCGAAGTGCTCCAGTTCCTGGAGCTCGCGCTCGAGCCGGTTGAGCACCTGGTCCTGGACTTCCTGCGCCGTCGCGCCGGGCCAATCCACGACGGCCGTCATCGACGGCACGTTGAAGTTCGGGTCTTCCATGCGTCCGAGCCGCGCGAACGAGAGGCCGCCGACCAGCAGCGTCGCGAGGATCAGGAACAGCACCATCGGACGGTGGGTCACTGCCCATTCGGAGAGGTTGAAGCGCTTCACGGCTCACTCCTCGCCACCTGCACGGTGGCCTCGATCGGCGCGCGCTCGATCGGCCGCACCTTCATCTTCGCGTCGAGCTTCTGCGCCCCGACGCTCACCACGCGCAGGCCGGCGGGCAGCGCCTGCACCTCCACGGCGTCCGCCTCGTGCCGCAGCACCTTCACGGGCACGAAGCGCAGTCCGCTGCCCGCGGGATCGATGGCCCAGACGCCCGCCGCACCCGCGGTCTTGACCAGCGCCGCCGGCGGCAGCGTGGTGCGGGCGGCGCTCGGGCGCGACAGCACCAGTTGCGCCGTGCTGCCCAGGGGAAGCTGCGCCAGGCCGGCGCGCGCGCCGCCCGCGTCGGTGGCCGCGTACTTCACGCGGTACGTGCGACCCTGCGGCGTGGCCAGGGGAGCGAGCTCGCGCAGTTGCAGTTCCAGCGCCGGTCCCGTGCCGCCCCAGGGGACGGCCTGCGCCTTGTACGTCCGGGCCTCCGACGCCAGGGTCTCGGGCAGGTCGGCCACCACCTCGCGCTCGCCGTCCCGCGCCAGCGACAGCACGGGCTGGCCTTCGGCGACCATCTGGCCCGCCTCCAGCCGCACCGAGGTCACGACCCCGGCATAGGGCGCGGTGAGGGTCGTGTAGGAGTCGCGGTTGCGGGCCAGCTCGAGCTGCCGGCGCGCGAGGTCGACCCGCGCGGCCGCGGCATCCGCGCGCGCCTTCTGTCGCTCGTGGTCCGCGGCGCCCACCGATCCGTCCGCGAGCAGCCGGCGAAAGCGGCCCTCGTCCGACGCGGCCTGCTCGGCATCGACGGTCGCGGCCTTCAACTGGTCGGCCGCGGCATCGACGGCCAGGGCGTAGTCGGTCGCGTCCAGCCGCGCCAGCGGCTGGCCCGCGAGGACCCGGTCGCCCACCTCCACCAGGCGGCGCACCACCTTGCCGGCGGTGCGGAAGCCCAGGTCGGTCTCGACCCGGGCACGCACCGTGGCCGTGAACAGGCGCTCGTCCTCACCCGAGCCGGTGCCGACGGTCGTGACGAACACGGGAGCCGATGCCTCCGGCGCCGCGGGCGGCGGGCTGCAGCCGGCCGCGGCCAGCACCGTGGCGAGCGCGACGGCGCCCCCGGAATGTCGTTGCAGTCGATTCATGGCAGGGGACTCCTCGAGGGCTGGGTGGCGGGGGTGCCGGCCACGGCGACCCCGGTTCGCGGCGGCTGCCAGCCGCCGCCCAGGGCCTGGAAAAGATGGACGTCGGCCAGCGCGCGGCGCTGGGCGTTCCCGGCGAGCGCGGTCTCGCTGGCGAGCAGCGAGCGCTGCACGTCCAGCAGCGCCAGCAGGTCGATCTGGCCTTCCCGGTACAGGGACTGGGCGCGCGCCAGCGACTGGCGCCGCGCCGCCACCGCCGCCTCGAGCAGGACACCCTGGCGCGCCTCGTCGTCGCGGGCCGCCAGGCCGTTCTCCACGTCCGCCACGGCGATGAGCACGGCCTTCTGCCAGGCCAGCATCGCCTCGTCCTCGCGGGCGCCCTGCGCCTCGATGCCGGCCCGCACGCGGCCCGCATCGAACAGCGGCATCGCGAAGGCCGCGGCCACGCTGGCGAACCGCACGGGGGACAGGTCCAGCGCGTTGATGCGCAGGTCCTCGCCACCCAGGAGCGCGCCGAGGAAAAGCCTGGGCCACGCCTGCGCCCGCGCCTCGGCGCCGCGCAGGGATTGCGCCGCCAGTCGCATCTCGGCGGCGATGAGATCCGGCCGGCGCCGCAGCAGGTCCGGGGGCTGGCCGGTGCCGATCTCGCGCGACGCGGGCCAGGCGTAGCCGGCATCCGGCGGGTCGACGGCGGCGCTGGGGTCCGCACCGATCAGGACCGCCAGGCGACTGCGCGACTCGACCAGCAGCGTCTGCAGCGGGGGTACCTGCGCATCCACGCTGTCCGCCTCGGCCCGTGCGCGATCGACGTCGAAGGCGCTCGCCTGGCCCTCGTCGGCGCGCCGCGCCACGGCGCGCGCGGTGTCGCGTTGCGCCTGGGCCAGGGCCCGCACGATGCGCAGGCGCTCCTGGGTGCCGCGCAGCGTGAAGTAAAGCCGCGCGATGTCGCCGGCCACCAGCAGCCGCGCGCCCGCGGCGTCGGCCTCGGCCGCCGCGGCGTCCGCACGTGCCGCGTCGCGCGCGGCGCGCACGCCGCCCGCCACGTCGATCTCCCAGCTCGCCTCGAGGCCGCCCGACCAGGCGCGGAAGTCGGGTTGGCCGCTTTCCTTCACCGCCGCGGGAAGGCCGCTCGTCGATCGCGTGGCGGTGGCCAGCACGCCGACCTGGGGCAGCAGACGCGCGGCCTGCGCGTCGACGCCTGCGCGGGCGGCCCGCACGCGGGCCAGCGCGGAGCGAACGTCGTGGCTGGACTCCAGGCCGCGCTCGACCAGCGCGGACAGCGCCGGGTCTCCGAAGCCGTTCCACCAGTCGGCATCGATTCGAGGAGCCGCGGCGTCGCCGCCCCCGTTCATGAAGCGCGCGGACAGCGGGGCGTCCAGTGCCGGTGCCCTCGGCGTCGCCGTGGCGCAGCCTGCGAGGACCAGCCCCAGGGCGCACGACGCCAGGGCGAGAAGTGCAGGCCTCGCGGTCGCGGGTCGATCCGCGGGCGCGGGCCGGTGCGGGCCGGCGCGCCTTCGGGGGTTCGATGAGAGTGCCATGGGGTGCCTCCAGGCGTCTGGGGTTCCGCGGCCGGCGGCGTGCGCCGGCGATGTGCCGCGGACTGTCGACGACAGCCGCCTCGTCATGCCTGCAGCGGCAGGGGTCCCTCGGGCCGCAGGGGCACGGCATGGGCGAGCGGCGCGAACGCGTCCTCGATGCGCGCGCGCTGCGCCGGGTTCACCAGGCCGAACAAGGTCTTCTGGAAGCGCGGCTCCGTCATGCCCGACACGATGTATTGCCACCGGTAGGCCTTGAGCACCGTCTCGTGGATCGCGTCCCGCTGTCCGGAGGAGAACGGCCGGCCGGCGATCGCCGCGAAGTAGCCGGCATCGGCGGCGGCCTGCGCCTGCAGGATGCCGTCGACCGCGCCGACCAGGGCGAGCAGGTCGTCGACGGCGGCATCGCGCGCCGCGACGTCGAGCCGCGCGTCCTCGCGCAGCCACTCGAGCTCGTCGATCATCACGTGCTGCGCCTCGTCCTTCCAGTGGAACAGGAAGACGTCCTTCCACAGCGGGTCGAGCCCGGGGTTCGGGGCGATGCTGCTGCGGTAGTGCGCCGAGACGAACAGCTCGATGTGCGACGTGAGGGCGAGCACCGCCCACGTGCTCTTGCCCAGCACCGCGGCCGCGACCTCGTTCGGCTCCGGCACGCAGGCATAGCCCGCGGGCATGTCCGCGTCGAGCGCACGCTCGATGCGTCGGAACAGCTCCTGGTGCTTGAGCTCGTCGTCGGTGAATCGCACCAGCGCCTCGAAGGCCGTCTGGTCGCCCAGCCAGTGGTCGCGCGTGACCTCGCTCATCTTGGCGCTGATGAAGCGCTCGACGAGGCCGAAGATGTTCGCGTAGGTGCGGCCCTGGACCTGGCTCAGGAGACGCTGGCCGGCGGCGTCCAGGAACGGCAGCTCGTTCACGAGCGACAGGCCATCGGGCAGGAACTTGCGATCGAAGTCGAACCGGCGCTCGCGGACGAGGTCGCGGTCGATCTCCCAGCGCACGCGGCGGGAGTTCTCGATGGCCTTCGCGTAGCGCGCGGACGCGCTGGCGGCGGGGGCGGAAGCGGGATGAGTCTGCATGGTGTGGGAGTCCTGTCGTCGCCTGAACCTGGCGGGGGCCGCCAGCACGTCGCTGGCTTGACGGGAAGACTATTCACACCCAAACTCATTCGCAAATTTTCAATTCACATCCGATTCATGCTCTGCGTCTATAAATCGCCATGAACCTGAGCCAGCTTCGCTTCGCCAACGCGGTGGCCACCACCGGCTCGTTCACGGCCGCGGCCGCCGAATGCTTCGTGACGCAGCCGACGCTTTCCAACGGCATCGCACAGCTCGAAGGCGAACTCGGCGAGCGCCTGTTCGTGCGGACGACGCGCAAGGTCGCCCTCACCCCGTTCGGCATCCACGTGATGCCCTGCATCGCGGATGTCCTGAAGGCTCAGGCCACGCTGACGCTGAGGGCGCGGGCCTTCCTGAAACCCGAGCGCAGCCTGATCCGGATCGGGACGTCGCCGTTGATCAGCGCGCGCCTGCTGGGGCTGATGATCGAGCCGTTCAAGCGCCAGAACGACGACGTGGACATCGTCCTGCGCGAGATGAACCTGTCCGACCTGTACCGCATGCTGGAGGAAGGACAGCTCGATGTCGCCTTCGGCGTCGCCGGTGTCCACAAGGGCCCGTGGGTGACGTCCTTCCTGTACCGGGAAGCGCTGCTCTTCGTCCCGCGCGGCCTCGAATGGCAAGGCAGGGCGGGCGCGCGCTCGGTGGCGCTGAAGGACATCGCCGAGGAAACCTACGTGATGGTTCCCGACGCCTGCGGCCTCGCGCGCGCGACGCGCGCCCTCTTCCGCAGCCATCGGCGCAAGCTGCACGAATACCCGGGCGAGGCCATGAGCTACCAGGTGCTCGAGCAATGGGCCGGACTCGGGATCGGCGCGGCGATCATGCCGAGGTCCAAGCTGTCGATCCGGGCGGAAAGCGCGCTGCCCATCGTCGACAAGTCGGGCCACGAGGTGACGCTGCCCTTCGAGGCGTCGTGGCGGCGGGGCTCGGCCGACGCGGGCGCGATGCAGGCGTTCGCGAAGCACCTGCGCGAGGTGGTGCCGGCCATCGTGCAGGGGCTGGACGCCGGGGATGTCGCTCCGACCCAGTGAGCGCGCGCAAGACGCATTCGAGCCGCGCGCAAGGACGCCGCCTCGGAATGGCGCCTGCGGCTGGACGCCGTCATGGGAGTAATCTTCGGCCTTCGCTTTCGAAGGAGCATCGCAGGATCATGAGCGTCATCGACACCAGGGTCGTCAACATCGCCGACCTGAAGCTCGAGCACTTCGCCCGGGGCGACACGTTCGAGAGCCGGTCCGCGCGCATCGGGCCGCTGCTCGGTGCGAAGGACCTGGGCTACTCGTACGACGTCGTGCCGCCCGGCAAGCGCTCGTGCCCGTTCCACAGCCACCGGGCCGAGGAGGAAATGTTCTTCATCGTCCGCGGCTCGGGCACGCTGCGCTATGGCAGCGAGACGCGGAAGATCCGCGCCGGCGACGTGATCTGCTGCCCCGTGGGCGGGCCCGAAACGGCGCACCAGATCGTCAACGATTCGGACGAGGAACTCGCCTATCTCTCGATCAGCACGAACGAGAAGGTGGAGATCTGCGAGTATCCCGACTCCCGCAAGATGGGCCTGTATGCCGACGGCCTGCGCCACATGACCCGGGCCGGCGAGAGCCTGGACTATTGGGTCGACGAGCACTAGTGTCCGGCTCCGGAAATACATGGCATTTCCGGAACAGGACACGAGGGACAGCCTCATCGGTCCGCGTCCATCGTGTGGAGGAAGCGGACCAGGTCGCCCACCTCGGCGTCGGTCAGTTCGATCGGGGCTCGTCCCGTGGGCGCGCCCCTTCGCCCGATCGACGGCCGGTGCGCCAGCTCTGAGCGACCCGACGCAGCGGTCGGCGCCTCCATGTAGTGGCGAACCACCCGTTCCAGCGTCGCGAACTGCCCGGCGTGCATGTAGGGCGGCCGTTGCGCCGCGCCGCGAAGGCTCGGTGTCCTGAACGCCCCCTCCATCGCCGGGTCGTCGGTGACCATGAAGCGGAGCTCCTGGCATTGCGCGGGCCGGGCATCGCTGAATGGCCCGAGGCAGTTGAACTCGTCGTCGCGAACCTTGGCCGTCGCGCCGGCACGTCCCCGATCGGGCTTCGCGGGGTCGCGCGGCGGCACGCCCGTGTTGTGGAATTGCTGGTCGGTGAAGAGCGGCCCGTTGTGGCAGCTCGCGCATTGCGCCTTGCCGATGAACAGGCGCAGGCCCCTGACTTCGCCCGGGCTCAGCGCCACCGGGCCCGCCGGCTCGCCTGCCACCACCGCATCGATATAGCGATCGAGCCGGGTCGGCTCGTGCCGCAGCGAGGCCTCGTAGGCCGCGATGGCCTTGCCCATGTTCGAGAACACCCGCGACACGCTTTCGCGCTGGCTTTCGCTCAACGCGTCCCACGCCGACTTCTCCGAGGGGCTGCCGCCGGGGCCGGCGTCCATCGGCAGGCCGTCGAGGTCGGGCATCGCACCGAAGACGCGTTCGTAGTCCGCACTGTGGTTCCTCGCGACGAGGTGCGCGTCGCGCGTCCGGTTGCCGCCGTGTTCCGCGGCATCCTCGAGGGGGCCGAGCGCCTGGGCCCACAGGCTGTCCTTGCGGCCGTCCCAGAAGAGCCACGCGCCGTGGCCGGCGCCCGCGAGCGGCATCGTGCGGCGCGATCCCGTTCCCACGCCGCGCGCCACGGGCAGCCCGTCCTGGAATTGCCTGGCAGGGTCGTGGCAGGTCGCGCACGCCACGGTGCCATCGCGGCTGAAGCGGGCGTCCTCGAAGAGGCGTCGGCCCAGTTCCGCGGCGGCAGGACTGCGCTGCACCGCGTTGGAGGGATCGTCGGGGGTGGACGGCAGGCGCTTCAGGCTGAGCGAGGCCAGGACATCCCGGTCCGCCTGGCTCCAGCGCTCCGCGTCTGCCGCGGTCGGAGCGGGATCAGCGCGGGCGATGGCCGCGAGGGCGACCGCGCTCGCGAAGGCGACGCCGCCGATTCGCCGCAGGACGAGCTTCAGGCCAGGCATGGCGGACGCGGCGGGATTCATTGCGCGCTCGCCTGGGCGACGCGCGGCTCGGAGACGATGGTGTTGAAGGTCACCTTGTCCGCGCCCGCGGGGCCGTCGATGGCGAGCCGGATCTCCCACCACCCGGTCATGCTGAACTTCATGCCCTCGACCACGTAGGTGCCGGCCGGCGCCTCCTGCGTGACGAGCGGGCGCGTGGGCAGGCCGTGCCCGTGCTGCGGCATGCCGCCGTCGACCGCGATGCGCGCGCGCGGGACCGGTGCGCCCGCGGGCGAGGCGAGCACGACCCGCCAGGCGTGGAGTTGGTTGATGGCCGCGGGCGTCGCGGGCGGCTCCAGCTTCACGACGTACTTTCCGGCGGCACTCGGGCGGGTGAGCGAGAGGTCGAGGTCGGCCGGCGGCGACGCGCAGCCGGCGACGGTGGCGAACGCGGCGAGCGAGAGCGTGGCGACGAGGAAGAAGTTCATGGCGGATCCTGAAAGGCGTTGCGGGGTTCGAGGACGTGCGGCCCGTCGCTCCTTGCGCTGGGCCGGACGCACTGTCGGGGCCGGACGATCCCGGCGACAGCGCGATGCGATCAGCGGTTCGCCGGCGTCCGGCAACGGTCGCCGCGGTCGACCGAGCGGTCGGCGTGCCGCGGCCACCGGCCATGCCGCGTCGGGACTGCGCGCGGTGCCAGGTCACCGACCTGGCAACGGCATTCCTGTCGACGTCGTCGAATGCCGTTGCCAGGTCGGTGACCTGGCACCGCACTCCGCGGCACACCGTTCGGTCGACGCCATCGACCGCTGCAGGCCGGCCGGCGACCGTTCGTCTCAAGCGCCTGTCGCGAAGCGCGGCCGGCAGCGACAGTGAGCCCCATCGAAGACATCCCGTCGTCGACCCACCCAGGAGCCTCACCATGAACGAAGCCAGCAAGCAACTCGCCCCCTGCACCTGTGCCGCCTGCCCGGGCGCCGCCTGCGCCTGCGGCTGCCGCCAACCCTCGGCCGCCGACGCGGGATGCGCGTGCGGCACGGTCTGCACCTGCGCCAGCGACTGCGCCTGCGGCAAGGAGTGCCCCTGCGCCCAGGGCTGACGTCGAACGCGTCCCGCGGAACGACCCGCGGGACGCCCACCCCGCACCGGCCTACATCGGCCGGAACAGGTGCCCGAACGCGCGGCTCACCTTGAGCGGCCGCTGCATGCCGCGCACGCTCAGGCTGTAGTGCCCGTTCTCGTCGCGCGTCGCGCTGACGATGCAGGTCGAATTGACCATGACGCTGCGGTGCACCTGGATGAAGTCGTCCGAGTCGATGCGCGACATCAGCTCGCGCAGGCTCATGCGCACCAGCGCCTCGCCCGCCGGCGTCACCACGTTGACGTACTTCTCCGTCGCCTCGAAGCAGACGACGTCGGCGACCGGAATCATCCGGACGGTGTTGCCGACGCCCGCCCGGATGACCTTGATGCGCTCGGGCGCCCCGGCCTCGGGCGCCGAGATCGCCTGCACCCGCTGCATCAGCGCGGCCATGTCGCCCGCATGCGGCGCGGCCGTGCGCTGGGCCAGCCGTGCCTTCAGCCTGTCCACGGTCTGCTGCAGGCGCTCGGGCGTGACGGGCTTGAGCACGTAGTCGACGGCGGCGCGCTCGAAGGCCGAGACGGCGAACCCGTCGTAGGCCGTGATGAACACGAACAGCGGCTCCGCCCGCCCTTCCGGCCATTCGTCGGCCACGGCCTCCGCGACCTCGATGCCCGTGCGTCCGGGCATCTTGATGTCGAGGAACATCACGTCGGGCGTGTGCGTGAACGCGAGCTCGGTCGCCTGCAGTCCGTCCTCGGCCACGCCGGCAACGTGCAGCTCGGGCCAGGCCTGTTCCAACAGGCGCAGCAGGGTTCGCGCGAGGACGGGCTCGTCCTCCGCGATGACGGCAGCAGGCCGGTCGGCCAGGGTCATGGCGGTCTCCGCGACGCGGGGGGAGGACGTAGTGTGCACCGCGTCAGGCGGGGATGATCACCACGGCGCAGACGCCGGTGGGCGCCCGCCGCTCGAGGCTGAGCCGCGCGCCCGCGCCGTAGACGGCACGCAGGCGGTCCCGCACGTGCTGCAGCCCGTAGTTGGTGTTGGCGGGCCGGGCCGAGGGCTCGGTCTCCTCGTCCCCCGGCAGCCCCAGGCCGGAGTCGCTGACGCGGATCTCGATGGCCGAGGGAATCGCGCGCGCGATCACTTCGATGCTCCCGGGGCCGACCTTCGGCTCCAGGCCGTGCTTGATCGCGTTCTCCACCAGCGGCTGCAGGAGCATCGGCGGCACCGCGGTGCCTTCGAGCGAGGCGGGCAACTCCAGCCGGAAGGCGAGGCGCGGGCCCATGCGCAACGCCATGATGTCGAGATAGGCGCGCAGCTGCGCGAACTCGCGGCCCAGCGTGACCGACTCCGTCTGCGAGGCGACGAGCGCGCTGCGCAGGTAGACGATGAGCTGGTCGATCATGGATTCGGCCCGGCCGGCGTCCTCGCGCACCAGCGAGCGCAGGTTGGCCAGCGTGTTGAAGAGCATGTGCGGATCGAGCTGCGCCCGCAGCAGGCGCAGCTGCGATTCGACGGCGAGGCGTTGCGCCTCGGAACGCGCGGCCGCTTCCCTGGCGAGGCGCTCGCGCGTCGCGTAGTAGTACAGGCCGAGGGCGCCCCCGAGCACGGTGAAGACGATCGGCATCAGGCTGAAGTGCGAGCTGCCGACCATGCGCATCGGCTCTCCCAGCAGCAGGAAGGCGATCTGGTGCCCCACGAGGTAGCCGACCGGGATGGCGACGAGCCCCGTGAACAGCCACCGGCTTCCCGGCGCCAGGCGTGCGAACGGGCGCGTGCGCCGCAGCAGGAAGACGCAGGCCACCATCGTCAGGCCGACGCACTCCGAGAACACCATCAGGCGCGGGAAGGTCTCGAATCCGGGCGACAGGATGAACATCAGCGTCGCCGCGAGGGCCCAGAACAAGGCGGCGGCGGCGAGGACGAGCAGCGCGCCCCGGATCGTGTCGGGCCTCGCGGGCGTGCGGGTCGCGGAAGAGGTCATGGGCCTGGCGATTCGATTCGGGGATGAGATCGGCACACTCTAGAGCGGGGCGCGGGCCTCGCCAAGCGCGCGGGGCCGCGCTTGTCCACGAGCTGTCGATTTCGACGACCGAACGG
>Ga0209051_1003523_pt1 | contig 10220 bp, 9 predicted proteins | sample AraplaCvi_mMS_r2_2_FD_184286 | JGI IMG/M metagenome (GOLD analysis project Ga0209051, IMG submission 184286) | Arabidopsis root microbial communities from North Carolina, USA - plate scrape MF_Cvi_mMS_r2 (SPAdes) (version 2) | ecosystem: Host-associated > Plants > Roots > Endosphere | place: USA... | reverse complement strand
CCGCGGCCGCATCTTCGTCGACGACGACTACCAGACCAAGGTCGACCACATCTACGCCGTCGGTGACGTCATCGGGTTCCCCGCGCTGGCCGCGACGTCGATGGACCAGGGACGATTGGCGGCGTACCACGCCTTTGGCGAGCCCTGCAAGGCCATGACGGAGCTACAGCCGATCGGCATCTACTCCATCCCCGAGGTGTCCTACGTGGGCGCCAGCGAGGTCGACCTGACCAAGGACTCGATCCCGTACGAGGTCGGGGTGTCGCGCTACCGCGAGCTGGCCCGCGGCCAAATCGCCGGCGACTCCTACGGCATGCTCAAGCTCCTGGTGTCCACCGAGGACTTGAAGCTCCTCGGCGTGCACATCTTCGGCACCAACGCCACGGAGATGGTGCACATCGGCCAGGCGGTGATGGGCTGCGGCGGAACGGTCGAGTATCTGGTCGACGCGGTGTTCAACTACCCGACGTTCTCGGAGGCCTACAAGGTCGCCGCCCTCGACGTGATGAACAAGCTTCGGGCGTTGAGCCAGTTCAAGGCCTGATCAGCAGTCGTCTGCGAAGGCCGACGGCGCGTCGTCGGCCGGACCGCCGGCTTCGGCCCGCGCGAGCAACCGAACGATCTCGTCCCCGAAGGGGGGCGTGTAGGACACGGTCTCGTCGCAACCGCCCCCGTCGAGGCCCCCGGTGATGCCGACCACCGTGGTGCCGGCCAGCCACGGCGACCCGCTGGTGCCGTCGACCAGGCCGGCGCACCGGATTTCCGGGTATCCGCGGTCGAGGCTGACACGTGCCGTGCATCCAACCGGGGGTCCCCCGACGCCCAGCCCGTAGCCGGTCACCGCGACGTCGGTTCCCGGCGGCGGCGTCGACCCCACCGTCAGTCCCCCACCGACGGTGCTCTCGACCGAGCCGACGTCCTGGCGACTCACCCTGGCGACCGCGAAGTCCGCGAGCGGATCCTGGTCGGCCATCCAACGAGGATCCAGATACACGTCGTCGACGTGCCAAAAGTCTTGCGGTGCGGCACTTTCGTCGAAGCCTGGCACGAACCACGCCTCGACGCCCGCGGCCAGGCAATGTGCCGCGGTCAAGATCAGGTCGGCCGTGGTCGAATGCACCACCGACGCCGAGCACGTGTGCAACGACTGACCGTCGAGGAAGATCGCGCCCACGCGTGGGTTCGGTGCCGCGGGCTGTGCGGTCACGGTCGCCGTGACAGCGGGCGGACGCGACGTCGCCGACGCCGAGGTGGAGGTCGTCCGCTGCGGAGTGGCGGGTTCGCCGCATGCCGCCGCCAGGACCGCCACGGTGGCGAGCAGAAGGAACCTGGCGTGGCGCATGATCATCCGATCTTGCCCGATGAATCCGTCCGAGGCAGTGGCTGCTGGAATGCGTTCACCGCCGGTGGGTGTTCCACGGTAAGCGTGGGGGTCCCGGTCGCGGCATCCGCGAAGTGCGGGACACTAGAGGTCACTAGGAGGCGAGGCCGCATGGCTGATCACCCAGATAACCAAGGGCAGCACTACCAACCGGAGCACACCGGCATCTACGAGCTGGAGTTCCCTGCCCCTCAGCTGTCGTCGGAGGACGGCCGCGGGCCGGTGATGATCCATGCGCTGGAGGGGTTCTCCGACGCCGGGCACGTAATCAAGATCGCTGCGGCGCATCTCAAGGACTCGTTGGACACCGAGTTGGTCGCCTCGTTCGCGATCGACGAGCTGTTGGACTATCGCTCCCGTCGACCGCTGATGACGTTCAAGACCGACCACTTCACGCACTACGACAATCCCGAACTCAACCTGTACGCGCTGCACGACAGCGTCGGCACCCCGTTCCTGTTGCTCGCGGGGCTCGAGCCCGACCTTCGGTGGGAACGGTTCATCACCGCGGTGCGGCTGCTGGCCGAGCGGCTCGGCGTGCGTCAGGTCATCGGTCTCGGCACCATACCGATGGCGGTCCCGCACACGCGTCCGATCACGATGACCGCACACTCCACCGACAAGGAGCTGATCGCCGAGCACCAGCCGTGGGTCGGCGAGGTCCAGGTGCCGGCCAGTGTGTCGAACCTGCTCGAGTACCGGATGACGCAACACGGTCACGACGCCGTCGGCTACACGGTGCACGTTCCCCATTACCTGGCCCAGACGGACTACCCGCCGGCGGCCGAGGCTCTGCTGGAACAGGTTGCCAAGACTGCGTCCCTGCGTCTGCCACTCGGCCAACTCGCCGAAGCGGGCATGGAGGTCCACGCCAAGATCAACGAACAGGTCTCGTCCAGCGACGAGGTCGCTCAAGTGGTGACGGCTCTGGAGCACCAGTACGATGCTTTCGTTGCTGCCCAGGAAAACCGGTCGCTGCTGGCGCGTGACGAGGATTTGCCAAGTGGTGATGAACTCGGCGCCGAATTCGAGCGGTTCCTCGCCGAGCAGGCCGGAGACGACTCCGCGGGCGGGGACGGCGACACCCGGTCTTGACAGGGCCGCCTGACCAGGGCCCCCGACGACGAAGTTGGTAATCGTGACCGAGCGAAAGCCCAACCTGCGACCCGTGCGCGAGCTCACCCCGGCGCTGCACTACAAGACCATCCACGGGTACCGACGTGCGTACCGCATCGCCGGATCCGGCCCGGTCATCCTGTTGATTCACGGCATCGGCGACAACTCCACCACGTGGAGCACCGTGCAGTCGAAGCTCGCCCAGAGGTTCACGGTGATCGCACCGGATCTGCTGGGGCACGGCAAGTCCGACAAGCCGCGCGCCGACTACTCGGTCGCGGCGTACGCCAACGGCATGCGCGACCTTCTCAGCGTGCTCGACGTCGAGCGGGTCACCGTCGTGGGCCACTCGCTCGGCGGCGGCGTCGCGATGCAGTTCGCCTACCAGTTTCCACAGTTGGTGGACCGGCTGATCCTCGTCGGCTCCGGCGGGGTCACAAAGGACGTCAACGTCGCACTCCGCATCGCGTCAATGCCGCTGGGCACCGAGGCACTGGCGCTGCTTCGGCTTCCGCTCGTCCTACCGGCTCTGCAGGTGGCCGGGCGTCTCGGCGGTTCGCTGCTCGGTTCGACCGGCGTCGGCCGCGACATCCCGGACATGCTGCGGATTCTGGCCGACCTGCCGGAGCCGACCGCGTCGTCCGCCTTTGCCAGGACGCTACGGGCTGTGGTGGACTGGCGCGGACAGGTCGTCACCATGCTCGACCGATGTTATTTGACCGAATCTGTTCCCGTGCAATTGATTTGGGGCTCGCAAGATTCGGTGATCCCGGTCAGCCATGCGCACATGGCCCACACCGCGATGCCAGGTGCCCAACTCGAGATCTTCGAAGGCTCCGGACACTTCCCCTTCCACGACGATCCCGATCGCTTCGTCGAGATCGTCGAAAAGTTCATCGGCGCTACCGATCCCGCCGTCTACGACCAGGACGCGCTGCGCAACCTGTTGCGCTCCGGCGTCAGCGAAGACGGCCTCACCGGGTCCATCGACTCCCGTGTCGCGGTGCTCGACGCCTTGGGAGCCGACGAACGCAGCGCCACCTGACTCACGCTCCGTCGCAACGTAGCATCGACGGATGGCATTGGACGTGACCGTGCTGCGGGTCTTCACCAACGCGGACGGCGAGTATGGCAATCCCCTTGGTGTCGTCGACGCCAGCCTGGTGAGCCCCGCCGACCGGCAGCGAGTTGCCGCCGAATTGGGTTACAGCGAAACGATATTCGTCGACCTTCCAGCCGCGGGCACGCAGACCACGACGGCGCACATCTTCACCCCGACGCTGGAGTTGCCGTTCGCCGGGCACCCGACGGTCGGCGCGTCGTGGTGGTTGAAGGATCGTGGGACTCCCGTCAACACGCTGCAGGTGCCAGCGGGCGTCGTGCGCGTAGCCCACGATGGCGAGTTCACGATGATCACCGCGCGCGCCGAATGGGCACCCGATTTCGCGGTGTACGACATGGACTCGGTCGACGACGTCCTCGACGCCGATCCCGACGACTACCGGGATGCGGCCGAGCACTACGTCTGGGCCTGGATAGACAAGGGCGAGGGGACGATTCGGTCGCGCATGTTCGCCAGCGACCTGGGTATTCCGGAGGACGAGGCGACGGGAGCCGGTGCCGTTCGCATCACCGATCACCTCAGCCGCGACCTCGTCATCACGCAGGGAAGGGGTTCTGAGCTGCGCACGGGGTGGAGCGCGGACGGGTGGGTGACGGTCGCGGGCCGCGTCGTCGACGACGGCGTCCGGCGACTCGACTAAGTCGTCAGGTCGTCGACACGCCGCGATGTGCGCGTAGCGCCTCGATCTCCCGTTCGAAGTCGGCGGCCGAGGAGAACGAGCGGTACACCGACGCGAATCGCAGATAGGCGACTTCGTCGAGATCGCGTAGGGGGCCAAGGATTGCCAGGCCAACCTCGTTGCTCGGAATCTCCGGCGAGCCCGCGGCCCGCACGGCATCCTCTACCTGCTGCGCAAGCAGGTTGAGCGCGTCGTCGTCGACGTCGCGGCCCTGGCAGGCGCGCCGCACGCCCTTGACGACCTTCTCGCGGCTGAACGGCTCGGTGACACCGCTGCGCTTGACGACGGCGAGCACGGCGGTCTCCACGGTGGTGAAACGTCGCCCACACTCTGGGCACGACCGGCGACGTCGAATCGCCTGGCCTTCATCGGCTTCGCGGGAGTCCACGACGCGTGAATCCGGGTTACGACAGAACGGACAGTGCATCTCCGCTCCTTCGCCGCACGTACCTACTAGGGACGCATACGAGCGTACCGTCGCGCGGCAGCCAGTTTGACGGCGCATGCCGCGGATCACCCAACCGGCGCGATGAGCGTCTGCCCGGCGTCGACCGCGGCCGTCTTCAACTCGTTCAGGTCGCGGATCTCGTCGACGACCGACCCCACCGACGCGTCGGGTGCGATCCGCTGAGCCAGCTGCTCCAACGACTCGCCGGCCTGAACCTGCACCACGGCCAGCCGCGGCGGAACGGTCGAAGGCGACTCCGGGGACGCCATTTCGGCGACCAACCCGAGCCACACCGTGATGCCGGCGGCGACGAGCGCCAGGACGACCGTGGTGAGCGGAGTGACCTTCTTGCGACGGTTGGAGGCCCGCGACATCAGCACCCCGGTGCCCCGGAAGTTGAGCGGGGCACCAGCGGGCCGATGAGGCTGCGGACCGCGCCGCGCCGCATCCGCCGTCCGCCGCACCGGCCGCATGGGGCGCACGACGAGGTCGGTGGGGTCTTCTCGGGTGATGATCGTCATCTCGCGGGCCTTTCCATTGGCGTTGGTTCGCTCTTGTGTTCGAATGGTAATCGCTCAGGTGTTCGATGACTAGAACACGTGATCGAACTGTTGCAAACGCTAGCGGCACCCACCGACAAGTCGCCTCGACCGCGACACGCCTCGAACACATGTTTGATTCTCTCGCGAGGGAGGACTAGATTCGGCGCCATGAGTGACAGCAACGAGACGGTTCTGACCGAACGTCAGCGCACCATCCTGGAGGTCATCCGAAGCTCGGTCATGACCCGTGGGTATCCGCCGAGCATCCGCGAGATCGGTGATGCCGTCGGTCTCACCTCGACGTCGTCGGTCGCCCACCAGCTCCGCACTCTCGAACGCAAGGGCTACCTGCGTCGCGACGCCAACCGCCCACGCGCCGTCGACGTCCGGGCGGTCGACGACCCGTCCCGGCTGCCGGCGCCCACCGTCACCACCGACGTCGCCGGATCCGACGCACTACCGGTGCCAACCTTCGTCCCCGTGCTGGGACGCATTGCCGCAGGCGGACCGATCCTGGCGGAGGAGGCCGTCGAAGACGTCTTCCCCCTGCCGAAGGAGCTGGTCGGCGAGGGTTCCCTGTTCCTGCTCAAGGTGGTCGGCGAGTCGATGGTGGACGCGGCGATCTGCGACGGCGACTGGGTCGTGATCCGGCAGCAGAACGTCGCCGACAACGGCGACATCGTCGCCGCGATGATCGACGGCGAAGCCACGGTGAAGACCTTCAAGCGCACCGGCGGTCAGGTGTGGCTGATGCCCCACAACCCGGCCTTCGACCCGATTCCCGGCAACGATGCGGCCATCCTCGGCAAGGTCGTCACCGTGATCCGCAAGATCTAGGCCCGACCGCTCAGCCCTTCGCGAAGCCGTTCGTCAGCGCGAATTCCTCACTGGAAAACCAGATTTCGGGTTGGATGTCGTCGTAGCCACCGCTGTCGGGTGTCCAATACAGCCCACTCTTGGTGTCGGCCTTGATCGGGTACCCGCTCGGGGCTTCCCTACCTTCGCCGCTGGCGAGTCGAAGCGACGGTTCTGCCACGACGGGCTCGTCGAGGTGGATGGCCGCATGCCGGCCGCTGGGCGGTCCGCTGTCGGGTTCCGGTTCCGGTTCGGGCTCGTGCTGTGCCGCGATCGCTGCCGTCTCGTCGGCGGCGGGCTGGGAGCTGGCTGGCTCGACGGGCGCCGCGGGGACGACGGGATCCGGTTCGTCGAGGTCGGAGAACCATGGTGCGGCTGGTTCTTCGTCGGTCGTGCTGACGATGGGCGTGGGCGCCGTGTCGATGGCGTCCTGATCAGCCGAGAGATCGGCCACGTAACCGTCGGACGTGTCGTCACGGTCCGCAGCGGCGAGGTCACCGTGCTCGTCGGTCGGCACGGCCCAGCTGCGATGCCGGTCGTCAGACTGGTGGTCGCGCTCTCCGAGCGCGATCGGTCCGGACTCGTCGTCGCGATAGTCGTCGTCGTAGTCGTCGTCGAATTCGTCCAGCGGCGCGCGGTCGTCACGTCGACGCCGATTCAACAGCACCGCTGCCGTCACGACCCCGATCAGAATGAGCACGGGGACGATGCCCAGCAGCCACCACCAACTGGGGCGGAACCACTGCGACCCGTCGTCGGAGCCCGCCGCCGTGGCGGCTGGCGCCTGCGGCGACGTGGCACCCGGCACCTGCAACCCCGCCAGCTGAGACTGCAGGCCGGCCGGCTCGGTGGTGAACTCGTTCGTCGTCTTGTTCCACGAGATCGCGCCGCCGTTGAACTTCTGGGTGACGACGTCGCCGTTCTCCGACTGGTCGGCGGTTGGTGCACCGAGCTCGCCGGTCGCACCGCCGAGCTTCGTCCAGGCGGCGTTCATGGCCCCACGAACGATCACGGCGCCGAAGTCCGGCGTCCAGAAGATCACCGGCTTGTCGTCGGCGGCGAAGCTGGCGATCTTGCTCATCGGCGCCAGGCCACCGTCGGTCTCGTTGCCGGTCGGAAATCCGAGATCGCCCTCGGGACCGCCGACGCTTTCGTACTTGGCCAGCACCTGGCCGGTCAGGACGTTGGCGCCGGTCGACGGGCTGTAGAAGATCTTGCCGCCGGCATAGTTCTGTCCGGCGCCGTCGGATCCGATGGCGTACTGCTCGCCGTCGGCAGCACCCAACGGCCCGAGCGGACCGCCCGCGGCGCGACGTGCCGCGGCAATGGCAGTCGTCACGTCGCCGGGGATCTCGAGTCCGGCGAGTTGCTCGGCCAGCTCGGGTGGGGCGGTGGTGAACGTGTTGGTCTTCCGGTTCCACGTGACCTGGCCGCCGGAGAACGTCTGGCTGACCTCGTCGCCGCTGTACGCCTCGTCGTCGGTCGGGACGCCGAGCACGCCTGCCGAACCGCCCAGTTTGTCCCACGCGGCGTTGACGGCCCCACGAACCACCCGGGCGCCCGTATCCGGGGTCCAGAAGATCACCGGCCGATCGGCTGCGCTAAAGGTCGTGTTTCGGCTGCCGGGCGCCTTGCCGTCGCCCTCGTCGATCGTCGGAAAACCGAGGTCGCCGTCGGCGGGACCACCCAACGCCTGATACTCGTCGAGGATTGCCCCGCTCATGGCGTGCGCACCGGTCTCGGGGGTGAAGAAGATCTTTCCGCCGGCGAAGTTCTGACCGAAGCCAGCTCCGATCGGGTAGACGCCGCCGTCCTTGATGCCAAGCGGTCCCGTGGGTCCCCCGCCCACGTCCCAGGCTTGCGTGATGGCGGCGTCGGCGTCGCCCTCCGGCGTCGCCGCCGCAAGGGGTGCGACGAGCAGGACGGCAGCCATCGCCGCGACGACGGCGATGCCTGCGCGCCCGATCGTCATGCCCAGCCGGGTTCCAAGCCCCGTCATTGCGTGTCCTCCCAAGCAGCTGCGCCGAACTCCCGTGAGTTCCGCGTGCGTCAACTCTGCGTCAGTCGACGTCCATCTTGAGGGATATCCAACCCGTCGGGCACTGTGTCGCGCCAACGGACCGGTCGAAAACGGGGCGGTCGAGCTGGCTAGACGCCCAGGCTCCTGCCGATGATTTCCTTCATGATCTCCGTCGTTCCGCCGTAGATCGTCTGGATCCGGGCGTCGAGGAAGGCCCGAGCCACGGGGTATTCGCGCATGTAACCGTAGCCGCCGTGCAGCTGCAGACAACGATCGTTGAGCTTCACCTGGGCCTCGGTGGCGTACCACTTCGCCATGGCGGCCTGCTCGACGGTCAGCTTCTCGTCGAGGTGCAGTTTGACGAAGTCGTCGACCATGATGCGCACCACCGTGGCTTCGGTTGCCAACTCGGCGAGCAGGAATCTGCTGTTTTGGAAGCTGCCGATGGGCTTGCCGAACGCCTTGCGGTCCTTGGTGTACTGCAACGTCTGGTCGAGCACGGCTTCCATGCCGGCGGCGGCCATGACGGCGATGCTGATGCGCTCCTGCGGAAGGTTCTGCATCAGGTAGACGAAGCCGGACCCCTCCTCGCCGAGCAGGTTCTCGGCCGGCACGTGGACGTCGGTGAAGGACAACTCCGCGGTGTCCTGCGCCTCGAGGCCGATCTTGTCGAGGTGTCGGCCGCGTTCGAATCCGGCCATGCCGCGCTCGACGACCAGCAGCGAGAAGCCGAGGGCGCCCTTCTCGGGATCGGTGCACGCGACGACGATGACGAGGTCGGCGTGAATGCCGTTGGTGATGAACGTCTTCGAGCCGTTGAGCACCCAGCTGCCGTCCTCCTGCTTGACGGCACGGGTCTTGATGCCCTGCAGGTCGCTGCCGGTGCCGGGTTCGGTCATGGCGATGGCCGTGATGTATTCACCGGAACAGAACCCGGGCAGCCAGCGCTGCTTTTGCTCTTCGGTGGTCAGGCGCAGGAAGTAGGGCGCCATGACGTCGTTCTGCAGCGAGAAGCCGAGGCCGCTGTAGCGGCCAGCCGAGGTTTCCTCGGTGATGACGACGTTGTAGCGGAAGTCGTCGTTGCCGCCGCCGCCGTACTCCTCGGGTACGGCCATGCCGAGGAAGCCCTGCTTGCCTGCCTCCAGCCACACCTGCCGGTCGACGATCTTGTTCTTCTCCCATTCGTCGTGGAACGGCGCGACGTGGCGCTCCAGGAACGCGCGATAGGACTCGCGGAACAGGTCGTGCTCCGGCTCGAACAGCGTGCGGTCGTACTTGACGGCGCCCATGGATGACCTCCGGATCGGCGAAGCGGGATGTGCCATCGACGATATACCACCCAACCGGATGGTTGACGCGCGTCGGGAGTGTGACGGACGGAGGACTCTCGTGCGACGGCGCTGCACCTTAAGATCGGCGCAATGGCGAAGCCTTCGACGTCACTCACCCACTGGGGTGCGTTCACCGCAGACGTCCGCGACGGCGACATCGCCTCGGTTGCACCGTTCTCCGCCGACGCCGACCCGTCACCGCTGCTCGGCAATCTCGCCGGCTCGATTCGGCACCGGTCGCGGGTCGAGACACCCGCGATCCGCCGCGGTTGGCTCGAGGACGGTCCCGGCCCGACCTCCCGACGCGGATCCGACGAGTTCGTCGCGGTGTCCTGGGACGAACTCACCGAACGCCTCGCCGACGAACTGCGCCGCATCGTCGACGTCCACGGCAACGAGGCGATCTACGGCGGGTCCTACGGATGGGCCAGCGCCGGCCGTTTCCACCATGCCCAGAGCCAGGTGCACAGATTCCTGAAACTGCTTGGCGGATACACGTTCTCGCGCCACTCCTACAGCCTTGGCGCGACCGGTGTCATCATGCCGCGCGTCGTCGGCACCCACGACGACCTCTTTCAGCGCTCCACGGCATGGGACGTCGTCGCCGAGAACACCGAGCTGATCGTGAGCTTCGGCGGAGTCGGCGTGAAGAACTCCGCCGTCAACGCCGGCGGCACCACCGAGCACCCGACCCGGGCCGCGTTGCAACGGCTGCGCGACCGAGG
>Ga0209051_1003522_pt1 | contig 10221 bp, 8 predicted proteins | sample AraplaCvi_mMS_r2_2_FD_184286 | JGI IMG/M metagenome (GOLD analysis project Ga0209051, IMG submission 184286) | Arabidopsis root microbial communities from North Carolina, USA - plate scrape MF_Cvi_mMS_r2 (SPAdes) (version 2) | ecosystem: Host-associated > Plants > Roots > Endosphere | place: USA... | reverse complement strand
CTACCGCATCAAGCTGCTGGGCATCACGCGCCGCCGCGCCGATGCCGACGGCATCGAGCTGCGCGTGCACCCGACGCTCGTGCCCGCCAAGCGGCTCATCGCCAACGTCGAGGGCGCGATGAACGCCGTGGTGGTGCAGGCCGACGCGGTCGGCACCACGCTGTACTACGGCAAGGGCGCGGGCGCGGAGCCCACGGCCTCCGCCGTCGTCGCCGACCTCGTGGACATCACGCGCCTGCACACGGCCGACCCCGACCACCGCGTGCCGCACCTCGCGTTCCAGCCCGACGCGCTCGCCGCGACGCCGATCCTGCCGATCGAGCAGGTCGTCACCGCGTTCTACTTGCGCCTGTGCGTGGCCGACGAGGCGGGCGTGCTCTCGAAGATCACGACGACGCTCGCCGAGCACGACATCTCCATCGACGCCGTGCTCCAGCGCCCGAACCCCGAGCGCGCGCCGGGCCAGCAGGATCTCATCATCCTCACGCACGACACCGTCGAGGGCAACATGCGCAACGCGATCGCGCGCATGCAGGGGCTGCCGTCCGTGCTGGCGCCGATCGTGAGCCTGCGCAAGGAAGACCTGGCCTGATGAAGTACGTCAGCACCCGCGGCGGCCCGGACGCGCGCGGCTTCTCCGAGATCCTGCTCGAGGGCCTGGCCCCCGACGGCGGGCTGTACCTGCCGCAGGCCTACCCGCGCGTCGACGCGGCCACGCTCGCGCGCTGGCGCGGCCTGTCCTACGCCGAGCTCGCGTTCGAGATCCTGTCGCTCTACATCGACGACATCCCGAAGGAAGACCTGCGCCGCATCGCCGCGAAGACCTACACCCCCGAGGTCTTCGGCACGCGCGAGATCGTCCCCTTGAAGCCGCTGGAGGAGGGCGTCTTCCTGGAGGCGCTGTCCAACGGGCCGACGCTCGCCTTCAAGGACATGGCGATGCAGCTCCTCGGGAACCTGTTCGAGTACGAGCTCGGGCGGCGCGGGCAGACGCTCAACATCCTCGGCGCCACCTCGGGCGACACCGGCAGCGCGGCCGAGTACGCGATGCGCGGCAAGCGCGGCGTGGCGGTCTTCATGCTGAGCCCGAACGGGCGCATGAGCCCGTTCCAGCAGGCGCAGATGTTCAGCCTGCAGGACGAGAACATCCACAACCTGAGCGTCGAGGGCGTGTTCGACGACTGCCAGGACATCGTCAAGGCCGTCTCCAACGACCTCGAGTTCAAGCGCCGCTGGCGCATCGGCACCGTCAACTCCATCAACTGGGCGCGGCTGCTCGCGCAGGTCGTCTACTACTTCGCGGGGTACTTCCAGGCCACGCGCGGCGACGACGAGCGCGTGAGCTTCACCGTCCCCTCGGGCAACTTCGGCAACGTGTGCGCGGGCCACGTGGCGCGCATGATGGGGCTGCCGATCGAGCGCCTCGTGGTCGCCACCAACGAGAACGACGTGCTCGACGAGTTCTTCCGCACCGGCCACTACCGCGTGCGCGGCAGCGCCGAGACGCACGAGACCTCGAGCCCGTCGATGGACATCTCCAAGGCCTCGAACTTCGAGCGCTTCGTCTTCGACCTGCTGGGCCGCGACGCGGCGCGCACGCGCGCGCTGTTCGGCGCCGCGCTGGGCGGCGAGGGCGCGTTCGCATTGACCGGCGACGAGGCGGCGCGCATCGCGGACTTCGGCTTCGTGTCGGGCTCGAGCACGCATGCCGACCGGCTGGCCACGATCCGGGCCGTGCACGAGCGCTTCGGGCTGACGATCGACCCGCACACGGCCGACGGACTGAAGGTCGCCCGCGCGGTGCGGCGACCTGGCGAGACCATGATCGTTCTCGAGACGGCGCTGCCGGCGAAGTTCGGGGAGACGATCGCGGAGGCACTCGGCCGCGCCCCGGCACTGCCTCCCGCGCTCGCCGACCTGGAGTCCCGGCCCCGCCGCTGCACCGTCGTGAAGGCGGACGTCGGCGTCGTGAAGGACTTCATCGAGCAGCACGCGCCGGCGCACTGATCGGGGCGTGTCCGGTCTCCCCGGGCAACAGGCGCGCCGCGCCGGCGAGCCGCGTCAGCGCGCGGCGATGCGGGTGATGCCGGCGGTCGTCAGGACGTACAGCGCGCCATCCTGCCCGACGCGCAGGTCGACCGGCGAGCCGGCCAGACGGGCGAACGAATAAACCGCGTCACCGTTGGCCGGGTCGAGTCGCGCGACCCAGCGGCCGACGAAGTCGGCGAAGAAGTAGTTGCCGTGGTGGCTGGCCGGGAACGGGCCGGCGTCGGGATAGAACGCGCCGCCGGAGATCGCCCCGCCGGTCAGGAAGCCGCCTGGGCCGGAGCCTGGCGGATCCGTATCGTCGTGCCGGTAGGCGAAGCGCGGTGCCGCGATCCCGGCGCCGACGCCGTCCGGCCCTTCCGACGCCGGCCAGCCGTAGTTGGCGCCGGGTTGGCCGACGTCGATCTCCTCCCAGGTGTCCTGGCCGACATCGTTGATGTGCATGCGGCCGCTGGACGGCTGCAGCGCGAACGTGAACGGGTTCCGCAGCCCGCGCGCCCACACCGCGCAGCGCAGCAGCGCGTCGGCACAGAACGGGTTGTCGGCCGGGATCGACCCGTCGTCGGCGAAGCGCAGCAGCTTGCCGAACGGATCGGCGACGTCCTGCGCCCTGGCGCCAACGGCGTTGTCGCCGACGCCGACGTAGAGGCTTCCGTCGGCGCCGAAGTGCAGCGCGCCGCCGTTGTGGTTGGTCGCCTGCGACAACGCAGGCAGCTCGACCAGCACGCGTTCCGTGCCGTCGGAGACGTCGCCGTTCGCGACCAGCCGGCTGATGCGGTTGTGCGCGCCGTCGCGCGTCGTCGTGTAGTGCACGTAGACCCAGCCGTTCGTCGCGAACTCCGGATGCAGCGCGATGCCGATCAGGCCCCGCTCGCCGTTGAAGTCGACATCGGCCAGGGCATGGAAGGGGGACGCCAGCAGCGCGCCGTCCTTGACGACGCGCACCCGGCCGCCTTGCTCGGCGACGAACAGCCGCCCATCGGGCGCCTGCACGAACGCCGTGGCGGCAGCGAGCCCGCCAACCCATCCGTCGATCTTCTCGAGGCCGACGCCGAGGGCGCTCTTGCCGCCGAAGCGCACCGTGGCAACCGACCAGTCCGACAGGTTTCCGGCCGTGTCACGCGCACGCGCCCGAGCGACATGCTGCCCGGCGACGTAGCGGCTCGTGTCGACACTCGATTCGTAGGGTGCGGCCGTGTCCTCGGCGCCGACCGGCTCGCCGTCGAGCTGGAACTCGACGCCGGCGATGCCGGCCTCGCCCTGGGCCGTCGCGGCCAGCGCCAGAGTGCCGCTCAACCCGTGGGCCAGGTTTTCGGGCGCGGTCAAGGTGGCGGTCGGCACGCCGGGCGGTGGCGGCGGCGCCGGCGGCGACGAATCGCCCCCGCAGCCGGAGATGCCGAGCGCCGCCATCAGCGTCCAATGCCCGGTCGTCGTTCGATGCATCGTCGTCGCCTCCCCAGTCCAGGCCAACGCGGCAGGTTGGGATTGTCATCCCTTCCTGCCCTTCGATGCCAGGTCTCCGACATGACAGTTCCTCGCCGCCGCCCATGAATGCCGTTGCCAGGTCGGTGACCTGGCACCGAAGCCCATGAACGCCGTTGCCATGTGGGTGACCCGGCACCGAAGCGCCGATGTCCCGGGCGCTTGCGCAGCGCTGAAATGCCGCCCCGTGTCGCGCAGGGGCCGCGCGACCTGTTGCATCATCCTGGGATGAGCGAATCTCCCAAGTCCCCGACCGCGCCGGCCGGGCCGCCGCGCGCGCCGCTGATCAGCGCCGACGACGCGCTCGCGCGCCTGCTCGCCGCCGTGCAGCCGCACGGCGCCACCGAAACCGTGCCCACGCCCGAGGCCTGGGGCCGCGTGCTCGCGCGCGACGTGGCCTCGACCGTGGACGTCCCCCCGGCCGACAACAGCGCGATGGACGGCTACGCCCTGCGGCGGGCCGATCTCGGCGGCGCGCCCGGCGCCGTACTGGCGGTCAGCCAGCGCATTCCCGCGGGCGTCGTCGGCGTGCCGTTGCGGGCCGGCACCGCGGCCCGCATCTTCACGGGCGCGCAGGTGCCGGCCGGGGCCGACACGGTGGTCATGCAGGAGGCCTGCGAGCCCGTCGCGCCGGTGGAGGAGGGCGATGCCCTCGGCGGCGTGCGCCTGCGCGAACTGCCCGAGGCCGGCAGCAACATCCGCCGCCGGGGCGAAGACGTCGCCGCCGGCAGCACGGTGCTGCGCGCCGGCCGCCGGCTCGATGCGGCGGCCATCGGCCTGGCCGCCACCGTCGGCGCGGCGCGGCTGGAAGTGGCGCGCCGCCCGCGCGTCGCGCTGTTCTCGACGGGCGACGAGCTGGTGATGCCCGGCGAGCCCCTGCCGCCCGGCGCGATCTACAACTCCAACCGCTTCATGCTGGGCGCGCTGCTGCGCGGGCTGGGCTGCGAGGTCAGCGATCTCGGCAACGTGCCCGACCGCCTCGACGCCACGCGCGCGATGCTGCGCGAGGCCGCCGCCGGCCACGACCTGATCCTGAGCTCGGGCGGCGTCTCCGTCGGCGAGGAGGATCACCTGAAGCCCGCCCTCGCCGCGGAAGGCCGGCTCGACCTGTGGTCGATCGCGATCAAGCCCGGCAAGCCGCTCGCGTTCGGGGCCGTGCGCCGCGCCGCCGATCCGGCCGGGAACGGCAGCCCGGCCGAGACCTGGTACATCGGCCTGCCGGGCAATCCGGTATCGAGCTTCGTCACCTTCGTGCTGTTCGTGCGGCCGGTGCTGCAACGCCTGCAGGGCGCGGAGGCGCTGGCGCCGGGCGGCACGCCGCTGCGCGCCGATTTCGCCTGGCCGAAGCCCGACAAGCGCCGCGAATTCCTGCGCGTGCGCCGCAACGCCTCGGGCGGGCTCGATCTCTTCCCCAACCAGGGCTCGGGCGTTCTCACGTCGCTGGCCTGGGCCGACGGCCTGGCCGACATCGCGCCGGGCCAGGCCGTGGCGCCGGGCGACACGGTGCGCTTCATCCCGCTCGCGGAGCTCGCGCCGTGAAACTGCACTTGAAGTTCTTCGCCTCGCTGCGCGAGGCCCTCGGCCCGGGCGAGACGATGGAGTGGACGTCCGCCGAGGCCCCGACCGCCGGCGCGCTGCGCCAGTGGCTGCGCGATCGCTCCGAGGCGCACGCGCAGGCGCTGGCCCCGGGTCGCGCCGTGCGCGTGGCGGTCGACCAGACGATGGCGGGCGACGCGACGCCCCTGCACGACGGCGCGGAGGTCGCGTTCTTCCCGCCTGTCACTGGAGGGTGATGCCATGACGGCTTCCGCCACCTCGGCGGTGCGGATCCAGGAAGCGGACTTCGACGTCGCCACCGAACTCGAGACGCTGCAGGCCGGCCGCGCCGACGTCGGCGCGCTCGCGAGCTTCACCGGCTGCGTGCGCGGCGGCGCAGGCGAGGGCGATCTCACCGCGCTCACGCTGGAGCACTATCCCGGCATGACCGAGCGGGCGATCGAGGCCATGGTCGCCGAGGCCCGCCAGCGCTTCGACGTGCTCGACGCCCGCGTGATCCACCGGGTCGGGCGCCTCGAGCCGGGAGCTCGCATCGTGCTGGTCGCGGTGGCCAGCGCGCACCGGCGCGACGCCTTCCAGGCCTGCGAGTTCCTGATGGACTACCTCAAGACCCACGCGCCGTTCTGGAAGAAGGAGACGACGCCCGCCGGCGAGCGCTGGGTCGATGCCCGCGTGGCCGACGACGAGGCGCTCGCGCGCTGGGGCATCGCGTCGGCGAACGCCACCGGTGGGGAGGCGGCCGTGCCGGTCGAGCCCTCCGTCGCGGCGAGCGACAATGCCCGCCACCCCGACTCGACGACGATCGCCGACGACGCGTCGCTTGCCACCCTGTCCCGCGCCAACCCGCCATGAGCCGCTCCGCCGTTCCCTTCCCCGGCCCGTTCCGCCGCAAGCAAGTCCGGGAGGCGCGGCGTTGACCCAGCACACACAGCTCGCCGAGCTCGAGCCCTCAGAGCTCGGCCCCGACGAACTCCGGCTCGCGCTGGGCCGCTTCGTCACGGGCGTGACCATCGTCACCTGCCGCAACGCCGGGGGCGCGCCGGTGGGCCTCACGGCCAATTCGTTCAACGCGCTCTCGCTGGATCCGCCCCTGGTGCTGTGGTCGCTGCGCCGCGAGAGCCCGAGCATCGAGGCCTTCACCCAGGCGACGCACTTCACGGTGAACGTGCTGGCCGAGGACCAGATCGACCTCTCCCGCCGCTTCGCCCGTCCGAGCGCCGCGAAGTTCGACGAGGGCGAATGGCGCGACGGCCACGGCGGGGCGCCGATGCTCGCGGGCTGTGTCGCCGTCTTCGAGTGCCGCCGCCGCAGCCACCACGAGGCCGGCGACCACATCCTGTTCATCGGCGAGGTCGAGCGCATCGCCTGCACCGCGGCCGCGCCGCTCGTATACCACGCGGGGCATTACCGCTCGCTGGGAGACGTGATCTAGATCAAGGCGCCCGGCGGCCCTGGCCGATCCGGCATGGCGGTTGCCGCTTGAAAATCTGTCCAACGGACCCATGTGTGCGGGAATTCGGAGGATTTCATGCGACTCGACAAACTCACGACGGCGTTCCAGCACGCGCTCGCGGAAGCCCAGAGCGCCGCGGTCACGCGCAGCAACCCCTACATCGAGCCCGCCCACCTGCTCGCGGCGATGCTCACCCAGCCCGACGGCCCGCGCGCGCTGCTCGAACGCGCCGGCGCGAACGTCGCCGGACTGAAGACGGCGATGGACACCCTCGTCGGCGGCCTGCCCCAGGTCGAGGGCGGCGGCCAGGTGCAGGCGAGCCGCGACCTCGTCACGCTGCTGCAGGCGTCCGAGAAGGAGGCCGACAAGCGGGGCGACCAGTTCATCGCCAGCGAGATGTTCCTCGTGGCGCTCGCCGACTCGAAGACCGACATCGGCGGCATCGTCCGGGGCCACGGCCTCACGCGCAAGGCGCTCGAATCCGCCATCGACGCGGTGCGCGGCGGCCAGACCGTCGACTCCGCGGAGGCCGAGGGCCAGCGCGAGGCGCTGAAGAAGTACACCCTCGATCTGACCGAGCGCGCGCGCAAGGGCAAGCTCGACCCGGTCATCGGCCGCGACGACGAGATCCGCCGCGCGATCCAGGTGCTGCAGCGACGCAGCAAGAACAACCCCGTGCTGATCGGCGAGCCGGGCGTCGGCAAGACGGCCATCGTCGAGGGCCTGGCCCAGCGCATCGTCGCGGGCGAGGTGCCCGAATCGCTCAAGAACAAGCGCGTGCTCGTGCTCGACATGGCGGGGCTGCTCGCCGGCGCGAAATTCCGCGGCGAGTTCGAGGAGCGGCTGAAGGCCGTGCTCAAGGAGGTCGCGGCCGACGAGGGTCGCATCATCCTCTTCATCGACGAGATCCACACGATGGTCGGCGCCGGCAAGGCCGAGGGCGCGATCGACGCGGGCAACATGCTCAAGCCGGCGCTCGCCCGCGGCGAGCTGCACTGCATCGGCGCGACCACCCTCGACGAGTACCGCAAGTACGTCGAGAAGGACGCCGCGCTCGAGCGCCGTTTCCAGAAGGTGTTGGTAGACGAGCCGAGCGTCGAGGCGACGATCGCCATCCTGCGCGGCCTGCAGGAGAAGTACGAGGTGCACCACGGCGTGGAGATCACCGACCCGGCCATCGTGGCCGCGGCCGAGCTGAGCCACCGCTACATCACCGACCGCTTCCTGCCCGACAAGGCCATCGACCTGATCGACGAGGCCGCCGCGAAGATCAAGATCGAGATCGATTCCAAGCCCGAGGCGATGGATCGGCTCGACCGCCGCATGATCCAGCTCAAGATCGAGCGCGAGGCCGTGCGCCGCGAGACCGACGAGGCCTCGCAGCGCCGCGCGCAGCTGATCGAGGAGGAGATCACCCGGCTCGAGCGCGAGTACGCCGACCTCGAGGAGATCTGGACGGCCGAGAAGGCCGCGGCGCAGGGCTCCGCGCAGCTCAAGGAGGAGATCGACAAGATCCGCTTCCAGATCGAGAACCTCAAGCGCAAGGGCGACTTCAACGCCGTCGCCGAGCTGCAGTACGGCAAGCTGCCCGCGCTCGAGAAGCGCCTCGCCGAGGCGCAGGCCACCGAGCAGGGCAAGGGCCTCAAGGGCAATGCGCCGCAGCTCCTTCGCACCATGGTCGGCGCCGAGGAGATCGCCGAGGTGGTCTCCCGCGCGACGGGCATCCCCGTCTCGAAGCTGATGCAGGGCGAGCGCGACAAGCTCCTGCGCATGGAAGACAAGCTGCACGAGCGCGTGGTCGGCCAGGACGAGGCCATCCAGGCCGTCGCCGACGCGATCCGCCGCTCGCGCGCGGGCCTCGCCGACCCGAATCGGCCGCTCGGCTCCTTCCTCTTCCTCGGGCCGACGGGCGTCGGCAAGACGGAGCTGTGCAAGGCGCTCGCGGGCTTCCTCTTCGACAGCGAGGATCACCTGGTGCGCGTCGACATGAGCGAGTTCATGGAGAAGCACTCGGTGAGCCGCCTCATCGGCGCCCCCCCGGGCTACGTCGGCTACGAGGAGGGCGGCACGCTCACCGAGGCCGTCCGCCGCAAGCCCTACAGCGTGCTGCTGCTCGACGAGGTCGAGAAGGCGCACCCGGACGTCTTCAATGTCCTGCTCCAGGTCCTCGACGACGGCCGCCTCACCGATGGCCAGGGCCGCACGGTCGATTTCAAGAACACCGTCATCGTGATGACCAGCAACCTCGGCTCGCACCTGATCATGCAGATGGCCGGCCAATCGAGCGAGCTGATCCGCGATGCCGTGTGGGCCGAGGTCAAGTCGCATTTCCGTCCCGAGTTCCTGAACCGCATCGACGAGACGGTGGTCTTCCACGCGCTCGACCAGGCGCACATCCAGGAGATCGCGAAGATCCAGCTCGCCGTGCTGGAGCGGCGCGTGGCGAAGATGGACATGAAGCTCGAGGTCGCGCCCGCGGCGCTCGCGGAAATCGCGAAGGTCGGCTTCGACCCGGTGTTCGGCGCGCGACCGCTCAAGCGCGCGATCCAGCAGGAGATCGAGAACCCGGTCGCCCGCCTGATCCTCGAGGGTCGCTTCGGGCCGAAGGACGTGATCCCGGTGGACGTGGTGGACGGGAAGTTCACCTTCGGGCGGACGGTGCACTGAACGCGGCGGGGATGAACGCGGGGTCGGGCGTGAAGACCTGACCCCTCTCTTGCGATCGACGACGCGAGGGTTCGAAGGGCAGGGTCAGGTCTTCAGACCTGTGTTCGTTCAACTCTGCCAGTACTCGTCGAACAAGATGGGCGGCAACGCCCGCGCCTCGTCCATCCACTCCGCCACCGACTCGCGCCCCAGGAGCGCCTCGATCCAGCCCGCCACTCGCGGCCACGCCGACAGGTCGGGCGCATGCGCCACCAGCCGCACGACCGTCGGCACGAAGGCGAGATCCGCCAGCGACAACTCCCCCGCCAGCCAGGGCCCGCCGCTGCGCGCCAGTTCCTCCTGGCAGGCACCGAAGAAGCGGCGGGCCTCCCCGGATTCCCGCGCGGTCATCGCGCGGCGCTCGGGATAGAACGCGCTCTCGAACGAGAGGCCCGCGCAGATCCCGGAGAGCCCGGCATGCTGCCATGCGAGCAGCGAGCGCACGTGCGCCCGCGCCCGGGCATCGGCGGGCAGCAGGCGTCCGCCGGCCAGGTCGTTGGCGTACTCCATGATCGCGAGCGAGTCGAAGATCACGACGCCGTCGTCCACCAGGACGGGCACGGCGGCGGGCGGCGAGAACGTCCCGATGCGCGCGAGGTTGTCGAGGCGCTGCGGCAGGCGGATGTCAACGACCTCTTCGTCGAAGTCGACTCCCGCCTCCCGCAGCGCGAGCCACGCGCGGAAGGCCCAGCTCGACGCGTTCTTCGTTCCGGAGTGCAGGATGCGTGTCATGGCCCGATGGTCGCACGGCGGCGGGGGCAGGGCGTCGGACCCAAGGGGAATCCCGGATTCGTAGAATGCGCTCAGCCGGGCGAGCCTCGCAAAGGACGCCGGCGCCGCCCGCCGCTTCCATGGAAGGCCCATGCCCAGCTCCCCCGAATCGCAGAAGAACGCCGCCTCGTCGAAAGCGGCGACGGCCGGCCCCGTCGTGATCGTCGGCGCCGGCCTGGCCGGCCTGACCGTCGCCCTCCATCTCG
>Ga0209051_1003521_pt1 | contig 10221 bp, 7 predicted proteins | sample AraplaCvi_mMS_r2_2_FD_184286 | JGI IMG/M metagenome (GOLD analysis project Ga0209051, IMG submission 184286) | Arabidopsis root microbial communities from North Carolina, USA - plate scrape MF_Cvi_mMS_r2 (SPAdes) (version 2) | ecosystem: Host-associated > Plants > Roots > Endosphere | place: USA... | reverse complement strand
CGGGCGCGGTCCGGGGGTGGGCGACGAGCACGCGGCCAGCACGGCGACGCAGACCACCAAGCCCCACGGTCGACGCACGAGGTCATGGTGACATCGCAGTCTGCGAGACGGCATCGAAGAACCTGTGGGTTGGACGTCCGGGCGCCAACCGCACCTGTCCGACTGGCGACCGGCGGGCCCGCTTCTTTCGGCGACGCAAACTCAAGATCATATTCGGGATGGACGGACACCAATAGGACAATTGTCAGTGGACGACACAATTACAGTTTGCGGAACTACCCCCGTCTTTGGACATGACTTACGAGGGCGCGGCCGCGCATCGCCGCACCATGTGGAGCCAGCGCGTTAGCCAGTCTGACGCCCGGTGGTCGAACATGCTGGCTGCGGGCATATTTGGACGACGTCCGCGCGAAGCTGGAGAATCCGACGAGCGTCGACACCACGCATTCGCGACCCCCGGGCGCGCCCCATTGACCCAAACGTCGAATAATCGAGTTTTGCCAGCAAATTGTTTTACGAGGGCGTAAGTTGCTCCTTGCGCGACTCTGACGAATTCCCGTTGCAGCGCCTCGCAACATCACGCCAGTAGAGAGGTGGGTACCCCCGTGCCCTCATCAGCCAGCCGTCGCGCCGCTCACGTCCGTGCACGACACCGCAGGAACAGTCGACGGGCCCAGGCCGTGTACCCGACCTTCCGCCTCGAGGGGCCGACGCCCCTGAACGCACCGTCCGGACAACCCGCCTTCGCGCGTCACGTCGGGCGCGTGGGCGCACTTGCGGTAGCCCTCGGCGTTGGAGTCGCGGTGGCCACCGCCACCGGCGCCGGGCTCGCCGCCGCCGACGAGGGCGCAACGGATTCGTCCGCGGGCTCGACCGGTACGTCGAGTGCGTCGACCTCGACGGAAGCAACCGTAGGCTCGTCGACGGCGACGACCGAGACCACGACCACGGCGACCACCACGGGATCGACCGCGGCGGCCTCGACCCGAGGCGATGACACCGGCCCCACCGTTCCCGACATGGCGGTCAGCGCCTCCGGGGGCGCCAATACGTCGGTGGGGCAACGACCCGTCACCTCAGGCCCAGGATCGCCCGACTCCGCCACGGAAAGCCCGCGAACCAGCCACGAGCAGGAGGCGTCGAACAACCCGGTCGCACCTCGAGACGCGGCGCCAAAGCGCGACCGGGCGACGGCACCGACCTCGTCACCCGTCGTCTCTGCGGGCGCATCCGCATCAGTCGTCTCCCCCCCGCTTCGAAGGACCACCACCTCAGCGGCAGCGCCCGACACCACCGACACCGAGACCCACGCCGCGGCCGTGCAGAACACGGTCACCACTGTCGTCGACGCGCCGACATCCGAACTCGCTGAGCCAGTGCCGAGCTCGGCCACGACCGCCCTCGCGGTGGTGCCGGCACCAGTCGACGCGCCCGGACCCACGGCTCCCGTCCAATCGCCACTGGCATGGACCTTGCTGGCCTGGACTCGACGCGAGGCTCAGCGGAATCTCGGCGCGACGACGACCACGGTGTCCAACGACATCTACGCCACCTTCGTGGACACCGCGGTCAGCGGCAGCGTGCTGGACAACGACACCGCCCCCGTCGGAGATTCGCTCGTCGTCGATTCGCACACCGATCCAAGCCACGGCAGCGTCACGATGCAGTCCGACGGCACGTTCACCTACCAACCGCACCAGGGTTACGTCGGACCCGACGAATTCGACTACACGGCCAGCAGTGTCGGCACCGGGTTGACCGCATCGACGACGGTGAGCATCGCGGTGCTGGCGAAGCAGCCGCTGACCGCCGTCGACGACTCCTTCACCACGGCGAGCACGCCCTTCACGACGTCGGTGACGTCCAACGACTCGGGCACTCAGGCGGGCTTCGTCGTCGTCGCCCACACCGACCCCGCCAACGGGTCGGTGACGATGGACGAGGCGGGTGTGTTCACCTACACGGCGAACTCCGGGTTCATCGGCACCGACTCGTTCACCTACACCATCGCCGATTCCCTCAGCCAAACGGCGACCGCCAGCGTCACGATCACGGTCGTGAACGCCGGATACACCCAACCACCGTTCGTGGTCGACGATGCCGTGTTCACACCCGTCGACACTGCCGTGTCGATTCCGGTACTCGCCAACGACCTCGGCTTCTCGGGCAACCCCTTGACGGCGACCGTGGGCAACCAGCCACGCTCCGGCGTCGTCACCGACGACGGCACCGGCACCTTCGTCTACACCCCCAACGCCGGATTCGTGGGCGTCGACTCGTTCACCTACGCCGCCGCCGACGGTGTGGGTGGCTCCGCGACGGCCACCGTGACCGTGAACGTGGGCCGCTACTTCAACGACCCGTTGGTCGGCCGCGACTACTACGACGCGACCAAGGACAGCCCTCTCGTGGTGAGTCCCCAGTGGGGTGTGCTGTCCAACGACTTCGACCGTGACGGCGACTCGATGACCGCGGCGGTCACCCAACAACCCGCGCACGGCAGCGTCGTGATGGCGTCCGACGGCTCGTTCGTCTACACCCCTGCGGCCGGGTTCCTCGGCCAGGACGCCTTCAGCTACACGGCAACCGATTCCACGACGGCGGCCAGCACGACCACCGTGACCATCACCGTCAAGGTGGCGCCCAACCTCCCCCCGCAGGCAAACTTCGACGGATATCAGACCTACGTCGGCGTACCCGTCACGCTGGATCTCCTAGCCAACGACTCCGATCCCGAGGGCGCCCCGCTGACCGCCCGCATCGTCACCGAGCCCACGTCGGGCACCGTCACCACCAACTCCGACGGAACGTTCACCTACACGCCCGCAACCGATTTCGTCGGCACGATCGAGTTTCGGTATGCGGTGTCCGACGGCGTGACCGAGGCCGAGGCGAACGTGATGGTCACGGTGGTCGAAGAGAATCGTGCACCCACCGCCAACGACGACGCCGTGACGTTTCCGAACGGCATTCAGGCCATCGTCGACGTGCTCGCCAACGACACCGACCCCGAGGGCGACTACATATATGTGTCGGACTACGGCACCCCCGCTCACGGTACGACGGGCGGAAACCTCGGCGGCACCATCGAATACACACCCGAGCCCGACTTCTACGGCACCGACCAGTTCACCTACCAGATCAGTGACGCCTACGGCAACACCAGCACCGCCACCGTCACCGTCACGATTCTGCCCCCGAGGATCCCGCCGACGGCCAACGACGACACGGCCGTCACGGCGATGGACACCCCGGTCGACATAGACGTCCTGGCCAACGACTCCAATCCCAGTAACGACGTCCTGACCGTGGCCATCGAGACGCCACCCGATTACGGCCAGGCGAGCATCTCGCAGGACGGCACGCTGCACTACACGCCGCCGCCCGGATTCACCGGAACCGACTACGTCGGTTACACGATCACCGACGCCGCGGGCATCGTGAGCTTCGCCAGCGTCACGATCACCGTCACCGGTTCGGACGACGGCGGCAATCCCTCCCAACCCGGCACCAACTGGTTCACCGTCTCGGCGGGCAAGACGCTGAGAGTCACTGCCACGGAGGGGATCGTCGGCGACGACTACCTCTCTCAGGGCGCCAGGGCCGGCCTCGTCGACGGGCCGGCGCACGGCACGCTGAGGTTGACCGACGACGGCAGTTTCGCCTACACCCCCCGGGCCGGGTTCGTGGGGACCGATGCGTTCACGTACTACATCGGCACCAGCGAATGGGGCGACGGACCCTTCACCGCGACCATCGAGGTCACGCCGGCCCCGGGCACCGACGTCGGTGTGACGACGATCGCGGTGGCTTCCGGCAGCGGCGGGCTGCCGTCATGCCAAAGCTCTTGGCTACCAAGCTCGTACCAGCAGGACGACGTCTGGCCGCTGTGCTCGCAGACTGAGGTCCGACGATTGTTCGACCGTCTCTGAGGAGAGTCAGTCCGTGCCGGACAGGACGCAAAATTCGTTGCCCTCGGGGTCGGCGAGCACCACCCACGATTGATCACCCTGGCCGACGTCGACTCGGCGGGCGCCCAGGTCGAGCAGCCGTCGCACCTCGGCGTCCTGGTCGTCGGGGGTGAAGTCGAAGTGGATGCGGTTCTTCACCGCCTTGCCCTCGGGCACCGCGAGGAACAACCAATCCGGACCGGCGGTCGTGCGCAGCAGCACGTCGCCGTCCTCGTCGGTCTCGAGTGGCCAACCCAGCGCCTCCGACCACCAGCGGGCCAGCGCCTCGACGTCGTCGGCGTCGATGCAGATCTCGGAGAACCTCAGACCCATCGTCACTCCCCTCGCGTCAATTCCTTCTTCATGACCTTGCCCATGGCGTTGCGGGGCAGCGCGTCGACGATGCGTACCTCGCGCGGACGTTTGTGCACCGAGAGCTGTTCGGCGACGTAGTCGATCAGCGCCTCCGGCCGTGCGGACCCCACGACGAACGCGACGATCCGCTGACCGAGGTCGTCGTCGGGCATCCCGACCACCGCGACCTCGGTGACGCCGTCGTGCCCGAGCAACGCGGTCTCGACCTCGCCGGCCCCCACCCGGTAGCCACCCGACTTGATCAGGTCCACCGATTCACGCCCGACGATGCGGTGCATGCCCTCGGCGTCGACGACGGCGACGTCACCGGTGCGGTACCACCCGTCGGCACCGAACGCCGCGGCGGTGGCCTCGGGCAGGTCGAGGTACCCGTCGAACAACATCGGCCCCCGAACCTCAAGGCGCCCAATCGATTCCCCGTCGTGCGGCACGGGGGCGTCGTCGTCGCCCGTCAGCCGGGTCTGCACCCCCGCCAAGGGCAACCCGACCCAACCCGGGCGTCGCTCGCCGTCGGCGAGAGTGCTCAGCGTGATCAGCGACTCGGTGCTGCCGTAGCGCTCCACCGGCGCGTGGCCCGTCAGCTGGGCCAGCCGGTCGAAGACGGGGACCGGCAGCGGTGCACTGCCCGAGACCAACAACCGGGCCGACGACAACGCCCGCGCGGCGTCGAGATCCCCGGCGACGCGCGACCACACCGTCGGGACGCCGAAGTACAGCGAACCGGCGGCCTCGGCGTACGCGGCAGGAGACGGCTTCCCGGTGTGCACGAATCGGTTTCCGATGCGCAGCGATCCCAGCAGACCGAGGATCAGCCCGTGGACGTGGAACAGCGGCAGCCCGTGGACCAAGGTGTCCTCGGGCGTCCACGACCACGCCGCGGCGAGTGCGTCGACGTCGGCCGCGATCGCACGCCGGCTGATCAGCACGCCCTTGGGCGGACCCGTCGTGCCGGAGGTGTACATCACCATGGCGGTGGCGTCCGGCGACGGCTCGGCGTAGCGGTGCCACGACCGGGCATGCAACCGCACCGGCACGTGCGGCAGCCCCTCGGTCTCCTCGGGCAGCTCCCCCAGCCAGGCCTGCGCATCCGAATCGCTCAGGATGTGCCGGCGTTCGGCCGCACCGACGTCGGCGGGAACCGGCACCACGGGCACGCCCGCGATCAGACAACCCGCGACGGCGAGCACCGTGCTGGCCGACGGCGTCGCGAGCACCGCGATGCGACGGGCTCCGCCGACGCGTTCGGCGACCGAGGTGGCCGCTCCGACGAGGTCGCTTCGGCTCAGGCTCACCCCGCCGATGCGCACGGCGTCGGCGAGGTCGCGGCCGGCGGCCACGGCCGACGGGTTCAGAGAGGCCAACAGCACGCGTGCGACGCTACCGTGAGCGGCGATACTGGTCGCGTGGATCCCGTAGAACGTGTCAGCTCACGCGAGGTGTATCGCAATCCCTGGATGTTCGTCCGAGAGGACGAGATCCGACGACCCGACGGCAGCCTCGGCCTCTACGGCGTCGTCGTCAAGCCGACGTTCGCGCTGGTGATCGCGAAGGACGACCCCGGGGATCGCTATCGGCTCGTCGAGCAGTTCCGCTACCCCATCGGGTTGCGGCGGTGGGAGTTTCCGCAGGGCACCGCCCCCGGCACCTTGGACGGCGACGAGCCACCGCCGGCCGATCTCGCCGCCGACGAACTGCGGGAGGAGACCGGGCTGCGTGCGGAGTCGATGCAGGTGCTCGGCCAGCTCGACGTCGCCCCGGGGATGAGCAGTCAGCGCGGCTGGGTGTTCCTGGCCACCGGCATCACCGAGGGCGAGCACGAACGCGAGCTGGAGGAGCAGGACATGCACAGCGAGTGGTTCAGCGGCGAGCGGATCGACCAGATGATCGTCGACGGCACCATCACCGACGCTCAGAGCATCGCGGCGTGGACGCTGCTTCGGCTGGCCGAACGTCGATGAGCGGTCGGCTGGCGGGGCTGCTGCTCGCCGCCGCCGTGGTCGCGGGGTGCACGGCGCCCGAGGCGTCCGCCGAGGTGCGGTTGCCCCCGGCGGTGGGGTCGTTCGACTACCAACTGGGCGGCGCCTACGACACCCCCGGGTTGAGTGTCGTCGCCAGGGACGCCACCGCCACGCCGATGCCCGGGGCGTACAACGTCTGCTACGTCAACGGCTTTCAGACCCAGCCCGGCGAGGCGCAGCAGTGGTTGCGGGACCGCGGCTCGGCGCTGCTGCGTGACGGCGGCGAACCCGTCACCGATCCCGACTGGCCCGACGAGTACGTCCTCGACCCGTCGACCGCGCCGCAGCGGGCGATGATCCTCGACGTGCTCGGACCCGTCGTGTCCCGCTGCGCCGACAAGGGTTTCGACGCCGTCGAGGTCGACAACTTCGACACCTTCACCCGCTTCCCCGGCGTCGACCGGGCGGGTGCGCTCGAACTGGCGCGTTCCTATGCCCGCATCGCCCACGACCGCGGGTTGGCGATCGGGCAGAAGAACGCCGCCGAGTCCACCGAGGTGGGCCGTCGCGACGTCGGCTTCGACTTCGCCGTCGCCGAGCAGTGCGCGGCCTACGACGAATGCGACCGGTACCGCACGGTGTACGGCGACCACGTCATGCAGATCGAGTACGACGACGATCTGCCGGCACCGTTCCGCCAGGTGTGCGCTTCGCCGGATCGCGCGCCGCTGACGATCCTGCGGGACCGCGACCTGGTCGCCAGGGGCGCGAAGGGGTACGCCTACGAGCAGTGCTGACCCAGCGTCAGCGCCGCCGCTCGGTGAGCGCCCGCAGGAAGAACGTCAGGTTGGCGGGCCGCTCGGCGAGCCTGCGCACGAAGTAGCCGTACCACTGCGTGCCGAAGGGCACGTAGACCCGGACGTGGTTGCCGTCGTCGGCCAGTCGGCGCTGCTCGGCATCCCGGATGCCGTAGAGCATCTGGTACTCGAAGTCGTCGACGCCGAGCCCGAATTCACGTGCCAGGGCGGGTACGGCGTCGACGATCGCGGGGTCATGGGACGCCACCATCGGGTAGCCGTCACCCGCCATCAGGATCCGCAGGCAACGCAGGTAGGAGTCGGTCACCTCCGCGGCGTCGCGGTAGGCCACCGCGGCGGGTTCGTCGTAGGCGCCCTTGCAGAGCCGAATTCTGGCGCCACTCGATGCGAACTCCCGACAATCCCCCTCGGTGCGCTTGAGGTAGGCCTGCAGAACCGTTGCCAGCCAGGGGAAGTCGCCGCGCAGCTCGCGCACGATCGACAGCGTCGAGTCGGTCGTCGTGTGGTCCTCGGCGTCGACGGTCACCCAGACGCCCGCCGCCTGCGCCGTGGTGCAGATGAGGTGGGCGTTCTCCAGGGCGATCTTCTCCCCGTCGCGGGGCAGCGCCTGGCCGAGGGCCGAGAGCTTCAGCGACACCTCCAGCTGCCGCGGTCCGGCGGCATCCTCGCCGCGCCGACCCAGTGCGTCGAGAAGATCGGTGTAGGCGCGCACCGTGGCGTCGGCCGCGTCGGCGTCGGTGACGTCCTCCCCGAGGTAGTCGATGGAGACGAAGCGGCGCGAATCACGAAGTTCCGCAACCGAGGTCAGCGCATGCTCGACGGTGTCACCGGGGACGAAGCGGTGGACCACCTGACGCGTCACGGGCATCCGCTCGGCGGTGCGGCGCAGCCCGTCGGACTTGGCGGCGGCCAGGATCACCGGACGCGCGAACTGCTGGAAGGCACCCATCGGTCAGCCCTGCATGTGGGGGTAGTCGTGCGTCACCGGCGGCACGAAGGTCTCCTTGATCGACCGCGCCGACGTCCAGCGCAGCAGGTTCAGCGGTGAGCCCGCCTTGTCGTTGGTGCCCGAAGCACGCGATCCGCCGAAGGGCTGCTGCCCGACGACGGCCCCGGTGGGTTTGTCGTTGACGTAGAAGTTGCCCGCCGCGTGGCGAAGTCGCTCCTGGGCGGTGAGCACGGCGGCGCGGTCGTCGGCGATCACCGCGCCGGTCAGCCCGTACTTCGAACCGGAGTCGACGACGCCGAGGAGGTCGTCGTAGCGGTCGTCGTCGTAGACGTGCACCGCCAGGATCGGGCCGAAGTACTCCTGGGAGAACGCTTCGTCGGTGGGGTCGTCGGACAGCAGCACGGTCGGCCGGACGAAGTACCCCTCGGCGTCGTCGTATTCCCCGCCGACGGCGATGGTGACTCCGGCCGCTCCCTTGGCGCGTTCGATGGCGGTGACGTTCTTGGTGAACGCCCGCTCGTCGATCAGCGCGCCGCCGTAGTTGGACAGGTCCGACACGTCGCCGTAGGTCAGCTGGTCGACGGCGTCGAGGAAGTCGTCACCCATCTGCTGCCACACCGACCGCGCGACGAACGCGCGGGAGGCGGCCGAGCACTTCTGCCCCTGGTAGTCGAACGCACCCCGAATCATGGCCGTTCGCAACACGTCTGGGCGGGCCGAGGAATGGGCGACGATGAAGTCCTTGCCGCCGGTCTCGCCGACCAGCCGGGGGTAGGTGTCGTACCGGTCGACGTGGGAGCCGACCTCGCGCCACAGGTGCTGGAACGTCGCGGTCGACCCGGTGAAGTGGATGCCGGCCAGCCGGGGGTCGGCCAGCGCGACCTCGGAGACGGCGAATCCGTCACCGGTGACGAGGTTGACCACGCCGGGCGGCAGTCCGGCGGCCTCGAGCAGCTGCATGGTCAGGTACGCCGAGAACGTCTGCGTGATGGACGGTTTCCACACCACGGTGTTGCCCATCAACGCCGGCGCGGTGGGCAGGTTGCCGGCGATCGCGGTGAAGTTGAACGGGGTGATCGCGTAGACGAAGCCCTCGAGGGGGCGGTAGTCGGTGCGGTTCCACACCCCGGGGGAACTGACGGGCTGCTGGGCGAGGAGCTGCCGGGCGAAGGCGACGTTGAAGCGCCAGAAGTCGGCGAGCTCGCACGAGGAGTCGATCTCGGCTTGGTAGGCGCTCTTGGATTGGCCGAGCATGGTGGCTGCGGCGAGCGTGGCGCGCCACGGACCGGCGAGCAGGTCGGCGGCGCGCAGGAAGACCGCGGCCCGCTCGTCGAACGGCGTCGCCTCCCAGTCGCGCTTGGCGGCCATGGCCGCGTCGACGGCGGCGGTGGCCTCGGCGTGGCCGGCGTTGGTCAGGGTGCCGAGGACCGCGCTGTGGCGGTGCGGCTGGACCACGTCGACGCGCGCGCCGTCGCCCATCCGATGCGTGCCGCCGATGACGTGCGGCAGGTCGACGGGGTCGGCGGCGTTCATCGTGGCGAGCTCGGCGAGCAGTGTCGAGCGTTCCGGGCTGCCGGGCGCGTACTCGCGCACGGGCTCGTTGGCGGGGGCGGGCACGTCGGTGACGGCGGCGAAGGCACTCATGTGATCAGGGTCTCTCATCGGGGCGCACCAGCCCTTGGCCGATCGGACAAAGCTAAGCGCCTCGATGAGTAAGATCGGCCAACGTGAAGCCTGCCGGTGTGGGACTCGGTCAGCTGCTGCTCGCCCTGGACGCGACCATGGTCACCCTGGTCGAGGCGCCGCGCGGGCTGGACCTGCCGGTCGCGTCGGCCGCGCTTATCGACGCCGACGACGTCCGGCTCGGCCTGGCCGTCGGCGCCAGCTCGGCCGACGTCTTCCTCATCCTCGGCGTCGGCGACGACGACGTGCTGTCCTGGCTGGTCTCGCAGACCTCGCGGCGGATCCCGGCGGCGATCTTCGTCAAGGAACCCTCCGACGCGGTGGTCGCCCGCGCGGTCGCGGTGGGCACGGCCGTCGTCGCCGTCGAACCGAGAGCCCGCTGGGAGCGGCTGTACCGGTTGGTCGACCACGTCTTCGACCATCACGGCGACCGCGCCGACCCGACCCATGACCCCAGTACCGACCTGTTCGGGCTGGCGCAGTCGATC
>Ga0209051_1003519_pt1 | contig 10225 bp, 10 predicted proteins | sample AraplaCvi_mMS_r2_2_FD_184286 | JGI IMG/M metagenome (GOLD analysis project Ga0209051, IMG submission 184286) | Arabidopsis root microbial communities from North Carolina, USA - plate scrape MF_Cvi_mMS_r2 (SPAdes) (version 2) | ecosystem: Host-associated > Plants > Roots > Endosphere | place... | reverse complement strand
CGACGGAGTTGGTGGTCCCGAGGTCGATACCGACCGCACGAGCCATAGTTACTGCCTCCTGTATAGAAAAACGTTCTGGGGTCTGAGTGGACCGCGCTCAAGCTTGCCCCCGCGGCTGCGGTGTGTCAAGCGAGAGTTGAGCCTGAGTCACTCAAGTTGTCGAATGGGTCAACCGAGAGGGTCCGCTATTCATTCCCGGGGCGTGGTGGGCCCCGGCGTCACATCCGGCGTGGGGTGACCGGCGACTGCGAGCGCACGTGCAGTCGGGTGCGGTCGGCCCGGAACAGGTCGACGGAGTACTCGATCGCCCGGCCCAGTTGGTCGTACCCGGTGCGCTCCAGTTTCAGTACCGGCGTGCCAGCAGGCTGATGCAGCAGTGCGGCCTCGAGCGTGGACAGGGTGGCGATCTCGATGGACTCGTCGGCGACGCAGATCTGCACGCCGAATTGCGCGCGCAGCGTGCGGTACACCGACTTCATCTCCGTGCCGAGCAGGTCGACGAGTTCGGTTCGCAGGTACATCCGCTCCAGCGACAGCGTCTCGCCGTCGGCGTGCCGCAGCCGTTGCAGGGCGACCACCCGACCGTCCTCGGCGAGGCCAAGGGCACGCCCGACTCGCGCCGGTGCCGCCTCCAGACCCGCCGAGATGACCGTGGTCCCGTCGCGAAATCCCTGTTCGTGCAGGATCTCCGGGATGCCCTTCACCGTGTTGAGGCTGCGCAGGATGCCATGGCCGTGGCACAGCGGTCGCGACCCGTCCACGGCCGCCTGCGGTGACACCCCGGTGAGGTAGGCGCCACCGGCGCGGCCCCGCACCCGGCGGATCACCTGGTCTTCCTCCAGCCGGTCCAGCGCCTTGCGCACCGTGGTCCGCGAGGTCTCGAGCCGCTCCGCCAGGACGCGTTCGGTGGGCAGTCTGGACTCCCCACGTTCGGCGAGCTCGCCGGCCAGCCGCACCAAGGCCTCGTGCGCGTGCTCGAGAAGGAGCATGGCCTGACGTTACCCACTGCGGGCCACCCGGGCACGGGGCCGTCGACCTTGTTACACGTGCTTAACCTGCGACGAGACGAACCAGAAATGGTCTAGCCGCATCCTCGGACACCATGAGCGACAACCGCGCGGATCGGATCGGTCTCGCTCTCGGACTGGCCGAAAGCGCCGGCGCCCTGTCCAAGCACTACTTCGAGGACGGCTCCCTCTCGGTGCAGACCAAGCGGGACGGCACCCCGGTCACCGAGGCCGACCGGGAGATCGAGCAGACGATGCGCGACGCCGTGGCGACGAACTTTCCCCGCGACGGCTTCGTGGGCGAGGAGTTCCCCGACGCCGACGGCGACTCCGGCTACACCTGGATCGTGGACCCCATCGACGGCACGAAGTCCTTCGTCCGAGGTGTTCCGTTGTACGCCAACCTCATCGCACTACAGGAGGGCGACGAGATCGTGTTCGGGATCATCAACATGCCGAGCGCCGGCATCGTCGTCCACGCCGAGCGCGGCAAGGGGTGCTTCCGCAACGGTGAACCGGTACGGGTGTCCGAGCGCGCCACGCTGGACGGCGCCTACGTGATGGCGACCTGGCTCGAGGATTGGGAGCCGGACGTCGTGGAGGACCTGCAGAGCCAGGGCGTGACGGTACGCACCTGGGGCGACGCGTTCGGCTACGCCATGGTGGCCTGCGGATTCGCCGACGCCGTGGTCGACTACACCACGCAGCCCTACGACCTGGCACCGATGCCGGTCATCATCGAAGAGGCCGGCGGGCGGTTCACCAGCCTCGACGGTCGCCGAGTGTTCAACGGCGGCAACGGAATCGCCAGCAACGGGCTGATCCACGAGGCCCTTCGCACCTACGTGACCGCCCCCATGGCGGGACAGGATCGACAAGGAGTTCGGCTATGACGGCATTCATCCGAGGACTCAGCCGGCGGTCCATCGTCGCCTTCTTCGGCACGCTGTACGCCATCGCGCTGGTGTTCGCGCTGTTCCCACCGCTGTATCTGTGGGGCAGCGGCAGCAGATTCGACGTCCTCGGCATCCCGTTCGCGATCATGTACTGGGTGGTCGACGCCCTGGTGCTGGGGTTGACGCTGACGGCCTTCTACGTCGTCGAAGACATCCGCGGCGAACTCGACGACGACTCGACCGCACCCCTCGCAGAAGGCCTCGGAGGCTGACATGTGGATCATGCTTGCCATGCTGGCGGTGTTCTACGCCATCGTCATCACCATTCTGTATGTGACACAGCAGAAGACGTCACCCACCTTCGACGAGTACGCCGTCGGCGGCCGTAGTTACGGCCCCTGGTACGTGGCCATGAGCTACGTCAACTCGTGGTGGCCGGGGTCGACCTTCATCGCCTTCTTCGGCTTGGCCACGGGCGCCGGCGTCTTCGGCCTGTACGGCCTGGCGTATTCGAGCCTCGGCGTGGCGATGATGTACTTCATGGCGACCCGCGCCTGGCGCTGGGGCAAGAAGTACGACCTGCGGTCACAGCCCGACCTGCTGGGCAAGCGCTTCGACTCCCCTGCGGTGCGCATCGTCGCCAGCGTCATCGGCATCGTGTCGCTGTTCCCGTGGGTCGTCCTCGGAATGCAAGCCTTGGGAACGGTATTCGAGCTCGCCAGTGACGGCGCCTGGTCGGTCACGACCTGCTTGATCGTCGGTCTCGCCGTCATCCTGATCCGGCAGTACTGGACCGTTCGGATGGGCATGCGCGGCCTGATCATGACCGACGCCTTCCAGGGCACCGTCGCCTACGTCTTCTCGGCCGTCCTGTGCGTGGTGCTGCTGTCCGGTGCCGCGGGCAGCCCGATCAGCATCGGCGACCTCAACGAGGTCGCCGACAAGTACCTGGTGCTGCCGGGCGACGGCGACAAGTACGGACCGCTCTACATCTTCGCGCTGATCTTCACCGGTGTGGTCGGATCCCTCTGCTGGCCAACGAGTTTCCAGCGCATCTACACCGCCTCCAGCGTCCGGTCGGTGAAGTCCGGCACGTTGTGCACAGTGCTGATCTCCGGGGTCTTCTACACCCTGCTGATGCTGGTCGGCATCGCCGCGACGGTCATGCCCGACGTCGCCGAGAGCCCCCAGGCCGGCTGGTTCACGATCATGAGCGACTACGGCGGCACCTGGCTGCTCGGGCTCGGCATCACGATCGTCTTCGCCGCCTCCATGGGTCACATCGACGGCAGCGTGCAGGTGTGCGGACTACAGATCGCCAACGATCTGGTCAACACGACGAAGCGGCCGTTGTCGGACAAGCGGCTGACCCAGGTCGCGAAGACCTCGATGCTCGTCTTCATGATCGCCGCCGGTGTCGTCGCCTACGCCACGTTCAACATGACGCGGCTGCAACTGCTGGCCCAAATCTCCTATCAGGGCGTCATTCAGCTGGCCGTGCCGCTGTTCCTCGGCATCTTCTGGCGGGGTGGCAACAAGCAGGGCGCGGTCGCGGGCATGCTGTCCGGATTCCTGGTGGCGATGGTGTTGACCTGGGTCTATCCCGACGACATCCGGTGGCTCGGCAGCCTGACCGGCGGTATCGTCGGGCTGGTGGTCAACCTGGTGGTGTTCCTGGCGGCGGCCGCGCTGGTGACGACCGACGACGCCGACAAGGCCCGGGTGAACGACATGTTCGACGCCGCCAAGACGAAGATGCGGATCGCGGCCCCGACGCCCCCGGTGGCGCTCGACGACCAGGTGCACGAGTTGGCCGAAGAACAGCGATGACGGCGGACCTCACCGACGAGGCGTTCCTCGCCGACTTCGCCGAGCTGTCGGCGATCGGCGCGACCGCGGCCGGCGGGGTGGACCGGGAAGCCGCCAGCGACGCCGACGGCCGGGCCCGAGAGTGGTTGCGGGACTGGTTCGGCGAGCACGGTCTTCGGTGTCGGGTCGACGCGGTCGGCAACATGTACGGCGGCGCCGAGATCGCGGCGGACGCGCCGTGGGTGCTGCTCGGCTCGCACCTGGACAGCCAGCCGACGTCGGGCCGATTCGACGGCGCCTACGGCGTGCTGGCCGGTGCGTACGCCGCGGCGGCGGTGGCGGGTGAACCCGGCGCGCCACGGTTCAACGTGGCGGCGGTCAACTGGTTCAACGAGGAGGGGTCCCGCTTCTCGCCGAGCCTGATGGGCAGCGCGGTCTACGTCGGCAAGACGACCGCCGATTCCGTTCTCGAGGTCGTCGGGAAGGACGGGATCTCCGTCCGGGATGCCCTGAACCGCATCGGCTTTCATGGTGACGACGCAGCACCGGCGGCCAGTGCCTACGGCGAAATTCACATCGAGCAGGGCCGCACCCTGGTCGACGAAGGTCTCGACGTCGGCGTGGTGACCAGCAACTGGGCCGCCTACAAGTACGTCGTCACGGTGCACGGCGAGCAGTCCCACACCGGCGCCACCCACATGCGGTATCGGCGGGACGCCCTCGTCGGCGCCAGCCAGGTGGTGCTGGCCGTCCGGGCGGTCGCCGACGAGTTCGGCCCCGACACGGTGCTCGGGTCGGTCGGGCGGTTCACCGTGGAGCCCAACTCACCGGTGGTGGTGCCTGCCCGCGTGCGGCTCGCCGCGGATCTGCGCGCCCTGGAGGGGGCGACGGTGGAGGCCGCGCACGCACGGTTCCTGGAGCGGATCGCGGAGATCGACCAGACCGGCGAGGTTCACGTCGAGATCGAGAGCGCCACCCTGCGTCCGTCGACCCGCTACCAGGACTCCGGGATCGCGCTGGCCGGAGCCATGGCCGACGAACTCGGGCTGCACTGGCGCACGATGCCCACCATGGCCGGGCACGACTCGGTCAACCTCAAGGACGTGGTCCCAACGGTCATGCTGTTCATCCCCAGCGTCGACGGCGTGTCCCACAACGAACGCGAGTACAGCACCGACGCGCAGATGCTCGCGGGCCTGCATCTGCTGACGGCCACCGCCCGACGCATGGTCGCCGGGGCGCTCGAAGCGGCGGCGGTCCCGTGAGCGAGGACGTGCTGGACTCCCCCGCGGACGCGGTGCGCGGGGCGTACCGCAGTGGCAGCCTGACGCCGGTCGACGTCCTGAGCCTCACCCTGGCACGGATCGAGACCCGCAATCCGGTCGTCAACGCGATGGCCTACGTGGACGCCGACGGCGCCTTGACCGCTGCGGAGGCATCCGCCCACCGATGGGCCGCGGGCTCGCCGCTGAGTCCGCTCGACGGTCTGCCGGTGACCATCAAGGACAGCGTGCACGCGGTCGGAACCCCGTGGCGGCACGGCTGCGCCGCCAACGCCGACCTTCCCGATTCGACGTTCGACTCCCCGCCGGCCGCACGGCTGAAGGAGGCCGGCGCCGTCATCGTCGCAAAGACGACGATGCCCGACTTCGGCATGATGGCCGCCGGCGTGAGCTCGCTGTACGGCGTCACCCGCAACCCGTGGGACCCGTCGCGCAGCACCGGCGGCTCGAGTGCCGGTGCCGGCGCCGCGCTGGCGTCGGGCATCGGGTTCTCGGCGGTGGGCACCGACATCGCCGGCTCGGTCCGGCTGCCCGCCGGACACTGCGGTCTGGTGGCGCTCAAGCCCACCCAGGGGCGCGTTCCGCACACCGCCCCGTCCACCATGCGCTCCGCCGGACCGATGGGTCGCACCGTCGACGACGTGATGGACATGTTCGACGTCCTGTCCGGCGCCGACGTCCGCGATCTGTGGAGTCTGGCACCACCGACGGCGCCGGCGCGTCGAGACCCGTTGGCACCGAGTGGTCTTCGCATCGGCGTCCTGACCGAACTGGGGCCGGGCTTCGGTGCCGACGACGCCGTGCTGGCCGTCCTCGCCGAGGCCGCGGCCGCGCTGCGGGACGGCGGCGCCACCGTGTCGACCGTGGCCCCGATCTTCCGCGCCGACCCGTATCCCGCCCTCGACAGGCTGTTCCAGGTGCGCGCCGCCGCCGAACTGGAATCCATCCGCGAGGACCTGCGAGAGCTGGTGCACCCCGCGATCCGGGGCTGGTGCGCGCCGGGGGTGGACCGCTCCGCCACGGACTTCACCCGCGACGGCGAGGCGGTGGCCCGCTCGGCGGAGGCCTTCCGCGCCGCGACCGCCGCCGTCGACTACGTCATCTCGCCGGTCATCCCGACGGTCGGCTTCGCCGCCGACGAGGTCGGGCTCGATCCGGCGCACCCGTTGGCGCACTGCGGCTTCACCGCCTGGGCGAACCAGACGGCCCAACCGGCCGCCGCCCTGTGCTTTGGCCTCGACGACGGCATGCCGGTCGGCATCCAGGTGATCGGACCCCGATTCGCCGACGCCGACGTGCTGCGTCTGACCAAGTGGCTGGAGGCCGCCCGCCCCGTCACGATCACCTGGCCTGCACCGGCCGTCGTTCACCCGGGAGGTCACTGATGCCCACCACCGACATCACCGACTCGCTGCACTCGCTGGGGCTGTTCGTCGGCGCCGACGTCACCGCCGACGCGACCCCCACCATGGCCAGCCCCAGTTGGTGGGGTGCGGACTCGGAGTGCTTCGACGTCCGCGCCGGTGACGTTACGCAGTCCCCCGCAACGGCTTTCGTCAAGTCCATGGTCGGTCACGCCGGCGCCTACGTCGACGTCGGGCAGGCGTTCGCCGCGGCCACCGAAGCCGGCGAGCTCGGCGTCGGACCGCGGGTGCACGCCTCCGATCACGAGGCCGGCATCCTGGTGCTGGAGAACCTGGTCGACACCGCGTCGACCGCGACGTTGAACGTGTTCGACGACGACGCCCGCCTCGAACGACTGATCGCCCTGCGCAAGCGGGTGAACGGCTTCGGTTCGATCACGCGGCCCGCCACCGTCTTCGACGACGTCCGGGCGCTGACCGAACTCGCCGTCGCCAACTCCGTCGCCCTGCCCGCGGACTTCGACTGGATGACCCGGATGTTGGCGATGGCCGAACAGCGAATCACGGCAACCGGTTTCGACACCGTGCCCTGTCACGGCGACGGCAACGTCTCCAACGTGCTGCTGGCCGACGACGGGCGGATGCTGCTGCTGGACTGGGACGTCGCGGCGGTGATGGACCCGTTGCAGGACCTCGGCGTGCTGCTGGCCGAGGTGCGGCCCTTCGACTCGACCGCGCGAGCGGCCTTCGAGATCGCGTGGGGGCACTTCGACCAGGCCCTGTTCGACCGGGCGCGGGTCTACGGCGTCGCCGACTGCGTCCGGTGGGGCTTGATCGGCGCGTATGCCGACTCGGCGCGGCCGGGCACGCTGGAGTATTCGAAACTCTCCGACTGGCAGTTCCTGCGAGCCCGAGCCGGATTGGGCGACGTGCACTTCCACGATCGGCTGGGCAGCCTGTGACCGGCACCGAGACCGTCCGCGACACCGCAGGCAACCGGGCCGTCGGCGCCGCGCGCAACGAGGCGGAGCGCAGCGTCGAGGCGGCCCTGGGGGCGATCGGGCCATGGCAGGGTAGGCGGCTGGAGTACGCCCCGGTGCTGGGTGGGTTGCAGAACAGCAATTGGCGAATCACCGTCGAGGGCACCGACACCCGCTACTTCCTGAAGATTCCCGGCGCCGGCAGCGAGTCGTTCATCGACCGCGGCTTGGCCAACGAGGCCGCCCGTCGGGCAGGGGTCAAGGGGATCGGCCCCGAACTGGTGCACTTCGATCCGGACACCGGCGTGGAGGTCATCGAGTTCTTGGAGGGCTACCGCGCCTGCACCAACGGCGACTTCAAGGACGTGGCCATTCCCCACCAGATCATCGACATCTACCGGGTGCTGCACGACGGCGAGCTGCTGACCACCACCAAGACCATGTTCGACATGATCGACGAACATCTGGGCCAGGCCCGCGACCTCGGGGTGCGGCTACCCGAGGACGCCGACCTGATCCTCGGCGAGTACCAGGTGGCCAAGGAGGCCCTCCTGGCGTCCGGGCTGGATTTGGTTGCCTGCCACAACGATCCGATGCCGGGCAACTTCCTGGTCGCCGACGGTGAGCCGATGAAGCTGGTCGACTACGAGTTTGCGTCCAACAACGAGCGGGCCTACGAGCTGGCATTGCTGACCACCGAGATGTTCTACCCCGAGGAGCTGATCAACGAGCTCGTCGAGGACTTCTACGGCCGGACCGACTTCGGCCTGCTGGCGCGGGTGCAGGTGTGCGGTGCGCTGGCCGACGTGAAGTGGGGCCTGTGGGCCTGCGTCAACCAGCAGTTGAGCTCGGCGTGGGATTTCGACTATCACAAGTACGGCTGCTGGAAGCTGATGCGGGCGCGGCTCAAGATGTCCGATCCGCGCTGGGCGTTCTGGCTCAAGGCGCTGTAGCCAGAACGGGTTTGGCGTCGGCCCACGGCCGGGCGGCCTCGTAGTTCGCCGCGGCCCGCAGGACGGCGGCGTCGGCGCGGTGGGCCCCGGCGATCTGCAATCCGACGGGTCGGCCGTCGGCGGTGAACCCGGCGGGCACCGTGATGGCCGGGGTCGTGGTCATGTTGAACGGGTAGGTCAGCAACCACCCGAGCAGTCGACGCTGCAACGACTGACCGTCGAGCCACTCGGGCGCGAACCGGTCGAGCGGAAAGGTGGGGGTGGCCAGTGTCGGGCTGACCAGGATGTCGTAGGTGCGCATGAACTCGCCAAAGGTGTCCCACATCCTGCCGCGGAACGCCTCCGCGCGGCCGATCTCGACGGCGGTCAACGTTTCGGCTTGGGCGAAGATCTCGATCAGGTTGTCGTCGACCTGGCCCCGTTGCGCCTTCCAGTCGAGCACGTCGTACTCGCAGGAGTACCCGGGCACCCACAGCCCCTTCCACATGGCCTCCTCGGGATCACCCCAGTCCGGCGTGGCCTCCTCGACCACGGCGCCGAGCGCTTCGAAGGCCCGCACGGCGTCGGCGCACACCGCGACCACCTCGGGGTCGACGTGTCCGAGACCCAGGTTCGGCGACCAGGCCACCCGCCAGCCGGTGACGTCGCCCTCGACCGCTGCGGCATAGTCGATTCCGTCGGACGGAACGCTGTTGGGATCGGAGTCCGACGGTCCGGCCATCACCGAGAACATCAGGGCGGCGTCGGCCACGGTCCGCGTGATCGGGCCATGGAAGACGTGGGTGTAGTGCCGCCCGTCGAGGAGCGTGTGCGGGATGCGACCGAGCGACGGCTTGAAACCCACGACCCCGCACATCGCCGAGGGAATGCGCACCGAACCCGCGCCGTCGGCGCCCTCGGCGAGCGGGCCCAACCCGGCGGCCACCGCCGCCGCGGCGCCGCCACTCGACCCACCGGCGGTGTGACCGGGCCGCCAGGGGTTGTGCGTGGGGCCGTAGAGATGGCTGTCGGTGCCGCCGTAGTAACCGAATTCGGGTGCGTTGGTCTTGCCGAGGAACAGACCACCGGCGTCCTTCAACCGGGTGACCACCGTGGCGTCGTGCGTTCCCACGTTGCCGGCCAACGGTTTCAGGGACGAGTCGAACGGCAGCCCGGCCATCGTCGTGAGGCCCTTGATCGAGAATGGCACCCCGTGCAGCGGCCCGCGGACACGGCCCTCGGCCACCTCCGTCTGCAGGTCGGCGGCGTCGGCCAGTACCTGTTCGCGGTCGAAGTGGACATAGGCGTTCAGCTGGGGGTTGACCGTCTCGATGCGGTCGGCGAACTCGCGTGCGATGTCCGTCGGGCTGAGCGAACCGCTCCGGACGGCGTCGGCGAGCGCGGTGGCGGGTGTCCAGCACAGTTCGGCGTCAGGCATGCCGACAGCCTAGGTCGCGTGGGGCCACATCGCAGGGCTCGTAGCGCAAAAGAGCTGCACTCCAATGTGTTACGGGCGTGTGTCCTCCGATCGGTGGACAAGATCGTCATCCGGCACATCCACCGGTCGCCCGACAGACGCCGACCTCTCGCCGCGACATAGTTGTCTCAACGCCGACAACGGCACTCACACAGAGGAGTTAGACATGATCACCATCGCCCGCAGCGTCGTCGCAGCCACCATCGTCGGAGGTGCGGCCCTCGGACTCGCTGGGGTCGCCAGCGCAGCCCCGTCGGCTCCCACCGAGCCGCAGGGCCCCGGCTACTCCTACAGCCCGAGCACCTACGCCACCCCGGCGCCCACCGTCGGCCCCGGCTGGTACGGCAACCACGGACCCGCCTACATCGCCCACCTCAACGGCAAGTAGCCCCCAGAACCCATCAGGCCCTCCCCAACCAATCCCCGGGGGAGGGCCTGATGTATGTCATCGTCTGGTCAGCGCGTGCAGAGCGTCGA
>Ga0209051_1003516_pt1 | contig 10229 bp, 12 predicted proteins | sample AraplaCvi_mMS_r2_2_FD_184286 | JGI IMG/M metagenome (GOLD analysis project Ga0209051, IMG submission 184286) | Arabidopsis root microbial communities from North Carolina, USA - plate scrape MF_Cvi_mMS_r2 (SPAdes) (version 2) | ecosystem: Host-associated > Plants > Roots > Endosphere | place... | reverse complement strand
GCCGAGGGCGCGGTCCCTGGCCCGGAACAACGCGGCCTGCATGCGCTCGGCGATGTGCGTGTACGGCTCACCCCACGACGGGCTGCGCGGATTGCGCAGATGCCACCAGTTGCGGGGGTTGCGCAGCGCGCCGTCCCCCGGCGAGACCCGCTCGCCCTCGAAGACGTTCTCCGATTCGATGAGGTCGCCGTCGGTGTCGATCGCCAGGCCGTGCGTGGCGGCGATGGGTCCGGCGGTCTCCTGGGCCCGTTCCAACGGCGAGGCGACGACGTAGGTGACGTCGTGGCCGGCCAGCCAGTCGGCTACCCGCGCCGCTTGCGCGCGGCCCTTGTCGGAGAGGTGGAAGTCGGGCAGGCGGCCGTAGAGGATCTCGTCCGGGTTGTAGACCTCGCCGTGGCGCATCACGTGCACGACGGTCTTGCGGGGATCGGTCACGAGGGCCTCTGCGCTTCGGCTGCGGCGCGGGCCGCGGCGGGGAGGGCGGACGCGATGCGGTCGAACGCGTCGTCGTCAAGGACCGCCGAGACGAACCACGCCTCGAAGGCGCTGCACGGCGGGTAGACACCCGCGTCGAGCAGGGCGTGGAAGAACGGCGGGAAGCGCCACGTGTCGGTGGCCTTGGCTCCGGCGAAGTCGACCACCTGTTCCTCGCCGAAGAAGACGCTGAGCATATTGCCGGCCCGCGAAATGCGGTGTGCGACAGACGCTTCCGTCAGCGCCGAGGTCAGCAGGCCGGCGAGCCGGTCGCCATTGGCGTTCAGCGCGGCGTACACGGCGTCGTCGGCGGCACGCAGCGTGGCCAGGCCGGCGGCCATTGCGACCGGGTTGCCCGACAGCGTGCCCGCTTGATAGACCGGCCCGAGGGGGGCCAGCCGCTCCATCACCTCGGCGCGGCCACCGAACGCAGCGGCGGGCAGACCGCCGCTCATCACCTTGCCGAACGCAAAGAGATCGGCGTCGACGGGATCGATTCCGTACCAACCGGATCGGCTGACCCGGAACCCCGTCATGACCTCGTCGAGGATGAGCAGCGCGCCGTGCTCTGCGGTGACGCGGCGCAGCGCGGCGTTGAAGCCGGGCAGCGGTGGCACGGCGCCCATGTTGCCCGCCGCGGCCTCGGTGATGACACAGGCGATGTCGGGGCCGAACTCGGCGAATGCCTGCTCGACGGCGTCGACGTCGTTGTACGGCAACACGATCGTGTCGACGGTCGCCGCACCGGTGACACCGGGCGACGACGGCAGGCCCAGCGTCGCGACGCCGGAGCCGGCGTCGGCCAACAGCGCGTCGCTGTGACCGTGGTAGCAGCCCGAGAACTTGACGATCTTGGCCCGGCCGGTGAAGCCCCTCGCCAACCGGATCGCGCTCATCGTCGCCTCGGTTCCGGAGTTGACCAACCGGATCTTCTCCACCGCGGCGACGCGGCCGACGATCTCGCGGGCCAGGTCGCTCTCCGAGGGCGTCGGCGCCCCGAAGCTCAGCCCGTCGGCGGCCGCCCGCTGCACCGCGTCCACCACGGCGGGATGCGCGTGGCCGAGAATCATCGGCCCCCACGAGCACACCAGGTCGACGTAGCGGTTGTCGTCGGCGTCGGTGAGCCAGTAGCCCGCGGCCTTGGTGATGAACCGCGGCGTCCCGCCGACGGAGTTGAACGCGCGGACCGGCGAGTTGACCCCGCCGGGGATGACGGCGGACGCCTCGGCGAAGAGCCGTGCCGAGGTGGCCGCCTGTGGGTCAGAACGCATGCCCACCAGTGTCCCAGTCGGTCCCCTGCCGTCAACTACAGGGTGTAGGAGAACGTCGCCGCCGGGCCGACACGCGGACGGGGATCGGGCCCTTGGCCACGGTCGTGTAGGGCACCTCGACGGGAAAGTCGGCGTCCAGCGAGCGGATCTCGACCGCGGAGACGATCGTCGCCAGCGCCAGCGTCGTCTCCAGCAGCGCGAAGTGCTCCCCGATGCACGACCGCGGACCGCCGCTGAACGGGACGAACTGCCAGCGTCGACGCGTGGCCGCCGACCCAGGGGCGAACCGCTCCGGGTCGAACGCCATCGGGTTGGGCCACAGGGCGGGATCGCGGTGCACGGCCTGGATGCCGACGGCGACGATGCTGCCCGCCTCGACCCGGTAGCCGGCCACCTCGAAGTCCTCCAGCGCCAGCCGGCCGACGCCGGCGGCGGGCGGACACAGCCGCAACGACTCGTCGAGCACCTGTCGGGTGTACGTGAGCCTGGGCACGTCGGCGGGGGTCAGCTCGCGGGTGCCGATCTCGGCGACCTCCGCGGCCACCCGGTCCTGCAGGTCGGGGTGATGGCCCAGCGCCCACAGCGAATGCGTCAGCGCCGTCGCGGTGGTGTCGTGACCGGCGAGCATGAAGATCAGCAGGTCGTTGCACACGTCCCGGTCCGACAGCGCGGCGCCGGTCACCGGATCCGCCGCGGACAGCAACGCCCGCACCAGCGGGGCGTCGCGGTCGGGGTCGGCACGACAGGCCTGCAGCATCTCGTCGGCGACCTCGAGCATGGTCGCCACCGCTCGGCGCGCGCGTCGGCGGGCGGGCGTGGGCAGCCACCGCGGCGTGCGCACCGGCCGCAGTGCGCGATCGGCGGCGTAGCCGGACGCGACGTGCATGCACGCGGCGATCACGTCGGCGCGCTCGTTGAGGTCGACGCCGAGGATCGAGCGTCCGAGCGACTGCATGGTCAGGCGCCGGCACGCCAGGTCGAGGTCGACGTCCAGACCGGTGTCGAGGCCTGCGGCACGCCAGTCGTCGACCACCTCGAGAGCCGCCCCCGACATGTGGCCGCCGAAGCGGCGGACGTTGTGGTTGGTGAACACCGGCTGCAGGGCCCGCTTGCGCGGTATCCACTGCTCGTTGGGCAGCACGAACAGGCTGTCGCCCGCCAGATGGCGAACCTCGTCGTGCACGATGCACCGCTCGCCGAGCGCGTGGTTGCGGGCCAGCACGTCGCCGATGCCCTCCGGCGAGGTCACCAGTACCAGCGGGGGCATCAGCCACATGGGGCCGAACTGGATTCTCGTCACCGGTCCACCCGCGGCGCTGATCACTTCGCCTCCGGTGTTGAAGACCCGCACCGCCTCGAGCAGCCGCCGCAGCGACAGCGGGTTTCTCGGGACCCTGGGGAGTCGACTGACGTCCGACGCGACCATGGGGCGATTCTCGCCGGAGGGACGGCGCACGGCAAAGTGACTAGGACGCGGTCCAGGTCGACGTCCGCCCTGCGCCCGCGGTCATCACCGTCCCCGGCATGACGCGCAGCCGGTAGGGCGCCAACCTCAGGACGGCGAACTGATCCGACGTCGGACCGTCGCTCCACATCGGGATGATGAACGGGTCGTAGCCGACGGGCGCGGGGGCGCTGGCGAAGGTGTCCCACACCGCCCGTCGGGTGTCGTCGTCGAGGTACCACTGCACCGTGCACTCGGCGCTGCAGGTGTCGTGGCTGGGCGTCCAGTAGCTGACCGAGACCTCGGGGTGGGCCTCCAGGTGGGCCCTCTTGAGCGGCGTCGGCACCGTCGCGATCCACCCGACCAGGTCGGTGCCGTCCCACTCCCAGTACGGGTGCAGGATTCGGGAGCGGGGTCGACCGTCCCGGTCGACGGTGGCCACCGACGCCCACACGATCGCATGGGCCATGTCACGGAAGGCCGGAGCGACCTGGTCGAGCGGTTCCATCGAGCCTCACTCAGTCGTCGTCACCCATGTTCTTCTGCCGGACGCCCATCACGTCCTCGCGCTTGACGCCACCGCCCTCGTCGACGTCGCCGAACTTGGGGCTGCCATCCTCGTCGATCCACTCCGACACCGCCTGGCCCGTCACGGTGTTGCTCGTGCCCGGCAGGCCGACGGTCGGGCGGTCGTCCTGATAGGCCTTGGCCATCTCCTTGGCCTTTTCCCGGTGTTCGTCGGTGACCTCGGGCTTCTCGGTGAGTTGCTGCCCGTTGCTGTCGTCGGACTCGACGCTGACGTCCTGCTCGTTGCTTGCCATGCCCATGGCTGCCCGAAAGTGTGATCTGCGAAACAGTGCCAGCGTGGCAGGCGTGGCTTACACCGGCACCGCGCGTAGCGCCGCCGGCAGGCTGGGAACGAAGTGCCGCTCGGCAAAGGCGCGAAGCTCATCCGGGGTGTCGAGTGGCTCGGCACTGGGCAGCAGGAGCACGACGGCGGCGTAGCGCAGGATCACCTCGGCGAGGTCGTCGACGGCGGCCGCGCCGATCCGGTCGGCGAAGCCCGGCGGAAAGATCACCCGCAGGGCCGCGGCCATTCGCTCGATCGCCGCGCCCCAGTGCCTGCGAGCCTGGTCGAGCACCAGCGCGGGCTCGTCGACGATCATCTGGTTGAGCACCCGGTGTCGGCGGAACATCAGGATCGACTGGGTGAACGCCTCGACGTAGTAGTTCGCCGGCTTCTCCGCCCGCGTCAGCTCCGCGGCGATGTCGGCGAAGAGCACCGCGTTCTCGCGTTCGATGACCGCGGCCACCAGTTCGTCCTTGTTGGCGAACCTGCGGTAGATGGTCGTGCGGCTGACCCCCGCCCGGCGGGCCACGTCGTCCAGCGCCACGCGCTGGAAGCCGTGCCGCTCGAATTCGACGAGGGCGGCGTCGAGGATGGCCCGGGTCGCCGCGTTGGCCGGGTCAGTGCCGGGCATAGCCCACCTGGGCGAACTTGTTGTAGCGCACCGTCATCGGCAGCCGGTTCCACGCCCAGTTCACCGGCTTGGACCGCCACACGGCCGCGAAGGCCTGGTAGGCCCGTTCGCGGCGAGGGCCCCATGGCAGCTCCAGCAGGTCCCGCGCCCGCGGCGGCATGCCGCCGGTGGTGAGGAACGCCGCGACCGGATCGAACACCGGGGACACCAGCCGCCAGGTCAGCGGCGAGACGCCCTTCGGACGGGGGAATCCCTTGGTGACGTAGCCGACGCCGTACCGGGCGGTGGGATGCGCGACGACGACCTCGTCCATCATCGCGTCCCAATACCGTTGGAAGCCGGCGTAATCGGCGGGCATGGGCCGGTCGCTCACGCCATAGCGGCGGTACCACGTCTTCGACTCCAGGTAGATGCGTTCCTTCTCCTCGTCGGTCAGTCGCTTGACGAAGGTGTCGGCGAAGTACAGCACCTGCTCGACGAAGGTGGCGTGCGCCCAGAAGTACGTGTCGGGATCAAGGGCGTGGTACCGCGTGATCTCCCCGTTCTGGGAGGGCATGTCGCCCTTGATGTCACGGTGGAAGTCGCGCACGCGGGTGCCCTCGCCGGAGTCCTCGGCGCCGTACACCGTCATCATGATCGGCGGGATCGACCGCTTGACGCGGGCGGCCGTGTCGTCGAAGAACACCGAGTGGTCGAGCACGCCCTGACCCAGCTCGGCCAGCATGTTCTGCAGCACGGCCGGACGCGGGCCGATCAGGTACATCCGGTTGTCGCCGAAGTACTTCCACACCAGCGAGTCGGGGCCGAGTGGAAGGGCGTCGGAGCGCTGGGCGTTCTCTGCGAGTTCGGTCACCGACACAGTGTTACAGATTTCGCACTTTGTACCAACAGGGGTGTGAGCGGCCTCACTTCGGCGTCAGCGGCGTCGCAGCCGCACGATTCCGAGAACGCCGAACACCGCGGCCACCGTCAACAGCAGCGTCGCCAACACCACCAACGACGGGTCGTAGGTCACCGTCGGCATCGAGGGCTCGGTGGCGATGACGGGAGCGGCCACCGCGGAGGACCGGGCCGCCAGCCAACACAGGGCGCATCCGAGCGCGGCGATGGCCGCCAACACGAGTTCGATCGCGGCGCGGAACTTCACGACCCCACCCCGTCGACCACGGAGACCAGCGCGATCCGCAGCTGGCGGTGCCTGCGCGCCCACGCCTGCGCCCGGCGTCCGCTGGTGAGCTTCACCCCGATGCCCGTACGACCTCGCGGCACCCCGGTCAGCTCGCCAAGGGCCCGGGAGGATTGCCAGACGGGCAACTCGGGCCCGTCGGCCTCCGGATAGATCCTGACGATCTCCGAGATGAGGATCGTCTCGGCGCCCTGCCGCAGATACTCCGGCGTCAGCTCGACCGACGTGTGGATGCGGGCGGCCTTCACCTGCAATCCCAAGAAGCCGGTCACCAACACCAGGAACACGCCGGGCAGCAGCGGCTGCCAGCCGTAACCCGAGGACACCTGGATGAACATCATCGTGACCGCGGCGACGGGGCCGGCCGCCAACCACCACAGCGTGGCGCCCGGTTCGTGGAACAGGATCTCGGGTTCGGCGCTCACGGGCGTTCCTGGGCGTCGTACCACTGCTGAGCGGTGCTCTGCTGGTTCATCGCCGAGCCGGTGATGAACAGGACCATGATCACCGCGACGATCAGCACGCCCACCGGGGCGATCCCGGCCAGGACGAGGAGCACGCCGAGGTAGACCACCGACGCCATCGCCAGGCCGACCGCGGCGCTCGCGAACCGCTTCGACCCCCGGCGCGCCCGCCCCGCCAGGTACCCCTGGGCCAAGCCGACGACGACGAGGATGAGCCCGGCCACCTGAAACAGCAACGCGGTGGTGAAGGTGCCGATCAGCATGCCGAAGGCCGCGGCCAGAACGGCGGCGGCCAGCCAGCACCAGAACGCCGCCGTCACGGTGCGCGGACGACGGGTGTCGGGCACGGGCGAGTCGGGCATGGTCGGGCCAGCCTAGCGTCACGCTCAGCGCGTGAAGTAGCCGTGGGCATCCTTGCGGTGCAGCAGATAGATCCCGCCGGCGACGCACACCACCCCGATGATCGCGGTCACCGCAAAGACGAAGGCCGCCACCGCGGGTCGGTCGACACCGAACAGATTGGTCAGCGCGTACACGATCGTCGCCGCCCCGCCGCCGGTGAGCAGGGTCCGCGCCCAGCGGTACCCCTCGCGCAGCAGGAACAGGAACGTCACCACGACCGACGCGACGACGAAGAGGAAGACGCCGGACACGCCGTAGACCACCGCGGGCGGGCCGGCCACGGGCAGAGTCGCGAGGTCGACGACGTAACCGATCACCATCATCGTGGTGGCCACCAGCCAGAGCCAGAAGCCGGTGTCGACGTCGTCGGGCCGGGTGACGGGTCCCGCGTGCGCCGTCGGTCCGACCGGCGGTCCCGGCGGCGGGCTCTGGTGCGGTCCGCTCACGCCAGCCAGTCCGCCACGTCGGTCGCCCAGTAGGTGAGCACGATGTCCGCGCCGGCCCGGCGGATGCTGGTCAAGCTCTCCAGCGCCACCGTGCGAAGGTCGATCCACCCGTTGTCGGCCGCCGCGTGGATCATCGAGTACTCCCCCGAAACCTGGTACGCCGCAACGGGAACCGGTGACATCTCCGCGGCGGCGCGCACCACGTCCAGGTAAGCCATCGCGGGCTTGACCATGATGATGTCGGCGCCCTCGTCGATGTCGAGTTCGACCTCGTGCAGCGCCTCCCTGGCGTTGCCCGGGTTCTGCTGGTACGTCCGGCGATCGCCCTGCAAGCTCGAGCCGACGGCTTCGCGGAACGGGCCGTAGAACCCGGAGGCGAACTTCGCCGCGTAGGCCAGGATCACCACGTCGGAGTGACCGGCGGCGTCGAGGCCGTCCCTGATGGCCGCGACCTGGCCGTCCATCATCCCGCTCGGACCCACCACGTGGGCACCGGAATTGGCTTGTGCCACCGCGAGTTCGACGTAGCGCGCGTTCGTCACGTCGTTGTCCACCCGCCCGCGGACGTCGAGCACCCCGCAGTGGCCGTGGTCGGTGAACTCGTCGAGACAGGTGTCGGCCATCAGCACCGTCTCCGACCCCAGATCGGCCGCCAGATCGCGCAGCGCCACGTTCAGGATGCCGCCCTCGGCCACTCCGGCCGATCCGGTCGCGTCCTTGTCCTCGTCCTTGGGCACGCCGAACAACATCAGCCCGCCGACACCCGCCGCGACGGCCTCGGCGGCCGCCTTGCGCAACGAATCACGGGTGTGTTGGAAGACCCCGGGCATCGACTCGATGGGCCGCGGTTCGGAGATGCCGTCGGCGACGAACATCGGCAACACCAGATGCCGAGGCTCCAGCGACGTCTGGGCGACCAGGCGGCGCATCGCCGGCGTCGACCGCAGGCGGCGTGGACGGTGATTGGGGTACGGCATGGCGGCCTCCGCTACCTGCGGCGGCTCTTCTTGCGGGGCGGGGGCAGGGCACCCTCGGCACGAAGCCGTGCGGCGTGCTCGGCCAGCGCCTCGACGAGCGGACCGACCGCGGCCGTCTCGGGCTGCACGTCGACCCGCAGACCGAACTCGGCTGCGGTCTCGGCGGTCTTGGGCCCGATGCAGGCGACGATGGTGCGTGCGTGCGGCTTGCCCGCGATGCCGACCAGGTTGCGCACGGTCGAACTCGAGGTGAAGCACACCGCGTCGAAGCCACCGGTCTTGATCATCTCGCGCGTCTGCGCCGGCGGCGGGGCCGCCCGCACGGTGCGGTAGGCCGTGACGTCCTCGATCTCCCAGCCGCGCTCGCGCAGCCCTTCGGCGAGGGTTTCGGTGGCGATGTCGGCGCGGGGCAACAGCACCCGGTTCACCGGGTCGAAGATGTCGTCATAGGGCGGGAACTCGTCGAGCAGGCCCAGAGACGACTGCTCGCCGGAGGGCACCAGTTCGGGGTTGATGCCGAAGGCGCGGACCTTGTCGGCGGTCGCCTGTCCGACACAGGCGATCTTCACCCCGGAGAAGGCGCGGGCGTCGAGTCCGAACTCGTTGAACTTCTCCCACACCGCACGCACCGCGTTGGTGGAGGTGAACACCACCCACTGGAACCGGCCGTCCACCAAACCCTTGACGGCCCTTTCCATCTGCGCCGGGCTGCGGGGCGGCTCGACGGCGATCGTCGGGACTTCGATGGGCAGGGCACCGTGTCCGACGAGGCGGTCGCTCATCTCACCGGCCTGGTCCTTGGTGCGGGGCACCAGCACGGTCCAGCCGTACAGCGCCCGGCTCTCCCACCAATTCAGCTTGGCGCGGTTGGAGACGGTCTTGCCGATCGTCACGACCAGCGGGCCGTTGAGCGGCCCCGTCGACTCGGCGGCAACCAACGTCGCCTTGTCGAGCAGACCCGAGAGTGTGGACTCGACCGAACGCTGCTGGCACGTCGTGCCGTTCGCGGTGACGACGCACGGCGTCGACTCGGTCAGCCCGTACTCGATCAGGGTGCGTGCGGCATCCGGGAGGTGAGATGCGGTGGCGTGCAAGATCAATGGTCCCGGCGCGGCCGCGAGGGCCGCCCAGTCCACGTCGCCCCGGACGTCGGCCACGGTGTGCGACGAGCCGAGCGGCAGCCCCGCGTACGTGGGCACCGCGGCGGCGGGCGCGAGGCCCGGCACGATCTCGAACTGAGCCTGCGTGCGCGCCAGTGCGCCGACCTCGGTGATGACCGAGTCGACCGACAGCGGGTCGCCGGCCACCAGGCGCACGACGTCGACGCCGGTACGCGCCTCGTGCACCAGAAGCTTGGCGACCTCGGTCGGATCTCCCAGTGCGGGGCGGATATCCGCGCCGCCGGGGACGGTGGTCGTGGCCGCCGCCGCGCCGGCGTCTGCCGTCGTCGGGTCGTCGTTCTGCGCGGCCTCCGCCGGGCCCGACGTGGGCGGCAGCTCGGAGCCAACTATGGCGAGCACCGCCTCGGGTACGTCAGGGTCCGTGAAGACCAGTGCCGCGTTGGCCAGTACCGTGCGCGCCCTCGTCGTCAGCAGGCCCGGATCACCGGGGCCTGAACCGACGAACGTGATGCGGCCGGGCTTGCTCTTGCGCCCTCGGGTCGTCATCCTTCACTCCCGCTCTGTCGTCCGCTGATCCAACAACTCCCGTGCTCCCAGCTCGAACAGCTCCGCGGCGACCGAGAGACCAAGCTCCGCGGCCCGTTCGGGGCTTCCGATACCGGACGCCCGGATCACGTCGGATCCGTCCAGCGTCGCCACGCAGCCGCGCAACGACAGCTCGTCGAAGACGTTGCCCTCCTCGTCGATGGACTCGACCACTTCCGCGATCGCACCCACCGGCGCAGAACACCCCGCCTCGAGCTCGGCGAGCAGGATTCGCTCCGCGGTGACCGCGACGCGCGTGTCGGCGTGATCCATCTCCGCCAGCAGCGCAACGAGCTCCGAGTCGCCCGCGCGACACTCCACCGCGAGCGCACCCTGAGCCGGCGCTGGCAACATCTGCACCGGCTCCAGAGTCTCGGT
>Ga0209051_1003514_pt1 | contig 10231 bp, 10 predicted proteins | sample AraplaCvi_mMS_r2_2_FD_184286 | JGI IMG/M metagenome (GOLD analysis project Ga0209051, IMG submission 184286) | Arabidopsis root microbial communities from North Carolina, USA - plate scrape MF_Cvi_mMS_r2 (SPAdes) (version 2) | ecosystem: Host-associated > Plants > Roots > Endosphere | place... | reverse complement strand
TTAGACTTTCCAGCGCTATTTGGTCAGAAGCTCGCGGCTGATACACGGCTGACGTCTGAGGATCTGAAGGCTTGCGCCGTAGCCCAGGGCCTCGAATTGCAAAACGGCGACGCGGTACTGTTGCGGACAGGGTGGGATGAGCTCTATTCACAGCCTGAGAGGTATCTTTGTCCTCCTTTTCCGGGCCCGGAAATAGAGGCTGCCAGATTTCTTGGTGGTTTGAAGGCAAGCATAGTGGGGTCAGACACGATGGCCTTTGAAGCTGCCCCTGCTGAAGTTCCCCTCGCTGTGCATGCCGAACTGATCGTTCGAAACGGCATCCAAATCATGGAGATGCTTGATCTTCGCGAACTGTCCAGGCGACAGATTTACACCTTCACCTTTGTCGTTGCGCCCCTTCGAATCAGCGGTGGCACGGGATCCCCGGTCAATCCGCTGGCAATCGTGGGGTGAGTGGACAACAAGTCGCAGAAGCGCTGGGCTGCTTCGGGTTCCAACCTGTAGTTCCTGGTGCATCATCAAAGGGGTGTACCCAGCCGATGGAATCGTCTGGGTACACCCCTTATTCTTCGACAACGCAATTGCGACCCTTGATAGGCGAACCGTTCAGCGAGGGGATCGGAGTATGCGGCGGACCAGACTCCGCCCTGCTCCTGGGTAAAGCACTTTTCCGAGACGTGAACGCGAGCTCCCGCCCTTATCCTGAGACTGCCCGCACGTGCTTTGCCGTATCTGCGAAAGCTGATCAGTTTCGGGTTAGGCTTTGCTCCAGCCCGTCCAGACACGAAAGATGCCGACAAGCAGACCTGGCCCAGGGGCCGTCTGCTTACGGCTTGGTACTCTGATGTAACAGGCTCTTTTGGTTCACGTAGGCGCGAGTCACGGCAATATCCTTGTCTCCATGGCCGGCCTCTACGAGTTGAAGGAAGGCGTGGTGCAAGTACCGCAGCTGGTCTGCCTCCACTTCGCCCGAAGACGCAGCATCTCGGGCGGATGCGAGGTCCTTCACCATGAATTTCGCCATTCCGGATGGCGTGTAGTCCTCCTCCGCGAAACGCCGAGCCCGCGTTTCGAGAATCCGGCTTCCTGCGTAACCGCCGGAGAGCAGCTCGAGGAGAGCCGCTACGTCGATGCCCGCACGCTCTGCGATGACGGATGCTTCCCCAATGGCCATCACGGTGGCTGCAACTATTATCTGGTTGCATGCCTTGGCCACGGAGCCCGCTCCCAGTGGCCCCAGCAGTACAGGTGTCCCGCATGCCTTCAAAACCGGGGCTGCAATCGCAAAGTCCTCCGGATCACCACCTGCCATGATGGAAAGATTCCCAGCGATTGCGCCTTCCTCTCCACCACTTACCGGAGCATCGATGGTCCGAAGAAGGCCGTTGGTGAGCTCTTTGGCCTGAGCGGCGATTCCGCGAGCGTTGCCCGCGGAAATGGATGAGCAGATGACCAAGGTCGCAGGCGATGAAACACCGGCAGCCAGGCCGTCAGGACCGCAAAGTACCTCAAGGATCTGGGTGGTGTCACCCAGCATGACAATGATCACAGAGCATTCGGCCGCAAGTTCCCGAGGCGAAGCGGCCCAGGCCGCGCCCTCGTCAAGTAGATCTGCCACCCGGTCCGGGGTGCGATGGTGCACGGCTACGGATGCGCCGGACCTGAGGAGGTTGCGGGCCATGGGGCCACCCATAATGCCGACGCCCACGACCCCGACACGAGAGGTTGCCGCTGATGCGCTGTGGCTCATGGCCGTGCGCCGGTTTCCTGGCGCTCCAGTCGAGCTTGGAAGCCAGGTTGGGTGAGCACGTCCCGGTTGACGACAAATTGCGGAGCCTTCGCAGAGAGGGCGTCGACGATCGCACGAACGGCGCTGCTTCCGTTGCCGAGAGACATTTCATCTGTCCATGCCACACAGTGCGGAGTTAAAATGACGTTGTCCATCACCGCAAGGGGGCTGTCCGGGCTGAGGGGTTCGGTCTCGAACACATCGAGCGCCGCTCCTGCGATGGTGCCCCGCTGAAGTGCCGTGATGAGAGCGTTCTCATCCACGATCGGACCACGGGATACGTTGACCAGCCGTGCATTGGGCTTCATCTTGGCCAGGAACGGGCTATTGATGAGGTGGAAGGTTTCGTCGGTTAGAACTGCCATGACGACGACGACGTCGGCGGTTTGGGCGATATCGTCGAGATTGGACAGCCGCACGCCCAAGGCCTCGGCCCTTTCGGCGGGGCAGTAGGGATCGTAGGCAACGACCTCAGTGCCGAATGGCCTGAGCAGTTCAACTAGGTCCGTGGAGGTGTTACCGAGCCCAATCAGTCCGATCGTGATTCCCGTGAGTCCTCGGCCCATCCATTGGGTGCGGCTGTCCCATTCGCCGCGTCGAAGCAGCCGGTCTTTGGCACTGAGGTTATGGAGACTGGCCAGGATCATGGTGAGGGCAGCCGTGGACACCGGCCTCCGGGCGCCGTCCGGGGTTATGGTGACCGCCACGGAGTTATCGGTGCATGCCTGCAAATCGACGGCGTCGTAGCCGACACCGAATCGGGCCAGCACCAACGGCGGGCTTTGTACCCCTGCGAAGGTGGTTTTCGTGACTGTGGGGGCGGCAAAGATGACCCCGGGCCTGCCGTCAATTTGTGCAGGGGTAAGCTCCGCAGTGTACTCGTCGAGGTATTCCCAGGCGATGCCGGCGGCATCGAGGGCGCCCAAACCGATATCGCCCCAGACGTTTTTACCGTCGTCGCCCAGGAAATCCCGGGACACTCCTACAGGTCGCTGCATTGGTGTTTCTCCTAAAAAATCGCCGTGGGGTTGACCGGCGAACCGGTTCCGGTCGGAATGTTCAGTGGGTTGACGGTGAAGAGGAATTCGTATCGTCCTTCTTCCCGGCATGCATCCGAAAGAGCTTCAAGATCCAGGTTGTCCAACAGCGGCACCCCCATGGCCGTAATGGCCAGGATATGGATCGGGGAGTGGATTCCCTGGGTGGGCGACGGGCGCACGTCGCTGTCCCCGTCCGAGCCAAGAAGGCTGATGCCCCGCTCGGCCAGAAGGGGCATGGCCTCGACGTGGAGCCCGGCGCTGGCGTCCGAAGAGTCCCAGGCGCCGAGGACACGGCGACGCTTCATGTGGCCTGTGCGTATCAACACCGCGTCAGCGGTGGACATTTTCACGTTCAGCACCTGTTCGGCCCGTTGTAGGTCCTCTGCGTAGATCGGTTCTCCCGGTTCCAGCCATTCCACATCCTTCACTGCCGGCATATCCAGCAGCACGCAGCGTCCGATGAAGGGTCCTAGGTCGGCGACGGAGCCAAAGTGCGCCCCTGAGGTGTTGACGACTTTGGAGGCGCTGTTGCCGTTGAACAACTCACCGCGATACGCGATGTGGCTGAGGGCATCGAGATGGCTTACGGCTTTGCCGTGGTAGTCCACAGCGATGAAGTCCTTATTGGTGGACGGTTCGGGTGCTTCCTTGTCGCCGAGGTCGGTCATGTGGTGCAGCGCCGGTTTGTGGTTGTCCGGGCCGGGCACAGTGTTCCAAGGCAGCGCCATGGTGACGGTGCGTCCGGAGGTCACCAGCGCGCAAGCCGCCGTGACATGTTGTGGCAGGACGCGGTTGTAGGCGCCGCGGTCCGCGTGGGTCCAGTGGCCCCAGCTGGAGAGGGATGTGAACAGCTCATCGAACCGCTCCCGTTTTACGGAGCGGGTCGGCACAGGCTCATGGGCTGTAAGGGCTCTGGAGGGTGAGTTCTCAGGAAGGGGTGGGCTAACCACGATGGTCACCTTTCTGGTGAGAGTTGTGGGGCGCTTGGAAGAGCGCCAGTAATAGTCAGGGATCCAGGCCGAGCAAACGGACGGCGTTCTGTTTAAGGATTTTGGGACGGACCCCGTCCTTGATCGCCAACTGAGCAAAGGCGTCGAGCCATTTCTGCGGTGTGATGAGCGGGAAATCGGTGCCGAACAACACTTTGTCCTGCAGGTAGGAGCTCGAGGCCTTGACCAGCGATTCCGGGAAGTACTTCGGCGACCAGCCGGAGAGATCGATGTGGACGTTTGCCTTGTGGGTGGCAATCGAGTTTGCCTCATCCTGCCACGGGACCGAAGGGTGGGCCATGATTATTGGCAGACCGGGGAAGTCTGCTGCAACAGAGTCGAGCAGAAGAGGGTTTGAATAAGCCAGCTTGATGCCGTATCCGCCAGGTAATCCTGCGCCCATGCCATTTTGACCGGTGTGAAAAATCGCAGGCAGGCCTAGCTCCTCCAGAGCTTCCCACAGCGGGTAGAAGGCCACGCTGGAGGGGTCGAAACCCTGCAGCGACGGGTGGAATTTGAAACCCCGGGCGCCCAGTTCCAGGGCCTGGTGCTTGGCTCCTGCTATGGCGTCTTCACCGGTACGGGGGTCCACGCTGCCGAACGGAATCAGTACGTCGTTGTTCCGGGCCGCGCCGTCGATCAGTTCCGGGATGCTGTTGGGCTCATGCCCAAGCTGGGTTCGTGCGTCGACGGTGAAGACGACTGCGGCCATCTTCAACTCACGGTATGTCTCTGCAATTCGGTCCAGTGACGGAGTTCGTTCTTCAGCCTTGAAGTACTTCGAGGAAGCTTCGAAGAGTGTGTCCGGGAGGGATCCGTGTCCGCAGCTGTCAACCTCAAGATGGACGTGCATATCGATGGCCTCGATGCTGTCCACGTCGATGCGAGGCTCATACCTGGACACGTCAGCGGGCTCCAGCGGTCTCGCTCGGCTGCAGGTCCTCGGGGAGCGGCAGGAACTTCTCACCCACACTCTGCTGGTGGGCTCCGATAATCTCCTCGCCATGCTCCTGCAGTGCTTTGTAGGTCCAGCCTCCTTCCCGATACTCCGTGACCGCCGCTTCAGGATGCGTCCACACCTGGAGTCTGTCACCTCCGACGCCAATGACCTGTCCGCTGATGGAAGAAGCTTCATCTGATGCCAGGTAAGCGATGACGCCGGCAACGTCATCAGCCGTGCCGAAGCCCAGATCGTGCCGGAAGAATGCCGGCATGGGTTCCCCGCGTTCCTCGGCTTCCACGGCCTTTTGGAAATAGGGAACTGTCCTTGTCATGGCGGTAGCAGCCACCGGGACTACCGTGTTGACGGTAACGCCGGCCTTCTTCATCTCCAGTGCCCACGTGCGCATCATGCCTACGATTCCTGCCTTGGCTGCCGCGTAGTTCGTTTGCCCAAATGTGCCGCGCTGGCCGGTGGGCGAGCCGACGGTGATAACGCGTCCCGGGATGTCGTTTTCCTTGAAATAAGCAAAGGCTTCGCGGACGCACGTAAAGGTGCCCCTCAGATGGACATTGATGACGAGATCAAAGTCCTCGTCGGTCATTTTCAGCAAAGACTTATCCCGCAGGATGCCTGCGTTGGTGACCAGAATGTCGAGTCGGCCGAAGGCCTCGACAGCACCTGCAACCAACGCCTTCGCTGACTCGGTGGTACCTACGGCGGCGACGACAGCCACGGCGTGGCCACCTTCCGCGGTGATCTGTGACACTGCCGCGTCCGCCGTTTCGGCGTGGACGTCATTGATTACAACTGAGGCGCCCTGCCGTGCCAGCTCCCGCGCGTAGGCAAGCCCGAGGCCCTGCCCGCTTCCGGTGACGATTGCTACTTTCCCGTTCAAGCTCATGGCCCGCTCCCTCGCTGATTCCATGGGTAGTTAAGAGTGATTACCTCAATGAGAGGATAGATAGTTGAAAAAGTCAACAATTAAGTAGTTCCAGCGAAACCATTGACATTCTCAACAATTTGTTCTCTCATGGACCTGTGAGTGGCAGGGGTCAAAGTATTCCTAGAAAGCCGTGGCGGACGATGCGGTGGCTGCGGGAGTCTGCTGGGGCGTTTTGGGCGCCTATGGTCATTCGGCAGTCGGCCGTGCCACACGAGAACGGATCGCAGGAAATCTTGGTTTTTGAACTGGCTGGCGCCCCTTACGCAGTGGCTTTGACGGCGCCATGTAAAGACTCACTGGAGGACCCTACAGCTCAGCCTCGGCAGGTGCCGGGGCCAGGATGATCGACGAGGAAGTTGAAAACGCATGAATGAAGAATTGCCTCCCGTAGTTTGGCCTGGGTGGACCCATCCTGAGGGAACGGTCGCGATTGTCACCGGCGCTGGCAGTGGCATCGGGCAGGCGACCAGCATCCTCGCTGGCCAGCAAGGTATGAAGGTAGCTGCTTGGGACATCAATATCGAAGGTGCACAAAGGACCGTTGACAGGGCTGGAGAGTTCGGGAAGTCGATTGTGCCGATCAAGGCCGACATCGGTAGTGAAGAAGCTATCCGGATCGCCTTTGCTGAAACCCTCGAACAACTGGGCAAGCCCAAGCTCATCGTAAACAACGCCGGTCCAACGATTTTGGGTCAGACACTGCCCTTCGGGGGTGCCATTCAGGAAGCCATGGCCAGTGTCCACTGGATCACCAAGCAATTCTTGGCACTGGAACCCGAAGCCGGGGCCAGCATAGTGAACATCTCCGCAGTCTCAGGACCTATCGCAGGCGGTACCGGGAACGACCCCGAAGGCGTCGGCTGGTACGCAGCAGCCAAAGCCGGAATTGCTGGCTACACCAAGTGGTGCGCTACAGAATTCGCCACACAGTGCCGCTTCAACGCGATCGCCCCGGGTGGCCCGATCGTAACCCCTCGGAACAAAAACTACCTCGACTCCCCGGGGATGAAAGAACGCATTGCCCGCAATCCGATGCGCCGTCCCGGAACACCCGAAGAGCTGGCTGCAGGCATCCTCTTCCTGTGGTCCCCTGCAGCCAGCTACGTCAACGGCAACCTTCTGGTCATCGACGGCGGCCTGACCCTAACCGGCGGATAACCTGACCCCCACCGCCGGACAAGCCGAAAGGCCGGGGAACTAAGTAAAGATTTTGCAGCTGCCCCTTCTTCACTCCGCAAGCCAAGCTGAGTGAAGCCACACAGATTGACCTTTTAAGCACCAAAAAGTTATGGAGATCCCATGTCAGAACAACCAGCTACTGCAGCTGTTTCACTGCACCATGTAGCCCTCTACGTCAGCGACCTGGAAAAAACCCGCAAGTTTTACACCGAAGTCATTGGCATGGAGGAGGTTCCCCGTCCTGCTGACTTCGTATTCCCCGGAGCGTACTTCCGGCTCGGTACGGCCGAAGTGCACGTCGTCGTCGAAACCGAACATGGCCGCACCGCAGCATTGTCACCCGACTGGTCGGCGGAAGAAGTCCGCACCGGGTACAGCGTGCATTTCGCACTGAAAGTCGACTCCCTCGATGAGGTCCGTGAAACCCTTCGACGCAACAACGTCGCCCCTGTCGGAGGCCCGCGCATCCGCGCCGATGACGTCGAGCAGATCTATGTTGCCGATCCCGATGGGTACTTCATCGAATACATCTGCTGGCTTGACCCTGAGACCGCGACCCGCAGGCGGGCCGAACTGGAGGCCTCTGGCGAGGCCGTCCCCGTCGCTCCCGGCCACTAGAACAGGAAACCCCGTGTCGCTATTCGATCTGACTGGACGGATCGCACTCATCACCGGCAGTAGCCGCGGCATCGGATACGCCATCGCGGCCGGCCTCGGCCGCGCCGGCGCGACGATCGTCCTTAACGGCGTTGACAAGGTCCGGCTGGAAACCGCCAAGGCCGCGTTGGAACAAGAGCTCGGTGAAGACAGAGTATTCGCTTCGGCATTTGACGTTACCGACGCGTCGCAGGTCTCTACCGCGATTAGAAGCATCGAGGACAACCACGGACCGCTGCGAATCCTCGTCAATAACGCGGGCATTCAACGCCGCACACCGCTGCTGGACCTGGCGCCCGAAGACTGGGACCAAGTCATTAGCACCAACTTGAGCAGCGCGTTCCTCGTCGGACGTGAGGCTGCTCGCTACATGACTGCACGAGGACAAGGCAAGATCATCAACATCTGCTCTATCCAGTCAGAGCTGGCCCGCCCCACCATCGGCGCCTACACGGCGTCAAAGGGCGGGCTGCGGAACCTGACAAGGGCGATGACTGCTGAATGGGCTGCCAGCGGGGTCCAGATCAATGGTCTTGCCCCCGGGTATATCCATACAGCGATGACCCAGCCTTTGGTTGATGACGAGGCATTCAATTCCTGGGTGCTGTCACGCACCCCCTCAGCCCGCTGGGGTACACCGCAAGACCTGATGGGTCCGGCGCTGTGGCTGGCATCTGACGCTTCTAACTACGTCAACGGACAAACCGTCTTCATCGACGGCGGCATGTCCGTCGTCGTCTGACTCGAAGGACATCCAATTGACGACCACTCCCGGTGAATCACACGCAGTCGTCGCCTACGCGGCCGGGGACTTGCGTGTCGAACAACGTCCGCTCGCCGTTCCTGGTCCAGATGAGGCAATCATTCGGATCGCCTACGGAGGTGTCTGCGGATCCGACCTGCACTACTGGACCCACGGGGCAGCCGGTGAATCCGTCCTTCGAGATCCCATGATTCTCGGTCATGAAGTCGTTGGGACGGTGGCTGTCGCGGCCGCTGATGGATCGGGGCCTACAGCGGGGACCCCAGTTGCCGTGCATCCGGCAACCCCCGGCGGAAGCGGGGCACGATACCCGGCAAACAGGCCAAACCTGTCTCCCGGCTGCACCTATCTGGGCAGTGCCGCCACCCGGCCCCACAAACACGGCGCATTCGCCGAATATGCTGTCCTTCCGGCCCGGATGCTCCGGGTGCTTCCTGAAGGCATACCCATGCGCCGGGCTGCCCTCATCGAGCCCGCAAGCGTTGCCTGGCACGCCGTGAGTCGCGCTGGGGATGTCAACGGCGCAAAGGCCCTCGTCATTGGCAGTGGACCCATAGGCGCCCTCACCATCGCAGTCCTCAAGCGGGCTGGAGCGGCCGAAATAGTCGCAGTCGACTTGTACGAAAAGCCCCTTCAGATTGCCCGTGAGCTCGGAGCGACACACGCGATCAACGCCAGGGACACAGAAGCCGTGGCCGCTGTTGAAGCCGACGTGACCATGGAGTCCTCCGGAAGTACCCAAGGGCTGGCATCGGCCATCCAAGGAACAATGCGCGGTGGTCGCATCGTCATGCTCGGCCTCATCCCATCCGGGGCCCAGCCGGTACCGATCTCGTTGGCCATCAGCAGAGAACTGGAACTGGCCGGCTCTTTCCGTTTCAACGATGAGATTGACGACGTTATCGCAGCGCTTGCGGACGGGAGCCTGCAAATTGATGCTGTGATCACCCACGAATTCCCGTACCAACGGGCCGAAGAAGCTTTCAGCATCGCGAGAGACGCCCAAGGCTCAGGAAAAGTCCTGCTCCGTTTTTGATCCCTTACCTAGCCAGCTTCCAATCCAACCCCAAGGAAACACCATGCCTAATACCCTTGTTGACTTCGACACCCTTCTGACCTTGTCCGGAAAAGACCTCGGAGTTACCGATTACCGGGAAATCACCCAGGATCAGGTCAACCTCTTTGCGAACGCAACAGACGACCACCAGTGGATCCATGTCGACCCCGAAAGGGCTCAGGAAGGCCCCTTCGGCGCCCCTATCGCCCACGGCTTCCTCACCCTGTCCCTCATCATCCCATTCTGGGGCGAACTGTTCGACGTCGACGGCGTCACCACGAAGGTCAACTACGGACTGGACAAGGTCCGTTTCACGTCCCCGGTCAAGGTCGGTTCGAAGGTTCGCATGCAGGGCACCATTGCCGAGGTCAGCGAAGTCAAGGGCGGCGCCCAGATTAAGGTCAACGCCACCATCGAGATCGAGGGCCAGGAACGGCCCGCCGTTGTGGCCGAGTTCCTTGCTCGCTTCTACAAATAGCATCGTGGCCACGGGTCTTCGGGCCCAGGCTCGCACCCTCGACCCCCCAATGCCAAAGACGGTACCTTCATTCTGGAAGGTACAAGGAGGAACCCTTGCATAACTTCGGAGTCGGCTCCTGGCTGCACCGTCGCATGCCAAAGAGCGGGACCAAACCGGCGCTCATCGCCGGTGAACTTACCGTGACCTACGCCGAACTGACTGACCGCAGCGACCGGCTGGCCAACGCTCTTCGCACACGGGGGGTGCGTCGCGGGGACCGCGTCGCCTATTTGGGCGAGAACCATCCCTCGTTTGTGGAGACATTCTTCGCCTGCGGTCTCCTCGGCGCCATCTTCGTGCCGCTCAATACCCGCCTCGCCGCCCCGGAGTTGAACTTCCAGCTCGAAGACA
>Ga0209051_1003512_pt1 | contig 10235 bp, 9 predicted proteins | sample AraplaCvi_mMS_r2_2_FD_184286 | JGI IMG/M metagenome (GOLD analysis project Ga0209051, IMG submission 184286) | Arabidopsis root microbial communities from North Carolina, USA - plate scrape MF_Cvi_mMS_r2 (SPAdes) (version 2) | ecosystem: Host-associated > Plants > Roots > Endosphere | place: USA... | reverse complement strand
CCCATCGAATTTGGGGCCCGGTATCGCTTATCAGTTCCCGAGAATTGCCGGCAGGCGCAAGCCTTGCTCCCTGGCACAATCAAGGGCGATCTCGTAGCCCGCATCAGCGTGACGCATGACGCCTGTCGCCGGGTCGTTCCAGAGGACACGCTCGAGGCGGCGAGCTGCATCGTCGGTGCCATCGGCGCAGATCACCATGCCCGAATGCTGGGAGAAGCCCATGCCGACGCCGCCACCGTGATGAAGCGATACCCAGGTCGCACCTGACGCGGTATTCAACAGAGCATTCAGAAGCGGCCAGTCGGATACGGCATCCGAGCCGTCCCTCATCGCTTCGGTCTCACGGTTCGGCGAGGCGACAGAACCGGAATCCAGATGATCACGGCCGATAACGATAGGAGCTTTCAGTTCACCGTTCCGGACCATCTCGTTGAAAGCAAGGCCGAGACGATGGCGATCGCCAAGACCGACCCAGCAGATGCGTGCCGGCAGGCCCTGGAATGCGATCCGCTCTCTCGCCATGTCAAGCCAGTTGTGGAGATGCTTGTTGTCGGGAAGAAGTTCCTTCACCTTCGCATCTGTCTTGTAGATATCTTCCGGGTCGCCAGAGAGTGCAGCCCAGCGGAACGGACCAATACCTCGGCAGAACAGTGGCCTGATATAGGCTGGCACGAAGCCCGGGAAGGCGAATGCATTCTCCAAACCTTCGTCCTTGGCGACCTGGCGGATATTGTTGCCATAGTCGAGTGTCGGAACGCCCGCATCCCAGAAGGCAACCATCGCCTCGACCTGCTGCTTCATGGAGGCGCGTGCAGCAGCTTCCACAGCCTTCGGATCACTTTCGCGCTTGGCCTTGGCCTCCTCGACCGTCCAGCCAGCGGGCAGGTAACCGTTGCGCGGGTCGTGCGCCGACGTCTGGTCGGTCACCATGTCGGGGCGTGGGCCGCCCGCCTTCATGCGACGAACGAGCTCGGGAAAAATTTCCGCGGCATTGCCGAGGAGGCCGACCGATTTTGCTTCCCCGGCCTTCGTCCACTTGTCGATGAGAACGAGCGCGTCGTCGAGGGTCTTCGCCTTTTCATCGACATAACGCGTACGAAGGCGGAAATCGATGCGGGTCTCGTCGCACTCGACCGCAAGGCAACAGGCACCCGCCATGACTGCCGCAAGCGGCTGAGCCCCACCCATGCCGCCGAGACCGCCGGTAAGGATCCATTTTCCCTTGAGGTTGCCATTGTAGTGCTGGCGTCCGGCTTCGACGAATGTCTCATATGTACCCTGTACGATCCCCTGCGTGCCGATGTAGATCCAGGAACCGGCCGTCATCTGGCCGTACATGGCAAGACCCTTCTTGTCGAGCTCGTTGAAATGATCCCAGGTCGCCCAGTGCGGGACAAGGTTCGAGTTTGCAATCAAAACACGCGGGGCATCCTTGTGTGTCCGGAACACGGCAACCGGCTTGCCAGACTGCACCAGCAGCGTCTCATCCTCGTTCAGCGTCTTCAAGGTCGCCGTGATACGATCGAAGTCGTCCCAGGTGCGGGCTGCCCGGCCGATGCCGCCATAAACCACGAGCTCGTTCGGATTTTCGGCCACGTCGGGGTCGAGATTGTTCATCAGCATGCGCAATGGCGCTTCTGTCATCCAGCTCTTGGCAGTGAGCTCGTTGCCGCGCGGCGCGCGGATTTCACGGATGTTGTGGCGTGGATTGGATGTCATGCGTGTTCCCCTTGTGGAGTGATTTCTAGCGTTTCAGGCCCGGAGCGATCTGTTCGATCCGCAACAGGATGTCTTTCAAATGAATCCGCAGGCGGTCGGCCTTATGGCTGTGGTAGGCAAACGGCGTTGCTTCGGTCTCAAGATGCGTTGATTGCGCAAGCTCCATCTGGATGGCATGTACTCCCGTTTCCGGACGACCGTAGTGGCGGGTGGTCCAGCCACCCTTGAAGCGGCCGTTGAGCACGCTGTCATAGCCTTCGGCGGCTTCGACAACGGTCAGCGTCGCCTGCTCGATCGCGCCATCGCAGGTCTTGCCCATGTCCGTCCCGATGTTGAAGTCTGGCAACTTGCCTTCAAAGAGGAACGGGATGTGGGAGCGAATGGAGTGGCAATCGTAAAGGATTGCCACACCGTGGACTGCTCTGACGCGCTCGATTTCGGCGGCAAGCGCCGCATGATAGGGCGCATGGAAGTCCCGCACCCGCAGAGCGATGTCGGCCTCCTGCGGCGCCTCACCATCTTTCCAGATCGCTTGTCCATCGAAATCCGTTTCAGGGACCAGACCCGTCGTATTCTGCCCGGGATAGAGGCTTAGCCCCTCAGGATCACGGTTCGCGTCGATAACATACCGATGGAAAGTCGCGCGAACAGTCGTCGCATCGGCGAGGAGACCGTCGTAGAGCCGATGGATATGCCAGTCGGTATCGGCAAGTTTCCTGCCATTGTCATTCAGGCGTTCCCAGATGCCAGCAGGGACGTCGGTCCCGGTATGAGGAAATCCGAGGATGACCGGCGATGTCCCCTGCCTGACTTCGAACACGGACATGTCAAGCCTCCAGGACCGGAAGAATGCCGCGCGACACAGATGCATTGAGCGCACCGGTCGCAATGAGATCGCCCGCTGCCTGAAGGTCGTCGGCCATGTAACGGTCGAGATCCAGCGTCGGAACTGCGCTGCGGATCGCGGTCATTGCCTTCTGCAACTCCGGACTGGTCGAAAGCGGCGCACGGAATTCGACCCCCTGGGCCGCGGACAGTGCTTCGATGCCGATAATGCTGAAGAGATTGTCGGTCATCTGCAGCAGGCGTCTGGCACCGTGGCAGGCCATCGACACATGGTCTTCCTGATTGGCGGAGGTCGGCGTTGAATCGACGGAGGCAGGGTGAGACATCTGCTTGTTCTCAGACATCAACGCCGCGGAGGTCACTTCCGCGATCATCAAGCCGGAATTAAGCCCCGGCTTTTTTGCAAGAAAGGCTGGCAATCCGTAGGATAGCGCAGGATCGACCAGCAAGGCGATGCGTCGCTGCGCGATCGCTCCGATTTCGCATATTGCGAGCGCAATCTGGTCAGCCGCAAATGCCACCGGCTCGGCGTGGAAGTTGCCGCCCGAGACAACAGAGTTGTCGGACAGCACCAGAGGGTTGTCCGTCACGGCGTTGGCTTCGGTCTCCAATGTCCGCGCAACCATCCGTAGAAGATCCAGGCAGGCGCCGTCGACCTGCGGCTGGCACCGGATACAGTAGGGATCCTGAACCCGCTCGTCGCCCTCGATATGGCTTTGACGGATCACAGAGCCTTCGAGAAGCGCTCGAAGCGACGCGGCCGTATCGATCTGCCCACGATGACCGCGCAAGGTGTGGATATCCGGATGGAATGGTGCGGACGAGCCCATTGCCGCGTCGGTGGACATGGCACCGGTGATCAGGGCTGCCTGTGCTGCGCGATGCGCCCGGAAGAGTCCGGCCAGCGCAAGCGCTGTCGAGGTCTGCGTACCGTTGATCAGCGCAAGCCCTTCCTTTGCGGCAAGGACAACCGGCTTCAGGCCGGCTTTCTCGAGAGCCACATGACCGGAAAGACGCTCGCCTGCAAAAAAGGCTTCGGCTTCTCCCATCATGACGGCCGCCATGTGGGCGAGTGGGGCAAGGTCTCCGGACGCGCCCACGGAGCCTTTTTCTGGAATGACGGGGATCACGCCCCTTTCCAGCATGCCTTCGATCAACCGGACCAGCTCGAGTCGAACCCCGGAGGCGCCACGGCCCAGGGAGACCAGCTTGAGGGCCATGATCAAACGGACGACGTTCTCGGGCAGTGGTGCGCCGACGCCGCAGCAATGCGAGAGGATAAGATTGCGCTGAAGCGTTGCCACATCAGCGCTGTCGATCTTGATCGACGCAAGTTTTCCGAAACCGGTATTGATGCCATAGACGGGCTGATTGCCGGCAGCGATTTCGGCAATACGCGCTGCCGCCTTTGCGATACCAGCATCAAACGATGCGTCCAGCCTGGCCGGCTCTCCGGTCCAGTAAATGGTCTCGAGCTGCTTGAGAGAAACGGTTCCGGGATGAAGGGTAATGGTCAATGGTCGATCCTTTCGCCCTTGAAGACATGTGCGTGAAGCGGATTGAAGCCGATGCGGTAGACGAGCTCTGCCAGGCTCTCCACATCCCAGATGGCGAAGTCCGCCGATTTGCCGGTTTCGAGAGTGCCCGTTTCGTCGTGCAGCCCAAGAGCCCGCGCGCCCTCGCGCGTGACCCCCGCAATGCACTCCTCCACGGTCAGGCCGAAGAGGGTGGCGGACATGTTCATCGTCAGCAGCAACGACGTGAGCGGCGAGGTGCCCGGATTGCAATCCGTCGCGATGGCAATGTGGGCACCAGCGTCTCGCAGTGCCTGCAGGGGTGGCTTCTGTTTTTCGTTGATGGCGTAGAATGCACCCGGCAACAGGACGGCAACCGTCCCGGCCTCAGCCATCGCGCGAGCGCCCTCCGGATCAAGATATTCCAGGTGATCGGCAGAAAGCGCCTTGTATGAGGCTGCGAGCTTCGCCCCCCCGAGGTTTGACAACTGCTCGGCGTGAAGCTTGACCGGCAGACCGAGGGCGGCTGCCCGATCGAAGACCCGAGTGATCTCGGCGGTTGAGAATGCGATCGTCTCACAGAACCCGTCGACGGCATCGACAAGGTGCTCTGCATGGGCATCTTGCAAAGCCGGGATGACCACGTCGGTGATGTAGTCGGCATTGCGCCCTTTGTATTCGACCGGAGTGGCGTGAGCGCCAAGATAGGAGGTGACGACCCGAACCGGACGGACGCGCTCGAGCCGGCGCGCAGCGCTCAGCATCTTGAGTTCACCGTCGACGCTCAATCCGTAGCCAGACTTGATCTCGATGGTGGTCAGACCTTCGGAAAGAAGCGTATCCAGCCTGGGAAGCGCTGCTTCCACGAGGCCTTCCACCGAGAGCGCGTTCGTCGCCTTGACGGAGGAGACAATGCCACCCCCAGCCCGTGCAATCTCCTCATAGGTAGCCCCTTCGAGGCGCATCTCGAATTCGCGGGCGCGGTTGCCCCCGTAGACGATATGGGTATGGCAGTCCACCAGTCCGGGTGTAACCCAGCGGCCTTCGAGATCGGTGATCTGTGCCCGCTCGATTGCCGCCACCGGCAGGTCGGCCTCCGGGCCGACAAAAGTTAGACGGCCATTCTCGGTGACAATGGCACCCTTTTCGATGATGCCGAGACCCGATTTTTGCTGCTCGAGCGTCGCCAATCGCGCGTTCCGCCACAGATGTGGACGGAGATCTCCGGATGCGTCGCCGGTTGAAATTTTGTTCCCAGTCATCAGCTTTGCGCCTTCCCTTATGTGGAAACATGTATATACATAACGGGAGCGGTGACAAGTGAAATTTTGTGCATCCTCCTCAAAAAGGAAGATGTGCAGTGCTAAAGAGGAGAAAAGCGTAATGACCGGACCTGTCGCGACCAGACTTCACGCCAGCGCGGCCCTGCTACCGGGAGGGTGGCGCGAGAACGTGCGCCTGACCATCGCAGACGGACGAATTGAAGACGTTCAGACAGGCGTTGGCGCCGGACCCGGTGACGAGCATCACCAAACGATCGTTCCGGCGATGAGCAACCTCCACAGCCATGCTTTCCAGCGCGCAATGGCTGGCCTTGCAGAGGTCAGGGGCCCTGCGAACGACAGTTTCTGGAGTTGGCGCACCGTCATGTACCGGTTTGCCCTGTCTATGGAACCCGAGCACGTCGAGGCCATTGCCGCCCAACTCTATATGGAAATGCTCGAGGCCGGCTTTTCGCGCGTCGGAGAGTTCCACTATCTCCACCATGACCGGGACGGAATGCCCTATGGCAATATTGCCGAACTCGCAGAGCGCATCGGTGCGGCAGCAACCACCAGCGGAATCGGCCTTACACTTCTTCCGGTCTTCTACGCCCATTCCGGCTTCGGCGGTAAGGCGCCAATTGATGGCCAGCGACGTTTTATCAATAACCTGGACAGCTTTGCCGCTTTGATGGAGGGCTGCCGCGGGGTGACGGCCGCAATCCCCGGTGCCGAGCTGGGCATCGCGCCGCACAGCCTGCGGGCCGTAACACCGGAGGAACTTGCCAAGATCGTGCCGCTTGCCGGCGACGGGCCGGTCCATATCCACATCGCCGAGCAGGTCAAGGAAGTGGAAGACTGCGTGGCGTGGTCAAACGCACGCCCTGTGGAATGGTTGCTTGCAAACGCACCCGTTGATCAGCGGTGGTGCCTGATCCATGCGACACACATGACCGACGCAGAGACACGCGGCATGGCGCAGAGTGGCGCGATTGCGGGTCTTTGCCCGATCACGGAAGCCAACCTTGGTGATGGTACATTCCCCGCGCCACTTTTCATCGAAGAAGGCGGGCGCTTCGGCGTCGGCTCTGACTCGAATGTTCGCATCTCCCTGCCCGGGGAACTGTGCCAGCTCGAATATTCGTTGCGGCTCGCCTTGAGAGGTCGCAACGTCATTGCCGCCCCCAGCGGTTCGACCGGGCGAAACCTTTTTGATCGCGCGATCGGTGGCGGTGGTGACGCGCTCAAGGCTCCAGGTGGTATCGCAAAGGGAAACCATGCCGACCTCGTTTCGCTCGACGCAACCGCCGTCCGCTATCTCTCCGGCGACCAGCTGCTTGATCATTGGGTCTTTGCCGGAGGCGTCACCATCGACAGCGTCTGGACGCTTGGACGAAAGCAGGTCTCGAGCGGATGCCACGTGGCGCGCGAGGACATCAACCGAAAGTTTCTGAAGGCGATGGGCGAGCTCCTGACAACATAGGGCTTCCCTCGCCGCGGTATACCGACTAGAGCGGGAGTCACCAACTGGAGCGTGGCGATGAATCAAGGCAAGGACACAACCTTGCACCAGCGGATCGTGAGCGAGATCGAAGGCCGCATCGTCTCGGGCGAATGGCCTCCTGGCCATCGCATCCCGTTCGAGGTGGATCTCACCAAGGAATATGACTGTTCGCGCATGACCGTGAACAAGGCGCTTACGCAACTGGCCAAGGCGGGCCTCATCGAGCGCAAGAAGAAGTCGGGCAGTTTCGTGACGCAGCCTCAAGCGCAATCGGCTGTGCTTGAGATCCACGACATCCGGGCGGAGGTTCAGTCCTTGAACCTCGCCTATTCCTACGCCGTATCGAAGCGCGAGCAGCGCAAGGCGAGGCCGGACGACATCAGGCGCCTCGATGTTGCATCGGGATCGTCGGTGGTGGACGTGTCCTGCATTCATCATGCGGGCGGGCGGCCCTTCTGCCTGGAAGAGCGCCTGATCAGCCTTTCAACCGTCCCGGAAGCCGCCGAAGAAAATTTCGCTGACATGGCGCCGGGTGCGTGGCTGATCAACCAGATACCATGGAGCAGCGCCGAGCACCGAATCCACGCCGTCTCGGCCGGCGCCGACGAAGCCGTTGCACTGGATATACCGCGTCATAGCGCCTGCCTGGTTGTCGAGCGACGTACCTGGAGCAATGTCGGACCAGTCACCCATGTCCGCTTCACCTATCCAGGTGACCGCCATGCGTTGGTAGCGCGCTTCACACCGGCATCGCAATAGCAAGTCGGCAGCAACCATTATCGACTCGTGGTCGGATATTCCCCGTCGCAGTGCTTCAGTAACAGATTTTGACTGTAAGAGCCGACGTGCGGGTCCACACCGCCCCCATCGCGGCTGCGCCTGCAAAGCATGTGCAATCAGGGCCTTTTGCTATGGAGCGGACGGCAGGATGTGGATAGCGATATCTCCAGTTCTCGCTCCAGGTGTGTTTTGCTCCTTGCCGGGAAACGTACGGTGCCCACCAAGATGACGAAATGTTGATTGGTTCGGCCTATTTCCGAGAAGCCCGGTGAGGCTAAATTCTATCACTGATAGTGTTGCACGGGGGCTGCGATGGACACGCTTCGAAGAATGATTTCCGTTGGAATGCTCGTCGCTATTGCAGGTCTCGCATCGGCCTGTTCAACCAGCTCCGAGGCACCTCTCACGACGGGGTCGGTCGGGTATGGCAGACACAATGCCGACTTTGATCTCAGACCGGCGTGCAGTGGCGGATTCGGCAACGATCGACCCTGCAGCTATTAGGCGCTTTTACCAGATCAACGGCGTGATTTGACGTCGCCGACACGCGTTGCAGTTCTCGGTCGACGACCGTTCGTCTAAACGGGCCGGAGCGTGGCGTCCCTCTTGCTGCGGACGTCCTCTGCCCGACTTGCCGGGTTTCGTAGACGATCTCGGTTGGTGTCTCGCCAATTCTAACGAAATTGCTTCACGACAGAGTACTTTCCGGCTTCCCAGACCCTCATCTCGCCGCCTTCACAACTGTAGTTTTCATCGGTCTCTGATATTCCGATCCCGATGCCCTCGATGCTTGGATCATCGAAGACGACAAACACGTCGGCTTTCCTGACTTTCCTCTGCTGGAAATCTTTCAGTATATACTTGTAGCACTCGATGTCCTGGCGCGAATTCTGACGTAAGATCTGAGCTTCGATCTTTTTTGTCACCTCCGATAGCGGGCGCGTCTCGGCGAGCGCTGGAAAGGCGAGTGCGAGCATCGGGAAAGCCGCGAGGAGGAAGGGGCATCTGTTCATTGATTGTCGACACCAAAAGCCAGCGATCGGAAATGGATATGAATTTTCGGTCATAAGGTAAGATCCCTCAGAAATTGCAAGCGATCAACGCTGCCTTCTACGTTTTAGGGAGCAACACCGTCACCACGGTCGCACTTCACGTTACCTGCTGTTTGCGCGAAAGACTGCCCCAATTGAACCGCACGGCCTTTGTCGTCATGATGAGGGCACCTGACATCGAGACACACGACGGCGATGCGTATCTTTCTGGTCCGACATGGGGAATCCCTCGGCAACATTGATGAAAAGGCCTACGGTCAGTTCGGCGACCACAATGTTCCTCTGACGCAATGGGGTTACCGGCAAGTGCAAACGGCCGGTCAGGCGTTGGCGTCCTACCTCGCTGGACTGCCGCAGACCGGCAGCGCCAGCCTGGACATTTGGTACTCTCCCTATTTGCGGACCCGGCAAAGCAAGGACGCGCTTCTCGAAGCCCTCCCGCCCGAACGGATAGGCGCAATTAGGGAGGATTACCTGCTTCGCGAGCAGGACTTTGGCCTTTTCACGGAAATATACGATCATGCGGAGCGTCGGCAAAAGTTTCCGGACGAGTTCGAAAAATGGGCCAGGCTGCGCAGCACCAGTGGAAAATTCTATGCAAGGCCGCCCGACGGGGAGAGCAGGGCGGATGTCGCACAGCGTCTTCGGCTTTTCCTGCAAACGGTGATCGACGATGTGTCCGACATATCCAACGATGTCATTATCGTGGGGCATGGCGTAACGAACCGGGCATTCGAAATGAATTTCCTCCACCTTGCTGTCGACTGGTTTGAGCGCTCCGACAATCCCGGAAACTCCGACGTCACATTGATCGAGGGAAATCGTTCCTCAGGATACAGCTCGTCCCTGCTGCACAAGGCGACCGACCGTTTGGAAGGTGATGACGAGCTGCGTATGGCCCACGGATCAGAATTGACGATTGCCCCGAAACAAAAACCATAGGCAGACGTCATATATGCGACGTCTTTGCCGGTGCTAATGGCGAGCAGGGGACAGGCCGCACTCGGTAACCTCCGGCTCGTCCTTGATGCTGGCTTTGATCCGCAGTTCCCAATCCGGCCCCAGCTGAAAACCGTGTGCCCGCAGCATGTCAGCCACCTTAGGACAGTCTGCGGGACTGTCGTACTGGCCAGCAAGAGAAACCTCGATGAGCGTCTCCCCGGCGTCCACTGCGCAATCGCCGTTCAGGCCGGTCCCCTGAAGAAACGAGCAGACGGCCTGGGCGCGCTCCAGGCCTGTTCCATCGTTGGAAACGACCGGTGAGCCAGCCGCCAGAATGGCAGCCTCAAACAGCGATACCAAGGTTTTCATCGTAGCCTCCGTGGAGGGAGACATCCACACCGGTCAACCGATGACTGGAGGCCTCCGTCTTCCTTCCAGGAGATGAAGGATGAAGGGGACATAGGTCGTAAATCAGAGGCGGGAAGGGCGCCCCTCGGGATTGAGCGAGCGACTGGAATTTCCGGGGAATGTTAATCCGCGAGAAGCCGTGGTTAAGGCGGAAAAGGATGCCACCGCTGGGGTGAGCGGCGGCCAATTTTCCAATTGGACGTTGATT
>Ga0209051_1003507_pt1 | contig 10255 bp, 7 predicted proteins | sample AraplaCvi_mMS_r2_2_FD_184286 | JGI IMG/M metagenome (GOLD analysis project Ga0209051, IMG submission 184286) | Arabidopsis root microbial communities from North Carolina, USA - plate scrape MF_Cvi_mMS_r2 (SPAdes) (version 2) | ecosystem: Host-associated > Plants > Roots > Endosphere | place: USA... | reverse complement strand
ATGTCCGGAGTGTTGCCCAACAGCGTGCCGACGTGCACTGGCCGTGACGGGTCGACCTCGGCGAGCACGGCGGCGGCGTGGGCGCTCGCGGCGGCGACGTGCTCGCGCCAGGTCCACACCTGGTCACCGTGCTTGACGGCGATCGCGTCATGCTCGGCCCGGCTTCGCAGGAGTCGTTGCAGAGTGTCCGCCATCGTTGGCTACCTCGATCCGTGCGTGAACAGAATGGGAGAAGTGTCTACTGTCGACCGGCGCCAACGCTACCGTCTGCCAACGGGCAGAATGCACTGATCTCACGCATGTGATCACGACACGAACAGGAGCCCCGCCGTTGACGAGCGCCACCGCACCCCGGCCGGCAGCCAAGACCGTCCGGGACCGGCTGATCGACGCGGCCGAGGTGTGTCTGCGCAACAAGGGAATACGGTCGACGACGGTATCCGAGGTGGCCGAGGTCGCCGGAGTGTCGCGCGGCTGGCTCTACCGCCACTTCCCCGACAAGAACGCGTTGCTCGGAGCGGCGATCGTGCGACTCAACGACGCGTACTGGTCCGATTCGCACGCGATGCTGGAACGCATCGACGGTCTCGACCAACAGATCGCCGCGGGAATCCGGCACGGGCGTTCCGCCTATGCCGACCCGGGCGCGATCCTGATGAAGCTCCGCATGGAGGAACCCGAGGAGTTCGCCGCCTGCGCCGGGGCCGGCGTCCAGGGGTTGGTCCCCGACCTCGGTGAGTTCTGGTCGCGGTACCTCGCCGCCGCCGTGGAACGCGGCGAGATCCACGAGAACACGAATGTCGCCGAGGCCTCGGAATGGGTTGCCCGCGCGCTGCTTTCACTGGCGACGGTGCCGGGGAACGCACTCGACCCCACCGATCACGACGCGGTGCTGGGCCACGTCCGCCGCTACGTCATGCCGGGGTTGCGCGAGGACCCGACCCGGGCCTAGATACGCCGAAGGCCCCCGACGCCGGATGGGCGTGCGGGGGCCGTCGCGTCGAGCGAACTAGTCGGCCTCGGTCCCCGGCGTGTTCTTGGAGACCTGGACGAGGAACTCGTAGTTGTTCCTGGTCTTGCGGAGCTGGCTCATCAGCAGGTCGATCGCCTGGTGCGAGTCCAGGCCCGAGAGCACCCGGCGCAGCTTGTGCACCACGGCGAATTCGTCGGAGGACAGCAGCAGCTCGTCCTTGCGGGTGTTGGACGGGTTGACGTCCACCGCGGGGAAGACCCGGCGTTCGGCGATCTTGCGGTCGAGCTTGAGCTCGGCGTTGCCGGTGCCCTTGAACTCCTCGTAGATGACCGTGTCACCCATCGACCCGGTCTCGACCAGCGCCGTGGCGATGATCGTCAGCGAGCCACCGTTTTCGATGTTGCGGGCGGCGCCGAGGAAGCGCTTGGGCGGGTACAGCGCAGTGGAATCCACGCCACCGGAGAGGATTCGGCCGGAGGCGGGCGACGCGTTGTTGTACGCACGGCCGAGTCGGGTGATGGAGTCGAGCAATACGACGACGTCCTTGCCCTGCTCGACGAGACGCTTGGCGCGCTCGATGGCCAGCTCCGCGACCGCGGTGTGATCTGACGGCGGCCGGTCGAAGGTGGAGGCGATGACCTCGCCCTTCACCGAACGCTGCATGTCGGTGACCTCTTCAGGTCGCTCGTCGACCAGCACGACCATCAGGTGGCACTCGGGATTGTTCACGGTGATCGCGTTGGCGATGCTCTGCAGCACCATCGTCTTGCCGGCCTTGGGCGGGGAGACGATCAGCGCGCGCTGCCCCTTGCCGATCGGCATGATCAAGTCGATGACGCGGGTGGTCAGCAGTTCGGACTTGGTCTCCAAGCGCAGACGCTGGTTCGGGTACAGCGGCGTCAGCTTCTGGAACTCCGGACGGTTCCTGGCGTCCTCCACCGGGCCGCCGTTGACCGAGTCCAACCGCACCAGGGGGTTGAACTTCTGCCGCGGGTTCTGGCTGTTGTTGTTGCCGCCACCCTCGCCCTCGCGGGCCACGCGCACGGCACCGGTGATGGCGTCGCCACGGCGCAGTCCGTTCTTGCGGACCATGTTCATCGAGACGTAGACGTCGTTGGTGCCGGCCAGGTATCCGGAGGTGCGGACGAACGCGTAGTTGTCCAACACGTCGAGGATGCCCGCCACGGGCTGCACGACGTCGTCCTCGCGGAGTTCGGTGTCGCGGTCGTTGTTGCCGCCACCCTGGCCGTCGCCACGCTCGCCGCGACGGCGGCGGTCGCGGAAGCGGCGACCGCGCCGACCTCCCCGGCCCTCATCGTCATCGTCGTCGTTGGAGTTGTCGTTCTTCGCGTTGCTGTTGGCGTTCGCGTTGTTGTTGCCGTTGTTCGCGTTGTTGCCGCGGTTGTTGGTGTTGTTTCCGCCACCGTCGTTGCGGTTGTTCTGACGCTCGCCACCGCCGTCGTTGCGGTTGTTCTGACGCTCGCCGCCACCGTCGTTGCGGTTGTTCTGACGCTCGCCACCACCGTCGTTGCGGTTGTTCTGACGGTCGTTGGTACGCGCCGGGGCCTCGGCCTGGGCGGCGTCCTTGCGATCGGTGTCGTCGGCGGTCTTTCTCGCCTTCTCGCCGCCCTCGGCGGCGACCGGCTCCTGCGGAGCACTTTGCTCGGGCGCGGCGGTGGCCTCGGCAGCCTTGGGGGCCTTGGTCTCCTGCGGCTCGACCGCAGCGGTCGGCTCGGCGGCCTCGGTGGTCTCGACGGCGGCACCGGCGCTGCGGGACGCGCCGCGGCGCTCGCGGCGGGCGCGGGCGGGCCGCTCGGGGGCGTCACCTGCGGCTGCGTCGGTCGCGGGGGCGTTCGCATCGGTGGCCGCGGCAGGGGCCGGATCGGCGGCCGGCGCGGGAGCGGCCTTGGCGGCGGCACCGTTGGTGTCGCCACGATGTTCGCGGATGGCGGCGATCAGCTCGCTCTTGCGCATCCCCGACGAGCCCTTGATGCCAAGCTGGCCGGCGAGGGCACGCAGATCCGGGAGCACCATCGCGGTCAGGGCGGTGGGGCGGTCACCCGAGGCGACCACGGTGGTCACCGCGGCGGGAGCCGGCGAAACCGCTTCCGTGGAGGGTGAATTCGAGGGGCTCGGCAGGTCGACGCCGTCGTTGCTGCCTTCAGCCGTGATGAGGTCCGTATCAGACACGGATTTCCTTTCTTTCCCTCGCTGATCCGATTCTGCGAGGGTTCGTCGCATTCAGCCGATCCGCCGAATGCCGGCTACCGAATGCCTCGTGTCCCGTGATTGCCGGTGCGCAAGACTTGCGCGTGCACCGCTGGTCGCCGGGATTCTCCGCCATGCGGGGAAACGTCAGCCACGAGAAGAATGGGTAGTCGTCCTAGTGTAGGCGCAGGCACAGAAGGTGCGATTGCTGGACGAGAGCGAGAATAACCCGCATCGTCGCTGGAAGCAAGAATCACCCGCGGTTCCCGTGTGGCGCCTGTCGCCTATTCGGTCGCGGTGGCGACGGGCACGTCGCGGCCGGCCGCACGGGCAGCAGCCCAACGGACGCCCTGCCCCACCGCCATCTCTCCCACGGCGAACCCGCGGGAGAGGCCGTACTCGACGGCTTCAGGCGGCAGTTCCGGCTCCGTGCTGAATGCGATCACCGCAGGCCCGGCACCGGAAAGCACCGCTGCGACGCCACAACGGCGCAACACCGCCAGATATTCCGCCGACGCAGGCAGCGCGGCGGCGCGCTGGGGTTGATGGAGCCGATCCTCGGTGGCAGCCATCAGCAGGTCGGGGCGCTCGGTCAGGGCCACCACCAGCAGTGCGGCACGGCTCAGGTTGAAGCGGGCGTCGGCGTGGCTGACGTGACCGGGCAGCACCGCCCGCGTCTCAGCGGTCGACGAGCGAATCTGAGGCACGGCGGGAAAGAGGTGGACGTCGGGATGCAGCCGCAGCCGCGCCGCGGCATACCGGGCGTGGGGACCCTCTCCCTCGGTCCAGGACACGACGCCGCCACCGAGGACCGCCGCCGAGGCGTTGTCGGGGTGACCCTCGAATTCCGACGACAGCTGCACCAGCTCGTCGTCCGACAATGTGGCCGAATCAGTCTGCGACACAAGGCCGTTGGCCGCCGCCAGACCACCGACCACGGCCGCGGCGGACGACCCGAGCCCGCGCGAGTGCGGTATCGCGTTGCGAGACCGGACGATCAGGCCGTCGGTGCGCAGCCCGGCCGCCTCCAGGCCACGCTCGACGGCACGGACCACCAGGTGACTGGCGTCCAGCGGAACCTGTCCTTCGCCCTCGCCCTCGACGTAGACCTCGAGCCCGGATTCGGTTGTCTCCACGTGGATTTCGTCATACAGGCTCAACGCGAGGCCTAGGCTGTCGAAGCCGGGACCGAGGTTGGCGCTGGAGGCGGCCACCACGGAGGTGGCCGCCAATCCGGCGGGAAGCGTCTGCATCAGCGGAGGGCCATTCGGATCAGGCCAGCCCGAGCTCGGCGGCCACGGCGACGGGGTCCACGGCTATCGCGGTGACGGGAGGCAGCTCCTTGAGCGCGGTGTCGGGATCCTTGAGCCCGTTGCCGGTGACGGTGCACACCACGGTGGAACCCCGCTTGACCCAGCCGTCGTCGATCGACTTGAGCAACCCGGCGATGCTGGCGGCCGAGGCGGGCTCCACGAAGACGCCCTCGCTACGCGCGACGAGGTGGTAGGCCGCGAGTATTTCCTCGTCGGTGGCGGCCAGGAAGCGGCCGTTGGAGTTCTGCTGCGCCTCGACGGCGGAGTTCCACGACGCCGGGGACCCGATGCGGATGGCGGTGGCGATGGTCTCGGGCTTGAGGACCGGCTCGCCGGACACCAAGGGTGCGGCACCGGCGGCCTGGGTGCCCAGCATCTGGGGCAGCTTCTGCGCCAACCCGTCGCGTTGATACTCGGTGTAGCCCTTCCAATACGCGGTGATGTTCCCGGCGTTGCCCACCGGGAGCGCGTGAACGTCGGGCGCCTCACCGAGGGCGTCGACGATCTCGAAGGCCGCGGTCTTCTGCCCCTCGATGCGGTACGGGTTGACGGAGTTGACCAGCGACACGGCCGGGAAGTCGGCGGTCAGCTTGCGCGCCAGCTCCAGGCAGTCGTCGAAGTTGCCGTCGACCTGAATGATCTTGGCGCCGTGCATGACCGCCTGGGCCAGCTTGCCCATCGCGATCTTGCCCTGCGGGATGAGCACCGCGCAGGTGATGCCGGCCCGGGCGGCGTAGGCCGCGGCCGACGCCGAGGTGTTGCCGGTCGAGGCGCAGAGCACGGCCTTCTGCCCGCGGGCCACCGCCTCGGTGACGGCCATCGTCATCCCGCGGTCCTTGAACGAACCGGTCGGATTGAGCCCCTCGACCTTGAGGTAGACCCTGCACCCGGTCTGCTCGGAGATCTGCTTGGCGTCGATGAGCGGCGTGCCACCCTCGAGCAGGGTGACCGGGGTCCACCCGTCCTCGACCGGAAGCCGGTCACGGTAGGCGTTGATGAGTCCGGGCCACGGTTGGTGCACGGCGGTCGTGCTCATTCGTTGGTTCCTTCCAGGCGCAGCACGCTGTTGATGCTGGACACCACGTCGAGGTCGGCGAGGGCCTCCACCGTCTCCGAGAGTGCCGCGTCGGTGGCCCGGTGCGTCACGACCACGATGCGGGCGCCGCACCGCAGACCCTCCTCGTCGACCATGCCCTCCTGACGGACCTCGGCGATGCTGACTTCGCGCTTGCCGAATTCGGCGGCGACGGAGGACAACACACCCGGGCGGTCCGCGACGTTCATGCTCACGTAGTAGCGAGTGGGGATGAAACCGATGGGGGCGATGGGCAATTCGGCGTACTTCGACTCGCGCGGGCCGCGACCGCCCTGCACCCGGTTGCGGGCGGCCATGACGAGGTCACCCATCACCGCCGACGCGGTCGGCGCGCCGCCGGCACCCTGACCGTAGAACATCAGCCGTCCGGCGGCCTCCGCCTCGACCACGACGGCGTTGAACGCGCCGTTGACCGACGCCAGCGGATGCTCCAGCGGCACCAGCGCGGGGTACACCCGGGCCGAGACGCGTTGCTGGCCTTCGTCGTTGATGATGCGTTCACAGATGGCCAGCAACTTGATCGTGCAGCCCAGCGCCTTGGCCGAATCGAAGTCCGCGGAGCTGACCTTGGTGATGCCCTCGCGGTAGACGTCGTCGGCGGTCACCCGGGTGTGGAACGCAATCGAGGCGAGGATCGCGGCCTTGGCCGCCGCGTCGAAGCCCTCCACGTCGGCGGTCGGATCAGCCTCCGCGTATCCCAGCGCACTCGCGTCGGCCAGCGCGGAGCCGTAGTCCGCACCGGTCTCGGCCATCGCCGAGAGGATGTAGTTGGTGGTGCCGTTGACGATTCCGGCGACCCGCAGCACGGTGTCACCGGCGAGCGACTGGGTGAGCGGACGGATGACGGGGATCGCGCCGGCGACCGCCGCCTCGAAGTACAAGTCGGCGTGCGCCGACTCGGCCGCCTGCGCCAGCTCGCCCGTGGACACGGCCATCAGAGCCTTGTTGGCCGTCACGACGGACTTGCCGCGCTCCAACGCCGCGAGGATGGCCTTGCGCGCCGGTTCGACCGGTCCCATGAGTTCGACGACGACGTCGACGTCGTCGCGGGACACCAGGGCGTCCACGTCGTCGGTCAGCAAGCCGGCCGGGACGCCGCGGTCGTCGGCCACCCGGCGCACGCCGATGCCCCGAAGTTCCAGCGGCGCACCAATTCTGGCGGCGAGGTCGGCTGCGCTGGCCTCGATGATGCGCACCACCTCGCTGCCGACGTTGCCCAGCCCCAGTACCGCCACGCCGACGGGCTTCACCGCGTTGTCGTTGACCATCAGTTGCCTACCTCCAAGCTCAAGAGATCCGCCACCGTCTCGCGGCGCAGAATCAAACGCGACACTCCGTCACGCACCGCCACCACGGCCGGACGGCCGAGCAGGTTGTACCGGCTCGACATCGAATAGCAATACGCCCCGGTGGCGGCGACCCCGATCAGGTCACCGGGCGCGACGTCGTCGGACACCCAGGTGTCGCGGACGACGATGTCACCGCTCTCGCAGTGCTTTCCGACGATGCGGGTCAGGACGGGTGCACCGGCGCTGGCCCGCGAGACGAGTCGGGCGTCGTATTCGGCCCCGTACAGCGACGTCCGAATGTTGTCGCTCATGCCGCCGTCGACGCTGACGTAACGCCGATGTGCGGTCTGACTGACGGCGACGTCCTTGACCGTGCCCACCTCGTAGAGGGTGACGGTGCCGGGGCCGGCGATGGCGCGACCCGGCTCGACGACGAGTTTGGGGGCGGGCAGTCCGACGGCCGCCGACTCCTCGACGACGATGGCGCCGATCTTGGCGGCCAGGTCTTCCATGGGCGGCGGATCGTCCTGCGGCAGGTATGAAATGCCCAGTCCCCCACCGAGGTCGACGATTGACATCTGCGCGGTCTTCTCGACGCCGAACTCGGCGACCACGTCGGCGAGCAGTCCGATGACGCGGTGGGCGGCCAACTCGAACCCGGCGACGTCGAAGATCTGCGAGCCGATGTGGCTGTGCAGGCCGACCAGGCGAAGGTGGTCTGCGGCGAAGACCTGTCGGATCGCCTCCATCGCCGCACCGCTGGCCAGGGAGAGGCCGAACTTCTGGTCCTCGTGGGCGGTGGAGATGAATTCGTGGGTGTGGGCTTCGACTCCGACGGTGACGCGGACCAGGACGTCCTGCACCACACCGGCTTGCCCGGCGATCGCGTCCAGGCGGTCGATCTCGGTCAGCGAGTCCAGCACGACGTGGCCGACGCGGGCGTCGACCGCCATGGCGAGTTCGGCGACGGACTTGTTGTTGCCGTGCAGCGCAATGCGTTCCGGTGGGAAGTCGGCGTTCAGGGCCACCGCCAACTCGCCACCACTGCAGACGTCGAGCGAGAGCCCCTCGTCGTCGACCCAGCGCGCGATCTCCGTGCAGAGAAAGGCCTTGGCGGCGTAGCGGACGTGTTCGCCGTCGCCGAAGGCCGACGCGATGTCGCGGCAGCGGGACCGGAAGTCGTCTTCGTCGACGACGAACAGCGGCGTGCCGTACTCGGCGGCCAACTGGGTCACGGGCACCCCGGCGACGGCGACTTCACCGTCGGGATTGCGAATCGCGTTGCGCGGCCACACGTTCGGCGCCAGGGCCAGCAGTTCGTCGGAGGTCCGCGGGCAGGCGGGGGCGGCGCCGTGGCGGGTGTCCTCGGCGTGGCGGGGACCAGCGGGATGGGCCATTACATGCGCTCCGGGGCACTGACGCCGAGGATCTGCAGACCGTTGGCGATCACCTGACGGGTGGCCTGACACAAGGCGAGCCGCGCGGCGTGCAGATCGGTCGGATCCTCGTCACCCTGGGGCAGCACCCGGCACGAATCGTAGAACCGGTGGTAGTCCTGCGCGAGCTCCTCGAGGTAGCGGCACACCCGGTGCGGTTCCCGCAGCGTCGCCGCGGTCTCGAGGATGCGCGGGAACTCGCCGATGCTGCGCATCAAGGTGCCCTCGCGGTCGTGGGTGAGCAGCTCGAGGTGCTCGGTGCTGGCTGCGATGCCGAGGTCGGCGGCGCTGCGCGCCAGCGCGGAGAGCCGGGCGTGCGCGTATTGCACGTAGTAGACCGGGTTTTCGCTCGACGCGCTCGACCACAGGGCGAGGTCGATGTCGATGGGGGTGTCGACGGAGCTGCGGATCAGCACGTACCGGGCGGCGTCGACGCCGATCGCCTCGACGAGGTCGTCGAGGGTGATGACGGTGCCGGCGCGCTTGCTCATCCGCATCGGCTGGCCGTCGCGCACCAGGTTGACCATCTGGCCGATGAGCACCTCGACGGTGGCGGGGTCGTCGCCGAGGGCGGCCGCGGCGGCCTTGAGCCGGGCGATGTAGCCGTGGTGATCGGCGCCGAGCATGTAGATGCAGAGGTCGAAGCCGCGTTGGCGCTTGTCCAGGTAGTAGGCGAGGTCACCGGCGACGTAGGCCGGGTTGCCGTCGCTCTTGATGACGACGCGGTCCTTGTCGTCGCCAAAGTCGGTGGTGCGCAACCACGTTGCGCCGTCCTTCTCGTAGATGTTGCCGGTCTCGCGAAGCTTGGCGATGGCCTGGTCGACCCGGCCGGAGGTGTGCATCGAGTCTTCGTGGGTGTAGACGTCGAAATCGGTGCCGAAGTCGTGCAGCGACGCCTTGATGTGGCTGAACATCAGGTCGACGCCGATGGCGCGGAACGTCTCCAGGGTCTGGTCGGCGGGCTTGCTCAGCACGTCGGGTTGGGCGGCGACGACCTGCCGGGCGATCTCGGAGATGTAGTCGCCCGCGTAGCCGTCCTCGGGGGTCGGCTCGCCCTTCGCCGAGGCGATCAGCGACTTGGCGAACCGGTCGATCTGGGTGCCGTGGTCGTTGAAGTAGTACTCCCGGACGACCTCGGCGCCCTGGGTGGACAGCAGCCGCCCCAACGCGTCGCCGACCGCCGCCCAACGGGTGCCGCCGATGTGAATGGGGCCCGTCGGATTCGCGGAGACGAATTCCAGGTTCACCTTCTCCCCGGCGAGGCCGGCGGAGTTGCCGTAGGCCGTCCCGGCGGCGATGACGTCGACGACCACCACGGCCTGGGCGGAGGCCTCGATGCGCAGGTTGACGAAGCCGGGACCGGCGACGTCGGCACCGGCGATGCCGTCGGTGCTCGCGAGCGCCTCGGCCAGCCAGCCGGCCAGCTCGCGGGGGTTGGCGCCGACCTTCTTGGCCACCTGAAGGGACAAGTTGGTGGCGTAGTCGCCGTGCTCGGGGTTGCGTGGCCGCTCGACGACGACCGTCTGCGGCAGGGCGGCAGTGTCGAGCCCACGCTCGGCCAGGACCGCGGCGGCGGTGGTCTTGAGCAGCTCGGCCAGATCGGCGGGGGTCACGGGGCATCATCTTATGGTCTGGGGTGGTCTGGCCCCGAATCGTTTACTCGCAGGTGACTGGTCACCGAGGCGGCAGGGGTGCCACGACCCGGGCGGCGATCGACCCGTCAGGCATGCGTTAGGCTGTGCAAGCCCAATCGGCGCTGCTGATCCAGCATGCGCCCCCGTAGCTCAGGGGATAGAGCGTCCGCCTCCGGAGCGGAAGGCCGCAGGTTCGAATCCTGCCGGGGGCACCACGTGTGACCTGCATGGTCGTCGGCGACGGCACCGGGTCGGTGCATTCCCCGCCAGACCGCTGCGGGACCTACCCGTTGTCGCGCCAGGCGA
>Ga0209051_1003505_pt1 | contig 10259 bp, 10 predicted proteins | sample AraplaCvi_mMS_r2_2_FD_184286 | JGI IMG/M metagenome (GOLD analysis project Ga0209051, IMG submission 184286) | Arabidopsis root microbial communities from North Carolina, USA - plate scrape MF_Cvi_mMS_r2 (SPAdes) (version 2) | ecosystem: Host-associated > Plants > Roots > Endosphere | place... | reverse complement strand
AAGCGTGCCACGAGGCCATTGCCAGTCGGCAGGCTGCGGCGATCATCCCCACACGCAAGAACGCCAGGCCTTGGGCGGATGGCAAAGCTGGGGCGCAGGCAAGAAACGAGATCCTGAGGGCGACGCGCAAGCTGGGCCGTTCAATCTGGAAGAAGTGGAGCGGCTATCACCGCCGCAGCTTGGTGGAGACCAAGATGGGGTGCTTCAAGAGACTGGGCGAGCGCGTGATGGCACGGGACTTCCAGAGGCAGGTGACCGAACTACAGGTACGGGCATCGATCCTCAACAGGTTCACCCGTCTGGGAACGCCTGAGACTGTGCGCGTGGCATAGCTGCGTCTGGGGTAAGGGGAGGCTCGCCCTGAGTGCGGGTTATGCAACAGCGCCCGCTCGAACTACCATGGCTTCCACCAGCGTCGCGATGCCTGCTTGTGTGCAAGCGATCGCAGATCCAGCATGTCATGGTCAAAGTAGGGCGCGCCGGCGCGCCGCCTCAATTCCGCTTCCAACTGGTGAGCGACTCCGCGCGCAGGCAGGTCTCCTTGCAACGCACGTCGGCGCCATTCAGCGGCTCGTATTCCCAGTTCTTCATCGGGCAATGCTTCCGGCTCCATATTTGAATTGTGCCGGAGGGGATTGTTTGAAAGGGACCGAACTGTCAATTTCGAACTGATGTCGAGAAGTCCATTTGATGGCGCAGTTGAGCACATTCGACGGGTTCCGCGATGTGTGGGTGGGACCGCCGTGGGAGTGGGAGCAATGTCGGCAATTAAACCAATCGCCCCAGGATTCACGATGGTTTCCTCAGGCCGTACGCGAACCACCTCTGAATGGCATCTGTCCATCATCATGCAACATGCGTTGTTGCATGATCACAAAGATCTCAACGGTCGCGTGAAAATCGGTCACGAGCGTCCAGGATCGAAACAGGTTTGGGCGGACTTGACCGCGCGCAATCGCGGGCTACTCCCAGTGCGTGAAGCACGTGCGAACCGAACTGCGACGACTCCAACTGAAGAAGGCCCCGTGCCCACACGGGATGGGGGAAAAGAATCCGTGGCAATCCATAACTGCAACTGTATGTAGGTTATTCCGCCACAATTCCATTTTGGCAATTTCCATTTCTTTCGAAGAGCGGCATATTCTAGGTCTTTGGTTGGATTTTGAAGTCCAAAAAGTTAACAAAATCCTCCTTGATTGATGGTTTGGCCGAAACATGAACAAAGGATTTCTTGATTTTCTTCCGAAGGAATGGGGGAAAAGATACGAGTCAAGCGATGCCGTGGCTTCTTGGTTCAGCTTGGAGCCAAATTCTCATGGCTTTGTTGCGAACATGAACTACTTTATTGTTTTTTATGGGCATCAGCCTGGTAGAAAAAAGTCGTTGAACTCGGACAGAAGAATTGTCGGTTTCAATCCGGTTGGGGGATTAGAGATCATCCCACAAAACTCTGATTTTTTCTCCATTTGGACAGCGCACAAAGACAGTATGGTCCTTGGCCTTACAAGCAAGAAGATGGCATCTTTGGCTGGACTGGAACACGGAAATGAGAGCTTCGAGCTTCTGCAGCCCGGGTTTGGCATCGCAGACCAGAGGGCCTACCTGCTCTCTCAGCAAATGCGAAATGAGATTTTCAGCGAAAATATGGGCTACGGAGAGTCTCTGGATGCGTTATTGACAATATTTGGCATTCATATTCTTAGAAATTACTCCAATCTTGGTCGGAAGGAGAAAAAGATCGCGAGGGGTGGCATTTCTCCGATCGGCTGGAGGCGGGTGGATGAATATATCTCAGCGCATCTTTCCGAAAATATTTCTCTTGAAAAAATGGCTGAGGTAGCACTCTTGTCTCCGAGTCATTTTTCAAGAGCATTCAAGGAGACAGTGGGCCAGTCGCCGCATCAATACATCATGAGAAGACGGCTCTCCATCTCAAAAGAACTCCTTTTGAAGACAGACTCTTCATTTGCCGAAATAGCAAAAATTTCTGGATTTGCGAGCCATAGCCATATGACCGCAACAATGAGGAAAGTCTGGGGCGTGACCCCCATGCAGGCAAGAAGAGAACTCAGGAACTGAGGTTTTGCGGCTGCACCCCACCATCGCGCCATGGCCTCTCCGTCGTCCGAGGCCCTCCGCGGGCCGGCCGTTTTTTGTGCGGCCATTGGCGAGACGACACCACGAGCGCAGTGCGAATGTTTCTCCCGACGTCAGGTCGACGATCTTTCGTCACTGATCATTGCGATCAAGGCGCGCAGACCAGTCGAGACGTGGCGATGACCCGGGTAGTAGAGACACAGTCCCGGAAACGGTGGACACCAATCGTCCAGAACCCGCTCGAGGCTGCCATCGTGTAACGCCTGGACGACGAGGTGATCGGGCACAAAGGCAATGCCGATACCGTCGATTGCCGCATCGACCATCAATGGCTGATCGGTCAGGGTGAGGGGGCCGGCGACATTGATCGTCTCGATGATCCCGTGGCGCTCGAATTCCCAGTGATAGATCGCGCCGCTTTCAAAGCGGAAGCGAATGCAGTCGTGGCGATTCAGATCCTGTGGCGTAGCGGGACGGCCACGCGTCACGAGATATTCCGGCGAGGCGACCGCCGCGAAACGCACGCTCTCCATGAGAGGGACAGCCACCATGTCCTGCGGCACGGCTTCGGCCAGCCGGATGCCCGCATCGAACCCGTCCGCGACGATGTCGCTCAGTCGGCCGTCGCTGACGATGTCCAGGTGAATTTGAGGGTAAGCGCGCAGAAACCGTGCCAGCACGGGGCGCAGGATCATGCGAATCGCCCCTTCGCTCGCATTGATCCGTACCGTCCCACTGGGAACATGACGCAGATCGTCGACTTCGCGCATGGCTTCTTCGATGGCAGACACGGCCGGTCGAAGCTTCGCTGCCAACTGCTCTCCGGCATCGGTCAAGGAGACACTGCGGGTCGTGCGATTGAACAGCCGCATACCTAGGCGCTGTTCAAGAGTCTTCACCGAATGGCTGACGGCCGACGGGGTGACGTCGAGTTCGGTAGCGGCCCCACGAAAGCTGCGGCGGGTCGCGACCATCAGGAACACGGTGAAAGCGAACAGGTCGCCACCCTTCAATTGATGAATATCACTCATCTAGGTGTAAAGCATTGACGATATTGTTTTGATATTAAAGCCTCCATAGACTGGCCAGCACAACAACCTCAAGGAGTACCCAATGCCACAGAAGATCCTGATCACAGGCGCCAGCTCCGGCTTCGGCCGAGGCGCGGCCATCGAACTCGCGCGTCTTGGCCATGCAGTCGTGGCCACCGCCGAGACTTGGCCTCAGGTTCGCACCCTGCGCGCCGACGCTGCCGAGGCAGGCGTCACCCTCGAGGTGATCAAGCTGAACCTGCTCGACGACATCGACATCGCCCACGCGGGCTCCTTCGACCCTGACGTGCTCGTGCTCAATGCGGGTGTCATGGAGGGCGGATCCGTCGTCGATATCCCGATGCAGCGCGTGCGGGAGTCATTCGACATCAACGTGTTCGGACACTTGCAACTGGTCCAGGCCATTGTGCCGAAGATGGTGGCGCGCAAGTCCGGGAAGATCGTGTGGACCTCATCGATGGGGGGCATCCTGGTGGTTCCGTTCCTTGGCGCGTACTGTGCGACCAAACATGCCATCGAGGCCATCGCGGGCTCGATGAAGGTCGAGCTCGCCCCCTATGGCGTCAAGGTTGCCACCGTCAATCCGGGCGTCTTCGGCACCGGCTTCAACGACACCGGCGCCGAAAGCTATGTCCAGTGGTACAACGCTGACACTGCGGTCGTGCCGATGCCCGACTTCGGTGACAGCCTGGCAGGCCAGGCCGACCCGCAGGAGATGATCGACGCGATGGTCGAAATCATCCCCGCGGACAAGCACCTGTACCGCACCATGCGCCCGCTCTCGACGATCGATGCCGCGAAGCAATGGCAAGAGACGGAGTGGACCCAGAATGCCTGACTTGACGCTCGATAGCGCGCATCGGATCGTGGCTCGGGGCCATGCCGCTGCGAAAGACGCAGGCTTGAACGCGGTCTTCGCGATCCTCGATGCCGGCGCGCACCTGGTTTCGTTCTCGCGCATGGACGGTGCGTGGCTGGCATCGAACGAACTGGCTATCGCCAAGGCCCGCACGTCCGTGATGTTCCAGGCGCCGAGCGAGGCATTGAACGCTCCGTTGCAGGTTGGCTTGCCGGTCCCGCACTTCGATCACATCCATGCGGGCGGGTTGTTGCTGATGGGCGGCGGACTTCCGCTGTTCGACGGTAACGGTGTGCTGATTGGTGCGCTCGGGGTGTCTGGTGGAACTCCCGAACAGGACGCCGCACTCGCGCGCGCTGCTGTCGCCTGAGAAGGTCGCGCGCTTGCTGCAGCCGAGGTCGGTGTCCGAAGGGGCGGTCGTGACGGACCTTTGCCGAACTCGAATGCAGGGTTCGGCCGACCCCTCCCGTTTGCGCTATTGCATATCCATCTGAGAGTTCACCAGATTTGCCGGTGCTCTTTTCGTGACCTTGTACGCGGGCTGATCTGTGGCGCTCCCGCGCCTGGGCCCCTCGACTCCCAGACACTTGAGACTGGGTGTGTTTGGATACCCGACCGTCGCGGTACACGCAATGCTACTGGGAATTCAGTCATGAATCCCCACGTGCGCTGAATCGTTTCCGATGCCGCCACAGGCATGCGCAGGGCCGCCCAGAAAAAGGCCACTGGCATTGGCAGGGGGGTCGAACAAGGAGCGCTGCATTGCCTAGCGCCGCGGCGCTTACTCCCACGCCGATCGGCGCTGCGTTGGCTGCAAATGCTCCCAACGCCGTCGTCGCATGTCCGGATGGTTGGATTGCCGGAGCACCCCACGTCTCTTGTTGCCTGCTCCTGACTGTGTTGATGACTCCCATGGAATTTCACTGATCGACATGGCTACATTGGAGTGCGACGGGTGCTTCCCGCACCGTTGGCGATCGACTCAACCTCGCTCCCCACTGAGCGCTCCCCGGCAGTAGCTGTTCAAACCTCAAGACGCAATTGAACGGGTACCTACGGAGGGCTGCCTCCAACCAGCGGGCAGCGCTATTTTCGCGCCGCGGCGCGAATCATGTCCGCACCTTTTTCCCCGATCATGATCGTCGGGGCATTGGTATTGGACGAAGTGATCCGTGGCATCACGGAGGCATCGACCACTCTGAGACCGTCGATCCCCCTGACACGCAATTCGTGGTCGACCACTGCCATGCGATCGGTGCCCATCGCACAGGTACCGACCGGGTGATAGACCGACTGAGCCGCATCGCGAATGAAGCTTTCCCAGTCGGAGTCCGATTGCACCGAGTTCCCCGGCGCATGCTCTGCCTTGATGAAGCGCGACAGCGGTTCGGTTTCGAAGGTCTTGCGAATCCATCGCAGCCCCTCCCGCATGACATGGAGGTCTTCGTCGTTGCTCAGGTAGTTTGCCTGGATCAAGGGATAGTCACGCGGATTCGCGCTTGCGAGACGGACCTGGCCACGTGCCTTGGGCTGCAGCAGGCTGCACGAAGCGTTGATCCCTGGAAATTTGTCCAGTGCGATGGTTCCCTTCTTGCTGATGTTCAGACTCATGGGCCTGAAGCTGGCCTCGACGTTCGGTCTCGTGGCCTGTGGCGTGACCCGTGGGAAAGCCGTGGCCTGGACGACACCGATGTTCAGGTAGCCCGAGCGATTGATGAAATAGCGCATCGCATGGAGATAGAGGTTCGGTCCGGACAACTGGTGGTTCAGCGAGATCTCCTTCTCGCACTTGGCCACGTAGTAGACATACAGGTGATCCTGCAGGTTCTGGCCGACACCCGGAAGATCGAGCACGACATCGATGCCCCGTTCCTGCGGGTGGTCCGCCGGGCCGACGCCCGACAGCATGAGCAACTGGGGAGAATTGATGACCCCGCCGGCGAGCACAACCTCCAATCGCGCCTTGGCGATTTTTTGCACGCCTTTCTGCGTGTAGCGGATGCCCGTGGCTCGCCGACCCTCAAAGACAATCTTCTCTGCCAGCGCGTCCACTTCGACCCGCAGGTTGGAGCGCCCCCGCACCGGATGCAGGAACGCCACCGACGTGGAGCTTCGCCTGCCGTCCTTGACCGTCACTTGGGCACGGCCGACGCCCTCCTGGATAACCTTCAATGGTCGGCCACGCGTCGGCGAACGGGTCCGCGCGAGTTCTCCACCAATGCTTCGCGTTCGGCTGCTTGCGATGCGTCGGACGTACTTCGCCTTTGGTCCAGGCGGACGACAGGCTTCGAAGGAACGCTGAGACATCGGCTGCACTTCTCGACTTCACTTCCGTAGGCATGCCGTGGGCCGCGATCTCGCTCAACGTCTGCTGTGCGCTGCGGATTTCCTGCAGCAACCGCACCGGGTCGAGTCGTTTGAATTGCGTCGTCAGCTTGTCCTTGATCGCCGAGTCGACGCCGCTGTGGGCAACCAGCCGTTCGCATGGAGTCGCCGGCGCGAAGTAGACCTTGTGTACCCGAGCGCCGTCGCGCGTCTTGGATTCGAGCTTGAATGAGGGTTGGAAGAAGTTGATGTACAACCGCGACGACTCGTACAGCTGCGCCAAGGCCTTGGTAGCTTCGCGACCGCTCAGGCGGCCATAGCCGACCAGCCGTCGAACGATGGCACCGTTCTTCTGCTCGACCCAGGCCTGATCGTTCTTCTTGTAGGGACGGGACCTCGTCTGCTCAAGGCCACACCCCTTGCAATAGTCGAACACGGCCTGGCTCATGAAGGTACTGTCATTGTCCGAGTCGATGCCCAGCATCGCGAACGGCCGATCGGCAGCCACCTTCTCGAAGGCTTCGATCACCAACGTCTGATCGCGCACCCTCATTGCCACGCATTCCGTCCAACCGCTGGCAATGTCGGTCAGCGCCAGGGTGTGAACGTAGTCACCGTCCGTCTTCGGGCCGCCGCAGTGTTCGCCCATGTCGATCTCGAGGAAGCCAGGTGCGGGATCCCGCCAGTCGGCGAACGTGCGCACCGGAATGCTGCGTCTGATGGCCGCGCCGACGCCGGTGCGGCGCCTGCGCTTCCCGTCGATATGCAAACGAGCATCGACCAGCACGCGATCGATGGTCGCTGCGCTGATCTGCAAGACCTTGGTCTTGACGACCGGGTCCAGCTCGAGGTGGCCACGGCGTTCCATCGCATCGACCAACATCGGGATCAACGCCTTCAGCCGCTTGCCGCAGACTCGATCGGCGGCCTCCCAAAGCACCGTCAGCGCTTGCCGCACCGCCTCGTTATACAGACGATTGCGTGCCCGCATTTCCTTCGTGCTGGCCTCTTCTCGCAACACCCGGATGGCGTGTTTGCGGTGGTAGCCGGTCAAGGCCACGAACTCATCCAGGATCTTCGCCTTCTCTCCCGGCGGCGCGCTGCTGTAGCGCGCTCGCACTGCCTCAACCAACTCCTTGCGTGTTGCCATGCTGATTCGCCTCGTCACGTAGTGCTGCTCCCGTCGGCCCATCCGACGGGTAGCAAGTTACGTGAGGCAACAGGTCAGCTCGGGTAACAAACCCGACGAGTCAATGCGCCGCTCAAGATAATTGTCGTCCGCCAGCATGGGGTGTCTGTGCACGCGCATGACGAGGGTGCCTTGATTGGCGAACTACGGGCCGCTGCCAGCGATGCAACGGCAAGGGTTACGACTACGCGCGATGCCGTGCCCATCTCAAACGCCGCGGGATCAAGGATCGCATCGCCCGCAGAGGCATCGAACGCAATGATCGGCTCGGGCGCCACCGCTGGGTGGTCGAGCGCACTCACTCCTGGCTGGCGGCCTTCGGCAAGCTGCGCACCCGCTTCGAGCGTCGCACCGACGTTCATGTCGCCCTGCTTTGCCTGGCGTGTTGCGTCATCTGTGTTCGGACTCTTGCCATGTTTTGTTAGCCGCTCTAAAGCACCTGGTCGGTCACCGAGGCCTGCAGCCGCCTGAACCCCCGATGGTGATGTCGACTGCTTTTTTGAGGGGCAAGTCCGGCGGTGCACCCTCAATTCGAGTCACGCAAGAGCGTCTCGAGAAATACACGCATGCAAATTCATATATCTCGCACAGCCTTGGCATCGAATCCTGCGGCCTGCAGCAGATGAACCAATGAATTTATACGTTCGTGGGAAAAATTGCCGTGCCCTTTAAAATTAATCGGGCGCAAGGAGTCATATTGGATATTCCCGGGTGCGCGACGTGATGCGTTAAATTCTGAAATATTTCCTATTGCAATTTTGCTTGTCCCCATTGTCTCCGTGACTACCTTTGCGGACTCTAATTCGTCCTGAATGGTGGCCACCATTGTATTTCGTCCCAGCATGGGGATCGACTGCCGAGCAGCGTCAGCAAGATCTGCCGCCTTAACGGCAAGTATCAGCAAATCTACTGGTTCACTTGTTCCAATCTTCAGTACCGGGAAAAAGATTTTTCTCTTTCTCTTGCTTCCATTCAAGATGAGTCCTTTTTCGTTGATCGCGGAGGCATGTAATTCATCATGCTCTACGGCAAAGACATCATTTCCAGACAAACTCAGAAGCCCGGCAAAAACCCCTCCTGCCGCACCACATCCAACGACCGCGATTTTTATTTTCATCAAATGCTCCCTTGATAAATAAATTTGGAATGGCCGAGGCCATGCTTCATGGTCTTCAGCCTGGCATGACAGTCCTTCCAGCACTCCAGATTCGTAGCCCTGTGCACTTGGTGTCAAGACTTGCCAGGGCGCTGCCGTCAGTTTCACTCAAGAGCTTGATCCACACATCGAGCAGCACACCGGGATGTCTCGATCGCTTGAGTCGGAATTTAAAAAAATGAGTATTTTTCGAAAAATCATGCAGAGCAACTGTGGGTACTGAGTCAAAGAGTGTTTTTGTGTGGATTTGTGAATTTCTTCACGATCGAGTCGTTTGGCTGTGGATTAATTCCTGTTTTTCACCGCTCGCGAGCAAATGACTTCAGATCGACCTAGATGCGATGCGCATATCGCGCTTCGACCACTGGTCGGAATTTTCATACGGCTACGACCTGATCGAGGTTGATGAAGGCAAAAAATAACCTCCGATGGAAAGGAGTGTGACAACGATTTCACGAATCGATACGAAAAAAGACTTGGAATCTGACGAATTCTGAGGGCCACCTTTTGAGCTGCGCCCGTGTTCGACATCATCCGCCCCATCGGTGCCATCCGGCGCTCTGATTACTCCACATCTACGGTTATCTCCGCCCGCCATCGGAGGAGAAGCCGTTCACTCCGAGGAACTGGGAAATGAACAAGTCTTATCGATCCATCTGGAATGAGTCACTCGGCGCTTGGGTTGCTGCGTCTGAGATTTCTTCCGCCCGCGGAAAAAGCTCCAGAAGCAAGAAAACGCTTGCTGCCGTCTCCTTGGCCCTGGCTGGTATTTCGGGTGGCGCACTGGCGGAGTTTTCGCAGGGACTAGAGGGACAGTTCTGCAGCCGCCCTGTCCGGGGCTCCGGCACATGGACCTGCAATGTGCCCAACGCTACCGGCGGCTTTGCCACGGTGAGCGGTGTTCCCGACCTGGGGCCGAACCCCGATTTCACCGCCCTGACGGCCTGGGTGTCGACCAACCTGGGTGCGAACGCTATTGCTCTCGGCTCCCAGGGGACGAAGGCCAGCGGCGCCAATGCCGTCGCCATTGGTACCGACGCCGTTGCGACGGGCGACGGATCGACCGCGATCGGCTATGGCAGCAGCGCAAAGTATTCGAATGACGTTGCGGTCGGTCGCGCCAATGTGGCGGTCGGGAATTCCATGAATACCGTCAGGCCGGCCGTTGCGATGGGTTTCAACAACAAGGCGCTCCGGGCAGATGCCGTGGCGCTCGGCTCGGGGAACAACGCCTGGGGAGAGAGCGGTGTGGCGGTCGGCCACAGCAACGCGGCGGGCAATGGCGGCTCGGCCTTCGGGTATGGGAATGAAGCGACGGGTGACTTGACGCTTGCCATGGGCGTGTTTTCCCGTGCGACGAACCTCTATTCCATGGCGGCCGGGGCGCAGAGCTTTGCGGAGGGCGTCTATGCGACCGCGCTCGGCGGCGCCAACGTGGCTCGCGGCGACAACGCGACTGCGGTAGGTACGGGCAATGCCGCCGACGGCGAGTCAAGCACCGCCGTGGGCAAATGGAACACTGCCAATTCAAGCAGCGTGGACTCCACCGCCATCGGCTCCGGCAACACGCTGGGCTTGTGG
>Ga0209051_1003502_pt1 | contig 10261 bp, 10 predicted proteins | sample AraplaCvi_mMS_r2_2_FD_184286 | JGI IMG/M metagenome (GOLD analysis project Ga0209051, IMG submission 184286) | Arabidopsis root microbial communities from North Carolina, USA - plate scrape MF_Cvi_mMS_r2 (SPAdes) (version 2) | ecosystem: Host-associated > Plants > Roots > Endosphere | place... | reverse complement strand
CAGCTGACCAAGATCACGGTCGGCCCGGCGCTGTCCACCGGCCCGGACTTCTGGAAGCGCCCGGAGCTGCGCCTGTACGTGACCTACGCCGACTTCAACCGCGCGGCCGCCGACGACGCCAACAACGGCCTGCCCGCGGGCAAGACCAACGGCACGTCCTACGGCGCCCAGGTCGAAATCTGGTTCTGAAGCATTGACCACCCCCGCCGCGCTGCGCGCGTCGCCCCCCGAGGGGGCGGGCCGCTCCCTCCGGAGCGGCCGAGCGCTCGCGGCCCATGCCATGTCGGCCCCGCCGCGCGGCGCGGCGGGGGGCGTTCAACGCCGCACCGTCCTGAACCAGGGCACCAGCGCGCACGCGACGACCAGCGCCGCGTACGTGACCATCTTCCCGTCGTGCCCGGTGAGCGCCAGGCCGGCGACGAGCACCGCCAGCCCGGCCGCGGCCGACTGCCAGGCCAGCGTGAACCAGGGCACGCGCGCCAGCGAGCGGCGCCAGAGGCCCTTGCACAGCGCCGCGCTCAGCGCCCCCACGGCGGCCGCCGGGAGCACGAAGTCGACGAGGTGCCAGAACAGGCCGAGGGGTTCCATCGGCTCATTGTCCGGCATGCGCAGCTTGCGGAGGATCAACAGAAGTACACAAGTCTCATCACCCCGGCCGGGCAGGCCCGGGAGGGCGCCTTTTATAATTCGGCCATGTCTGTGTTCGCGTTGGGCCTCAACCACCAGACCGCGCCCATCGACCTGCGCGGGCGCTTCGCGTTCCCGCTCGAACACCTGTCCCCGGCGCTGAAGGCGCTGGCCGGCCAGTTCGGCCGCACGCCGCCCGAGGTGGCGCTGCTGTCCACCTGCAACCGCACCGAGCTCTACGTCGCCGCCGCGCCCGACCTGCGCGAGTCGCTGGTCCGCCCGACGGCCGACTGGCTGGCCTCGCAAGGCGGCGTCAGCGGCACCCAGTTGCTCGACCACAGCTACGTGCTCGAGAACCGCGAGGCCGCCCGCCACGTCTTCCGCGTGGCGTCCGGCCTCGATTCCATGGTGCTTGGCGAGCCCCAGATCCTCGGCCAGATGAAACAGGCCGTGCGCGAGGCCGACGCGGCCGGCACGCTCGGCACCACGCTGCACCAGCTGTTCCAGCGCTCGTTCTCCGTCGCCAAGGAAGTGCGCACCTCGACCGAGATCGGCGCGCATTCCATCAGCATGGCCGCCGCCGCGGTGCGCCAGGCCACGCAGCTGTTCGGCGACCTCGACAAGCTCTCGGTGCTGTTCGTCGGCGCGGGCGAGATGATCGAGCTGGTCGCCACCCACTTCGCCGCGCGCACGCCGCGCCTGATGGCCGTGGCCAACCGCACGCTGGAGCGCGGCGAGAAGCTCGCCGGCCGCTTCGGCGCCCAGGCCCTGCGCCTGGCCGACGTGCCGCAGCGCCTGCACGAGTTCGACATCGTCGTCTCCTGCACCGCCAGCACGCTGCCCATCATCGGGCTGGGCGCCGTCGAACGCGCGCTCAAGTCGCGCAGGCGCCGCCCCATGTTCATGGTCGACCTGGCCGTGCCGCGCGACATCGAGCCCGAGGTCGGCCAGCAGCGCGACATCTACCTCTACACCGTCGACGACCTGTCCGCGCTCGTGCGCAGCGCCGGCGAACGCCGCCAGGCGGCCGTGCAGCAGGCCGAGGCCATCATCGACGCCGGCGTGCTCGGCTTCTCGCACTGGCTCGACCAGCGCGCCACGGTGCCCCTGATCCAGGCGCTCACCCGCCAGGCCGACGACTGGCGCACGATCGAGCTGCAGCGCGCGCGCAAGGCGCTCGCCAAGGGCGAGTCGGTCGATGCCGTGCTGGAGTCGCTCAGCCGCGGCCTGACCCAGAAGATGCTGCACGGCACGCTGGCCGAGCTGCGCACCACCGAAGGCGAGCAGCGCCACCGCCTCGCCGACACCGTCTCGCGCCTGTTCCTGCGCCAGGCGACGCGCGACCCGTCCGAGCCGGGGCTGTAGCGCCGCGGATCCCGCCGCTCCGTCCGGGGCGGCTCGCCGCCCGCCCTCCCCGTCCCCTCGCCCCGTCGCCGCGCCCATGAAAGACTCGCTCCGCCAACAGTTCGACCGCCTCGCCATGCGGCTGCAGGAGCTCGACGCCCGCCTGGCCGACCCGGCGGTGACGTCCGACATCGGCAAGCTGCGCGAGCTCTCGCGCGAGCAGTCGGAAGCGTCCGAGGTCGTCGGCCTCTACCGCCGGTTCCAGCGGCGCGAGGCCGACCAGGCCGCGGCGCAGGAACTGCTCGAGTCGGGCGACGCCGACATGGCCGAGATGGCGCGCGAGGAGCTCGCCGCCTGCGAGACCGACCTCGCCGCCCTCGACGCCGCCCTGCAGCAGACGCTGCTGCCGAAGGATCCGGACGACGCGCGCGCCGCCTTCCTGGAGATCCGCGCCGGCACCGGCGGCGAGGAATCCGCGCTGTTCGCGGCCGACCTGCTGCGCATGTACCTGCGCTACGCCGAGCGCCAGGGCTGGCGCGGCGAGGTCATGAGCGAGAGCGCGTCCGATCTCGGCGGCTACAAGGAAGTCGTCGTGCGCCTGGAGAACCCCGGCGCCGGCGCGCGCGGCGCCACCGACGGCGTCTACGGGCAGCTGCGCTTCGAGTCGGGCGGCCACCGCGTGCAGCGCGTGCCGGCCACCGAGACGCAGGGCCGCATCCACACCAGTGCCTGCACCGTCGCCGTGCTGCCCGAGCCGGACGAGGCCGCCGAGGTGACGCTGAATCCGGCCGACCTGCGCATCGACACCTTCCGCGCCAGCGGCGCCGGCGGCCAGCACATCAACAAGACCGACAGCGCGATCCGCATCACCCACCTGCCCACGGGCATCGTGGCCGAATGCCAGGACGACCGCTCGCAGCACCGCAACAAGGCCAAGGCGATGGCGGTGCTGCTCGCGCGCCTGCGCGACCGCGAGCGCAGCGAGCGCGAGGCGCGCGAAGCCGCCACGCGGCGCAGCCTGGTCGGCTCCGGCGACCGCTCCGACCGCATCCGCACGTACAACTTCCCCCAGGGCCGGCTCACCGACCACCGCATCAACCTGACGCTCTACAAGCTGGGCGCCGTGATGGAGGGCGAGCTGGACGACGTCGTCGCCGCGCTGCGCGCCGCGCGCGCGCAGGAACAGCTCGCCGCCCTGGAGCAGGGCAGTTGACGACCGTCGCGGCGGCGCTGCGCGACGCCCGCGCCCGCGGCCTCGAGCGCCTCGACGCCCAGCTCCTGCTGGCGCACGCGCTGCGCCGGCCGCGCACCTGGCTGCTGGCGCACGACGGCGACGCGCTGGCGCCCGAGGCGGCGTCGGCGTACGCCGCGCTCGTCGAGCGCCGCGCCGCCGGGGTGCCCTTCGCCTACCTGGTGGGCGAGCGCGAGTTCCACGGCCTGACGCTCGCCGTCAGCGACGCGGTGCTGGTACCGCGACCCGATACCGAGACGCTGGTCGACTGGGCGCTGGCGCTGTTGGCCGGCCCCCTGGCGACGCACCCGCGTCCGCGGGTGGTCGACCTCGGCACCGGCAGCGGCGCGATCGCGCTGGCGCTGAAGACGGCCTGCCCGCGGGCCGAGGTCTGGGCGCTGGAGCGCGGCGACGCCGCGCTCTCGGTCGCCCGCGCCAACGCGCAGCGCCTCGCCCTCGACGTGCGCTTCGCCCACGGCGACTGGTGGCAGGCGCTGCCGGACGACGCCCCGCCCTTCGAGCTGGCGGTCAGCAATCCGCCCTACATCGCGCCGGACGATCCGCACCTGGCGGCGCTCGTCCACGAGCCGCGCGCGGCGCTGGTCGCCGACGACGACGGACTGGCCGACATCGTCCGCATCGCCCGGGGCGCGCCCGCGCGGCTCGCGCCGGGCGGCTGGCTGCTGTTCGAGCACGGCTGGGAGCAGGCCGAGGCGGTGCGGCGGACGCTGGGGCGCGCAGGCTTCGGCGATGCGTCCACGCGCACCGACCTCGAAGGCCGTCCGCGTTGCAGCGGGGGCCGCCTGGACGCCGCCGGCTGAGGCGGCACGCCGCCCGCGCCGGATACACCCGCGTGTACCCCGTTTCGCCGCACGAAACGACATTCGCGCGGCGAACACGGGCGTTCTTGCCGCCTTTGTCACGCTCCGACAACTGACGGCGAAAACCCTTGCCTTTGTCGCTACCGAGGCCACGGAATCGGGCGTAGCATCGATTCCGAGTCAGGTCATTTTGCCCCGCGGGGCGTCTGGAGCCGGCCATGCGAGAGTCGTGTTCGGCACGCCGTGGCGTGCGCTGGAGTCGCTGGTCCGCCATGCTGGTGCTGGCGGGCACGACGGCCGCCCAGGCCGAGGGCCTGGTGCTGCACGCGCCTGCCAACCCCCTGCGCGCCCCGATCGAGGCGCTCGCGCACGCCCACCTCCAGACCGCCACGTCCATCCGCCTCGTCGGCGACTACTACTTCTTCGACCCGGCCCGCCACGACTTCGGCCCCACCCTCAACAGCTTCGTCGGCGGCTTCCGCGCCAGCACCGGCATCGCCGGCTTCGGCCAGCCCATGACGCTGTTCGACGCCCAGCCCGAGTCCAACCAGAACCTGCCCTACCTGGGCCTCGGCTACAGCCACCTCTGGCTCAACAGCCAGCTGAGCCTCAGCGCGGACTTCGGCCTCGCCTCGCAGAACGCCTCCGCCGCGGGTCATTTCCGCGGCCTGCTGAACGGCACGCAGTCGCTCGACGACGTCACGCGCGACCTGCGCTGGGCGCCGGTCATGGCGGTGAACGTCACCTACGCGTTCTGAGCCCGCGCCCGCACCGCCGCGGGTAGCCTTTTTCCTGCGACGCTGCGCCGTTTGACTTATAAACGGAGCTGTTCGCGCGCCTCGCGCGCCTTTATCCCCCCGCACTGCCATGGACGACGTTCAGAAGCGCATCGACGACCTCGTGAAGAACAACCACGTCATGTTGTTCATGAAGGGCACGGCCCAGTTCCCGATGTGCGGCTTCTCGGGCCGGGCCATCCAGATCCTGAAGGCCTGCGGCGTCACCGACCTCAAGACCTTCAACGTGCTCGAGGACGAAGACGTCCGCCAAGGCATCAAGCAGTACGCCAACTGGCCGACCATCCCGCAGCTCTATGTCAACGGCGAGTTCGTCGGCGGCTCGGACATCCTGATGGAGATGTACGAAGCGGGCGAGCTGCAGCCGCTGCTGGCCGCCGCTTGAGCGCGCCCGGCGTCGTCGTCGGCATCACCGGCGCCTCGGGCGCCGCCTACGGCGTCCGGCTGCTCGAGCGCCTGGCCGAGCTCGGCGCCACCACGCATCTGGTCGTGACGCCCGCGGGCGTCGTCAACGCCCACCACGAGCTGGGCCTGTCGCGCGACGACCTGGCCGCCAAGGCCACACACGCCTACGCCGTGGGCGACATCGGCGCCTGCATCGCCAGCGGCAGCCACGACGCGCGGGCGATGGTGGTCGCGCCGTGCACGATGAAGTCGCTCGCGGCCATCGCGAACGGCTTCGGCGACAACCTGCTCACCCGTGCGGCCGACGTCATGCTCAAGGAGCGCCGCCGCCTGGTGCTGATGGTGCGCGAGACGCCGTTCAACCTCGCCCACCTGCGCAACATGACCGCCGTCACCGAGATGGGCGGCATCGTCTTCCCGCCGCTGCCGGCCTTCTACCAGCGGCCGCAGACCATCGCCGAGATGGTCGACGACACCGTCGAGCGCGTGATCGAGCTGCTGGGCGTGGCCGGCGCCGCGCCCCGGCGCTGGAACGGCCTCTGAGAGGGGACTGGCCTCCGGCATGTCCCCGTGTTCCCGCAGGTGGCCCGCGACGACGCCGGGGACCGCCCCGAGGCTCAGGCCGACGGGCGCGAGGCCGCCGGCAGGGCGGCGTCACCGTAGAGCCACCGCCGCCGCGCCCCGAACACCGCGTCCGGATACTCCGGCCGCCCGCGGCTGCCGTTGTAGCGGCCGAGCGCCATGAACTGGTCGCCGCGCTCCACGTCGAGGTAGTGGCGCAGGATCACGCAGCCGAAGCGCAGGTTGACCTGCATCTGGAACAGCCGCGCCGGGTCGCCGTCGCCGATCTGGCGCGACCAGAACGGCATCACCTGCATGTAGCCGCGCGCGCCCGCCACGCTGATCGCGTACTTGCGGAAGCCGCTCTCGACCTGCACCAGGCCGAGCACCAGCGCCGGCTCCAGCCCCGCCCGCTTGCTCTCGTACCAGAGCGTCTGCAGGAACTCGAGCCGCACCTGCGCCTCGCTCTTGAAGCGCTTGAGCCGTTCGCTCATCGCGCCCAGCCAGCGCAGGTAGGCCAGGCGGGTCTCGATGTTGTCGAAGGGCAACTCGGGCGGCGGCGCGCTCTGCCGGATCGCGTTGCCGAGCGCGCTGCGCACGGCGTCGGCGAGCGGTTCCTCGACCTGCGCGCCCGCGCGCGCCGCACCCGGCCAGGCGAGCGACAGCGCGCCGGCCGCCAGCCCCGCCAGGGCGGCGCGCCGGCTTGGCGGACAGCTCAAGGAATGTCCCTCCGCGCGTCGCGCCGCGCGGTGGGCGCCCCGGAGCGGCCGTGCGCGCTCACACCGCCAGGCGTCGCTGCAACTCGCCGACCACGTCGGCCAGCGGAATCGCCGCGGCCTTCTCGTCGCGGCGGCCCTGCACCTCCAGCGCGCCGTCCTTGAGCGCGCGGTCGGAGATCACCACGCGCTGCGGCACGCCGATCAGCTCCCAGTCGGCGAACATCGCGCCCGGGCGTTCGCCGCGGTCGTCGAGGATCACGTCGACGCCCAGCGCCAGCAGCTCGGCGTGCAGCTGGTCGGCGGCGGCGCGCACGTCGGCGCTGCGGTCGTAGCCGATGGGGCACAGCACGACGGTGAAGGGCGCGAGCGCCACCGGCCAGATGATGCCGCGCGCGTCGTGGTTCTGCTCGATGGCCGCCGCGACGATGCGCGTGACGCCGATGCCGTAGCAGCCCATCTCGAAGAACTGCGGCTTGCCGTTCTCGTCGAGGAAGGTCGCGTTCATCGCCACCGAGTACTTGGTGCCGAGATAGAACACGTGGCCGACCTCGATGCCCCGGTCGATCGCCAGCACGCCCTGGCCGTCGGGCGAGGGATCGCCGGCGACCACGTTGCGGATGTCGGCCACCACGTCCGGTTCGGGCAGGTCGCGGCCCCAGTTCACGCCGGTGAAGTGGAAGTCGGCCTCATTGGCGCCGCAGACCCAGTCGCTCATCTTGGCGACGGTGCGGTCGGCCACGACCTTGACCGGCTGCTTCAGGCCGATCGGGCCGAGATAGCCGGGCTTGCTGCCGAAATGGGACTCGATCTCGGCCACGGTGGCGAAGCGAAAGCCGTCCTTCAGGCCGGGAATCTTGCCGACCTTGACCTCGTTCATGTCGTGATCGCCGCGCACCAGCAGCAGCCAGACCGACGACTTGACGACGTCGCCCGCCTCGTCGCGCTCGTCGGTGGCGAGCACGAGCGACTTCACGGTGCGCTCGAGCGGCAGGCCGAGCAGCGCCGCGACGTCGGCGCAGGTGCTCTTGCCCGGCGTGGGCGTCTTCTGCAGCGCGGCGCCGGGGCCGGCGCGCTCGGCGATCAGGCCGACCGCCTCGGCCAGCTCGATGTTGGCGGCGTAGTCGGAGGTCGGGCAGTAGATGATCGCGTCCTCGCCGGTGTCGGCGATGACCTGGAACTCCTCGGACAGGTCGCCGCCGATCGCGCCGGAATCGGCCGCGACGGCGCGGTACTTCAGGCCGAAGCGGTCGAAGATGGCGCGATAGGCGGTGCGCATGCCCTGGTAGCTCCGGGCGGCGCCGTCCTTGTCGCGGTCGAAGGAGTACGCGTCCTTCATCGTGAACTCGCGGCCGCGCATGATGCCGAAGCGGGGCCGGCGCTCGTCGCGGAACTTGGTCTGGATCTGGTAGAGGTTGCGCGGCAGCTGCTTGTAGCTGCGCAGCTCGTTGCGCGCGATGTCAGTGACCACTTCCTCGGAGGTGGGCTGGATCACGAAGTCGCGATCGTGGCGATCGCGGATGCGCAGCAGTTCGGGGCCCATCTTGTCGAAGCGGCCGGACTCCTGCCAGAACTCGGCGGGCTGCACGACCGGCATCGTCATCTCGACGGCGCCGGCGCGGTTCATTTCCTCGCGCACGATCTGCTCGACCTTGCGGATCACCCGCAGGCCCATCGGCATGTAGTTGTAGATCCCCGCGCCGAGCCGGCGGATCATGCCGGCGCGCATCATGAGCTTGTGGCTCGCGACTTCCGCGTCCGCGGGGGCTTCCTTCAGCGTGGAGACGAAGAACTGGGAGGCTTTCATGGGTGTCGGGTTACCGGCGGGTTGTCATCAAGGCGTCAGATACTCGACCGCATGCGGAGAAACGCGGGCTACTGTTTTGCGTTAAGCCGGTGCAATAATGGTTGCAGTTCAAGAATCGGGGTCAGATTATGCTCGACCGAGAGGGCTTCCGGCCCAACGTCGGCATTGTCCTGCTCAACTCGCGCAACCAGGTGTTCTGGGGGAAGCGGCTTCGCACGCACTCCTGGCAGTTCCCGCAAGGGGGCATCAAATACGGCGAGTCGCCCGAGCAGGCGATGTTCCGTGAGCTCCACGAGGAAGTGGGCTTGCTGCCCGAACACGTCAAGATCATCGCCCGTACCCGCGACTGGCTGCGCTACGAGGTGCCCGAACACTACATCCGCAAGGATGCCCGCGGGCACTACAAGGGCCAGAAGCAGATCTGGTTCCTGCTCAAGCTGATGGGTCGCGACAGCGACATGAACCTGCGCGCCACCGACCACCCGGAGTTCGACGCCTGGCGCTGGAACGACTACTGGGTGCCGCTCGACGTGGTGATCGAGTTCAAGCGGGGGGTCTACCAGCTGGCCTTGACCGAGCTCGCGCGCTTCCTGCCCAAGACCAACTACCACAACCGCTACCTGCGCGGCGGCCCGCGGGGCCCGCGCGAGGAGCGGGCGGGCGACCTGCCGCCGGACGCGGTCGATCCGCGCCCCGTGGGGCTGGAATCGCGCACGCCGCCCGGCGACGACCTGCTCGCGAACTGACCCGGGTCCGGCCTTCGCGAGGCCGGGAAAGCGAGGGGACCGGCCTCCGGCCTGTCCCCGTATTCCTGCGGGGCGACCGCTCCGGACACGCGGACAGGCCGGAGGCCAGTCCCCTTGGCAGCGCCCCGCGCGCGCCAGGCGCCGGCCCTCGGAAACCAGGCCCGCCGGCGTCACCCAAGCACCAGGTTGTCCCGGTGGATCAGCTCCGGCTCGTTGGCGAAGCCCAGCGCTGCCTCGATCTGCGACGACGGCTTGCGCGCGATGAGCCGCGCCTCGGCCGACGAGTAGTTCGCCAGGCCGCGCGCCACCACGCGGCCGTCGAGGGCCCGCACCGCGATGACGTCGCCGCGCCGGAACTCGCCCTCCACCTCGCGCACGCCGATCGGCAGCAGGCTCTTGCCCTCCTCGCGCAGCTTGATCGCGGCGCCGTCGTCGACGACGACCGCCCCGCGCAGCTGCAGGTGGTCGACCATCCAGCGCTTGCGCGCCGCGACCTTGGGCGTCTCGGCCGCCAGCAGCGTGCCGATGGGCTCGCCCTGCGCGAGGCGCAGCAGCACGTCGGGCTCGCGGCCCCAGGCGATCACCGTGCTGGTGCCGGAGCGCGCCGCGCGCTTCGCGGCGAGGATCTTGGTCAGCATGCCGCCGCGCCCGATCGCCGAGCCGGCGCCGCCGGCCATGCGCTCGAGTTCCGGGTCGCCGGCGCGGCCGCGGGCGACGAACGCCGCGCCGGGGTCCTTGCGCGGGTCGGCGGTGTAGAGGCCCGGCTGGTCGGTGAGGATGACGTAGGCGTCGGCGTCGACGAGGTTGGCGACGAGCGCGCCGAGCGTGTCGTTGTCGCCGAACCTGATCTCGTCGGTCACGACCGTGTCGTTCTCGTTGATGACCGGGATCACCTTCAGCCCCAGCAGCGTCACCAGCGTGGAGCGGGCATTGAGGTAGCGCTCGCGGTCGGCCAGGTCGGCATGGGTGAGCAGGATCTGCGCGCTGCCGAAGCCCTGCTCGCGCAGCTTGCTCTCGTACATCTGCGCGAGGCCCATCTGGCCGACGGCCGCGGCGGCCTGCAGCTCGTGCAGCTCCTTCGGCCGCGCGCTCCAGCCGAGGCGCTTCATGCCCTCGGCGATGGCGCCCGACGACACCATCACGATCTCGCGCCCGGCCTGGCCGAGCGCGGCCATCTGGCGGCACCAGTTGCCGATCGCCTCGGCA
>Ga0209051_1003499_pt1 | contig 10271 bp, 4 predicted proteins | sample AraplaCvi_mMS_r2_2_FD_184286 | JGI IMG/M metagenome (GOLD analysis project Ga0209051, IMG submission 184286) | Arabidopsis root microbial communities from North Carolina, USA - plate scrape MF_Cvi_mMS_r2 (SPAdes) (version 2) | ecosystem: Host-associated > Plants > Roots > Endosphere | place: USA... | reverse complement strand
CGATTTTCGAGCGCATTGAGCTCGGCGATGGTTTCCGGGCTGATCGGTGCATCGAAATCAGGTGTGTAATAAACGGTGGTTCCAGTATCTGGTGAGTTCATGGCGAGCAGCCTTTCGGGCCGCGAATCACGTTGCGCGGAGCCAAATGTAGGCATGCGCGCAGGTGCGAAGCAAACTTCGATGAAGCGGATACGGCATGAACAATGGCACTTCGAAGACGGTATGCCATCGTCTTTGAAGCGCTTTTTACGTTATGCCGGTGTCCTTCTCGTTCGAATGTAGGCGCCGCCCACGCCGGTCGTAAGGCCGGCGTAGGAATGCGAATCTGCTCAGATCAGTGGCGCGAGCGCGGGCCTGTTACCACCGGTAAGCAACGCGCGTGTAAAGGTAGCGGCCGCTGTAGCCGAACGGCGAGTAGTCGGGGTATGGCCACGTGCCCCCCACCGCGCCATCGCTACCTGCCTTGTACTTTTGCGGATAGACGTTCGTGAGGTTGTCGACGCCAGCGGTGAACGTCCAGCCGTCGACGTTGTAGTTCGCGGACAGGTCGAGCAGCCAGCGGGCAGGGAAGGTCTGGTCGTAGCCGGGGTTGCTTACCGGGTCCTGGTTTTGGGAGAACTGCCCATAGCGCGTCAGCGTGCCGTGGAACGCCCAGCTTCCGAGCGTGTAGTCGCTACCCAGTGCGATCTTGTCGCGCGGTGCGCCGTTAGTGATGTAGCCCTGCGCGATGTGGCCAACGCGTATGAGTTCGAGGCCGTTCTGCGCGAGCTGCGGCGGATTCGGCGCAACTGAGAGAATGGACGTGTGGTTGCGGTTGTACGCTGCCGTGAACTGCCAGATACCCGACGCACCGAGATCCAGGCGATAGCCGCTGCTCAGGTCGACGCCGCGCGTGCGCGTCTTCAGTGCATTGGTGAAGTAACTCCCGCCCTGGATGTTTGCGTAGCCCTGGCTGGTGAGGTAGGCCTGTACGTCATCGCCCACGAGGTTCTCGGAGGGCACGACGCGATCGCCGATCGTGATCTGGTACACGTCCAGTGAGAACGTCCATGCGCCCGGCAAGTACGTAGCGCCCAGTGTGTAGTTATGCGACTTCTCGGCCTTCAGCGGTTCGGCACCCAGTGCGCGCGCCACGGGATCACTTACCGCGAAGTTGCGGATCTGGGTCGGGACGCCGCCAATCACATTTGTCGATGTGGTGGTGTAGAACTGCTGCGCGAGCGATGGTGCGCGGAAGCCGGTGCCGGCCGTCCCACGCAGGGCGAACGTATCGGTGAAGTCGTAACGGGCAGATAGCGTGCCCGACGTGGTGTTGCCGAAGTCGCTGTAATCTTCGTGGCGTACTGCCAGCGATCCGCTCAGCTTGTCGGTGATCTGGTTCTCCAGGCTGATGTACTCAGCGACGTCGTGACGCGAGTGGTAGCCCGCATCACCCGGTGTAAAGCCCGGGAATCCTTGCGAGCCGGTGCCGAAGTACGAAGCGGGGTCACCAGCTTCGATGCCATACCGCTGGTAGAGGTACTCGACGCCAAACGCGAGCGTGACCGGATTCTCCAGCCACCCGACGGAAATATCCTTCGCGATATCAACGTCGAACGCCTTCTGCGTCGAGATTAGCCGGCCCGCGTTGAAACTCGTAGGGCTCGCCGCGCCGAGGTCGCGATTCAACGTGTGGATGGGGTCGATGCTGACGTGGTCGCGGCCGTAGTTGCCGCTGATATCCCAGCGCCACCCGCTCGCCGTGGTGCCGCGAACACCGGCAACCAGCGCGCTGTCGATCGAGCGGACATCGTTCAGCGGCAAGAATCCATTCGGGTAGATGGCCGGGACGTTGCGTGCGCTGTTGTACGCACGGAACAAGGCCGGCGACGTGCCTTCACGGCTGCTGGTGCTGGCGAACGCGTAGAAGTCCGCATGCGGCGTCAGGGCATACTGGACGTTGAGAAGCGCCTGGTGGTTACTGATGTCCGGCTCACCGATGCGCTGCGTGCGCGTGCCATAGACGGGAGAGGTCGGGTCGCGAAAATCGAGGCCGCCGCGGTTCGTTGCATCCGAATGGCCCTGTACGACGCTTAGCCGCGCCCAGCCCTTGTCGCCGCCGAGCGGCACGCCGATGCTGGCCTCGCCCTGGTATTGCTTGCCATCACCCGCGCTGTAGCGGCCCGCGGTGATGCTCGCTTCATTGCTTCCGGGTTTCGCAGCACCTTTCAGCACGATGTTGATCACACCCGCGATCGCGTCTGAGCCGTACTGGGCCGAGGCGCCGTCGCGCAGCACTTCGATGTGGTCGATCGCCGAGATCGGGATCGAGTTCAGGTCGGCGGGGGCCGAGCCACGGCCCAGCGCGCCTTGCAGGTTGAGCAGCGCGGTCGTGTGCCAGCGCTTGCCGTTGACCAGCACGAGCGTCTCGTCCGGCGAAAGGCCGCGTAGAGCCGCCGGCCGCACGATGCCCGAACCATCGTTGCCCGGTGCACGCGGGAAGTTCAGCGACGGCACCAGGCGGGAAAGTACAGCGGCGAGCTGCGTATCACCGGCCGACTGCAGGTCCTTCGCCGTGACGATGTCGATCGGCGACAGCGAGCTTTCCTGGCTGCGGTTCACTGAACGCGTGCCGGTGACGACCACGGATTCGAGCTGGGTGGGCGGCTTGCCCTGCGTGTCGGGCGGTGTCTCCTGCGCGGCTGCGACGGGCGTGGCGAGCGCCGCGGCGATCAGGAGGGGCAAGGCAAGGCGGCGGTTCGGGGCGTAAGGCATGGGGCGATCCTGGTGGTCGAGCGATGGGTAAGCGGCGCCATTCGCGTAAACACACGCGAACGACGCTAGCTCGCCGGTGAGGGCGATGGCTTGTAGAAACGGAGGGGGAGGGGGCGAAACCGGCGGCTAGTTAGCGCCGATTGCGCGCGAGCGCGCTCCTAAGCGGAGCGGCGGGGGCTTAGGCCCGACAACAGCGACAACACGCCGCGACCAGCGAGGTGGTCGGCAGGGAGGGCGTGTTGATGGCGTGCTGCATGGTCGGGGTCACGTAAGCCTCGTGTGGTTGGCCCGGTGAGACGTCTGGATGGCCAGATCGTTATTTCATGCTGGGGGTGCGCGGGACGGATGTCAACCGGGGCTATCGCGTGAACAAAAAAAAGAGCCCGGCTTTCGCCGGGCTCCTGGTCTTGCGTGATGCGGCTTACGGCCGATCCGTCCCGCGTCGCGGATCCGAATCGAAGGCCCTGACATCACCGATGTTCGGTGCGTGGGGCGCCGCGTTCACCGGCGGGGTACCGCCGCCGTGCGGGTTGTTGCCGCCACCGTGCGGGTCGTGGCCGTCGTCGCCACCGTCACCGTGGTGACGGATCGTGTGCGAGACCTCGTCCAGCTTGTCGCCCAGCATGCGGCGCACGATCACGTAGAACACCGGGATCAGCAGCAGGCCGAGGATCGTGGCGAACAGCATGCCGCCGATCACGCCGGTACCGATCGCGTGGCGGGAGTTGGCGCCCGCACCGGTCGAGATCGCCAGCGGCAACACGCCGAGGATGAACGCCATCGACGTCATCAGGATGGGGCGCAGTCGCAGGCGCGAGGCTTCGACGACCGATTCCTTCAGCGTCTTGCCGTGGCCCTGCTGCTCCACCGCGAACTCGACGATCAGGATCGCGTTCTTCGCGGCCAGGCCGATCACGGTGATCAGGCCGATCTTGAAGAAGATATCGTTCGGCAGGCCGCGAAGCTGCGAGAACACCACCGTACCCAGCATGCCGAGCGGCACCACGAGGAGCACGGCCACCGGGATGGACCAGCTTTCATACAGCGCGGCAAGGCAGAGGAACACGATGACGATGGACAGCACCATGAGCATGGTGGCCGAGTTACCCGCCAGGATTTCCTGGTAGGACTGGCCGGTCCAGTCATAGCCGAAGCCCTTCGGCAGCTTGTCGTTCACGATGCCTTCGACGATGCCCATGGCCTGGCCGGTCGAATAACCCGGGGCCTGGTTACCCACGATTTCCACCGCCGAGTAGCCGTTGTAGCGGGTCAGGCTGGGCGACACGTTCGTCCACGTCGTGTGCACCACGCTCGACAGCGGGATCATCGTGCTGTCGGTCGTGGTCGAGGCGCTGGAAACGCCCGACGAGGTCGACGTCGACGACGAGGCCAGCGTGCTCGGGGTGAAGATGTGGTTGAACGAGTCGGTGCCCATGCGGTACGGCGCATCGGCCTGCAGCATGACGCGCTTCACGCGGCCGCCGTACTGGAAGTCGTTGATGTACACCGGGGCCAGGGTGAGCTGGATCGCGGTGTAGATATCGCTCACCGACAGGCCGAGGGTCTGCGCCTGGATACGGTCGACATCGAGCTTCAGGGTCGGCGAATCTTCCAGCGTGTTCGGACGGATACCCACCAGGCGCTTGTCCTGCGCGGCGGCGCCGAGCAGCATGTTGCGGGCCTGGGTCAGCTCAGTACGGGACTGGCCGGCACGGGCCTGCAGGTACATGTCGATACCGCCGAACTGCGACAGGCCGCGGATGGTCGGCAGGTTCACCACGAAGATCGTGGCATTGCGAACCGCCTGCATCTTGCCGTTCATCTGCGCGATGAAGTCGGTGGCCTTGATGTCACGATCCGACCAGTCCTTCAGGCGGATGAAGTTCATGCCGACGTTCTCACCCTGGCCCAGGAAGCTGAAGCCGGAGATCTGGAACACGCCGTCGACCGCGGAGTCCTTGAGCAGGATATCGCGCATGTTCTTCTGCACCGCCTGCGTACGCGCGATGCTGGCGCCCGGCGGGAGCTGCACGATCGCCAGTGCGTAGCCCTGGTCTTCGTCGGGGACGAAGCTGCTGGGCAGGCGCGAGAACAGGAAGCCGCAAAGCACCGAGATCAGCACGAACACCACCATCCAGCGCGGTGCGTGACGCACGGCCGAGGTGATGTGGCCGGCGTAGGTGTGCGTCGTCCAGTCGAAGACCTCGTTGAACTTGCGGTAGACGATGTTCTTCTTCTGGCCGTGCTCGTTCTTGAGGATCGTGGCGCAGAGCGCCGGGGTGAACGAGAGGGCGAGGAAGGCCGAGAAGCCCATCGACACGGCGATGGTCAGCGCGAACTGCTTGTAGATGATGCCCGAGGCACCCGGCTGAAGTGCCGAGGGGATGAACACCGCCGCCAGCACCACGGTGATCGCGATGACGGCGCCGGTGATCTGGCCCATCGCCTTGCGCGTCGCTTCCTTCGGCGGAAGGTTCTCCTCCGACATGATGCGCTCGACGTTCTCGATCACGACGATCGCGTCATCCACCACGATACCGATCGCCAGCACCATGCCGAACAGGGTCAGCTGGTTGATGGTGAAGCCCAGCGGCGACAGGCCCAGGAACGTGCCGAGCAGGGCGACCGGGATGACCAGGGTGGGGATGATCGTGGCGCGGAAGTTCTGCAGGAACAGCAGCATGACGAGGAAGACGAGGATGACCGCTTCGATGAGGGTGTGCACCACCTCCTCGATCGAGATCACCACGAACTTCGTGGAGTCGTACGGCACGAACCAGGTCACGCCTTCAGGGAAGCTCTTGGCCAGGTCGGCCATCTTCGCGCGCACGGCGTTGGCCACGTCCAGGGCGTTCGCGCCCGGGAGCAGCTGCACGCCGAAGGCGCCCGTCGGGGTGCCGTTCCACTCGGTGGCGAAGCCGTAGTTCTGCGGGCCCAGTTCCACGCGGGCCACGTCCTTCAGCTTCACCACGGTGCCATCGTTGTTGGCGCGCAGGATGATGTTGGAGAACTCTTCCGGCGTCGTGAAGCGGCCTTCCGCGGACACGGTGGCGTTGAAGCCGGTGCCGTCGACGGCCGGGTCGGAGCCGATGGCGCCGGCCGCGAACTGCACGTTCTGGCTCGCCAGGGCCTTCTGCAGGTCGGTGGCCGACAGGCCGTAACCGCGCAGCTTGTCCGGGTTCAGCCAGACGCGCATGCCGTACTCGGCACCGAGCTGGCGGGTGCTGCCCACGCCCGGGATACGGGCGACCTGGTCGAGCACCTGCGACGACACGATATCGGTGAGACGGTTGCTGTCGATCGCCGGGTTCGACGAGGTCAGCGCGATGAACGCGAGGAAGTCGGGGTTGGACTTTGCCACCACGACGCCCTGCTGGGTCACTTCCGAGGGCAGGCGCGGGGTCGCCAGCGACACCTTGTTCTGCACCTGCACCTGCGCGATGTCAGGGTCGGTACCGGTATCGAAGGTGAGCGTGACGGTCGCCTGGCCCGACGAGCTGGACGACGAGCTGAAGTACAGCAGGTGGTCGATACCCGTGAGCTGCTGCTCGATCACCTGCGTCACGGTCGACTCGGTCGTATCCGCGCTCGCACCCGGGTAGTTCGCCGTGACGACGACCTGCGGGGGCGCGATGTTCGGATACGACTCGATGCCCATGTTGAGCAGCGAGATCGTGCCGGTAAGGCAGATCAGGATCGCCACGACCCACGCGAAGATGGGGCGGTCGATGAAGAAACTCGGCATGACGGAACTCCCTTACTGCTTGCCGGCAGGGGCGGCCGCGGAGGCCGCCTTTGCCGGTGCCGCGCCAGCGGCAGGCTGCGGCTGGGCAGGCTGCGCGTTGACCGGCGAGTTTTCCTTGGCCTTGGGCACGCCTTCGACAATGATCTTGTCGCCCGGCTGCAGGCCACCCGTCACTACCCAGTTCGAGCCGCTGGTGCGGTCGGTCTGCACCGGGCGGCGCACGGCGGCGGATTCGACGGTCTTCTCTTCACCCGACTGCGGGTCCTTCACCTTGGCGGTGCCCACAACCAGCACATAGGCCGAGTTGGCGTCGCGCAGGACGGCCGCCTGCGGGATCAGGAACACGTTGTGCAGTTCGCCCAGCGTGGCCTTCACCGTCACGTACTGGCCGGGCAGCAGGCGCTGGTTGTCGTTCGGCAGCAGCGCGCGCAGGTCGGTGGTGCCGGTCTGCGGGTTCACCGTGGCGGAGGAGAAGTCGAGCTGGCCGGATTCGCCGAAGTCGGAGCCGTCCGGCAACTGGATGCGGACCTTCGATTCATCCGTCGACGACAGCGTCGCGGCGCCCTTGGCGGCGGCGTTACGCAGCGTATCCAGGTCGGCGACCGACATGCTGAAGTTGATGTAGACCTTGTCCAGCTCATCCACCTGGGTGAGCAGGGTGGTGTCACCCTGGCCTACCAGCGCGCCCTCGGTGACCTGCTGCTTGCCGGCGCGGCCGCTGATCGGGGAGCGGACGTCGGTGAAGCCCAGGTTGATCCGGGCCGACTGCACGGCGGCTTCAGCCTGCTTGACCGAGGCGTTGGCGGTGCGCTCGGTGGCCTCGGCGGTGTCCAGATCGGCGCGCGACACGTAGTTCTTGCCGATCAGGCCACGGGCACGGTCGGCCTGGGCCTTGCTGTTCACGGCCGTGGCTTTCGCCGAGGCGAGGTTCGCGGTCTGTGCGTCGAGCTCGGCCTGCAGCGGCGCCGGGTCGATCTTGAACAGCGACTGGCCTTCCTTGACGTCGGTGCCTTCCGTGTACAGGCGCTTCAGCAGGATGCCGGGCACGCGGGCGCGGACATCCGCGGTCCGGAACGCCGACACACGGCCGACCTGGTCCTGGACCAGCGGCACATTCGTCGGCTGGGCAGTGATGACACCCACCTGCGGCGGGGGCGGTGCCGGTGGGGCTTCCTGCTTGTGGCAGGCAGCCAGGGCGGCGACGAGGCCGGCGGCCAGCAGGGTGGTGCGCAGGGGCAGGGGTTTCATGAGAACTCCGTTCCTTTTCCAGGTTTCTTGTTCGTTCGCGTCCGGCCATCCGGGAGGATGTCGTACGCATGCATAAATACGGTTACCGCGTGCCGGGCCCAGTCGTCCTGGGCCTTTGGTCCCCTCGCTCGCAGGCCGAACAGGCGGCGGTCCCCTTCGAGTCCGTGCAGCATGGACAGGAACAGTTCCGCGGCCGTGTCCGGGTCTTCCCGGCGCATCTCGCCGTTTTCCATCGCTTCGGCCATGCAACTCGATAGCCGGGCTGCCACCGTTTCAATGGCGGTGCGGAAAAAGGTCCGCGCCGCCGCAGGGAAACGGGGCGCCTCGGCGATAAGCATCCGCCCGAGCGCTACATTTTCCTGATCCATCACGTGGGTCTGGTGCGCCTGCGCCAGGGCCATCAGCGTGGCGGACAACCCGCGGCGCTCCGGGGAGAGGCTCGCATGCAGGGGTAAGACGAGTTGTTCGACGGCCGCGTGGAACAGGGTGTCCTTGTTTTCGAAATGCGCGTACACGGTTTGCTTGGAAACCCCGGCCTCGCGGGCCACGGCACCCATGCTTACCCGGTAACCGTCGCGCAGGAACAGGGCGCACGCCGCCTGGAGCACCCGCTGCTGCCGGTCTGACGCCGGGCGGTTATCCAGGTGCGACATTACCTATACCTGCTGGACTATACCGTCCAGTTTAGAATCTCCCCGTCGCTATCGTCAACGGTCATGACGCCCATTCGCGTGCGAATTGTTGCGACGCACATGTCGTGCCAATCGGCCATGCGTGGTGAGTGCGTTGCCAGTTACCGATTAATTGCCGCGCTGCGGTGAAAATCACTTGAATCACATGCACGCGCGGTGTGGCTACATGACACGTGCGGGAGCTATCCTTTTACGGTTTTCTCAACTTCCCCACATCGATATCTGCCCATGAATGCGATTCGCGCGGCCGAAAATGGCCAGTTCCAGACGCTCGTTTTCGATGAACTGAAGAAACTCGACTTCCCCGCAGAGCGCCTGAACGAGGCGCGCTTTTTTATCGAGGCCTTCTTTGAACGCATGGCGCAGGCCGATCATGCCCTGCATACCGAGGCCCGCTGGGCCGCGCTGATCGCCGACCTGCTCGGGTTCGCCCGCGAGCGCTCCCCCGGCAAGGCGAAGGTGCGCGTCTATAACCCCGGCGTCTCCGGCACCCGGGCCGTGATTGAAGTCATCACCGACGACATGCCGTTCCTGGTGGACACGGTATCGATGGTCGCCGCGACCCATGCGGATATCCACGCCATCATCCACCCCGTGGTCCCGGTCATCCGTTCCGCTTCGGGCCAGCTCGAAGCCATGGGCACCGGTGAGCACACCGAATCGATCATGCGCTTCGAGATCGACCGCATGGACGACACCGAGCTGGACACCGTCCGGGCCAACGTCGAAACGGCACTGGCGGATGTCCGCGAGGCCGTGGCCGACTGGAAGACCATGCGCGGCAAGATGCAGGAAGTGGCCGACGACCTCGGCAAGCGTTCCTTGCCCTACACCGCGGAAGAAGTCAGCGAGGCCTCGGCCTTCCTGCGCTGGGTAGCGGAGAACCACTTCACCTTCATGGGCTACCGCGAATACGAAGTGGCCGCCGATGCGGGCGATGAAGTGCTGCGGACGGTGGAAGGCTCCGGCCTCGGCATCCTGCGTGGCGCCGAGCGCTCGCTGGCGCCGCGTTCGCTGCGCACCCTGGTGGCGAGCGAGCTGCCGCGCTCCGGTTCCACGGATGCGATCATCCTGACCAAGACCAATGCGCGTTCGCCGATGCACCGCGCGGGTTACATGGATTACATCGGCGTCCTCAAGTTCGATGCCAATGGCCGCCCGGTCGCTGAACAGCGCTTCCTCGGCCTGTTCTCCTCGAACGCCTACATGGCCCACCCGCAGCAGGTGCCGCTGGTCCGTGAGAAGTGCGAGACCGTGATGGCCCGCTCGGGCCTGAAGCGCGATTCGCACTCGGGCAAGGCGCTCCGCCACATCCTCGATACCCTGCCGCGCGATGAGCTGTTCCAGTGCAGCACCGACGAGCTGTTCGCCCTGGCGACCGGCCTGCTCGAGCTGGCCCAGCGCACCCGCACGCGTCTGTTCATCCGCCGTGACAGCTACGGCCGCTTCTTCTCCTGCCTGGTGTACATCCCGCGCGATCGCTTCAACACCAGCGTGCGCGAGCGCGTGGAAGCCGTCCTGCGCGAGGCGTTCCATGGCGAGCACGTCGATTCGGCCGTGCTGATGGGCGAAGCCGCCCTCGTGCGCCTGCACGTGGTGGTGCGCCCGCGCATCGGCGACCACCCGGTTTACGATGCCGTTGAAGTGGAGGCGAAGATCGCCTCGATCGCCCGCAACTGGTACGACGAGCTCCGCGACCAGCTGGTCACGACCTCGGGCGAACAACAGGGCATCATCCTTGCCAACCGCTACGGCAAGGCGCTGCCGGCGGGCTACGTGGACGAAGTGTCCCCCGCGGTCGCCGCGGCCGACGTGCGTGCGCTCGCCGGCCT
>Ga0209051_1003495_pt1 | contig 10276 bp, 8 predicted proteins | sample AraplaCvi_mMS_r2_2_FD_184286 | JGI IMG/M metagenome (GOLD analysis project Ga0209051, IMG submission 184286) | Arabidopsis root microbial communities from North Carolina, USA - plate scrape MF_Cvi_mMS_r2 (SPAdes) (version 2) | ecosystem: Host-associated > Plants > Roots > Endosphere | place: USA... | reverse complement strand
CAGTCGCGAGGCGACCTCCATCAGCGCCAGGTCGCCGCGCGCGTATCCCTGGGCGTCGTTGACGGCGGTGAAGCGCTCGAGGCCGGCGACGGTGAGCGAGAACGCCTCGCCGGCCGCCAGTCGCGCCTGCAGTTCCTGCGCGAGGGCGAGCTTGTTGCCCAGCCCGGTGAGCGGGTCGACCAGCGCCTGCTGCGCGAGCTGGTGCTGGCGCACCACGGTCTCGGTCGCGTCGTTGGCCAGCATCAGCAGGCCGCGCGAGGTGGGGAAGACGCGCACCATCATCCAGCGCTGGAGGACGGCGGAGAAGCCGATGGTGCAGGTCGGCCGGCGCTCGCGCAGGCAGGTCTCGATCGGCCCGTGGAAGATGGAGCGCGCGAAGTTCGGGAGGTACTCGAAAGGCGTGCGGCCGACGATCTGGTCGCGCGCCAGGCCGATGTTGGCCAGGTAGACGTCGTTGCAGTAGTGCACCACCCAGTCGTTGCCGATGTGGACGATGGCCTCGTTGGCCTCGGACATCGCGCGCGCGAGCAGCGCCTCCTCGCTCGCCGTCGCGAGCGGTCCGTGCAGGTCCGCGGTGTCCTTCGGATCGAGCAGGGAGAGAGGCAGGTCGCGCAGCATGGGGCGTCTTGGCTGATGGAGGCGGTACGGCAGCGGGGATCCGCGCGGAGGATCCGCACACCCGGCATATCGGCAGCAGACCGACATGTTTGAAGCAAAAAGACACGAATGGGCCCTTCGGTTCCAACGATCCAGGATTCCCGACAAGGCCTACGCTTCGCGACGCCTGAAAATCAGGTACCCCGTAACCCATATGGCCGCGTGCGCCACTGCACGCACGACGATGGTGCATGATTATTCCGAGCTGGCCGACCGGCTCGAACGTGCCTGGAGCCGCCGCATCGCCCTGCGCCGGGTGTCGCTCGCGGACGGATGGCCGCTCTTCGAGGCCACGCGCAACCCGCTGTTCAACAAGTTCCTCATGTGGGACGCGCCGCAGAACGAGCAGGAGGTGCTCGCGCGCATCGACGCCATCGTCGAGGCGCAGCGCCGCGGCCGGCTCGCCGCGCTCTCGGGCGTGGTGCGCACGACGGGCGCCTGGGCCTCGCTGTACCGCTTCCAGCCCTACGCCGCCGACCCCGACGTGATGGAGATGGGCGTCTGGACCCACCACGACTACTGGCACGGCCGATTCACGCTGGAGCTCGCGAAGATGTGCGTCGACGTCTGCTTCGCCCACACCGAGGTCGAGCGCCTCGTGGGCGCCGCCGCGCCCGAGAACGGCGGCTCGTGCCAGCTGATGCGGCTGCTGGGCATGACGGACACCGAGCTCGTCGTGCGCAAGTCCGAGAGCGGGCGCCCGCTGGAGCTGCAGGAGTTCGAGATCCTGCGCACGGACTGGGCGCGCGCGGCCGAGGCCCGCGCCGCCAAGCCCACGCACGCGCTCGTGCCGACCGCCGCCGAGGTGGCCGCGGCGCGCCAGCAGGCCCAGCGCGCGCTGCGCCGGGCCGCGCGGGACGACGCCGACGAGGCGCTCGGCGTCGCGGACTAGGGGTCCACGACGCTATGCGATCGGCGCGATCGCCGGCTCGCGCGTGACGGATTGCACGGACTCCGCGGTGTGGCCGACGAAGGGCGGCCGCGCCTTGATGCGGTTTCGTTCGTCGACGAAGACCAGGCGCGGCTCGGCCGCGTCCAGCTTGTCCTCGGCCACCAGCGCGAAGGCCGCGATGATGACCAGGTCGCCCGCCGCCGCCCGGCGTGCCGCCGAGCCGTTGAGCGAGACGATGCCGCTGCCGCGCGGCGCCTTGATGGCGTAGGTGACCAGGCGCTCGCCGTTGTCGACGTTCCAGATGTGCACCTGCTCGTTCTCGCGCAGGTCGGCGGCGTCCAGGAGGTCCTCGTCGATCGCGCAGGAGCCTTCGTAGTGCAGTTCGCAGTGGGTGACGGCGGCGCGGTGGATCTTGGACTTCAGCAGGGTTCGGAACATGGCGGCGGGGCGCGCGGGAGGCGCGCAACGGGGAAAAGGCGCGATTCTGCCCGCCAGTTCCGGCTGGACAGGATTCGCGCTTCGTGAACCGGGCCTCCGGGCGGAGGACAGGCGGCTTTTCGGGCGCTTTTCGGCCTCAAGTTTCCGGCCCCGGCCGGCAACATGACGGCTTCCGAATCCCTGCCCGAAGTCCGCCCAGCCCATGGCCGATCCCGATCGCAACCTGCCAGCCTCCGCACGCAAGATCAGCAAGGCGCGTGCGGACGGCAACGTGCCGCGGTCGCGCGACCTGGGGCACTTCGTGTCGATGGGCCTGGCCACCGCGCTGCTGTTCACGGCCATGCCGTCGCTCGGCGGCTACGCGCAGCACCTGCTGGCGGACGGCCTGAGCATCCCCCGCGCCGCCGTGCTGTCGCCCGACGCGGCGCTCCAGCACGTCGCCGGGCTGCTGACGCGCGGCCTGATGGTCGTGCTGATCACCGGGGCGCTGTTCATGACCGCCGGCGTGGTCTCCAACGTCGCGCTCGGCGGCTGGAACATGACGCTGAAGGCGGTGCACCCCAATTTCGGCCGCCTCAACCCGATCTCGGGCCTCGGCCGCCTGTTCGACAAGCAGCACCTCGTCGCCACGCTCAAGGCCGTGCTGCTGTCCGTCGCGGTCGGCTTCGCCGGCGGGCTCTACCTCAAGGCCCACTTCGCCGAGCTCGGCGGCGTGCTCGGCGCCGCGCTGCCCGAGGGCCTCGCCCAGGTCGGCGCGATGCTGGGCGGCGGCCTGCTGGCCATGCTGGGCGTGCTGGCCGCCTGGGCGCTGATCGACGTGCCCTGGCAGAAGAAGCAGTTCCTCGACCGCCTCAAGATGACCCGCGAGGAAGTCAAGCAGGAGCACAAGGACGCCGAGGGCTCGGCCGAGGTCAAGGGCAAGATCAAGCAGAAGATGCGCGAGATCGCGCGCCGCCGGATGATGAAGGCGGTGCCCGCGGCGGACATCGTCGTGATGAACCCGACCCACTACGCGGTCGCGCTGAAGTACGACCAGGCCGCGGCGGGCGCCCCGCGCGTCGTGGCCAAGGGCACCGACCGCCTCGCGATGCGCATCCGCGACCTGGCGCGCGACGCCGGCGTGCCGGTGCTCGAGGCGCCGCCGCTCGCGCGTGCCCTCTACACCCACGTCGAGATCGACGCCGAGGTGCCCGCCCAGCTGTTCGCGGCGGTCGCCCAGGTGCTCGCCTGGGTCTACCAGCTCCGCCGCTCGTCCGGCCTCGCGCCGCCGGACGTGCAGGTGCCGCCCGAGCTCGACCCGCACACGGGCGGCACCAAGGCCGACGTCCGCCGCCGCGCCGCCGAGCGCCGCGCCGCGCAGCAGTAAGCGTTCCAGCACCGCACCCGCATGAACCAGCTCAAGACCCTCCTGGCGTCCCTCACCGGCGGCGATTCCGCCGCCCTCGGCAAGGCGCTGATGGCCCCGATCTTCATCGTCATGGTGCTGTCCATGATGGTGTTGCCGCTGCCGAGCTTCGCGCTCGACCTGCTGTTCACCTTCAACATCGCGATGTCGCTGATGGTGATGATGGTCTCGGCCAACCTGGTGCGGCCGCTGGACTTCGCGGCCTTCCCGACCGTGCTGCTGATCACCACGCTGCTGCGCCTGTCGCTCAACGTCGCCTCCACCCGCGTCGTGCTGCTGCAGGGCCATACCGGCCCCGGCGCCGCCGGCCGCGTGATCGAGTCCTTCGGCCACTTCCTCATCGGCGGCAACTTCACGGTCGGCCTGATCGTGTTCGCGATCCTGGTCGTCATCAACTTCGTGGTCGTCACCAAGGGCGCGGAGCGGATCGCGGAAGTCGGCGCGCGCTTCACGCTCGATGCGATGCCCGGCAAGCAGATGGCCATCGACGCCGACCTCAACGCCGGCCTGATCGACGAGGCGATGGCCAAGAAGCGCCGCGCCGAGGTGGGCGACGAGGCCGAGTTCTTCGGCTCCATGGACGGCGCGTCGAAGTTCGTCCGCGGCGACGCGATGGCGGGCATCCTGATCCTGTTCATCAACATCATCGGCGGCTTCATCATCGGCGTGGTGCAGCACGGGCTGTCGGCCTCGGAGGCGGCCGATTCGTACATCCTGCTGGCGGTCGGCGACGCACTGGTCGCGCAGATCCCCGGGCTGCTCATCTCCGTGGCCGCCGCCATGGTGGTGTCGCGCGTCGGCAAGGAAGAGGACTCCGGCGCGCAGATCCGCCAGCAGCTCTTCGGCTCGACCAAGGCGCTGGGCATCACCGCGGCCATCGTCGGCGCGCTGGGCCTGATCCCCGGCATGCCGCACGTCGTGTTCCTGCTGCTGGCGGGCATCATCGGCTGGTTCTCGCGCTTCCAGAGCCGCAAGGCGGCGGCCGAGGCCGCGAAGCCCAAGGTCGAGGACATCCCGGCCGTGCCACCGGCCAACGCCGAGGCGAGCTGGGACGACGTCACGGCCGTCGACGTGCTCGGCCTGGAGGTCGGCTACCGCCTGATCACGCTGGTCGACAAGGCCCGCTCGGGCGACCTGCTGGCCCGCATCAAGGGCGTGCGCAAGAAGTTCGCGCAGGACGTCGGCTTCCTGCCGCCGTCCGTGCACATCCGCGACAACCTCGAGCTCAAGCCGAGCGTCTACCGCGTCACGCTGCGCGGCGCCGTGGTGGGCGAGGGCGAGGCCTTCCCGGGCATGCTGCTCGCCATCAACCCGGGGGGCAACGCGCTCGCCCTGCCGGGCACCAAGACGGTCGATCCGGCGTTCGGCCTGCCGGCGGTCTGGATCGAGGAGCGCCAACGGGAAAGTGCCCAAATGGCGGGCTATACGGTGGTTGATTGCCCGACCGTCGTGGCGACCCATCTTTCACACTTGATGCAAGTGAACGCGGCTCGTCTCCTGGGCCGCGCCGAGACCCAGGCGCTGGTCGAACACGTGACCAAGCTGAACCCCAAACTCGTCGAAGACGTCATTCCGAAGATGGTCGGCATCGCAACGCTCCAGAAGACGCTCCAGCTGCTGCTGGAAGAGGGCGTGACCGTGCGCGACTTCCGCTCCATCGTCGAGTGCCTGGCCGAGAACGGCGGCACCGTCACCGACCCGGGCGAGCTCGCCCGCCGCATCCGCACCCACCTCGCGCCCGCCATCGTCCAGCAGATCTACGGCCCCGTGCGCGAGCTCGACGTCATCGCCCTCGAGCCCGACCTCGAGCGCATGGTCACCCAGGCCCTCACCTCGCCGCATGGCGCGGCGCTGGATCCGGGCGTGGCCGACACGCTCACCCGCCAGGCCGCCGACTCGGTGCGCCGCCAGGAAGACAAGGGCACCCCCGCCTGCCTGCTGGTGCCGGACGCGCTGCGCGCCCCGCTGGCCCGACTGCTCAAGCGCGCCGCCCCTCGCCTGAAGGTGCTGGCGCACAGCGAAATTCCTGAAACCCACTCGATCCGGATCGGCTCGATCATCGGAGGTACTGCATGAACGTCAAACGATTCGCCGCCCGCACGTCGCGCGAGGCCCTGGCGCTCGTGCGCCAGGCCTTCGGCGTCGACGCGGTGGTGCTCTCGACGAAGCCGTGCGCCGAAGGGATCGAGGTGCTCGCGATGGCGCCGGACTCGGTCGCCGGGCTCGAGCGCCTGTCCGCCAGTGCCGAGCAGGTCACCGCGGCCCCGGCGCCCCGCGCCGCCCCGGCCCAGCCGCGTGCCGCGGCCCAGCCTTCGCCGCGTGCCGCGTCCCAGCCGTCGCCGCGCGCCGCCGCAGAGCGCGGCGCGCTCGCCGGCGCCCAGCGCGAGCTGGCTGCCCGCATGGCCGCCCCGCAGGCCAGCGAGGCCGAGAAGGACGCCGAGCAGCTGCAGATGAGCACACTCTCGTTCCAGGACTACGTGCGCGAGCGCATGCTCAAGCGCCGCCAGGCGGAGCTCCACGCCGCCCCGGTCGAAGAGACCGCGCCCCCGCACCCCGAGAGCCTGCGCAGCGCGCTGGCCCAGTCCGGCGCCGCGCGCACCGCGCTCGCCCGCGCCGCCGCCCGCCGCCAGCAGCTCGAGGAGATCGACGAGGCGAACGACGACCACTTCGACGAGCCCGCCCCCGCGCCGGCCCCGCGCCGCGCCGCGCCGATCTCCGAGGGCGCGCGCCGCGCCGCGCGCCCGGCGCCGGCTGCCTTCTCCAACGCGCCGGTGCTGCACGACGAGCTCGACGACGACACCACGATCCACGCGTCGCACGCCGCGGCCGTCGCCGACCACTCGGCCCGCCGCAACGAGCTCGACATGATGAACGAGCTGCGCTCGATGAAGGGCCTGATCGAGGAGCGCTTCGGCGCGCTCGCCTTCATGGAGAAGCTGCAGCGCCAGCCGCGCCAGGCGCTGCTCGCGCAGAAGCTGCTGGACGTCGGCTTCTCGCCGGCGCTGATCCGGAAGATGGTCGACGCGCTGCCCGCCGACGCGGCCGACGAGAACGCCTGGGCCGCCGGCGTCCTGGAGCGCAACCTGCTCACCAACGAACACGAGATGGCGCTCGAGGACCAGGGCGGCGTGTACGCGCTGATCGGCTCGACCGGCGTCGGCAAGACCACCACCACCGCCAAGATCGCCGCCGGCTTCGCCGCGCGCCACGGTGCCAACCAGCTGGGCCTGATCACGCTGGACGCCTACCGGGTCGGTGCCCACGAGCAGCTGCGCGCCTACGGCCGCATCCTGGGCGTGCCCGTCCACACCGCGCACGACCGCGCCTCGCTGGAAGACCTGCTGGAGCTGCTCTCGGGCAAGAAGATGGTGCTGATCGACACCGCCGGCATGGCGCAGCGCGACGGCCGCACGCGCGAGCTGCTGGAGATGCTCTCGCACCGCTCGATCCAGAAGCTGCTGGTGGTCGACGCCTCGTCGCAGGGCGAGACCATCGACGACGTGATCGTCAGCTGGAAGGCCTCGCAGTGCAAGGGCGTGGTGCTGTCCAAGATCGACGAGGCCGTGAAGCTCGCGCCCGCGCTGGACGCGCTCATCCGCCACAAGCTGAAGAACATCGGCGTGGCCAACGGCCAGCGCGTGCCGGAAGACTGGCACCGCCTGTCGTCCAACGCGCTGGTGCACCGCGCCATGAAGGGCGGCGGCAGCGCCGCCTGGCGCATGGACACGCAGGACGTGCACCTGGTCTTCGCGCATGCGGGCATCGGCGCCGGCGTGCCCTCGGCGCTGCGCGCCTGAGGTCCGCGAACCCCTGCTTTTCGACGTTTCAGACGACATCCCGCCCGGCCATCATTCCGACATGACCCGTTCCCGCCATACCCCCCCGACCGACCAGGCCGACGGCCTGCGACGCATGTTCGCGGCCGCCGATGCCGCGATCGTGCCGGTGGTCGCGAACCCGCACGTCGAGCACCACGGCGCCATCCTGGCGCGCCTGGCGGGCGTGTTCGCGGAGCAGGGGCTGAACACGCTGGTGGTCGACGCCGCCGACACCGCGCCCGAACCCGCGGAGCTCGCGTTCATCGACCTCGCCGCCTGCGTCGAGCCGCTCTCGCCGCAGCTCGCCTACCTCGCCGCGCGCGGGCTGCCGATGCAGCACGTCGACACCCACGGCTCGTGCGCGAGCTTCGTGCCGCGCGTGATGGCGGCGGTGGGCGACGTCGACGTCGTCGTCATCCACGCCGAGGCGCGCGTGCTCGCGCGCCTGCTGGGCGAGCGCGAGCTGCGCCCGGTGCTGCTCGCCTCCGGTGCGCGCGAGGCCGTCACCCACGCGTACGCCGCGCTCAAGCTGCTCGTCACGCGGCTCGGGCTGCTCAGCTTCGACGTCGTCCTGCCGGGCGGCCACGTGCGCGGCCCGTCGCCGCAGCAGATCGCGCGCCGCATCGCCGAGTGCGCCGACCGCTTCCTGGGCGCCGCCATGCACGACAGCGTCGCGATCGCGCCGCACCTCGCCTTCGGCGAAGCCGCCGGCCCCGAGCTGCTGCGCCTCGCGCGTGCGCAGCTGAGCGTCGCCGAGCCGCATCCCGCGCCCTGGGCCGTGCCGCACGCCGCCCCGTCTTCCCACCTGATCGCCTGAACAAGAATCCGGAGCCAGCCATGTACACCGCCAAGGGCCAACTCGACGCCAACGCGATGCTCAAGCAATACAGCCCGCTCGTGCGCCGCCTCGCCCACCAGATGATCGCCAAGCTGCCGGCCAACGTGGAGATCGACGACCTGATCCAGGTCGGCATGATCGGGTTGAACGACGCGATGTCGCGCTTCGACGCGGAGCAGGGCGTGCAGTTCGAGACTTTCGCGACGCAACGCATCCGCGGCGCCATGCTCGACGAGCTGCGCGGCAGCGACTGGATGAGCCGCGGTGGCCGCCGCCAGCAGCGCGAGATCGAGACGGCGGTGCACAAGCTCGAGCAGAAGCTCGGCCGCGCGCCGCAGGAAAGCGAGATCGCCGTCGAGATGGGCATGACGCTCCCGCAGTACCAGGAGGTGCTGGGCAAGGTGCGCGGCACGCAGCTCGTGTACCTCGAGGACATGTCGGGCGACGAGGGCGGCGACGACTACCTCGACCGCCACGTCTCCAACGAGGAGGCCAACCCGCTGGCGCTGCTGCAGGATCACCGCATGCGCGAGGCGCTGGTCGAGGCCATCAAGCAGCTGCCCGAGCGCGAGCAGTACGTGATGAGCATGTACTACGAGCACGACATGAACCTCAAGGAGATCGCGGCGGTGTTCAAGGTGACCGAGAGTCGCGTCTGCCAGCTCCACAGCCAGTCCATCGCCCGCCTGCGCGTCAAGCTGCGCGAGTGGTGAATCGAGAAGCGCGCCCTGCCGGGCGCGAGCCGCCTCGTCTAGAGTGCCGGTCATAGCCGCCCCTTCGAACGGGCGGCTCTTCTTTTTCTGGGGCTGGCGTTCCCGTGTGGACGGGATGGTCGCCCCTGGCGCACTGCCGTGGTGCGCGCCTAGCATCGCGAACCTTGTCCATCCACTGAAGGGAGGATGCGATGCCTCGATCACTGACGATCCGGTGCCAGGCACGGGCGCTGCGGTGCCAGACACAAACGCTGCGGACACGAGCGCTGCGGTGCCAGGCACGAACGCTGCGGTGCCAGACACGCGCCCTGTGGTGCCAGGCACGCGCGCTGGCGCGAGCGCTGCGGTGCCAGACACGCCGCCCGCGGTGCCAGGCACGGCCTCTGGCGTTCGCGGCGCTGCTCGCGGCGGGCACGGCCGTGGCGGCCGACCACTACTCGGCGCGGGAGATCCCCGGGCTGGGCGGGGGCCAGGTCTTCGGCAACGGCCTGGGCGAGCAGGGCCAGGTGGTCGGCGAGAGCACCTCGCCGGCCGACTCGATCACCCACGCCTTCGCCACCGGCCCGGACGGCGTGGGCGTGGTCGACCTCTGCCCTGCCGACGCCACGTACTGCTCGGCGAGCGCCATCAACCGCCAGGGGCGGGTCATCGGCGCGTATGCCGGGCACAGCGCCGGCGCGTCCATCGGCTTCGTGGCGGACGTCGACGGCGGCCGCTTCCACCGCGTGGCCGGCATCCTCGATCCCCGCGTGTGGTACGTGCAGCTCAACGGCCTGAACGATCGCGGGCAGATCGTCGGCTACTCCACGGGGCACGGCGCGATGCGGGGCTGGGTCACGGGGGCGGACGGTCGTCCGGTCGTCGACTTCGGCGACTACACGGGCGAGGACGTGCGCAGCCTGGCCATCGCGATCGACGACGGCGGCGGCGTCCTCGCCTTCGTGCAGCGGGCGCCCGGGATCCAGTACCTGAGCGACCACGGGCGTTCGCGGCGCACGCTGCCCGGACTCGATTCGAACGCCGCGTTCTTCGCGCCGGACGGCGCGATCGCGGGGTCGGGGCCCTCCGGCACCGGCGCGGATCATGCGCTCTACCTCCCGCCGCCCTGGAGCACGGCCGTCGACCTGGGGACGCTGGGAGGCGACCGCAGCCAGACGATGGGCGTGGCCTCCGGCGGGCGCGTGGTCGGCTTCTCGACGGACGCGTCCGGTCAGCCCCGCGCCTTCGTCTACGACCCCGACCACGGCATGCGCGACCTCAACGGCCTGGTCGACCTGCCCGCCGGCGTGGTGGCGAACTACGGGCGGGCCATCAACGAGCGCGGGCAGATCGTCGTGAGCGACGGGTTCCGCACCTGGCTGCTCACGCCGGACGACTGACGCGACGGCATCCGGGCCTTCCAGGATGGCCCGGCGGCGCGCCAGCTGCGATCATCGCGGCACTTTGCGCAGGCGGGACGTGCGCGCAGGGGTCTCGCGACCCCGGCGCCGATGTCCGCCGACGCGGCGCCCGCGC
>Ga0209051_1003493_pt1 | contig 10279 bp, 9 predicted proteins | sample AraplaCvi_mMS_r2_2_FD_184286 | JGI IMG/M metagenome (GOLD analysis project Ga0209051, IMG submission 184286) | Arabidopsis root microbial communities from North Carolina, USA - plate scrape MF_Cvi_mMS_r2 (SPAdes) (version 2) | ecosystem: Host-associated > Plants > Roots > Endosphere | place: USA... | reverse complement strand
GCCGGCACGAGGACCTGCGCGTCGCGCGCTATGCCGACGTCGCGATGGCGCACTGGCACGACGACCGCGTCGTCGCCATCGGCGACTGCGGCCACGGCATGAGCCCGCAGCTGGGCCAGGGCGCCAACATGGCGCTGATCGACGCCTTCGTCCTCGCGCACTGCGCGCACCGGCGCTCCGACTGGCGCGCCGTGTTCGCGCAGTATTCGCAGGAGCGCGCGCCCCACCTGCGGTTCTACCAGCGCGCGAGCGTCGCGCTCACGCCGCTGTTCCAGTCCGACCGGCGTGCCGGCCCCGCGCTGCGGGACCTCTTCTTCGGCCTGCCCGGACGCCTGGACTGGATCCACGACCATTCGATCGCCGCGCTGAGCGGGCTCAAGACCGGCTGGCTGTCCGGCCGGCTCGACCTCTCGCGCTACACCCCCACCGAACCGGGAACGCCATGACCACGACTCCGAAACCCTTCCGGATCCTCGGCCTGCAGCAGGTCGCCATCGGAGGCCCGGACAAGGCCGCGCTGCGCACGCTGTGGTGCGACGTGCTGGGCCTGCGCACCAAGGGCACGTTCCGCTCGGAGCGCGAGAACGTCGACGAGGACATCTGCGCGCTGGGCCGCGGCGTGCACGAGGTCGAGGTCGACCTCATGCAGCCGATCGACCCCGCAGGAAAGCCGGCGGTGCACGCGACGCCGCTGAACCACGTCGGCCTGTGGGTCGACGACCTGCCGAAGGCGGTCGAGTGGATGAGCGCCCACGGCGTGCGCTTCGCGCCGGGCGGCATCCGGCCGGGCGCGGCCGGCCACGACATCTGCTTCATCCACCCGAAGGCGAACGAGGCGTTCCCGATCGGCGGCGAGGGCGTGCTCATCGAGCTGGTGCAGGCGCCGCCGGACGTGATCGCCGCATTGGGCTGAACGCGTAAGCCCTGCCTCGCCGCGCCCCGTCTTCGTGGCACCATGCCCCGAGACGATCCTGGAGACCGCATGGCCGACGCCGACACCTCAGCCGAGTTCATCGCCCGTTCGCTCGCCGACCCGGACGCGTTCTGGCGCGAGGAGGCGCGCCTCGTGCACTGGGAGCGGCCGTTCGACCAGGTCTGCGACACCACCCACCCGCCCTTCGCCCGCTGGTTCCCCGGCGGGCGCACCAACCTCTGCCACAACGCCGTCGACCGCCACGCCGCGGCCACGCCCGACGGCGCGGCCCTGTCCTGGGTCTCGACCGAGGTCGACCAGGCACGCGACTTCACGTTCGCCGAGCTGCTGCGCGAGGTGCAGTCCATGGCCGCCGCGCTGCGGGAGCTGGGCGTGGGCCAGGGCGACCGCGTGCTGCTGTACCTGCCGATGATCCCGGAGGCGGTCTTCGCGATGCTGGCCTGCGCGCGGCTCGGCGCGATCCACTCGGTCGTCTTCGGCGGCTTCGCCAGCGCGAGCCTCGCGGCCCGCATCGACAACGCGACGCCCACCGTGATCGTCAGCGCCGACGCCGGCTCGCGCGGACGCCGCGTCATCGCCTACAAGCCGCTGCTGGACGAGGCCATCGCGCTGGCGGCGCACAAGCCGGCGCGCGTGCTGCTGGTCGACCGCGGCCTCGCGCCGGCCGAACGGGTCGAGGGCCGCGACGTCGACTGGGCCCCGCTGCGCGCCCGGCACGCGCGCGCCGAGGTGCCCTGCGCCTGGGTCGACGCCACGCACCCGAGCTACACGCTCTACACCTCGGGCACGACCGGCCGGCCCAAGGGCGTGCAGCGCGACACCGGCGGCTACGCGGTGGCGCTGGCCAGCTCGATGGCCGCGATCTTCGGCGGCCGCCCGGGGGAGACCTTCTTCTGCACCAGCGACATCGGCTGGGTCGTGGGCCACAGCTACATCGTCTACGGCCCGCTGATCGCCGGCATGAAGACGCTGATGGTCGAAGGCCTGCCGACGCAGCCGGACGGCGCGATCTGGTGGCGCCTCGTCGAGGAGCACCGGGTGACGGTGATGTTCTCGTCGCCGACCGCGATCCGCGTGCTGAAGAAGCAGGATCCGGCGCTGCTGAAGCGCCACGATGTCTCCTCGCTGCGCGCCCTGTTCCTCGCCGGCGAGCCGCTCGACGAGCCGACGGCGCGCTGGATCTCCGAGGGGCTGGGCGTGCCGGTGATCGACAACTACTGGCAGACCGAGAGCGGCTGGCCCATCCTGACGCTGCTGAACGGACTCGGGCCGGTGCGGCCGCGCCTGGGCTCGCCCGGCAAGGCGGTGTACGGCTATCGCGCGCTGCTGCTGGACGAACACACCGGCGAGGAACTGGTCGAGCCGGGCCGCAAGGGCGTGCTGGCGCTGGGCTACCCGCTGCCGCCGGGCTGCCTGCAGACGGTCTGGCGCGACGACGCGCGCTTCGTCGAGACCTACTGGCGCGCCGTGCCCGGGCGCGAGGTCTACTCCACCTTCGACTGGGCGGTGCGCGACGCCGACGGCTACTTCTTCATCCTCGGCCGCACCGACGACGTCATCAACGTCGCCGGCCATCGCCTGGGCACGCGCGAGATCGAGGAGAGCGTCAGCGGGCACCCGGCGATCGCCGAGGTCGCCGTGGTGGGCGTGGCCGACGCGCTCAAGGGCCAGGTCGCGGTGGCCTTCGCCGTCCCGCGCGACGCCGCCCGGGTCGCCACGCCCGAGCTGGCCGCGGCGCTCGAGGCCGAGGTGATGAAGCGCGTCGACGACACGCTGGGCGCCGTGGCGCGCCCTGCGCGGGTGCGATTCGTCGCCGCGCTGCCCAAGACGCGCTCGGGCAAGCTGCTGCGCCGGGCGATCCAGGCCGTCTGCGAGGGCCGCGATCCGGGCGACCTGACGACCATCGACGACCCCGGGGCACTCGCAGGGGTACGGGAGGCGATCTCCCGTTGAGCGGTCGAGGCCCGCCGGGCGCGGGTTTCCACCGAGGGAAGTCCCTGCCCGCTGCACGGCGAAACGAGCTTGTAACCGGGTGCGTGCATGATTTACCGTCGAGCGAGCGCCGATCGAAGTTGGCGGGGTGAATCGGGCCGCTCAAGCAACGCGACGGGCGGCCGAAAAGCATCGAAGCGCCTGCGTTGCCCGCCCTGAGGGACTGCAGGGCCAAGACCCGGAGAATCAAGAGGAATGGACGCCACCGCCATCACCGCGCTGCCCGAACTGGGCGGCGACCAACTGCAGGCGCTCGTCGAGCTCGACGGCCGCGCGCTGCAGGATCTCGTCCGCGACATCGGCATCCCGGTCCGTCCGCAGATGCTCATCGACCTGCAGAAGGAACTCGAGAAGGACGACCCGTCCCTCAAGCGCGTCGCCGACATCTCCGGCTCGGACGTCGCGCTCTCCGCCGCCCTGCTCAAGATGGCGAACTCGCCCCTGATGGGCCTGTCGCGCCGCGCCGAGACCGTCGAACACGCCTTCCAGCTCCTCGGCTTCGCGCAGTGCCAGGCGATCTTCACCGAGATCGTGTTGCGCCAGCTGCTGCCGACCAGCGGCCCCGGGCTCACGCGCTTCTGGGACGTCTCGGCCAAGCGCGCCCGCGCCATGACCTTCCTGGCACGCACCCGGCGCGTCGTCCCGCCCGCACTGGCGCACACCTACGGGCTGTTCGCCGAGGTGGGCATCGCCATCCTGCTGCAGCGCTTCCCCGGCAAGAACGGCTACCTGCTCACGCTGGAGAAGTCGAACGTCCACGACGGCAGCATCACCGCCCTGGAGCAGGCCGTGCACGCGGTCGACCACGCGCTGGTGGGCGCGCTGACGGCACGCACCTGGGGCGTCTCGCAGACCGCCGTGCTCGCGACGCGGCTGCACCACGAATACAACGCCTGGATGGGCCCGATGCCGCCGCAGGTGCGCGAACTCGTCGCGCTCGGCCTGATCTGCGAGACCATCATCCAGCGCTACGAGGGCCTGAACCGCCACGTCGAGTGGGACAAGGGCGGCGCGATCGCGCTCGCCGCGTTGAACATCTCGGACGCCGAGCTCGCCGGCTGGTCGGCCGACGTGCACGACCAGTTCCGCGCCACCGGCCTCTAGGCATCGCGCCCCCGCGCTCCCGGCGGCGGGCTGAACGCGCGTCGCCGGCGCGTCGATTGCCCTGCGCCCGGCGTGGCGCGGACGCGCCGGTACGGGCGCGCGCCGGCGCGCCATGTTCCAATCGGCGCGCAGCTCACGGGAGGCCCCATGTCCGATTCCATCGTCGTCGCGCGGCCCACGGGCCAGGCGGAGCAGCTCATGCTGCTGTTCCACAGCGCCGGCACCGGCGTGGAAGACATGGTGCCGCTCGGCCGCGCCCTGGCCGACGAGTTCCCGAGCGCCTTCGTCGTCAGCGTCGCCGCGCCGGCGCAGCCGGGCGGCGGGCGCAACTGGTTCTCGCTGACCGACATCACCGAGGAGAACCGCGCCGGCCGCGTCGCGGCGGCCATGCCCGGCTTCGTCGACACGGTGCAACGCTGGCAGCGCGAGGCGCAGGTCTCGCGCGAGGCGGTGGCGCTGGTCGGATTCTCGCAGGGCGGCGAGATGGCGCTCGAGTCCACGCGCGACCGGCCCGCCGTGGCGGGCCGCGTCGTCTCCATCGCGGGCCGTTTCTCGCAGCTGCCCGCGGCGCCCAACCCCGACGCCACGTTCCACCTGCTGCACGGCAAGCTCGACCCCGTCATCCCCTACGTGGCGACGGTCGAGGCCGCGCAGCACCTGGTGGCCATCGGTGCCGACATCACCGCGGACGTGATCCCCTTCGTCGGCCACCAGATCAACGAGGACGTGGTCGAACTCCTGATCGAACGCCTGCGCGGACACCTGCCGCGCCGCACCTGGGAGGCCGCGATGCGCGCCGCGCGCGAGCATCTGCAGCCCACCGGCGACCCGGGAACGCCGCCGCCGGCGGAGTGACGGCGCGGTCCTACAGGGCAATGGGAAGGCGCCGACCGCGGCGCGCGCGGGGCGTCGGTATCGTGCGGGGCATTCCGACCAGGAGACCGGCCATGAGCACCCCCCAGCCCCTCGTGAAGATCACGACCGCCCTCTGCGACGCCTTCGCCAGCGCCGCCGACGCCCTGCTGCGCCGGCGCGCGCGCGAGATCCCGGAGGCCGACATCGACCGGTTCGTCGCGCTGCGCTGGCTCGAATGGTGCGGCGGCACGCTGCGCGTCACCGAGGTGGGCGAGCTCGTGCTGATGAAGCTGCAGACGCGCATGGCGTTGGCGGCGTGAAACCCGGCGCGGGCGGATAACATCGCCCGGCCATGATCAACCTGCAGCGCCTCGACCTCGTCTCGTTGTCGCTGTTCACGCTGGTCGTGCGCACCGGCAGCATCAGCAGGGGCGCCGAGCTGTCGCACCTGGCGGTGGGCGCCGCCAGCCGGCGCGTGAGCGACCTGGAGTCCGCCGTCGGCGTCGCCCTGCTGGAGCGCCATTCCCGCGGCGTGCGCCCCACCGCCGCCGGCCGCGTGCTGTTCGACCGCGCGCGCGACGTCCTGAAGGAGGTCGAGCACCTGTCCGCCGACCTCTCCGACTTCGCGTCCGGCGTCGTCGGGACCATCCGGCTCTGGGCCAACACCTCGGCCATCACGCAGTTCCTGCCGCGCGAGCTGCGCGAGTTCCAGTCCGACAACCCGGGCATCCGCATCGAGCTCGAGGAGCAGAACTCGAGCGACGTCGTGATGGCGGTGCTGGACGGCCGCGCCGACTGCGGCATCTTCGCCGACCGCACCGCGGCGCATGGACTGCAGCTGCTGGACTACCGGCGCGACCGGCTCGTGCTCGTGGTGCCGGCCGGCCATCCGCTGCAGCGGCGCAAGGCGGTCGCCTTCGCCGACGCCGTCGATGACGACTACGTCTGCCTGGCGAGCAACACCTCGCTCTCGCGCCGCCTGCACGAGGAGACCGAGCTCCTCGGCCGGCGGCTGCGCGTGCGCATCCAGGTGCGCAGCTTCGACGCGATGTGCCTCATGGTGGCCAACGGCATGGGGGTGGCGGTGCTGCCCGAGGCGGCGATCCGCCCGCACCTGCTGTCCATGCACCTGAAGCGCATCGTGCTCACCGACCACTGGGCGCTGCGCCAGCTCCTCATCGGCGTGCGCGACGCCGAGGGCCTGGCGCGCCCGGTGCGCGCGCTGGTCGATCACCTGTGCCGGAGAGGCGCGGCGTAGCCCGGCCCTCTCCTCCCCGCGCTTCGCTTTGCCGGATCGCGAAAGCTCGTTTGGCGACGTTCGCCTTCACCCGCGCGGGCCTGCTCCCCAGAATCCGCGGACGGACAGACGTCGGGAGACAAGTGGCATGCAGGTCCTGGAAGGCATCAAGGTCGTCGAGCTCGGGCAGCTGATCGCGGGGCCGTTCGCCGCGAAGACGCTGGCGGACTTCGGCGCGCGCGTGGTGAAGGTCGAGCCGCCCGGCACGGGCGACGCGCTGCGCAAGTGGCGCATGCTGCGCGACGGCACGTCCGTGTGGTGGGACGCGCAGTCGCGCAACAAGGAGTCGGTCTGCATCGACCTGCGCCGCGAGGAAGGCCAGGCGGTGGTGCGCGAGCTGCTGCGCGACGCCGACGTCGTGATCGAGAACTTCCGCCCCGGCGCGATGGAGGGCTGGGGCCTGGGCTGGGAGGCGCTGCACGCCCTCCATCCGAGGCTGATCATGCTGCGCCTGTCGGGCTTCGGCCAGACCGGCCCGCGCGCCCGCGAACCCGGCTTCGCGGCCGTGGCCGAGGCCTTCGGCGGCCTGCGCCACCTCAACGGCGAACCGGGGCGCCCGCCGGTGCGCGCCGGCGTCTCGCTGGGCGACACCGTCGCCGGCCTGCACGGCGCGCTGGGCATCCTGCTCGCGCTCTACGCGCGCGACGCGCGCGGGGGCCAGGGCCAGATGATCGACCTCGCGCTGTACGAGGCGATGTTCAACCTGTCCGAGAGCCTGCTGCCCGAGTACGACGCGTTCGGCGCCGTGCGCGGGCCGGCGGGCGGCGCGCTGCCGGGCATCACGCCCTCCAACGCCTACCGCTGCGCCGACGGCGAGGCCGTGCTCATCGCGGGCAACGGGGACAGCATCTTCCGCCGCCTGATGACCGTGATCGCGCGCCCCGACCTGGGCGACGACCCGACGCTGGCCGACAACGACGGCCGCTCGCGCCGCGCGACCGAGCTCGACGCCGCGATCGAGGCGTGGACGATCCGCCACCCGCGGGAGCAGGTGCTCGCGATGCTGCGCGACGCCGACGTGCCCGCGAGCCGCATCTACACCATCGCCGACCTCGCGCACGACCCGCACTACGCGAGCCGCGGCAACGTCGAGCGCATTCCCGCGATGGGCGGCGGCACCATCGCGGCGCCGGGCATCGTTCCCAAGCTCTCGCAGACGCCCGGGCTCGTGCGCCACGCGGCGCCCACGCTGGGCCAGCACACGCACGCGGTGCTGGCCGACGCGGGGCTGCCGGCCGGCCGTATCGCCCAGCTGGTGGCGCAAGGGGTGGTCGCATGAGCGCGTCGGGCATCCGCATCAACGAGGTCGCCCCGCGCGACGGGCTGCAGATGGAGTCGCGCTTCGTGCCGACCGCCGACAAGATCGCGTTCGTCGACGCGCTGTCCGACTGCGGCTTCGCGAGGATCGAGGTGACGTCGTTCACGTCGCCGCGCGCCATCCCCGCGTTGGCCGACGCCGAGATCGTGCTGCGCGAGATCCGGCGCGTGCCGGGGGTGACCTACACGGCGCTGGTGCCCAACGTGCGCGGCATGGAGCGGGCCATCGACAGCCGCGCCGACGAGCTCAACCTGGTGATGTCCTGCAGCGAATCGCACAACCGCGCCAACCTGCGCATGGCCCGCACGGCCTCGCTGGCGCAGCTGGTCGAGATCGTCCGCAGCGCGCGCGGCGCCGGCGTGCCGAGCAACGTGTCGCTGTCGACCGCCTTCGGCTGCCCCTTCGAGGGCGCGGTGTCCGGCGACGAGGTGGCGCGGCTCGCGACCGCGCTGGTCGAGGCCGGCGCCGCCGGCGTGACCTTGTGCGACACCACCGGCATGGCTGCGCCGACCGAGGTGCGCGCGTTGATCGGGCGCCTGGAGGGCGTCCTGCCGCTGGACGCCATCACCCTCCACCTGCACGACACCCGCGGCATGGCGCTGGCCAACGCGCTCGCCGCGCTCGAGGCCGGCGCCACCTCGTTCGACGCCTCGTGCGCGGGCCTCGGCGGCTGCCCCTATGCGCCGGGCGCGTCGGGCAACGTCGGCACCGAGCTGCTGGTGCACATGCTCGCGTGCATGGGCCGCGACACGGGGGTCGACCTGCCGCGGCTGATGGAGGTCGCGGGCCGCGTGCCGGCGCTGGTCGGCCGCGCGCTGTGCAACCCGTTGCTGCTGGCCGGGCCGCGCTCGCGGCTGCACGCGCTGCCCGCCTGACCCGTTCCCTTCCTTCCTCAACCAAGCGACCGGTACCGCGAAGACGGCACCGGCAGGAGACGTTCATGTCCGCGATTCCTTCCCCGGGCCTGGGGGCCCCCGCAGAGAACCTCGCCGCCGCGCGCGCGGAGGCCGAGTCGGTCGTGCGCAAGGTCGCCTGGCGGCTGATGCCGCTGGTGATGGTGTGCTACCTGTTCGCCTTCTTCGACCGCATCAACATCAGCTTCGCCAAGTTCCAGCTGCAGGGCGCGCTGTCCTTGAGCGACACGGCCTACGGCCTGGGCGCGAGCCTGTTCGTGATCGGCTACGTGATCTTCGAGGTGCCCAGCAACGCCTTGCTGTACCGCGTCGGCGCGCGGCGCTGGATCGCGCGCATCATGATCTCGTGGGGCCTCGCGACCTCGGCGATGGTCTTCGTCACCACCGAGTGGCAGTTCTACGGGTTACGCTTCCTGGTGGGCGCGATGGAGGCCGGCTTCGCACCCGGCGTGCTGTACTACCTCACGCTGTGGTTCCCGGAGACCTTCCGCGGCCGCGTGACCTCGCTGCTCTTCCTCGCCTCGGCAGGCTCGGGGCTGGTGGGCGCGCCGATCTCGGGCCTGATCCTCGGTCACCTGGATGGCGCGCTCGGGCAGCCGGGATGGCACTGGCTGTTCCTGATCGGCGGGCTGCCCTGCATCCCGCTGGGGCTCGTCGTGCTGCACCGCTTCGAGGATCGGGTGCAGGACGCCGGGTGGCTGAGCGCCCGCGAGAAGGAAGTGCTCGCCGCCCGGATCAAGGAGCCGGGCACGCATGCGCGCGGCACCTCGCTGCTGGGCGCGCTGAAGACGCCGGGCTTCCTGATGCTGGGCCTGATCTACTTCCTGATCCAGGTCGGCTCCTATGGCCTCAACTTCTGGGCTCCGCACCTGATCCGCAGCTCGGGCATCGCCAACTCGACGACGATCGGCCTGCTCACCGCGGTGCCCTACGTCTTCGGCGCGCTCGCGATGGTGGCCGTGGGCCGGATGTCCGACCGCAGCGGCGAGCGCCGCCGCTACGTCGCCGCGCTGCTGGTGGCCGCGTCCGCAGGCTTCTTCGCCGCCGGCATGTTCGACCACCGGACGGGCCTGCTCGTCGTCGCGCTCGCGGTGATGGGCGCCGGCGTCGTCGCCTCCATCCCCGCGTTCTGGGCCCTGCCGCCGACCCTTCTCTCGGGCGCCGGCGCGGCGAGCGGCATCGCGCTGATCAACACGCTGGGCCAGCTCGGCGGCATCGTCAGCCCGGTGATGGTCGGCCGCATCAAGGACGCCACGGGCTCCACGACGCCCGCGCTCTACGCCATCGCCCTGGCGAGCCTGGTGTGCGCGCTGCTCGTGATGAAGGCGCTCCCGGCGGCCGCGATGAAGGGCTCGCGCTGAGCGTCGACGGGGCGCGGCAGCGGGGACTGGCCTCCGGCCTGTCCCCGTATTCTTCGCGGTCGCCCGCCAGGAACGCGGGGACAGGCCCGAGCCCAGTCCCCGCTCAGAGCCTCTCGCTCTCGCCCGCCTTCGGCTGCCACTTCATGAGCTTGCGCTCGGCGGCGCCCACGAGGCCGTCGAGCACGAGCGCGAAGACGGTGAGCACCAGGATGCCCGCCATCACCGTGTTGATGTCGAAGCTGCCCTCGGCCTGCAGGATCAGGTAGCCGACGCCCTGCGAAGAGCCGAGGTACTCGCCGACCACGGCGCCGACGAAGGCCAGGCCGACCGACGTGTGCAGCGAGCTGAACACCCAGCTCGTGGCGCTGGGCAGGTAGGCGTGGCGCAGCAGCTGGCGGCGGTTGGCGCCGAGCATGCGCGCGTTGGCGAGCACCACCGGACTCACCTCCTTCACGCCCTGGTAGACGTTGAAGAACACGATGAAGAAGACCAGCGTGACGCCGA